>Ga0209697_10007230_pt1 | contig 13063 bp, 8 predicted proteins | sample AliMusrvi5mmetaG_FD_184115 | JGI IMG/M metagenome (GOLD analysis project Ga0209697, IMG submission 184115) | Freshwater lake bacterial and archeal communities from Alinen Mustajarvi, Finland, to study Microbial Dark Matter (Phase II) - Alinen... | ecosystem: Environmental > Aquatic > Freshwater...
GCCACCGGGCCGAACACATCCATGGAGATCGTGTTGCCGGTCAGCGTCAGCATGCCGATACCGCACATGGCCACGCCATACGCCACGAAGATCGGCGAGGTGTTCGCATAAATCGCCACGGAAGCGCCAATGGCCGCCGCGATGATCATGGTCGCCCACACGGCGGACTCATAGCCGACGGCGAGACCTTGAATGATGTTTGTCGCGTGCCCGGTCTGACAGGCTTTGGCGATGGACTTCACTGGCGCGTGCGTAGTGTGCGTGAAGTAGCTGGTGCACTTGTTCAACGCCACGGCGAGAATTACGCCGATCAAGCAGGTCCAAGCTGGACGCATGTCCAATCCCAATTGCCCGAAATTCGCCCACCACGGCAACGCATCAATGCCACCTGGATAACCGGCCACGGCTTGTGGATACATTGCGAAGTAGTGGCTGTTGAACTTGAGATAGAGCAGGCCCAGCGCAAAGAAACCAATCACGCTGATGACCGAACCAATCATGAACCCGCGGTGCACCGAGGCCAACGCCGCGTCGCCAGAGTCTTCTGGTTTTGCGCGGACGCTGTAGGTGGAAATGATCGAGCCGATGACGCCGATGGCGCGCACCAGCAACGGGAAGATCACGCCCTTGTGACCGAACGAGGCGTAACCGAGAATCATCGCCGCCACAATCGTGACTTCGTAGCTCTCGAAAATGTCCGCCGCCATACCGGCGCAGTCGCCGACGTTGTCGCCGACGTTATCGGCAATCGTCGCTGCGTTCCGGGGGTCATCTTCGGGGATGCCGGCTTCGATCTTACCGACCAGATCCGCGCCGACGTCCGCCGCCTTCGTATAAATGCCGCCGCCCACACGCATGAACAACGCGATCAATGTGCCGCCGAAGCCGAAACCGAGCAACACTTCATACGCTTTTTCGCCGTACGCCATGAAAATCAGCGTGCCGCCGAGCAACCCGAGGCCGTCCGTCAACATCCCGGTGATCGTGCCAGTGCGGTAACCAACCTGCAATGCGCCACCGAAACTGGTGCGCGCCGCCGCGGCCACCCGCAGATTGCCCATCGTGGCAAAGTGCATGCCGACATAGCCGACGCAGAAGCTGAACAGCGAGCCCATCAAGAACGCGAACGCCCGGCCAAACGCGACTTCCGTGCCGTTATCGAGCGCCGTGAAGTAGAGCACGCCGGTCAGCACGATGATCATTACGATGATCTTGCTGAACTGTTTCTTCAGATATGCATTGGCGCCTTCTTTAATCGCTGCGGCCACCTTCTGCATCTTCTCCGTGCCAGTGTCCGCCGCCTTGACCTGTTTCACCAGCATCAATGCGTAGATCAAGCCGGCAAAGGCGACACCCAGCACGCCCCAGAGCGCATACCGCTCCATATTGCTATAGTGTGTGTTGCTCGTGTCCATGAACGAGAAAAAGCGGAAGGCTTCCACTTTCCCGGCGATGTTTGCCGCAGCTTCCGCCGCGCGCGCCCATTGCGCCGCCACCAATGTGCCCACGCACAAGGCCACCGCCACCAGCGTTTGCCGGCGCGGCTTGCCGCGCGTGATGCGCTGCATAACTCGATTTAACGATGCTGTCATATTACAGTTTTCCTTTCGATTTCGGTTCAAAACGGGGGGTATACCGATAAAGCAGCGTCACACTACACAACCACCCCGCTATTGAAAAGTGAAATCTTCGTGATTACCGGATTGTATCCAGGCTGTCAGATAGTTGATTGTTTTGCGGTTGCGAGAAGGAACACAACCGGGCTAGACTGTCGGCATGGAGCAACTCAATGATTTGGTGAAGGCGCGGCTGGAAAAGCGCGCGAAGTTGTTGGAGCTGGGAATTGATCCGTACGGCAATCGGTTTGAAGTATCAGAAACCATCGCCGCCGTGCGCAATGACCCGACTGCCGAACGCGACGTGCGGATTGCCGGCCGGTTGATGAGTCACCGCGACATGGGCAAGAGCTTGTTCGCCGACATTAAAGATTCGAGCGGGCGCATCCAGATTTATCTCCAGAAGAAAGTGCTGACCGACGAGCTGTTCGACCGGTTTAAACATTTCATCGACCTCGGCGACATCGTCGGCATTACCGGCAAGCTGTTCACGACGCATGCCGGCGAGTTGACGGTGCGCGTGGAAAGTTACACGCTGCTCAGCAAGGCGCTCCAGCCGTTGCCGAAGGAATGGTTCGGGATCAAAGACACCGAGATGCGCGTCCGGCAGCGCTACCTCGACCTTACGCTCAACGACAAAGTCCGCGCGACGTTTTTGCTGCGGAGTCGGATTGTGTCGGAAGTGCGAAAGTATCTTGATGGTTGCGGCTTTCTCGAAGTCGAGACGCCAATGATGCAACCGATTGCCGGTGGCGCCGCGGCTAAACCATTCGTCACGCACCACGAGGCGCTTGGCGTGGATTTGTTTTTGCGAGTCGCCCCGGAGCTGTACCTGAAACGCCTGCTCGTCGGCGGTTTCGAGAAAGTGTATGAACTCAACCGCAACTTCCGCAACGAAGGCATCTCGCGCCGGCACAATCCGGAGTTCACGATGCTCGAAGTCTACCAAGCCTACGGCGATTACGAGACGATGATGGAATTAGTGCAGGGCTTGGTGGTGACGATTGCTGAGGACGTGTTCGATACGACGATCATCAAACGTTATGACAATCAAGAGATTGACCTCACGCCCCCGTGGCGGCGCGTGACGTACCGGGAGATTATCGAGGAACGGCACGGCAAGGATTGGTTCGCTGTCAGTCCTGCCGAACGCAAGCAACGTGCTGTCAAGCTGGGGGTCGAGTTTCCGCCTGACGCTCCCGACTACGAAGTCACCAATGCTGTCTTTGAGAAAACCATCGAGCCAACACTGATCAATCCAACATTCGTCACACATTTGCCATCGGAATTGGTTGTGTTGGCCAAACCGAACCGGCAAGACCCCAGCGTGGTGGATGTGTTTGAGTTGATTGTCAACGGGCAGGAACTCGCGCCGGCCTATTCCGAAATGAACGACCCGGTTGTCCAGCGGGCGCGGCTGCTTGAACAAGCCGCCGGTCACGCCGAGAAGTTGGATGAAGATTTTCTGACCGCCCTCGAACACGGCATGCCGCCGGCCGGTGGCATGGGGATTGGCATTGATCGTTTAGTGATGATGCTGACTGGTGCCGAGAGCATTCGGGATGTAATCCTTTTCCCGCAACTCCGGCCACAGGTATGACGCGATTGCCGTTTGAACTGTTCCTTGGTCTCCGGTATCTCAAGCCGAAGCGGTCGTTTGTTTCCGCGATCACGTTGATCTCGCTGATTGGCGTGACCATTGGCGTTTGGGTGCTGATTGTCGTCATCGCCGTGATGAGCGGGTTTGACCGGGAGTTGCGCGACAAACTCATGGGCATGCACGCGCACGTCACTGTCTCCGGTAGTTTGATCCAAAACGGCGACGGGCTGCTGCAAACAGTCGAGCGGACGCCGCACGTCAAAGCCGCTGCGCCGTTCGTGATGGGCTTGGTGCTGGTGGAGTTCAACCGGCACGTTGCCACGCCATACATGAAAGGCATTGACCCGGCCCGCGAAGTCAATGTCAGCAAGCTCGGTTCGTACCTGAAAGAGGGTCGGCTTGATCTGACCGGCGACAAAGTTGTCATCGGCCGGGAACTGGCGGAGCAATACGACATCCATCTGGGTGACAAAATTACCGTCTACTCGCCCCGCAACTTCGAGAAGAAAGGCGATGAAGTCTATCTGCCACTCGACCTGACCGTGACCGGCATCTTCCAGTCCGGGATGTACGAGTATGACGTCGGCCTAATCTACACCTCGCTGAAAACGGCGCAGGAACTTTACGAGTTGCGTGGCGCAATCCACGGCGTCGAGCTGACCGCGGACGATCCGTTTGCCGGCGCGAACGCCGTTGCCCATGAGCTCAACCAGAAGTTGCCGGCAACGCTCCACGCCTCGACGTGGATGCAGCTTAATGAGAAAATCCTCGGCGCGATCCAAGTCGAGAAGACCGCGATGTTTCTGATTTTGAGCCTCGTCATTGTGGTTGCGGCGTTCTGCGTGATGGGCACGCTGATCACAGTGGCCGCGCAGAAGACCAACGAGATCGGCGTGCTGAAAGCTTGCGGCGCGACGTCATGGCGCATTGCCCGATTGTTTTTGTTTCAAGGATTCATTGTCGGGCTGGTGGGCGTTGGCGTTGGCATGGCGCTCGGCTTGCTGACCATCGGCCACATCGAACAAGTGCGCGCGTTCCTGTCTAGCGTGCTGCAGATTGATTTGTTCCCGCGTGAAATCTACAACCTGCAAAAGATTCCGACTTACCTGACCGGCCGCGATTTATTAACCATTGCCGTGGCGGCACAGGTCATTGCGACGCTCGGCGGCGTCTTGCCGGCGTTGTGGGCGGCGCGGCTTGAACCGGTGGAGGCGCTCCGCCATGAGTGATGTCATCCTCGCAGCCCGGCAACTCCGCAAGACTTACCGGATCGGGCGCCGGCAAGTCGAAGTCCTGAAAGGGTTGGACCTAAACATCACACGCGGCGAAGTCGTCGTGATTGTCGGCGCGTCGGGTGCCGGCAAGAGCACGTTATTGCATCTGCTCGGCGGACTTGACCGACCGACAGAGGGCGCCGTTTTGTTTGACGGCACGCCGCTTGATAAACTGGATCGAACCCGTTGGCGGAACGAGCGAGTCGGGTTTGTGTTCCAATCCTACAATCTCTTGCCGGAACTGGACGCGCTGGAAAATGTCTGCGTCCCGGCATTGGTGGCTGGCCGGCATGACACGGCGCGGGGATTGAAATTGCTCGCGGCAGTCGGGTTGGGGGACCGCTGTGAACATCGGCCGGCGGAATTGAGCGGCGGTGAACAACAGCGCGTGGCGTTGGCGCGGGCGTTGATGAACAAGCCAAGCCTGTTGCTGGCCGATGAGCCGACCGGCAACCTTGATGACAAGACCAGCGAATCCATTCTCGACCTGCTCTGGCAAATGCGCGCTGAGACTGGCGCGACTTTGGTGATGGTGACCCACGATCAGCATGTGGCCAAACGCGGTGAGCGGGTGTTGGAGATTGTTGCCGGCCAGATTCGGGAATAATAACGACGGACGTTAGTCTTGCCGGCGCGCCGGCAACCTTTGGCAACGCGTAAGTAATTATTTCCATCGCGGACAGAACCTTGTCCGCCACTAACAAGGCTTTTTCCGTCGCGCCGGTAACCGTTTCCATCACGGCCAAGGTTAAGTCCGAAGCATCGGCAGGTTTGTCCGTTACGGACTTAACTTTCTCCGTCACACATAAAACTTTCTATGTCACTGATAAACATTTCCACGTGACAAAGAAAACTTTCTCAGCCAAGCAGATAATTTTCTATATAGCACGGAAACATTTCTACGTAACATAGAAAATTATCTGTACAATTAAAAAGAATATCTTCGTGACAAAAAAGATTATCTGTGTAATATAGAAAACCTTCTTTATGATGCAGAAACCTTTCTGTACTATGCAGAAAACTTTCTCCATGACGGAAAAGATTAGTTCCGAGCTGGATCAAAGCCTATTTGTCGCTCATTTAAGCCAATTTGCCTCAAAAACAGGCTTTTCCCGACCGTCCAAGGCCACAACCCTTAACCATCAACCAAAGAACCTCCCACTATGGCAAATCCCCGTGTTCTGACCAGTTTTACCAAAGCCACCGATGACTCCTTAAAGGTCACCGCCGGTTCCGTCCTTAATGGATTGACTGGCAATCCTGTATTCCCAAACCCGACCGTACCGTTAACGACCTTGGAAACGGCCATCACCGACTTTAGCGACGCGCTTGTTGAGCAAGAGCAGGGCGGATCGATGGCCACCGCCGCCAAGAAAAACAAACGCGAGACCTTGGTGAGAATCTTGCGCAGGCTGGCCAGTTATGTGGAAGACAACTGCGACGGCAATTTGGCCGCATTACTCTCCAGCGGATTCGCGGCCGCCAGCACCAGCCGCGTCCAAGCACATCTGGCCGCGCCCTTCATCCTCCGCCTTCTCAACGGCCACACCGGCCAACTGCTGGTCAAGCTCCGGGAACCAATTGCCCACGCCAAGTGTTATGAACTTTCGAGGTATGCCGCACTCGGCGCGGATGGCACGCCCGGCCCATGGCAGAGCGGCGGCATGTGCACCAATTCCCGGGGACTCGTGCTCACCGGCCTGACTCCCGGCACAAGTTACCAAATCGAAATCCGCGCCATCGGCGGCAGCACCGGTTACAGCGACTGGAGCGGCCCCGCCAGCCACATGAGCTTGTAAGCTACCGTTGGTAGGGTTGGCGCACTGCGTTGACCGCAATCAAAAGCGAAGACGGTTCAACGCTCGACAGTTTACTAACTCGGTCCGGCTTTACTAAGCATTCGATTAATTTTTCAAAGTAGGTGGGCTTGGTAGTGTAATGCGATCTAAACTGCCAGCGTCTATCAGGTTTTGATTACTGATGACGATGGATTTAGATTTCTGCCTGTTGAGAGATGTCCAAATAAGCCAATAATAATGTTCCGTCTCTGCAACCATTCGATGGGTTGTAGCAGTAACTACAAAGCGTCCGGAACGAGGGATTTTAACCGAAAACTTTCCGTCAGCATCAGTTATCACTGAAGCGACGGGAGGTGGCAAGTTACAAAGGTAAAGTTCTGCTACAGTCTCATCCCATTTATGGATGAGTTTTTTGAACTCGACTATCGATTCGGATGTGACTCGGACTTGGTTTTCGGCGGCGGTGCTTGCTTTGTCGGAAATGTCTAGAGTAGTAAATGCTTTTTCCACGACGGCTTTGGCTTGGCCATAGGTGACTTTGGCTTGAGTAATGACGTCATCTCTTATTTTGGTGGCTTTGGCTACGGTTTGTTCGTTGGCATTGGTATTAGATTTGTCAGCAGCGGCTACGGTTTGTTTTCGCCAGACTTCCCATTGGTTAATGGTTTCATCTCTGGCTTTTTCTGCTTTGTCGCAGGTTGAGCGATAAATCTCATTAGCTTGGCGAAGGGAGTCCTCAGAATGCTTTTGGGCTATGGCAAAGTTGGCAGTGATGGCGTCGTTGTTGATATTGCGGCGGGCGGCTACTGCACTTTGGAGTTCGGCTTCACCGGCTCGGGTTCTCTCGGCTTTGGCTCTGGCAAGGGTTTCGTTGGCTTGGGTAATGGCGTAGTCTCTGACGGTGGTTGCTCGTTTTACTGCTTGTTCGTAAAGAACATTTGCTTGGGCGATGGCGGTGTTGGCCTTTTGGTTAGTGGCGTCATTTTGGGCTTTGGCTTGGTCGTTACTGGGTATGGCTTGGAAAAAGTCGGCATTGGCTTGAGTAATGGCGTCATCTTGACCTTTAGCGGCTTTTTTTGCTGCGGCTTGGGCTTGGTTATAGTCGGCTTGGGCTTTTTCTAGGGCAGTTTTGGCTTGGTCGTATGCTTGAACCGCAACCGCCTTGTCTTTCAACAATGACCGATATTGACTTTCAGCTTCGCTACGCAACTTATCAATTTCTGGCTTCATATTTTCCAGAAACGCCGCAAAGTCTTTTTCGGCAATAATCCGAACCTCGACAGCACCCAACTTCACGGACTCCGAGGCTCTTGTAACGATAAAGACACTGCCGTCTAGCGTTCCATCGAGCAATGAGCAACTAGTAATAATCAGAATGCCGAATGCGAGAGCAAATTGGCGAATGATAGTCATATTTCCTCGTTCACCTATAAGCGTAAGAAACTTTAGCGGCAGTTGACAAGTTATTAGTGGTTTTTTTGGGCAACGCAACATGATGAAGTCGGCGTTGCCGATACTACAGCGCGTCTCGTCGAACTCGGCTCGACATGCTCAAGCTAGCAGAGTGAGTGAGGTGGAAAGTTGGACTCAAGACTTTCGCATGTCGCATCTGCTAGCCAATTTGAATCGGATTCGGTAGGGTAGGAGCTTGATGAATCGTCGCGCGTTTACGCCGGGGACTGTGGCGCGTTTCCAGCGGGAATAAAACGGCGTTGCCTTTTGCGTTGCCGGCAAGTATGTTTCGGCGCACTCGGGAGTTAATTACCATGAAAAAGAACATCAAGAACGATTTCAAAGTCCGTGACCTTTCGCTGGCCGATTGGGGCCGCAAAACTATTCACGTCTCCGAGCACGAGATGCCGGGCTTGATGTCAATTCGTAAGAAGTACGGCATTAAGAAACCGCTCAAGGGCGTGCGCATTACCGGCTCGTTGCACATGACCATTGAGACGGCCATCCTGATCGAGACGCTCGTGGAACTCGGCGCGTCGGTGCGCTGGGCGAGCTGCAACATCTTCTCGACGCAAGATCACGCCGCCGCGGCGATTGCCAAGGCCGGTACCCCGGTGTTCGCTTGGAAAGGCGAAACGCTTGAAGAATATTGGGACTGTACGCTCGATGCGCTCATCCATCCCGGCAACCTCGGCCCGCAACTCATCGTTGACGATGGCGGCGACGCCACGTTGCTCATTCACAAAGGCTACGAACTCGAAAACGGCAGTGACTGGGTTAACTCCAAGAGCGGGAGCCACGAAGAACAGGTCATTAAGAATTTGTTGAAGCGCGTGCTCAAACAACGGCCCGGGTTCTGGCACACGGTTGTGAAGGACTGGAAAGGTGTCTCCGAAGAGACCACCACAGGCGTCCATCGCCTCTATCAAATGCTCGAAGCCGGCAAGCTCCTCATCCCGGCCATCAACGTCAACGACTCGGTCACTAAATCCAAGTTCGACAATTTATACGGCTGCCGGGAATCACTTGCCGACGGCATCAAGCGTGCGACCGACGTAATGGTTGCCGGCAAGGTTGCCTGCGTCTGCGGTTACGGCGATGTGGGGAAGGGCTGTTCGCACTCGTTGCGCGGCTTCGGCGCGCGCGTGATTATTACCGAGATCGACCCCATCAACGCCCTCCAGGCCGCGATGGAAGGTTTTGAAGTCAAGACCGTCGAAGACACGCTAGGCGAAGCCGACATCTACGTCACCACGACCGGCAACTGCGACATCATCACGCTTGAACACATGGCGAAGATGAAAGATCAGGCCATCGTTTGTAACATTGGCCACTTCGATAACGAGATTCAGGTTGATCGTCTGAACAAGGCCAAAGGTGTCAAGAAGCTCAACATCAAACCGCAGGTGGACAAGTACACGTTCCCCAAGGGCAACAGCATCTATATGCTTGCCGAAGGCCGACTCGTTAACCTCGGTTGCGCCACCGGTCATCCGAGCTTCGTCATGTCCAACAGCTTCACCAACCAATGTCTGGCGCAATTGGATTTGTGGGCAAACAAGGACACGAACAAGGTTGGCGTCTACCGGTTGCCCAAGAAGCTCGACGAGGAAGTGGCCCGGCTACACCTTGAGAAAATCGGCGTGAAGCTCACCAAGCTCACAAAGAAACAAGCCGATTATCTTGGAATCCCGGTCGAAGGCCCGTACAAGCCCGACCATTACCGTTACTAACGGGTGAAGTGCTGCTAGTGCAGGAAGGATAGTTAGCGGCTGTTGTTGGATGGGAAGCTGCGGGTCTATCCCAGCAGAACAACGCACTCCCACTCGTGCATGGGTTGGCCGAGGCGGAGCGTGTCACCGTCCACTGCGGCGGGCAGGCGCTTGCCAGCCGGTGTGATGTGCCAGGCTTCGCGAATGGGCGGCATCCCCGATGGGCGTTGGATGCGGAATGTATCGATTTCGTCCGAACTCGCATTCCATACGACGCCACGCCATGTTGCATTGTCCCTCAGGAACTGCGGGACGAGCCAGGCTCCGCCATCGACCCACCCTAACTTGTTCTCCGCAGCAAGCCAGGCCACAATGCGCTTCAACTGGGTGGCGCGGTGGATGTCCAATAGTGGCACAGAGTCAACGCTGGCATTCCACGGCATGACTGCGACGCGACCACCTAGTTCATTTTGGAAAATGAACGTCCCGTGCCCGACGATTTCCTGCAACGGATTGCGCAGATCGCTGATAACAGTCGTACCGTTCATGAGTTCCGCCTGCAACATTCGGCGGGTGTGGTTTTTGTCGTTGACTGAGATTTGCGCGCCAACCCGCGCGGTAAACATTGGCTCCCGGCATTCTTCCATTGAATAAAGAACTTCGTCCTGAGTCACAAAGCGCGCCGATTTCACGCCAATCCATTTGCCGAATCCGCGCTCGATCAGGATGGTCGCTGCGTCGCCATCCAGTAACAGTCCGCCGGCTAGCCACTGTTTCAGCGTCGCGTCGTCAAAACTCCAGGCCAGCGATCCAGCCAAAGCGTTGACGGACGCCTGGGGCCGGACGGAGAAGGCAATGCCCGCGGCTCCCAGCCAGTACGACCATCCGCGCGGGGCGCATTGCAGTTTAAACCAGGAGTCGCCATCTTTGTTGAGATGAAGCAAACGCCCCATGTCCTGTGACCACGGAATGCCGACGCCGACGCTTTGCATGGTCATTGGAAAAGTGTCCGCCAACCAGTCCAGATTGGGGCGAACCCGCTTCAGAAATGTCGTCCGACTCGGTTCGTCGTCAGGCCGGTTGCCCATGAAATCGTGGAGGCTGATGTTGAGATTAGTCGACCCGAGGATCTGCGCCACGGCCATCTGCGCGAAGGTCTGGCGGAATGACTTATTCCATTTTCCGTAGGGGAAGCATTCGATTTCTGGGCCGCTCTCAACCCCTGTGGGTTGAAGCGAACGATTCTGATCCAGAGTCGCGATGCCATGGATTACGTGGGGCCCAGTCGTGTCCGAATACCCCCAAAAGTGTGGCCGGTGGACTGGCGGCTGTCCACCGCCAAACGTCTGCCACCACTCTTCCCAGCGACGGCCTTCGGCACCGTGGGACTCCATTGTGCTCGACATCAACCCCATCTTCGTCCCGCCCGATTCCAGGATTATTCGACACTCGTTGAGAAACTCCAGGATCGTCGCCTGCCACATGTCCAGCCACAGAGCGCGCCATGGATGTGGCGTGCCGGAAGCTAGACAGGCGGAGACGATTTCTTCCCGGCTGACGTTGTGCCCTGTCCGACGGTTGAATTCCGCCACATGCAACGGGCAGAAACACCCGCCCCACTGGAGGGGGCCGTGGTTGTGATAGCGGATGTCATCATCAATCCAGACCACGCGGAAGCCTTCCCGCGCATACAGGCGGAGAGTTTCCAAATAGTAGGCGCGCCAATTGGGATCAAGACAGCACACGACCGCCCGCGCATGGGTCCCGGTTGGATCCACCATTTGCTGCCAGTCCTGGCCCGGTTTGAGTCTGCGCCCGCGGTCACAGTGCAGCATGGTGTGCCAAGGGTTCAGGCTCACGGCTACTCCCGCCTTTTGCAGCGCCACGCGACACGGTCGGGAGTGATCGATCCATTGTTGCAGCCGGTCAAGGGTTTCGTGACCGTTGTTTTGTTCTTCGCCGAAGTAGAAGAACATGATTTCGTCCACCTGTGCTTGCCGGACCAGCCGGGTCACCTGTTCGGTAATATCTTCAGCAGCCTGATGTGGGCCGAACTGCATGCGGAGTGTAAAATGGCTTGGCATTGAATCAACTCTCGATTTGGAAAACTGCGTTAATTCATCTCTGCTGCAATGCGCTGAGCTGCCGCAACCGGATCCGGTGCGGCGAGAATTGGGCGACCGACAACGATGTAGCTCGCACCAGCAGCCACGGCTTCGGCGGGTGTCATCATTCGCTTTTGATCGCCGGCTTCAGCCCAAGCGGGGCGGATGCCCGGCGTCACAATCACAATCTTGTCGCCGGCGGCCTGCCGGATCAACTTGATTTCGTGCGGTGAAGCAACGACGCCTTCTAAGTTGCATTCCGCCGCCAACTTCGCGCGTCGGACCACCTCATCGGCTACATCACCGCCAACGCTCGTCAACACCGTCACGCCGAGCAAGAGTGGATGGTTCGGCACGCTGGCTGCGGCGCGCAACATGTCCGCGCCGCCAACCGTGTGCACCGTTAACATCGCCACGCGCAATGCCGTGGCACTTTCGACCGCTTTTGCGACCGTGTTGGGGATATCGTGAAATTTCAGGTCAAGAAAACAGCGCCGACCATAGGCGTGCAGGAACTCCACCATCTTGGGGCCGACCCGCGTAAACAACTGGCTGCCGACCTTGTAAATGTCCACAGAGTCGCCGAGACGCTCGACCAACTTGGCGGCCTGCTCGAAACTATCCACGTCCAACGCAACGATAAGCTTTGATTTCATGCTGGCGGTCATGCTAGGGAAATTAGCGTGACAACTCAAGCGGAACTGACGGCATTTTCGCCGGCTAAGATAAATTTATATCTGCGAATTACCGGCAAGCGACCGGATGGCTACCACAATTTGGAAACAGTGATGCTGCCGCTCGACTTCGGCGACGAAATTATTTGCCAGGCGCGACCAGCCGGCTTGTCCATGGAATGTGACAACGCAACATTGCCAACTGATAATCGAAACCTGGCATTGCGCGCGGCTCGGCAACTAGCGGAGCGTTGCCGGGTGGAGCAGGGCGCCCACGTCATTTTGCGTAAACGGACTCCGCTGGCGGCCGGTCTCGGCGGCGGCAGCAGCAATGCGGCAATTGTGTTGGCAACGTTGAACAAGCTTTGGAAACTCAATGCCACACCGGCGACGCTCCACGAGCTGGCGGCCGGTATGGGTTCGGACATTAATTTCTTTCTGGCCGGCAGCACTGCGCTTTGTCATGGGCGCGGCGAGCAGGTCGCGCCTGTGCCTTGCCGGTTGTCGGCGACAGTGTTGCTGATCAATCCGGGCTTTGGCATCTCCACGAAATGGGCCTACGAAAGTTGGGCAAAGGCCGCGTCAGTGTTGACAGTCGCGCCGCCGCCGGTTACTTTGCTCACCCGTGCGTTGGCGGAAGATGATTTAGCTGGCGTGGCAGCGGCACTGTTCAATTCGCTCGAAGCGCCGTCGGTCGGGAAGTTTCCGGTCTTGGATTTGTTGAAAGACGCGTTGCGGGCGCACGGTGCTGCCGGTGCGATGATGAGTGGCAGCGGTGCGACAGTTTTTGGGTTATTTGCGAAGGCGAGTGATGCAGTGAGGGCGGCGACC
>Ga0209697_10007231_pt1 | contig 13060 bp, 12 predicted proteins | sample AliMusrvi5mmetaG_FD_184115 | JGI IMG/M metagenome (GOLD analysis project Ga0209697, IMG submission 184115) | Freshwater lake bacterial and archeal communities from Alinen Mustajarvi, Finland, to study Microbial Dark Matter (Phase II) - Alinen... | ecosystem: Environmental > Aquatic > Freshwater...
ACACTATCCCCTGCTTCTAATGCAATACGTACCTCTTCAAAAAACGATTCCACCATATCTTTAGCTTCGCGTTTATTTAATCCAACTTGCTCATAGAGTAAGTCCGCTAATTCAGCTTTTGTTAAAGTCATTTAAAACTCCCAATCCATTTGTATCTTTTAATAGCTTTTTATAAGAGCAAAGCTTGTTTTAATCAACGTAATTGACGTAAATTCGGAAAAACTCACCCTATCGTTTAATGCTTAGTTTCGAAGTGTTGCACCGAATTTATTTTGCATTAATTGTAGTAGGTTTGAGATAGCTGTGTCACTGTCGCTATCTGTCAAAGATTTTTGAGTATCGTGCATAAGTACTGATAATGCAAGGCTTTTTTTGTTTTCAGGGACACCTGGACCTTGATACAAATCGAATAAGGCAACCTCAGTAACAAGCGGAATATTGGCTGATTTAATCGTACATAGTACCGCATCAACTGCAATATTTTCATCTAATACTACCGCTAAATCTCGACGCACCGGTAACAATTTAGATACTTCTTGATAGGCTGGCAACTTTCGAGCCAATATGGCTTCTGTGCTTAACTCAAATAAGAAAGTGCTCTTGCTCAAGCTGTAATGTTGCTGCCACTTTGGATGCAACTTACCTAACCAACCGATGGCTTTTCCATTAAGTAAAATACGGGCTGATTGGCCTGGATGCAAGGTTGTGTGTTCGGCCTTTTCATAGGAAACTTCTGAACCTGCACCCAGTAATGCTTCTACATGCGCTTTCACTTCAAAGAAATCTATATCAGCACTGGTTACACCCCATTGCTCTGGCATAGTACTGCCGTAAGCTAGACCAGAAATGCGCGTCTCTTCAGCATAGGCAGCGTCTATCTTTTGATAAACAGCGCCTACTTCAAACAAAAAGGCGCGGTCTTGCTTGCGATTCAGGTTGTAAGTTAAAGTATCTAACAATCCACCCCATAAACTTGTTCGCATTACGCTTAAGTTGCTAGCAATAGGATTTTTAAGTTTAATGGGGTTGGCATTACCCAATAAATCACGCTCCCAACTTTCATCAACAAAACTGTAATTCACAACCTCTTGATAGCCCGTAGCCACTAAAGAGTCACTCAGCTTATTTAGATGTACGCGTGTTTCTGGTGCTGGCAACATATCCAAACATGCAACAGGTGGAATGGCTGGGATATGGTCATAGCCATGTAAACGTGCTACTTCTTCGATTAAGTCTTCTTCAATACTAATATCAAAGCGATAGCTTGGCGGCGATACTGTAAACACATCATCTAATAGTGTGTAAGCAAAATCAAGTTGCGTTAAAATTTTAGCTACATCAGCTTGCATTAAAGGAATGCCGAGCACAGACACTAAGCGCGATAACCTTAATTTTACTGGCGTACGTAGGGGTAGTGTAGAGATCACTTCCGTCACGGGGCCAGCTTGGCCACCACAAATTTGTTTAATGAGGGTGGTAGCATACTCAAGCGCGTTGCGAGTATTACCAAAATCAACACCGCGCTCAAACCGATAAGAGGAGTCTGTGCTTAGCCCTATTCTGCGCGCTTTACCAGCAATGACTGCTGGAGGGAAAAATGCACTTTCTAAAAATACTTGCGAAGTTTCATCGCTGACCGCACTGGCTTTTCCACCCATAATCCCCGCTAGCGCTAGCACACCCTGCGCGTCTGCAATCACTAAGTCATCGACCTTAAGTGCTAACTCCTGATCATTGAGTAACAGTAAACTTTCATTGGCATCGGCAAAACGTATTTCAATATCGCCACTTAATTTAGTTGCATCAAATGCATGCATCGGTTGGCCTAATTGCAATAGTACGTAATTGGTAATATCCACCACTGCACTGATGCTACGTGTGCCGCTACGCTCTAGGCGTTTAACCATCCATTCAGGGGTCACTGCTTTGGCATTAATACCTGTCACCAAGCGTCCACAATAGCGCGGACATGCTGTTGTCTGACCTACAACAACCGTCATTGCGTCCTGAGTTTCAGCATCAACCATCTCAATCGCATCAAAATGCGTAGTTGCGCCAGTAATGGCGGCAACATCACGCGCAATTCCTGTAATACTTAAGCAATCACTACGATTAGGGGTTAGTTTTAACGTAAATAGATGATCATCTAAATCTAAATGCTGACGGATATCTTGTCCAACCACAGCATTAGCGTCTAATTCCAACAACCCAGTAGCTTCAGCACTTAGGCCTAGTTCCTTGGATGAGCACATCATGCCAAAAGACTCAACACCACGCACTTTGGCTTCTTTAATAGAGAAACCTGGAAGTTCTGCACCCACCATTGCGCATGGCGCTAACAAACCTGGACGCGCATTCGGGGCACCACAAACGATTTGCAAGGGCACAGATACACCATTCACAATATTACCTACATCTACGGTACAAATTTGTAGGCGATCCGCATCCGGATGTTTACTGGCAGTCAGTATTTTACCGACAACCACTTTAGTAAAGGCAGCAGCTACCGGCTGCATTTCCTCTACCTCAAGACCAGCCATGGTCAAGGCATGATTTAAAGCCTGACTATCTAAGTCAGTGTTTACTAAGCTACGTAACCAATTTTCTGAAAACTGCATAATGCGGGGATGACCTTAGATTAATTTAATTTAATGGCAATATTGTGTGTGAGAACTATCTAAACTGGCTCAAAAAACGTAAATCATTATTGAAGAAATGGCGTAAATCATTGACGCCATAGCGCAACATCGTCAGGCGCTCTACGCCTAAGCCAAATGCAAAACCACGGTACTTTTCATGATCAACATTCACGTGTTTAAATACTTCTGGATGCACCATACCGCAACCACCAATCTCTAACCAGCCACCATTCCAGCTCATATCCATCTCAGCTGAAGGTTCAGTAAATGGGAAAAATGAAGGGCGGAAACGCACAATCAAGTCATCTCGCTCAAAGAATTTTTGCAAGAAGTCTTGCACCACGCCTTTTAGGTTGGCAAAGCTAATATCTTCATCTACCCACAAACCTTCCACCTGATGAAACATTGGGGAATGGGTGGCATCAGAATCCACGCGGTAAACACGGCCCGGCGCAATGATTTTAAGTGGTGGCGTTTTATTATTCTTCAGTGCATTTTCCATGTAGCGCACTTGCACTGGTGAAGTGTGGGTGCGTAGCACATTGGCTTCATCTATGTAGAAAGTGTCATGCATGGCACGCGCAGGATGATCTTCAGGAATATTTAACGCAGTAAAGTTATAGAAATCCGTTTCGATTTCAGGTCCAGTCGCTACTTCAAATCCGATGGAATGAAATAACTGCTCTATGCGTTGTAAGGTGAGTGTGACCGGATGCAAACCACCTAGAGATTGTGCGCGCGCTGGCAAAGTGACGTCGATAGACTCCTGTGCTAGCTGCTTGGCTTGCTCGGCATTTAACAACGCCTCACGACGCTCTGTTAAGGCACCTTCTATGGCTTGTTTTACCACATTAATGGCAGCACCTGCAGCTGGACGATCTTCGTTACTAAGCTTGCCCAAGCCCTTTAACGCATCAGTCAGCGCGCCAGTTTTTCCTAAATACTTGGCTTTGGCCACTTCTAAATCGTTCATCGTTGCGCTATTGGCAAAATCTGCTGCAGCGGCTGGTATTAAGTGCGTTAAGTCTGACATGTGATTGATCGTCTTTAATCTATTTTGATTTTATTTACAGCACCCATTTGAATGCGTTGAATTTTATAATGTATTGATTTTACTATAAAAAAAAGAGGCCGAAGCCTCTTTTTTTTATTTTTCAAGCAATTAAGCGGCTAAAGCTGTTTTTGACATTTCAACAAATTGTGCAAATGCTACTTTATCAAATACTGCTAAATCAGCTAATACTTTACGATCAACTTCAATCGCTGCTTTTTTCAAGCCATGCATGAAGCGGCTATAAGTCAAACCACACTCACGAGCGCCCGCATTGATACGTGCAATCCATAATGTACGGAATTGACGTTTCTTTTGACGGCGATCACGGTAAGCGTATTGACCAGCCTTCATTACCGCTTGCTTAGCAACGCGATAAACGTTTTTACGACGACCGCGGTAACCCTTAGCGGCTTTTAATACTTTTTTGTGTCTAGCGCGAGCAATGACACCACGTTTTACTCTAGGCATATCGGTCTCCTTATCGTGTTGGCATCATAGCGCGAACGCGCTTGACATCAGTTGGTGAGATGATCGCCGTGCCGCGTAATTTACGCTTTTGCTTGGTGGTCTTTTTAGTGAGGATATGGCGTAAATGTGAATGCGTACGCTTCACTTTACCATTACCCAAGAACTTGAAGCGCTTTTTAGCACCACTCTTGGTTTTCATTTTTGGCATTTTGTTCTCCTTGAACTTAGTTATGAGTGCTTAGGCATGCCGTTAAGCCGTATCACTCGGAATTTCACTACCACTTCTTTGCTATTACACTGACTACTTCATTTGGCAACTGATTACAGTTACTTAATTCTTTTTAGGTGGTCCAAGCACCATTACCATTTGGCGGCCTTCCATTTTCGGAAACTGCTCAACCACTGCGTATTCTTTTAAATCTGCTTCTACACGTCTTAATAAAGCCAAACCAAATTCTTGGTGAGTAATCTCACGACCTCTAAAACGTAAAGTAATCTTAGCTTTATCGCCGTCTTGAATAAATCGAATAATATTACGCACTTTAATCGCGTAATCGCCGTCATCTGTACCTGGGCGAAACTTAATCTCTTTAACCACAACTTGCTTTTGCTTCAGCTTAACTTCGTGCTGTTTTTTGCTTTCGGCATATTTAAACTTGCCGTAATCCAATAGCCTACAAACTGGCGGTACAGCGTTAGGCGCAATTTCCACTAAATCAGTGTCTGCTTCTTCTGCTTTTGCAAATGCCTCCGTTAGCGACATAATCCCTAACGGTTCACCCTCTACACCCACCAAACGAACTTCGGTACCAGTAATGTCACCGTTAATTCGCGTTTCTTTGTCTTGTGCTATATCAAATTCTCCAAATAGTTAAGCCGTGCACCTGAATTTTGAGCCTCTAATTAAGCTTAAGCTTTCGCTTCAACTTCTGCTTTTAAGCGGTCAATTAAGTCGCTTATCGGCATAGAGCCTAGGTCTTCACCTGTTCGGGTACGCACGGCTACATGTCCTGCCAGCATTTCACGCTCACCTGCAACTAGCAAGTAAGGTAACTTCTGCATGCTATGTTCGCGTATTTTATAGGTAATCTTCTCATTTCTCAAGTCAAATTCACATCTAATGCCAGATTTCTTCAGCATTTCAACTACTTGCCGTACATAATCTGACTGACTTTCTGAAATATTCAGCACCATAACTTGTACTGGCGCTAACCATAATGGCATAGCACCCGCATAATTCTCAATCAAAATTCCGATAAAACGTTCCATAGACCCCACAATGGCGCGATGCAACATCACTGGGCGCTGACGTGTATTATCTTCAGCAACATACTCGGCATCTAAGCGCTCTGGCAGGTTAAAGTCTAATTGGATTGTGCCACACTGCCATAGACGACCTAGGCTGTCTTTCAATGTGAATTCAATTTTCGGACCGTAAAATGCGCCCTCTCCAGGTTGCAAATCAAATGCTAGATTATTTTGATTCAGCGCATTAGCTAATGAAGCCTCGGCTTTATCCCAGGTTTCGTCCGCACCCACACGCTTTTCAGGGCGAGTAGACAGCTTAACCAATACTTCTGTAAATCCAAAGTCACCGTAAGCTTTATATAACATCTTAATAAAGTCAGCTACTTCAGACTCAATCTGCGCTTCAGTACAAAAAATATGCGCATCATCTAAAAATATGCGCATCATCTTGGGTAAAACCACGTACACGCATCAATCCATGCAAAGAACCTGATGGTTCATTACGATGGCATGATCCAAACTCCGCCAAACGCAATGGCAAATCGCGGTAACTATGCAACCCACTATTAAAGATTTGTATATGGCCTGGGCAGTTCATCGGCTTCACTGCATAATCACGACTTTCTGAAGCAGTAACAAACATATTGTCGCGGTAATTTTGCCAGTGACCTGACTTTTCCCACAGCGTCTTATCCATGACGGTAGGCGTGCGCACTTCTTGATAATCGTAGTCACGAAACATTTTACGCATGTACTGCTCAACCTCTTGCCAAATGCTCCAACCACGAGGATGCCAAAATACCATCCCTGGGGCATCGTCTTGCATATGGAAGTAGTCTAGTTGCTTGCCTAATTTACGATGATCACGTTTTTCAGCTTCTTCCAACTGAAATAGATAGGCTTCTAACTCTTCTTTATTGCGCCAAGCAGTGCCGTACACGCGCTGTAGCATTTCGTTATTGCTGTCACCACGCCAGTACGCACCAGCCAACTTCATTAATTTAAAAGCTTTTAATTTGCCCGTGTTAGGAACATGCGGACCACGACATAAGTCGGTAAAGCTACCTTCGGTATATAGCGAAACATCTTCACCCGCAGGAATGCTATCAATGATTTCAGCTTTATATAACTCGCCGATAGAATTAAAGTAAGCCACAGCTTCATCTCGTGGCAATACCTTACGCGTTACTAGCTCATCCCTCTTTGCCAGCTCAGACATTTTCTTTTCAATGGCAATTAGATCTTCAGGGGTAAACGCACGCTTATAAGAAAAGTCGTAAAAGAAACCATTTTCAATCACAGGGCCAATAGTTACTTGCGCCTCGGGGAATAACTCTTTTACTGCGTAAGCGAGCAAATGCGCAGTTGAATGGCGTATAACATCAAGACCTTCAGGATTTTTATCCGTAATAATCGCAAGTTCTGCATCTTCACTGATTAAATAAGAAGTATCAACTAGATTGCCATTGACCTTACCTGCTAACGCAGCCTTAGCCAAGCCAGCACCAATATTCATCGCCACTTCTGCAACCGTTACAGGAGCGTCGAAGCTTCGTTCAGAGCCATCAGGTAAGCGAATTACTGGCATATAATTTCCATCTTAAATAATAAAAGCCGTTAACTATAACGGCTTTGGCTTTAATGTTCGGTAAGGAGATTACTATCATGTGTAGCCACTTTTTAAAGTGGTAGGCAGTAGCAGACTCGAACTGCTGACCTCTTGGATGTCGACCAAGCGCTCTAACCAACTGAGCTAACCGCCTATACTGATTTTAATCACCGTTGCTATAGAGCTGTGCTTAATTTCAAATAGAGGCAGGATTTTAGCTGATTGTGGCCGTTGGCGCAAACGACAAACGCTATAATAGGCCGATGCACACACATTATTTTGCACTCAATCTACAACAGCAATTAGATCAGATCACTGATCATGGCTACTGCGTGATGGATGATTTCCTAAGCCCCAGCGTCATTAACGCATTAGCCTCTGAAATAGTAGCGCTAAATACTAACGAATTAATGTTCACAGCCAACACTGGACGAGCTCAGAGCATGGTTAATACCAAGTTCCGTGGTGACTCGATTTATTGGTTAAATGAAGCCGAAGCCAGCCCTGCACAACGAACATACTTTGATAAAATGGAACGCCTACGTAGCGGCCTTAACCAGCACCTTTATTTAGGTTTAGATGTCCTAGAAAGTCATTTGGCCCTATATCCGATTGGTGCCGGTTACCAAAAACATCTGGATCGCTTTAAGGCTAATGACAATTCGCAACTGCCTCAACGTCAAATCAGCTGCATATTATATTTAAATAAAGATTGGCTGGAAGAAGATAGTGGTTACTTGCGTTTGTATCTAAATGCAGATGATGCCACAGATGGCATAGTGGCCACTGCACCATCACTTGATATTGCCCCTATAGCCGGTAGATTGGTGATGTTTTTATCAGACACTTTTTACCATGAGGTCTTGCCCGCCAAGCGCGTCAGGATGAGTCTGACCGGCTGGTTCTTAAACCGCTAATAATGTAAATGCTAAGCCGTGGCTATTTCGTTTATTAAAGCCTGGTAACCCACACTAAAGTCTGGGTATCGCAATTGAAAGCCACTAGACAACATTAACTGATTACTTAAGCGCTTTCCCCCTTGCGCTTCTACTGAACTATTGCCTGGTAATGCTAACTGCATTTTCTTCGCCAACCAAGTCAGCACTTCGTACTGACTCACCGGCTTTGAGTCAGTCACAATATAACAAGAAGCAATAGCCTGTTCAGTCAATATCCGCTGGACTAAGAACACAATAAAGTCCGCTGCATCATCACGATGTATGCGATTACTCCAACTATTTTTCGATGGCCACTGCTGTGGTGACTTGGCCAAATTAATCATGCGCAACCGCCCTGGGCCATAAATACCAGATAGCCTTAATGTAGTAGCGTTACAGGGCAAACTACTGAGCAAATGTTCGGCTTCCAACAATCGCTCACCGCCAAAATCTGCGGGTAACGCCGTTATACTTTCATCCAAGATTGCTGTAGTTTCTTGTCCATATACACGGGTGCTAGACACAAAAAATACATGCTGTAATTGTTGATTGCGGCTTTGGCTAGCCAGTATATTTTTTAGCCCCGTCACATACTGCGCTTGATAGGCCGCATCGGTCTGACCGCTGGCAGCTACACAGTAAATCACAATCTCAGGCATCAGCGCGACCAACGCTTGAAGCGAAGCTGCATCAGCAACATCGCCTTGAAGCATTTGCATTCGCGGTGAGGTCTGTATGCTTCTACGTAAGCCTACAACTTCATGCTCCTCATCCACCAAACGCTTGGCAATGGCAGCACCTAAGTCACCGCAACCCACAATTAAAATTTTAGCCATACGTGGCTTCCGATTTTAAAAACTGGTCCGCTAAAAACAGTGCAGCGATAGTTTTTCCATCCGTAATTTCACCTTGCACAATCATATTTAAACATTCCACAAATGGTAACGTAAACACCTCAAGATTCTCGTCAACATCACGCTGATGATTGCCTATCGTTAAGTTTCGCGCTAGATAGATGTGGATGACTTCATTGGAATAGCCGATACACGGATGCGTTTGCCCTAGCCTCACCCACTCGTTAGCACTGTAGCCCGTTTCTTCTAGCATTTCGCGCTGACCGGTATGCAATACATCTTCATTGGCGTCGATCTTGCCAGCGGGTAGCTCGATAAAAACTTGGCGTAGCGGATAACGAAATTGTCGCTCTAGAATTACGTGACCATTAGCGAGTATGGGCACGATGAGAACTGCGCCAGGATGCATGACGTATTCGCGCTGAGTGAAATGGCCATTTGCCAAGCGTACTTGATCACAGCGGACTGTCAGTAGCTTACCTTGGGCTAAAATTTCAGAGCTTACGAAGTATTCTGTGAGGTCAGGATTTATCATAGTCTAGCAATTGCTAACAATGGACTGCCGTGCCCAAAACGCTTACTTTCACTACACCTTGCCGAAGACGCTAGGAAATGAAAATAGTAAAACAGACCATCACGCATTAACTTAAGCTTCTGGTCACCGCGTAAATACAAAGCTCCATCAATGACTGCGGCATCAATCCAATGACTAATAACGCCAAGGCATTGACACTTAATATAATGCGCATATCAAGGGGCGCATCAATGAGTTTTAAATCGGCAGGCTCATCAAAATACATGAGTTTTATGACACGCAGGTAGTAGAAAGCACCAACAACCGCCATCAACACAGCGAACACGACCAGCCATAAGTAACCGGCCTGTAGTGCGGCTTGTAATACGCTAAACTTGGCATAGAAACCCAAAGTTGGCGGCACACCAGCCATGCTAAACATCACAATCATCATTAAAAAAGCCACCCATGGACTACGCTGGTTTAGGCCTTTTAAATCTTCTAGGTTTTCGGCTTCAAAGCCTTTACGTGATAGCAACAAAATGATGCCAAAGCCAGCTAAGGTCATCAGGACATAACTCACCACGTAGAACATGGCATAAACAAAGCCGTTTATGCTCGCGCTCATTAAGCCGTACAAGATAAAACCGATATGTGAAATCGTAGAATAGGCCAACATACGCTTTAAATTGGTCTGCGCGATTGCGGTAATGTTGCCCACAACAATTGACAGTACGGCCATAATCATCAGCATCTGTTGCCAATCGACTGCTAAGGTAGGTAATGCCTGAACTAGTAAGCGTATCACAAAAGCAAAAGCGGCCAATTTTGGCACTGAGCTAATAAGCAACGTCACCGCAGTCGGCGAACCTTCATACACATCCGGCACCCACATTTGGAATGGCACTGCACCGAGCTTAAACGCTAACCCAGAAACGATAAATACCAAACCCAAAATCAGTACTGCATGATTTTTTGTTTCACCCATCAAGGCATGGTTGATCTCAGTAATATTCAAACTGCCTGTCATGCCATAAATCATACTCATGCCGTATAGCAACATGCCAGAGGCTAAAGCACCCAGCACAAAGTACTTCATTGCAGCTTCTGTCGCGCGTGCGTTATCGCGATCTAAAGCGACTAAGGCATATAAACTTAAAGACAATAACTCCAACCCCATATACAGCGTCAGCATATTCTGACCAGAAACCATAATCATCATGCCGACGACAGCGAAAAGCACTAAGGCATAAAACTCGCCTCGAAACATATTGCGTAGCTGTAAATATTGACGGCTATATACAAAAATCAAGGAGGTACCAAGATAGATCATTAACTTCAACACATCAGACATTGCGTCATCAACAAAGGCATCGGTAAAGGCGTAGCTCACACTCGGCGCATGATTACTAAAAGTTAAATAGGCTGCAGCCAGTAACGTGGCTTGGGATAATCCATAGATATAAATGCGATTAGAGGCTTTCAGAAATAAATCTGCTAGCAAGATAAACATCGCCATACAAACGATGAATAACTCTGGCAAAGCGGTAATCAGGTCGTAACGTATATTTTCCATAGCTTATAGACCTACTGGCAGCTTGCTTTGTGCAAGAAGTGAAAGAAGTTGCGTCACGCTGGCATTGGTCATATCGGTCAGCGGTTGTGGATAGACACCCAAAGCCAACACCAACAACGCCAACGTGGCTAGAATCAAGAATTCGCGTTTATTGAGGTCTTTCAGTGCAGCCACATTGGCATTGGCAATCTCACCATAAAACACACGCTTAATCATCCATAGCGTATAAGCTGCGCCAAAAATGAGTGTGGTTGAAGCTAAAAATGCATACCAGAAGTTGGCTTGAATCGCCCCCAATATCACCATAAATTCACCGACGAAACCAGAGGTTGCCGGCAAACCACTGTTAGCCATCGCAAAGAACACAGCAAAGGCAGCAAACACTGGCATAGTATTAGCAACACCGCCGTAGGCTTCTATTTGACGACTATGAACTCGGTCATAAAGCACACCCACACACAGAAACATGGCGGCCGAAATAAAGCCGTGCGATACCATTTGCACCACTGCGCCTTCTAAGCCTAAATTATTAAAGATAAAAAAGCCTAACGTCACAAAACCCATATGTGAAATTGAAGAGTAAGCAATCAGTTTTTTCATATCTTTTTGCGCCAATGCTACTAGCGCAATATAGACAATCGCAATCAGCGACAACGTAATCATAAAACCAGATAAGTAATGCGCTGCATCGGGTGCAATCGGCATTGCAAATCGTAGAAAGCTATACCCACCAAGCTTTAATGCAATGGCTGCTAGCACCACTGACCCGCCAGTAGGGGCTTCAACGTGGGCATCTGGAAGCCAAGTATGGACAGGCCACATAGGCACTTTTACAGCGAAGGCTACAAAGAAAGCTAAAAAGATAAGTACTTGTGCAGTAAGTGGCAAAGGCAAGCGGTAATAATCCATCAGCTCAAAACTACCTGTTTTTAAATATAGGTAGATAAAGGCCACTAACATCAATAGTGAACCAAGCAAGGTATAGAGGAAGAACTTGATTGTCGCGTAAACACGGTTAGGACCACCCCATATACCGATTGCTAGGAACAGCGGAATAAGCATCGCTTCCCAAAACACATAATACAAAATGGCGTCCAAGGCGCAGAACACCCCAACCATTAGGCCACTCATAATCAAGAAGCAAGCCATATATTGTGCTACGCGCTTTTCAATCACTTCCCATGCAGAAATAATCACGATCACAGTGGTAAAACTAGTAAGCAAAATCAGTGGAATTGCAATACCGTCTACACCAAGGTGATAGTTAATATTAAAAGCTGGAATCCAGCTAAATCCTTCCTAAAAGCTGGAATCCAGCTAAATCCTTCCTGAAACTGAAAGCCACCATCAGCAAAATTAAACTGGGTATAGAGTGGAATTGCGACCAAAAATGCCAGGATGCCGCCAGCTAACGCTAACCAACGTGTGACGTTCGGTTTGTGGTCATTGGCAGTAAATAGCACGGCTATGCCAGACAGTATTGGTGTCCAGACGCTAAAACTTAAGAGATGTTGAGTAAAGTAAGACAGCATGTTTTTTATACTTTGGAGAAAAATGTGAGCATAAGGAAAGCGCCAATAATCATGGCAAATGCGTAGTGATAGATCAAACCTGTCTGTAATTTACGCACAACACCAGACAACCGGACAATTAAACGTGCCGTACCATTCACCATGCCACCATCGATAATTTTTACATCGCCAATTTGCCATAGTTGGTGGCCGATAAAGCGTGAACCTGCCGCAAATACACGATTATTAAAACTGTCAAACCCATATTTGTTTTCTAGCACGCGATTAATAAACGCGAACTTAGTTTGAATTTTGGCAGGAATATCTGGGCGCTGCGTATAAAAGAACCAAGCCAAAGCAACACCAGAAGCTGCCAGCATAAAGGGTAGTGAACTAAAGCCATGTAAAGCCATACCGCAAGCGGTATGCAATACTGTATGCCACTCGTGGGTGAGCTCATGCATCGCAGGGTGTGCGGCTGAGTCTATGAAGATCACACCTTTAAAGAATTCACCATAGAGCATTGGCTCCACGGCAACGTAACCAATAGCCAATGAAGGAATGGCTAATAGAATTAAAGGTAACTTAATTACCCAACCCGGCTCATGCGGATCATCTGTCGCACTTAAGCCATGATGGTGCGCATCAT
>Ga0209697_10007234_pt1 | contig 13057 bp, 7 predicted proteins | sample AliMusrvi5mmetaG_FD_184115 | JGI IMG/M metagenome (GOLD analysis project Ga0209697, IMG submission 184115) | Freshwater lake bacterial and archeal communities from Alinen Mustajarvi, Finland, to study Microbial Dark Matter (Phase II) - Alinen... | ecosystem: Environmental > Aquatic > Freshwater...
GTGTGCACCCACGAGTCGTGCTCGCGGATGTTGACCATATGGAAGAAGAACGGGTTAAGCCCTCCGGCCTCGGTCGCGCCCCGAAAGGTGTGCTCGTGCAGCAGCGGCGAACAGGAGGCAACAACGACGCGGTTCAGCTTGAACTCGCGGATATCCTTCTGAATCAGCTCCTGGCCCGGGTCCGAGCACATGTATTTGTAGTCCCGGGAAAGGGCCACGCCCGGCAGCTTCTCCACGTATTTCGCGACGTCGGGGCAATCCACCATCGCCGCGATGTTGTGGCCACAATGGCAGATGTAGAAACCGATGCGAATCTCACCGTTAGCTTGCTGTTTCATCTTCGGCTTTCAGTCTTCGTTCTTCGGCATTCTCCTGGATTCTGAACCTCGACCCTTCGGATCTCCGTCAGGCCACCGCACGGGCCTTGGCTGGGGACGCCTCCGCCGGCCGCCACTTGAACGGGATAGCGGCCCGGTTCAAGCCGAGATCCTTGTCGGGCAGACCGAAGGCCAGGCCCATCAGTTGCGTGAAATACACCGTCGGCACCAGGACCGATCCGTATTGGGCCGTTACTTGGGCATGATAGGCGTCGAGATTGAACTGGCACAGCGGGCATACCGTCGCCAGACAATCCGCGCCGCGCTTCCTGGCTTCGTTGAGTAGGATATAGACCAGGCGGATGCCCGCTTCGGGCACCGTGCCGGTCAAGCTGCCGCCGCAACACTTGGTCTTGAGCGGGTAGCGGACGACAGTGGCCCCGAGCGCTTCCACCAGCCGATCCATGGTTGTCGGGTTGTATTGGTCATCGAAAGTCGCATACGGGCGGACGAGCTGGCAGCCGTAGTAGGTGGCGATCTTGAGACCCGTCAGCGGCTTGCGCACCTTCTGCTTGATGGCTTCCAGGCCGACGTCGTTCAGCAGCACATCCAGCGGGTGACGCACCGGGGTATCGCCGCTGTAGCGCAGCCCGACAGCGCCAAGCGCGCGATCTATGGTCTCCTTCATCGCCGGGTAGTCGTGGAAATAATGCTTGGTCTTGTTCAGCACCAGGTAGCAGGCGGCGCAGGGGGCCATAATGGGCCGGTTACCTTGCTGCTCGGCCAGGGCAAGGTTGCGCGCCGCCAGCACGCAGGCCTTGGCCTCATCCACCGCCATATAGGCGGTCGCGCCGCAGCAGTTCCAGTCTTCCAGTTCCTTCAGTTCGACGCCCAGGTGCTTCATCACGGGCAGCAGGGACTCCTCATAGGCGCGGCCCAGCCCTTTGAGCGAACAGCCGGGGAAATATGAGTATTTCATGCTCAGGATTCTTTCTTGGCATCGGTGGCGTCCAACATCCGGGCGATGTCTTTGTGTTGCTTGATCTTCTCGGTAGCCAGCGAGAGGCGCCCCGTCTTCAGCAAGTCAATTCCCATACGCCAGTTGCCCATCGCCGCAAATGGGTTCGTCTTCAGGAAAAGCTTCATCACCAGCAGCATTTCGGTGATGCGGCCATGCTTTTTGACCATCTCGCTGAACTCGCGCGCCAGCACTGGTATCGGAAAGCGCTTCGGATAAATCCCCGCGTGGATGGCTCGTTGCTTCAGCTCATACATGATGTCCGTGATGCGGATTTCGCGTGGACATTCCACCGTGCACGCGTAGCAGGACGCGCACAGCCAGATGGTGTGACTCTTGAGAACCTCGTTCATGAAGTCGCCCCGGGTTAGCGCCATTACCTGGCGCGGGGTGTAATCCATGTAGATGCTTAGCGGGCATACGCCCGAGCAAGTGCCGCACTGGATGCAACCTTCCAACTGTTCGCAGCCCGGCATGCTCATCACCTCTTTGCCGAAGCCTTTGACCCGGTCCGCGTCGTACTTAATCGTGCGTTGTATTTCCATCATAAGTCCCTCCGCTGAACCTGTGTATGCCGGTTGTCCTCCCTTGGCGGGCAGCCGACGACTTTCCGTCATCACCAACGACGTTCCGTCGCATATGACGAGACTCCGTCATAACCAGTGACACTTAACGCGAATCCAACTCGGAAATCTCAACATGCCTTGCCAAACCCTCACCATCTTTTGTGCAATAATCGCCGAGATTATTTAGCACAACTGATGAAGTGGATACCCTTTGTTTTTAGTCAGGGCATGGATCGGCGGCGCGGGGCACGTCCCTGTCCAGGGCGGAAGCGCTGGGTGACGGCTGGGAGGCAAAGGCCAGCGTCTCAGACCCAGTAGCGGTAGTTCACATTGGGGAAGATGTTGTCACGCCACTCAACCTGTTTGAGCCATTCCTCGTCGAGCTGGGCAGCGGTAAGCTGCTCGTAGATCCGGGTGAAGCGGAGCAAGTGGTCCTTCACACGCTTGCGGGCATAGTCCGGGCTGGTTCCGGTCCGAAGGATAAAAGGCCAATCGCTGGCTTGGGCCAGGAGCAACTCGCGCGCGGCTTGCTGAAGCAGGCGCTCCTGCAATGCGTCGGGCTGCGGGAAGCGCTGCGCCAATTCCGTCATGCGTTCCTGCGCCACGCGCAAGTGCGGATAAATCCACTCATTCTTCTCGTTGAGCCAGACGCGCCAGTAACCGCCCTCGCCCCAGCTTGAGGCGGCCGGCGTGGCCACCTGGTTCGTCGGGTGCCGCCCTAGAAACTCCCCCGGCGTGGTCAACTCAAAGGCCTGCTGATCGCAACAGGCCTTGCGCACAAGGAAGTCGAGAAACTCGGGCCCCTCATACCACCAGTGACCGAATAACTCAGCATCGTAAGGCGCTACTACCACCGGCGGGCGGTCGAGGATCTCCCCCAGGCGACGGAATTGCGCCACGCGCGCGCTGAGAAAATGGTCTGCATGTTCACCAGCGGCTTGGATGGCCGTTTGCCGATCGTAAACCTCCTTTGTAAGCGAGCTGCCGGTAATCCGATAATACTTGATACCGGTGAAGCCCCGTTGACCGGGCGCGGGCAGATTCTGCTTCACGTAATCGAGATCCAGATCGAACCCGATGTCGCGGTAGAAATCGCGGTAGCGGGGGTCGCCGGGGTAGCCGGCGTGCCGGCTCCAAACCTGCCGTGAGCAATCCTGGTCGCGGCCAAAGGCGGCAATACCGTTGGGCGTGAAGATGGGCGCGAACGTCGCGTAGCGCGGCCGTGGCCGCGCGTGCAGGATGCCGTGCGCGTCGGTGACGAACCAGCGGAGGTTTGCCTCCTGCAGGACATCCTCCAGGCTCTCGACATAGGCGCATTCCGGCAGCCAGATGCCCCGCGGGTCGCAGCCAAAACAACTCCGGTAATGGTCGCGCGCCACTAATACCTGCGCACGCAGGGACGGCCGATGATCGGCCAACAACGGCAGCAGCGCGTGCGTGGCGGCGCTGGTGATAATCTCCAGATACCCTGACTCCTGGAACTGCCCGAAAGCGCCCACCAGGTCGCGTCCGCAGGCCGCGTATGTTCCGCGTACGTCACTGAGCCGCCCGTGATAGAAAAGGGCAAGCTCATGGAACGGCTTCTCCCAGTGCGTCCGATGGATTTCCTTCTCGGCAAGTCCTATCAGGTCGCTCAGATGCCGCTCGTAACGTTCCTGCAAGAGCGGATCGCGCAGCATCGAGCAGAGCGTTGGCGTTAGCGTGAGCGTCAGGCGGGGCTTCAGCCCGTCCCGCCGCCAGCGCTCCAGCATTTGCAGCAGCGGCACATAAGTTTCCGTGATGGCCTCGAATAGCCAGTTCTCCTCCAGGAATCTCTCGTGCTCCGGGTGGCGGACAAAGGGCAAGTGCGCGTGGAGGATTAGAGCAAGGTAGCCGGGCATGGGTCAAACCTGGTTATCAACTGAGCGGCGAGTTGGCTGGCGTAGCTCAGGGATTTGCGGCCTCGGGGGGGGCGAGTGACGGATCTTGCGGCGCCGCGCCAACCTCACCGCAATAGTTCGTATGTCGGACGAACCGCAGCTCGGCCTGGCGAAGGTCGCCTTGCGCCGACAGAGCGGACAGAGTGACCCCGTGTTCGCCATCGGGCAAAGAGAAGCGGCAACTAAAGGTGCCGTCAGGGCGTAGTTGAATCGGCCGCCCGCCAATTGTCACGCTCGCATCCTGCTCCGTCGCGCCATAGAGAATGAGCTCGGCGTTGATGTTAAACCAGAATCCTTTGGGTCGTAGCTCGGGCACGCCCGAAGGACTGGATAGGCTCTCAGCTTCCCCGCCAGCCACGGCAGGTTGGAGGATTTGCCCCACGGCGACTTCTTCCTCGCCCCGGCCGCGAACCACTTCCCCAACTTCCGCCGAACTCATCGAGTCCTGCCGCACGAGATTCAGACCTGCCAATTCAGCCAAGACTTGCTCCGACGTCGGCCCCATCGACGGCAATTCTGTCGGTGCCTTCTGTCTGTCCAGCCCCGCGAGGTGGCCCTGCGGCGCATGCGCGGGATTGATTGCGAATCGTTCAGCGAGGGCGTGCTCCCACGCTTCCATTGACGGCCGATCTCCCGGACCTGTCTGCTCGGCCAGCACCGCGAGTTGGCTCTGCGGTGCCTGGGCCGGAATGGTCCCGAACCGTTCAGCCAAGGCGTGCTCCCACACCTCCATCGACGGCCGGTCTGCTGGCGCCATCTGTGTGCCCAACGCAGCAAGCTGGCTCAGCGGCACCTGGGTCGGAACGGTTGCGAACCGCACCGTCTGGTCGGTCGAAATTGTCTCCGCGGGTGTGACTGTCGGTGGCGATGTTGCGACCGTCACCCACTGCCGCCCGGGCGGATAATAGCCCAGCTCAGCTACGTATTCCGTGTCGGCACGGTCCACATGAACAAACCAATGCCGCGACTCTGGATGCACGTGGACCTCCTTCTCAGGCGGTTCCGTCACCGTCCGGGGAAACACCCGCACCAGGAGATGACGGTCAGCGGAAAGAGAGTTGTAGTGCCGCTGCTGCGACGGCGTCAGATCCCAATGTGCATACAGCCAATGCGGATCGCGCGCGGCCAGCAGCAGTTTCCCGGTCCCGTATGCCTCGGGCAATGCGGCCTCTTCGCGTTCAATCTGCACCCCTTCCGCCGCCAGGCCCAAGGCGTACTTCTGACCCGGACCGGTCATGGTGACCCTGGTTGTTTCGTCTCCCTCCAGGAGAATCGGCGGGGGCTTCAGACCGGGTTCGGCTTGCGTCTGCTTTTCCCCAGGCTCCTCAACTCCAGGCAAACCAAGGGCTTGGACCTCCTTTGATGCGTCCGCGACCGACGTCCGCTCGGGCCTCGTGACTTCATGTGATGCTGATGGTTCGCTTTCGACGGGGATGGATGGGGCTTTCACAGTAACTTTCCGAATGACACGTCTTCTTACCCCGGTTGACTTGGTCCCCGCTCGGGTCTTCACCTTGGCGCGCGTTGCCGGCCTCTTCGCACCCTTACTCTTAGCCCGTTTTGTCTTAGCGGGCCTGGCTCTCGGGCGGGCGATTTTAGGCTTGCCCCGAATCGCGCGGCGAACAGTTCGCGTGGCCGCCTTCGCGGTTTTTCCCGAGCGCGGTTTCTTTCGTTTCATACCAGGCAGTGACCCCTTCGGCGGGTGTCGGATTCTTTCTGACACTCTTGAGACTACGAGGCCAGCCCGAGCGGTGCAACGGGAATCTCCCTTAGCCGCGCAATTCTCCGTCTGGACGAGATGGGAACGCCGGCTGAGGCCCCCCGGCTCACAAGCGAGCGATTCCGCAGGGAATGTAGGCCGGGCGCCCACACCCGGCGGTGGGTGACAGAGCCGTAATGAGAATTACAGCCCTCAGCCTGTACTGAAGTAGTAAGACCCGTTCGGAAGGTTGAGGCTTTTCACGGGTAACCAGGCGCCGCTCGCGAGGTCCGACCAGGCTTCCACGACGATGGGAATGTTCGTCATCCCGGTGATGTTGAAGCCGAAGCAATTGGTCCGCACGCCAAAGCTGGCGTCGGTGGTCTGCAGGGCCGGATTCCGGAGTTTAGTGGGTTGATCATGGTCGCCAGCTTTTTGCAGTACGCGAAGATGCCGTATTAAATGCTGGTGATGCTCCTGGGGATGGTCCTGTTCATCAGGGACCAAGTTGCCTGAACGCTCAAGGGTGGGGTCCGCTGCGGGCCCGGGACAACGGCCCCCGGCCCCTCCCAGTATAGCTCACTCATAGTCCGTTAAGACAGACCTGTCGCGGTCTCCTGTCCTTCGCCGGCGGGATCGGAATGTCCGAATCAGCACTTCCACGCTCGCTCGCGCTCTTTGGTCCGCCCCAGGGCGTCATTCGCGAGTTTGACATCCTCCTCGATTTCGTAATCAAACATGCCCGCCAACACGAAGTCGGCACCGTTGAGATATGAGTAGCGGAAAGCGGTTTGGGGTGGAATGGCGCCCGCGGCCATGGTCTTGAAGGCGATCCACGGCTTGTCCACAGTCTTCATGAACTCGGCGGTTCCTTTGGGGTCACTGCACCAGTAGCCGGGGAATTCGCTGTACGGCTCCTTCACCTGTTCCGGCTTGGGCGCGGTGGGATAGTTATGCGAGTGGAAGGTCTTGATATAGAAATCAGCCTTCACGCCATTTGCCTCGCAGGCCTTGACCACGTCCAGCGAGTGGCCGCCTACGCCGGAAGGCACCCCGAATTCTTTGGGGAGTTCGACCGCCTTGGCCACCAGGTCGAACTTGCCTTGTGCTACCAGCGAATCGGCATGCACGCCCCACAGATAAATCGCCTCGCAACCGTCCTTGATCAGGGACTCGACGTGCTCGCGGTATTTGGCCATGTCGGGCTCGACCGGCGCGGTGGGGCAGATGATCCATTGAATCTTGCCGCCGCGTTCTTTGCGGTAGCGCCGCAGGACCGAGATCGGATGTTCCGGGTTATGCATCGAAACGGTGTTGATACCCGCCGCCTCTGCCGCGGCCAACGTCTCCATGATCTTCTCGTCGGTATTGTAATGCGCCGCGAGCGAATAGACGTATTTCAGATCACGGCTGTGGGTGTAGTGGGTCAGCAGATTGCCGCCCAGGATCAACCGGCTCACGTTCAGCTTCCCGATCTTGCCCTTGGGCAGGGCGGCCGGCGCGGAGGCTGAATTGGATTGCTCCTGTGCGCGGGAGTTCACAGCCAGGGCCAGGCCGGCGGAAGACAGGAGGGTTTCTTTGACGAACGAGCGGCGAGTCATCTCGGGTTTCATAATATGAGAAACTTGGAGCCAACGCTCAGAATCGAGCGGTTTAGGCTCTGTTTTCTGCGAGAAGTGTGGCAACAAATCGCCGGACGTCAAGACTACTCGCGCTGCTCCCGGCAATTCTCATTACGGAGCCGGGTTACAAGGTAGGGCGCGTCACTCCGCGCGCGCCGTTCGCTCATAGATTCCCCAGGACCGGCGCGCACGGAGTGACGCGCCCTACCTTGCCTGACAAAATGAGAATTGTCGCGCCATTCGCGCTGCTCGCGCATTACGCCCGCCGCTCGCGAATCGCAGTCAGAATCTCCGCCACCACTTCCGTCTTGGGCTTGGCCCCTAGGCTGCCCTTCCCGTGGATTCGGACACTGACGGCGTCAGCCGCCATGTCGCGCGGGCCCACGACCAGCATCGTGTGGACTTTAGCCTGCTCGGCTTGCTGGATCTTGCCGTTGATCTTGTCGTTACCGTAGTCGCCCTCGGCGCGGACCATATTGGCGCGCAACTCCTGCACGATGGCTTTGGCGTAGCTCACCAGCGGCTCATCTTCGCCGATGGTCAGCACGCGTACTTGCTCGGGCGCCAGCCAGAGCGGGAAGTTGCCCGCGTAATGCTCGATCAGGAAGCCGATGAACCGCTCGTGCGTGCCCAGCGGCGCGCGGTGGATGCACAACGGGGTCTTGTCCGTGTTGTCCTTGTCCCGATAGACCAGGCCGAACTTGCGCGGCACGGCGAAGTCCACCTGGTTAGTAGCCAGGGTGAACTCGCGGCCAATGACGCTCCAGACCTGCACGTCGATCTTGGGCCCGTAGAAGGCCGCCTCGTTGGCTACCTCGATGTAATTGATGCCGGAGTTCTTGAGCACGTCACGCACCATGTTCTCGGTCTGAATCCATAGCTCGGGCTCATTGACGTATTTCTTCCCCAGCCCCGCCTTGCTGTGGGTGCTGAAGCGCATCACGCTCTTCTCGATGCCGAAGATCTTGAAGTACTTCAGATACATCTCATTGACGGCGTTGAACTCCTGCGCGAACTGCTCGGTGGTGCAGTAAATGTGCGCGTCGTTCATGTTGAGTGAGCGCACGCGCATCAGGCCGAAGAGCTCGCCCGATTGCTCGTAGCGGTAGCAGGTCCCGTATTCGGCCAGCCGCAGCGGCAGGTCGCGGTAGCTCCGTGGTTCGGCCGCAAAGATGCGATGGTGATGCGGACAGTTCATAGCCTTGAGGTAGTAGCGCTCGCCGAGGGCATCCTGCTGCAAGGTGATCTCAAACGATTCGCGCTCCAGTTCCTTGACTCGATCCGAGTCGGTGGACGCACCCTGTCCTTTGAGCTTGAGCACCTCGTCCACGATAGCGAATTTCCGCCGAGTGAGCTGCTCGCTGCGTTCGCGATCCTGCTCCTCCAGCAGGGACATGGGCGGAAACATCGAGTCCTTGTACAGCAACGGCAGGTGCCCGCTCGTCAGGTACATCTTTTCCTTGGCCAGGTGGGGAGTCTTCACGCGCACATAGCCGGCGTGAAACTCGGTCTCCTTGGCCAGCTTTTCCAACTCTTCGAGGATGGCGCCGCCCTTGGGAAGCCAGAGGGGAAGGCCAGGACCGGTGAATTCGGTGTCGATCGTATACAGCCCCATCTCCGCGCCGATCTTCCGATGGTCGCGGCGTTTGGCCTCCTCCACCATCTTGAAGTAGGCCTCCAGCTCGGTCTTATTCTTGAAGGCAGTGCCGTAAATGCGCTGAAGTTGTGGGTTCTTCTCGTCGCCTTTGTAGTATGCACTCGCCACACTCGTGAGCTTGTAGGCGCCAATGTTCCCGGTGCGCATCACGTGCGGCCCAGCACAGAGGTCGATGAAGTCGCCGCTCTTGAAGTAAGTGATCGGCTCACCTTCGGGGATGTCGGCCAGGTTGCCGAGCTTGAACTTGCTCGGATTGCCCGGCCGCTCACTCAAGCCGCCCAACCGCCCGCTCTCCGAGTCTTTGAGCGCTTGCTCGCGCTCGACGACCACCTTTTCGAAGGGGCGGTTGGCCTTAATTTCCTTCTTCATCTCGGCCTCGATGGCCGGGAAATCCTCTGGCGAAATGCGGTGCTGGAGTTCCACGTCGTAGTAGAAGCCGTTCTCCACCGGCGGACCGGCCGCAAACTGGGCGTCGGGCCACAGGCGCAGGATGGCGGTGGCCATTACATGAGCGCAGGAGTGGCGCAGCCGCTCCAGGTCGTTCATCTTGTTTCGGTCGTCCAGTGTCTTGCGTTCAGGCTGATTATTATTGTCGGCTTCCATAAAATGTCAGGCCATTGTACCAGCCGACCGAAGAAGTGTCACTCGGAAGAACTGAACTTGCTTATTCGTTTCCGTTGTCCTTGGGGGCGGGCAGTTCACTGACTTGGGCCAGCAGGGCGGCTAGAGGGCCCTGGATTCGCGACTGGCGCCCTCAGGAGCCGCTTTTGGGGAGCAGTTGGGGTCTCCTTCATGTGGCCGTTCTTGTGGTTACAAATCACCCTGCGGGGCGAGAAGGCGGCTCCCGCAGGCAGGGGGCAGGGAGGCAGACGTGGGCTTGCAGAGTTGCACGCGCAAGGCTGGCACCGCCAGCGCGGGCCGGCTGCGACGGGGCAAATGAGGAACCAAGTAGGCAGAAATGACCCGACCTATGACCCTTCCGAGTCACCGTTTGATCAGGCGGTAGAACTTGTGGCTGTTAGTCGGCTGGAGAGTAACCCGGAGAGCATCGGCATCTACTACCGGGCTGACGCCCAGGTTAGACCATACTGTAGTGGGTCCATAGAGACCTCCGGCCCCTTGGAGGACGTAGTTGGTCGCCCAGAGTGGCCATGACAGGGCAAAGCCCTGCTTGTCTCGAGAGATCCATAGGAAAAAGCCCGAAAGCGTGGGCGAATAGATCACGTGCACCACCTTGGTCGTAGTATTCAAATTGGCGCTGTCGTCAATGGCCGTGAAGGTGAGGATGTTAGTTCCGACGGAGAGCGGGCCATACATCGTGGCGGACCAATTAGTACCGCTGACCCCGAGAGGAAAACCATTCAGCAGGACGTTATAGATGCCATTCTTATCGGTGACGGTTCCCGTCACGTTGATCATGTTGGTGTTGATGACCTGATAGTCCAAGGGAGTTAGAACGCGGAGCACGGGCGCAGCGGTATCGCCCGCCGGCAGCCCATCGGTCGCGATAGCGCAAACGCAGGCCAAGGGAGCCGTGGTGGACCCGAGCGGGCCGGACACGCGCAGGTTGGGATAAAACGTACCGGCGGAAGTATAGGTGTGCGTCACCGTCGTTGCGACGGCGTTCGTCTGCGGCGAGAGGTCGCCGAACTGCCAGCTCCGATTGGTAATGATGCCGATCGAGGTGTCGTTGAAGGTGACGGTGAGAGGGACTGCCCCGACGCTGGGGGTGAAGGTGAACGCAGCCCGTGGGGCTGGCGGTGTGACGGTAATAGCGATTGGGGCTTTGGTTCTGACGTCCCCACCGAGCGGGCCAAGGACGGTCAGGCGGCAGCTTAACGTCAAGCGGAGGGCATTCGTGTAGTCGGAATTGATGAACGTCCGGCTCACGCTGGTGGCGTTCGTTGTGACGGTTACGCCATCGCTGAACCACCAAAGGCGGTTGGTAATGTCGCCGGTGGAAGTATCGGTGAAGATTACGGTCAAGGGCGACCCGCCGGCGGTGAGCGTGTAGGTGAAGTTAGCCTTGGGGGCCGGCGGGGCGACGGCGATGGTGACCGTTGCCTCGGGGGAGGTCAGCAGGCCGTCGCTGACCGCATAGCGAAAGGTGTCGCTGCCGGCCGAACCGCCATTGGAGTACGTCCAATTAGTGCCCCCACCCGCTAACGTGCCCAGCGAGGGCTGCGCCGTGATGGTGTAGGTAAGCGGGTCTCCATCCGGGTCAGCGGCCTCGAGGTACAACCCGAAGTTGGCCCCGGGCTGCGTCGAGAAGTACAGGTTATGGGCGATCGGCGGCTGGTTCGTGAACACCCAGCTCATTTGGTTGTTGGACAGATTGGGGTCCGACAGTTCCATCGCAGTGATAGCAGCGCGGAATTGGTAGGGACCGCGCGCCGTCGCAACCACGTTTGTGACCAGAGTAGCGGTTTCAAAAGGGGGCCAATTGGTCAGGGTGGATTGCAGCAGCAGTTGCTCGGGCTGGCCGGGTGTTTGGAGATAGAGGCTGATCGTCGCGCTGTTGGTGACGCCTTGATTGGCCACAGTGAGGATGACATGATTGGTTGCGCTTATGGCCAGGCCCTGGTTCACGATGGACGGCTCAAGACCGACCGGACGAACGTTGAGGGCATCCGGGGGCACCCGGAGGTCGCTGTTGGTCATCGCGCTGACGGTGACGGTGATGTTGGTGCCCGCGCTCAGCCCGGCGGAATCCCGAACGCTGTAGCTTAGGAGGTGCGTGCCCGGACTCAGGACGACGCCATGCAGAACCGCGTTGCTGCCCAACGGTCCATCAATGGATGAAGACCAGACGCCGCCGCTCAGCACTCCGTCCTTCAGGTCTCGGGCGAGGGCGGCGAGTTCCCACGGTGTGTTGGTCATTGATCGCATGCCGGTCTGCGGCGTAAGGAGCGTGACGAGTGGCGGGCGGTTGGTCATCGTGAACCCAGCCAGCACCCTCTCGGAGCTGCCAAACCCGTCAGCCGAAACCACCTTGAACGCCAGGTTGGTCCCGGCGGGCAGGAAGTCGGTTGACATCTGCAAACTACCCGCACGCTGCGGGCCACCGATCGGAACCCAGGCCGAGAGGGAGTTCGTGCTGTAGTAGAGTTGGTGCGTCAAGGGGGCCGAGGAAAATGAGCCTTGGCCGTTCCATTGCATGGTCACAGTACTGCCCAGCGATGGACCGCCCGTCACGGTCAATGCGCTCGTGATCGTCTGGGAAAGGTCATTGGCCGACCAGAGCACGGAGGAATCGTGGAGTTCGTACCGGAAAGTGTTGGTGGGCACATCGAGGACCTGCCGCCAACTAAAGCCCGCCCCTTTAGTGAGGCCGATACTGCTGTAGTTGAAGACATAGCAGAAGGTGTCGAGACCGCCGCCAGACGTGTTGAAAAACCGGAGCCGCTCGACGGCGGTGGCGGCGCCCAGGGCAGTGTCGGAGAACGTGGCAATCCTGCTGGTGCTGACGTCACGGCAGATGACGGACTCCGGAATGATGTGGAGGTCCCCGCCGCTGTAGCGGAGCATCCCAGTGAACTGCACTCGCCGGTAGCCCGGCGCGGGCGGGGAGAATAAATCATGCGGTGTGAGTGGCGGACCGCCGCCGTTGGGGCCGGTTCGAGTCCCGAGCAGGCCGCGCAGTCCGGTATAAACATCGGCCAGCGTGGTGGGAATGATCCAAAACATATTGTAGGTGGCGCCCATGACATCGAACACATACTGGTCGTTACCACCGGGAAAGTGGCGAATGCGTTTGGGCACGATTCCGTTTACGGTGTGGGTCTCGGGGAGGAACGCGGTGACGTTTTCCACCACGGCCCCGCAATCCTTGATCATCTGGTTTCCCCTGCCGTCCGGCCCCGCGGAATAGTCGTATTGCTCGGTCCACGTATACAGGCCCAGACTGTGCCCGAGTTCGTGCAGGATGGCGTCGGGCTGCCGGGCGTCAACGATGACCACCTCGCGCGCGACGCCCATGTTGACCCCGGGGGCCGACACCTCCAGCACCCCCGGCGGTAGCAGCGCAACGATCCGGTCAAGGGGCGCTTCGGTTTCCGGCAAAGTGTAGCCCTGAGCGGCGTTCATGCCGAAGAAATTCAAGAACACGGTCCGGGACATGGTTCCATAAATCGAAACGTCGTAGAAATAGGTAGGAAGTTCAACGATCTCAAAATCCTGGGCGCGGAGCGGCCACAAGTTCTGCAGGTCCTGGGTTAGCCGTTTCGCGGCTCGGCTGGCAGCGTCCGTGGCCGGGGCGC
>Ga0209697_10007236_pt1 | contig 13052 bp, 13 predicted proteins | sample AliMusrvi5mmetaG_FD_184115 | JGI IMG/M metagenome (GOLD analysis project Ga0209697, IMG submission 184115) | Freshwater lake bacterial and archeal communities from Alinen Mustajarvi, Finland, to study Microbial Dark Matter (Phase II) - Alinen... | ecosystem: Environmental > Aquatic > Freshwater...
GTCCTCAGCACCCACAACCTCGACCACATCAAAACGAAAGGTCACCGGCTGCTTCACCTTCTGGAGATACCGGACTGCGGCTCGTGACAAGACATGGCGTTTCCGGCGATCAACCGCGGCAATGGGCCGTCCAAAAGATTCCGATTGGCGCGTCTTGACCTCGACAAATATAAGGTGTCCACCATGCCGGGCCACCAGATCAAGCTCATCCCGCGCCGTGACCCGGAACCGGCGGCTCAGGATCTCATAACCTTTCCTCTTGAGAAACACTTCCGCCTGGCGCTCCCCCCATAACCCCGCCGCCAGATGGAACGGCCATAATCGCTTCATGCAGCGTCACCTCTCGCTCTTGATTAACTTATTACTATAACTATACTTTATTAATTCAATTGCAAGCATGAAGGATCTCAGCCCGTCGGCACGGCGAGGCGTAACCGCATGGCTTCCCGGACGGGCCGAAAGGAACGGCGATGAGCGACACAGGGGCCGAGTTCCAAAAGCGCCTTCAGGTGGGCCTCTGTCCCATACCCCTTGTGTCTCGCAAACCGGTATCCGGGATACTCGCGGTCCAGGACCAGCATCATCCGGTCCCGCGTCACCTTGGCAATAATACTCGCTGCCGCCACACTCAACGACCGGCCATCCCCTCGCACCACGGCCAGGGAAGGGCATGGCAAGCCGGGAACAGGCAAACCGTCAACAAGGCAGTAATCAGGGAGCGGCACGATCGCATTCAAGGCACGGGCCATCGCCGCGTGAGTGGCCCTGAGAATGTTAAGCGTGTCAATTTCCGCCACATCAGCCACCCCCACCCCGAACACACAGGGGCAGGACGCCGTCAACAATTCATACAGCTCCTCACGGCGGGATTCGGACAAACTTTTTGAATCGTTGATGCCCTGGAGAATGCCATATTGCTCGGCTTCAAGAAATGAACGGTCAAATACAAGCGCCGCGGCTACAACAGGCCCGGCAAGGGGACCCCGCCCGGCCTCATCCACTCCCGCCACCCGGTTGATCCCCCGCTCCCATATCTGGCGTTCAAATTGAAGCATGGACAGACCCGCAAAATGATACGGCGGCGACACAGTGCCGCCGCCGCAAACAGTCGTCTTCCAACACCGGAGCCTTACGCGTCGGCTCTGTTCTTCTCGCGTAGCTTGGCGCTCTTACCGACGCGGTCACGCAGGTAGTACAGCTTGGCACGGCGATTCTGGCCCGACCCCTCCACCTCGAGGCTGGCGATGTTCGGCGAATGAACCGGGAAAATGCGCTCCACGCCCACACCATGGGAAATGCGGCGAACCGTGAACGTCTCCGTGGCGCCACCCCCGTCGCGGGCGATCACCGTTCCGGTATAGGCCTGGATCCGCTCCTTGCCGCCTTCGCGGATTTTCACCTCAAGTTTGACGGTATCGCCGATCCGGAATACAGGCAGCGGATCCTTGCGCAGGTTTTCTTTATTAATCATGGACAATGCTTTTGCAATCATAGTTCCCTCATCCTCATCAAGTCTGGTCTTTTTTCCTTCGTCCGGCGCTCCGCCTGATCCCTTCTCCACCGCGAGATCTCCTCATGATCCCCCGACAGGAGGACCCCGGGGACATCCAATCCCCTGAAGACCCGCGGCCTCGTATAGTGCGGGTACTCCAACAACCCTTCCGCGAAAGACTCCTCGCGGGTGGTGTCATCGTTTCCCAACACCCCGGGCACCAATCGAACCACGGCATCAATCACCACGGCCGCCGGCAGAACTCCATTCGTCAGAACGTAGTCGCCTATCGAGATCTCATCGGTGGCCAAGTGCGTTCGCACCCGCTCATCAACGCCCTCATAGTGCCCGCAAATAAAAATCAAATGCCGGGCCTGCGAGAGCCCAACTGCGTCATCCTGCCCGAACCGGCGCCCCTGCGGCGTCATCAATATCACGCGCGCCCCAGGCGTCATCACCGATTCCACCGCCTTGAACAGCGGCTCCGGCTTCATCACCATTCCCGCGCCCCCGCCGAACGGACGATCATCCGTTGACTGGTGCCGGTCCGTGGTGAATTGTCTCAATTCCACCACGTTAAACACGACATGCCCCTTTTGGGCCGCCCGCTTCAGAATGCTCTCCTCCAAAAAACCCTTCAGCATTCCGGGAAAGATGGTGATGACATCAATCCTCAACGGCGCATCCATGTCGCTATTCCGCCACTTCCAGAACCGTCCTGCACCCCTTCTGTGCCCCGTAATTGCTGACCAGGGTCCGGATTGCGGCAATCGTCTTTCCGCTCCGCCCGATCAACCGCCCGATATCCTTGGGGTGACAGCGCACTTCCAGAATCGTCGTCTGCTTGCCCTTCACTTCCGTCACCACGACATCACCGGGGTGTTCGGATAGTGCGCGGACAATAGTAGTCACAAAGTCCTTCATGCGTTCGCTTTAGCGGCCGCCTTGTTCTTCTTAACCAGGCTCTTCACCGTATCGCTAAGCAGGGCGCCCTTGCTGGTCCAATGATCAATGCGATCCATCTTCAGGCCGAAATTGATCCCTTTTTTCTTGGGATCATACCAGCCGACGACTTCCAGGTTCTTCCCATCACGGGGAAAACGAGTGTCGGTTGCCACCACGCGGTAGCTGATATCTTTGTTAGCACCCGTGCGGGTCATTCTAATTTTAACTGACATTCCGTATCCTCCCTCAAAAAACTATCTCCCGAACCGCGCACGGAACGGGTGCCAAGACTCAAAAAGCGGTGCAATATGTCACATTCTCAACGGGCGCGCAACCTCTTTTGCATTCCCCCCATCCTTTTCGCCATTTCGCGCGCCTGCTCAAACTGGCGGAGCATCTCGTTGACGTCCTGCACCTGGGTTCCGCTACCGCTGGCGATACGCCGTTTCCGGCTGGCATTGAGGAGTTCAGGCCGCCGCCGTTCCTTCACGGTCATGCTCTGGATAATGGCCTCGGCCCGCTTCGTGGACCGGGCGAAGTCCCCGTCTTTTCCCGCTTCCCTCAGTTTGGCCTTCATCTGCCCGCCCATCGGCAACATGGCGATCAGGCTGTCCATCGAGCCCATTTTGCGAAGTTGGCCCAGTTGGATCAGAAAATCCTCGAGATCAATCCGGTTCTTGCGCAGTTTCTTCTCCATCTCGGCAACCTGCGTGAGGTCCACCGATTCCTGCGCCTTCTCGACCAGACTGATGATGTCGCCCATCCCGAGTATCCGTGAGGCCATCCGTTCCGGATAGAACGGCTCCAATTCGCCAACCCGCTCGCCCACCCCTGTATAGAGAATGGGGCACCCGGTAACCGATTGGATTGACAGCGCGGCGCCGCCGCGCGCATCGCCATCGAGTTTGGTCAGAATCAACCCCCTAAGGTCAAGGGCCTTATGGAATACCTCCGCCACATGAACCGACTCCTGCCCGATGGCGGCGTCCACCACAAGAACCGTGTTCCGGCATTTGACCACTTCGCGCAAATCCTTCAGTTCCTGAACCAGTTCCCCGTCAATCTGGAACCGACCCCCGGTATCGAACAACACCACATCACGCCCGGTCAATTCCGCCTTATCCATGGCGCGCCGCCCCAGCGCGGGGACGGTCTCTCCTTTTTCCGGGGCCAGCATATCCACGCCCACCTGTTTCGCGAGCACGCCAAGCTGGTCCACCGCGGCGGGACGCCGGATGTCGGCCCCCACAAGCAGCACATTCTTGCCGTCTTTTTTCCACAGCGCGGCCAGCTTCGCCGAGGTGGTGGTCTTGCCGGAACCGTGCAGACCGACGAGCATGACCGGCGCGGGCAGGGGGTTGAGCTCAAGGCGCCGGTTCTTACCGGCCCCGAGCAGGGTCACCAATTCGTCATGCACCCGTTTGACAACCTGCTGGCCGGGCGAGATGCTGTGCAGGACTTCCTCCCCGACGCACTGTGCGCTGACGCGGGCGATGAAATCCCGGGCCACCTCGTAATTGACGTCCGCCTCAAGCAGGGCCATGCGGACCTCGCGCATGGCGTCACGGACGTTGTCCTCTGTGAGGCGCCCAAAGCCCCTGAGCTTCTTGAAGACCGATTCCAACGAACTGGTCAGGGCGTCAAACATGGACTTTCGCGCCGACGGGAAGGGTGAACACAAGGCCGCCATCACCCTTGATGACATTTACTTTCCGGGCATCCCCGAAATCCCCTCTCAGGAGTTCCTCGGCAAGCGGATCCTCGAGGTAGCGCTGCACCGCCCGACGCAATGGCCGCGCCCCCATGGCCTGGTCAAACCCCTTGTCGAGAAGAAACTCCTGCGCCTCCGGAGTGAGTGTGAGGTCGATGCCCTTGGAGGCGAGACGGGTCTTCACCTTCTTGATTTCGAGATCAAGAATGCGAACCATCTCGGGTCTTCCAAACTGCCGGAATACGACGATCTCGTCCAACCGGTTGAGGAATTCCGGTTTGAACAGCCGCCGGACCTCCTCCAGCATCCGGGTCTTCAAACTGTCATAATCCATGGCAGAGCCCGATTCCGTAAAGCCGAGACCACCCTTCCGAATGAAATCGGATCCCAGATTCGTGGTCAGGATGATCACCGTGTTCCGAAAATCCACATGCCGCCCGGTGCTGTCGGTCAAGCGCCCCTCCTCCATGATCTGCAGAAGAATGTGCATGACATCCGGGTGCGCCTTTTCGATTTCATCAAACAGGACCACCGAGTACGGGCGTCGACGCACCTTTTCCGTCAACTGTCCGCCTTCATCATAACCCACATAACCGGGAGGCGAGCCCACCAGGCGGGACACGGTGAATTTCTCCATGTATTCGGACATATCAAGCTCGATGAGCGCATGGGGATCATCGAACATGAACTCCGCCAGCGACTTGGCCAGGAGCGTCTTGCCAACGCCCGTCGGCCCCAGGAACACAAAAGAACCGATAGGACGGCGCGGATCCTTGAGGTCGGCCCGGGATCGGCGGAGCGCCTTGGAAATGGTGACGATGGCCTCTCTCTGCCCGATCACCGACTTCTCCAGCTCTTCCTCCATGTTCAGGAGGCGCGCCAGTTCCTTGCCTTCCATCTTTTTCAACGGGACGCCGGTCCATTTGGAGATGACGACCATGACATCCTCGTCGGTCACCTTGACCTTCTTCTTTTTACCGGCATCCTGCCATTTCGAGACAACCTCCGCCAGCGCCTCCCGTTCGCGTTTTTCCTGATCCCGGAGGCGGGCGGCATCCTCGAACTTCTGCCCCTTGATAGCCGCCTCTTTTTCAATCCGGACGGCCTCGATGGCCTTTTCCTTCTTGCGAAGTTCGGGAGAACGGGTTGTCGCCATGATCCGGGCCCGGGCGCCGGCTTCATCAATCGTGTCAATCGCCTTGTCGGGCAGATGGCGTCCGGACAGATACCGGTCGGTCAGGCGGGCCGCCGCTTCGATGGCGTCGTCGGTGATCTTGACGTTGTGGTGCTCCTCGTACTTATGGCGGATCCCCTTGAGGATGCGGATCGTATCCTCCACGCTTGGCTCGTTGACGGTCACCGTCTGGAAGCGACGTTCGAGCGCGCCATCCTTTTCGATGTATTTCCTGTACTCGTCCAGCGTGGTGGCACCGACACACTGCAATTCACCCCGGGCCAGGGCGGGCTTGATGATATTGGAGGCGTCCATCGTCCCCTCGGCCGAGCCGGCCCCGACGATGGTGTGGATCTCATCCACAAACATGATGACGTTGCCGCCCCGCTTGATCTCATCCATCACGGCCTTGATACGTTCCTCGAATTGCCCGCGGTATTTGGTGCCGGCGATCATGAGCGCGAGATCCAGCGCGATGACGCGCTTGTTCCGCAGGATATCCGGAACCAGGCCATCAACAATCGCCTGGGCTAACCCCTCGACAATGGCGGTCTTCCCAACCCCCGCCTCGCCCAGAAGCACCGCGTTGTTTTTGGTGCGCCGGCACAGGATCTGGATACAGCGTTCCAATTCAGACTCCCGCCCGATGACAGGATCCAACGCCCCTTTGCGCGCCAATTCGGTGAGATCCCGTCCGAACGCATTCAGCGCAGGAGTCTTCGGCTTGTCTCCCGCCTGTTTTTTCTGGCCGGATTGGGGCTCGGGAACGGGCGGATTTTCATCCGGCTCATAATTGGGATCCAGTTCCTTCATGACCTCGGTCCGGGTGGTGTCAAGGTCAACATTAAGGTTCCGGAGAACCTGGGCGGCGACCCCCTCGCCTTCGCGCAAGAGTCCGAGCAGGATATGTTCCGTCCCGACATAGGTATGATTCAGGGCGCGGGCCTCCGCGGCGGCCAATTGAAGCACCTTCTTGGCGCGGGGCGTGAAGGGCACATTGCCGACCGTCTTGGTCTCCGGTCCCTGGCCGACGGCCTTCTCCACTTCCAACCGTAAAGTCTCCAGCAAAATGCCCATGCGTTCGAGGACCGTGACCGCCACGCCCTGCCCCAACGCCACCAAACCGAGCAGGATATGCTCGGTTCCCACGTAGGAGTGGTTGAACCGGTCCGCCTCCGCCCGTGCCAGCGTGATGACCTGCTGGGCCCGTGGCGTATAATTTCCTGAATTATCCATAGCTCACTTCTCACTAATTACTGCAACGACGCCTTCCGGATGCATTCCCTCACCAGGCGGGCACGCACCTGATCCCGCTCGTCCGGCGGAATGGAACGCCCCTCCGATTTCTGCAAATGCCCCGGCAACGTGAACAGGATCAACCGGTTCACTTCCGCCACATCCAATCCCGATACTATACCAAGTTCACATCCCAAACGCAATGCGGACAACATTTCCAGGGTTTCCTGCGATGCCAGAACCCGGGCATGGCAGAGCACCCCATAGGCTCGCCCCACATAATCCTCGACCGCGGCCTCCCGGCCCTCCAGAAGACGGGCACGGGCATTCATCTCATGGTCGGCCACCTCGCGAACAATCTGGATCAACCGTTCAATGATAACGGCTTCGGATTCGCCCAGGGTGGCCTGGTTGGAAATCTGGAACATGTTCCCGGACGCCTCAGTCCCTTCCCCCTGGAGCCCCCGCACGGCCAACCCGATCTTGGTCAACCCCTTGATGATGGGATCAATCTCGTTCATCAACCTGAGTCCCGGCACATGGACCATGACACTCGCCCTCAACCCTGTCCCCACATTGGTCGGGCAGGCGGTTAGATAGCCCAACATCCGCGAATGAGCGTAAGGCAGGCTCCGTTCAATCTCGTCATCCAGGGCATTGATCTCCACCCATAACGCCGGAAGTTGAAACCCGGGCCGCATCGCCTGAAGCCGGAGATGATCTTCCTCGTTGACCATGATGCTCAAGACCTCGTCATGGCGGACAACCACCCCGCTCCCCTTCTCCTTGCGGGCCAGGTCGTTGCTGATCAGGTGCCGCTCACGGAGGAATTCGCGGTCCACGGGGGCCAGTCCAGCCATGTCCAGCGACAGGCAGGGCGACAGGGTTTTCAAGGACGGAAGAATCTCCCTCACCCGGGCCTGGATGCTGACACACTCCTCCTCGCCCGCCCAACCGGGAAAGGCAAGGCCCGCGAAATTGCGGGCCAACCGGATACGGCTGCTGACAATCACCCCGCCAACGGAACTATCATCCCCGGTGGCGGCCAGCCAGGCGCCGGGATGGTGAATCCAGTCATTCAGGATCATGACCGGCCTCCCGGAGTTGATCCCGCAGGCAGGCGGCCTCCTCGTATTTTTCCTCGCGCACTGCGGCCTCAAGCCGTGCCCTGAGCACGTCACGATGAGCCGCATTTTCCAAGCCTTTTCGATGGGACTCCGGCACTTTCCCGACATGCCGCGTCCCTTTGTGCATGGCGGCCAGCATGGGGGCCAGCTCCACCTCGAACGTCTCGTAGCAACGGGGACAACCCAGGCGTGCATTTTTTTTGAAATCACGCCCCCGCAAATGGCAGGCGGGACAGGTCTTCCCCCCCGACTTGTCTTCTTTCGGGTCTTCAGAATTGCCGCCCATACCGAAAAGGATTTCCGGGATGGACATGACGCTCTGGACGTTCAGGCCGCTTTCCTCGGCGCACTCCTCGCAAAGATGGAGTTCCCGGGACTGGCCGTTGATCATCTGGGTGAGATGAATGGTTGCCTCATGCTGCTCACAACTTTCGCAAAGCATGCGGCATTCCCCTTCTACACAATCGGCGTGCCGTTTGAGCACGCGAACTTGTGGTAAACTTTGGCCAGACGGCGGGTCACCGGGCCGGGTTTCCCGCTCCCGATGCTCCTGCGGTCAATATTGACCACGGGAATCACCTCGGCGGCGGTTCCCGTTAAAAACACCTCGTCGGCGGTGTAAAGATCATACCGTGTCAGCACATCCTCTCTGACGTCCATTCCCGCCCCGGCCGCAAGTTTCATGACCGAGTTGCGGGTGATTCCCTCCAGCGTGCCACACCACGAGGCGGCGTGAGCAGGGAGTTACCGCGAACCACAAAGATATTATCGCCCGTGGCTTCAGCCACGAATCCCTGCGGGTTCAACATCACGGCCTCCATGCAACCCGAATTGATAGCCTCGATCTTGGCCATGATATTGTTCAGGTAATTCAGGCTCTTGATCTGGGGATTCAGCGATTCGGTGTGGTTGCGGATCGTCCCCACCGTGACAATGGAGAGTCCGTTGTCATAGAGTTTCTTGGGATATAACTGGATCGTCCCGGCGATGATGATCACCTGGGGTTTGCTGCAGTTATAGGGATTCAGACCCAATGACCCCACCCCGCGGGTGACAACCAGGCGGATATAGCCATTCATGACGCGATTCGCCTTGCAGACGGACACAACCGCCCGGGCGATCCCGGCCCTGGTCATGGGAATGACCAGGTCAATCGCCTTCGCAGACCGGTAAAGCCGCTCGACATGCTCGTCCAACATGAATACCCGCCCATTATAGGAACGGATTCCCTCGAACACGCCATCTCCGTAAAGCAACCCGTGGTCGAACACAGAAACCTTGGCGTCCTTCTCGGGCACCAGTTTACCACTCAAATAAATCTTCATATCACCCTCTTCTGAACCGTCCCCACTTTATCCGTCAATGGCTATCCCGGAAAACCAGCGTGGTCATCACCGCCAACAGGATGAGGACCAAACCCGCCAGAATGCCTTCCACCACCGTGAATCCCTGTTTCATCCGCTTCATCAAGTGATCCTGCCATGAATCCGGCGCCAGAAGGCCCTGTTCAACTTGTCAGTATCTCAAAAACCTCGGCGGAATTCCTGGATTGCAGGATTCGCTCCCGTTTTTCGGGATCATTCAAGACCTGGCTTATTTCGGACAGAAATTGAATGTGGGGGCCGGTCCTGCTGACGGAGGAAATCGTCATGATAAATATCGTCGAAGGTTTGCCATCCATGGAACCGAAATCAACGCCTTCTTTTTTCAGGCCAATGGCCGTGACCAGTTTGTCAACGGAATCGGTTTTACCGTGGGGAATGGCGATGCCATGCTGCATCCCCGTGGACATCTTCATCTCGCGTTCCAAGACCACCCGCAAGGCCTCATCCCGGTCCTTGATCCTGCCCCGGGCGACCAGGAGATCGATCATTTCACCAATGATCGCTTCCTTGGTCGTGCCCTTAAGGCTGAAAATAATGGTGTCTTCCGATAACAGTTTTTTCAAATTCATCCCTGAATCCCTCAAAAAACCTGAAAATAACTATCACATCGCAATGCTATTGCGAGCTATTTCTTATTGTTTTCACGACGGCTATGGCCGGGTCCTTTTCCAATCGTCCGCCCCAACCGGGCGACACGTCCCGACACGCAGGTTGCGCACTGCCCGCTGTCCTCATCCACACAGGGTTTATTGGGATAAAGCTGGTAGAGAGCGCGGTACTTCTGCGGGGTGACATTGGGCATGAACACATTGGCCCCCCGGGTGAGAACCAGGTCGCGCCCCCCGGCGAAAAGGGCGTCAAACGCCGTCGTCGCGGGAATGTGGGACCGGGGATTGAGCAGCCGGAGAATCGCGATAGTCTTGAAATACACCTCCCGGTCCTGGAGAACCGGCCCGTCGGCCAGAGGTGTGTCGGGATGGGAGAGATAAGGGCCGCACCCGATCATGTCAAGATCCAGCCCGGTCGCGAAGAGAATATCCCGGGCGATCGTCCCCGCATCTCCCCCCGGCAAGCCAATCATGAAGCCGCTACCCACCTGGATGCCGGCCCGGCGCAAGTCATGCAGGCATTGGACGCGTTCGTCAAAATCATCGTCCGGGTGGATTCGCCCGAACAGTTCGCGGTCGGAGGTCTCAAACCGCAATAAATAACGGTCGCACCCTGCCGCCTTGAATTGCGCCAGTTCCTCATACGGACGTTCACCGATGGACAGCGTGACAGCCACCCCGGACCGGCTCTTGATTTCCCGGATCACCGCACACATCCGGTCCGCGGTGAACCAGGGATCCTCCCCGGACTGCAACACCACGGTTGTGTTGCCCAGCCTCTCCGCCTCGCAGGCGGTCTCCGCGATCTCCTCCAGACTCATCCGGTACCGTTTCACCGTCCGGTTAGGCCCCCTGATCCCGCAGTAATCGCAACTCTTGCGGCAATGGTTGGAGAATTCGATGATCCCCCGGAGGTATACCTCATCCCCCACCCTCTCATGGCGAACCCGGTCAGCGGCCTCATACAGCGCCTTCAGGTCCGCCCCGCCACACCCGAGCAAAACCTCCACCTCCCCGGCGGTGGCCTTCCCCTTGCCCGCGATTCTGTTAATAACTGTTTTCATGTCAGGGCGGAAAAGTGACAAAAGAGCGCCAGGAATGCAAGCATGCGGACTGGAATGAATCTGGATCGGTAGCGCGTACTGACGATATCGGCGGTACAGGTGGCGTTCAGCGCCGGACGAGCGCGGGTTCAGAACCGGTCTCTTTGTCCGGTTCACATTTGCCGACCGTCAGACATCATCACCCTCAAACCGATATTGCTGATGCGCCCCCGATAGTTTCCCGTACTGGAGAATTTAAGGGCTCCCGGCGGGCGGTTCCAGGCGCCACCCTTCAACAGGTGGTGGCTGTCCGAGGTCGGGGATTGATCGGCGGACCATTCCCAGACATTTCCATGCATGTCGTAAAGTCCCCATGCGTTAGGCTTCTTCTCGCCCAGAGGATGGGTGGTGTTCCCGGAGTTGTCCGCATACCAGGCATAGTCCCCGAGTTCGGCGGCATCATCGCCAAAGTGATACAGCCGGTTCGTGGACCCGGCGCGGGCGGCGTATTCCCACTGCGCGCTCGTGGGTAGCGAGAACCGCCACTTCGGGTATTTCTGCTGCAGCTTCTTCAAGAACTCCTGGCATGTCTGCCAGTTGACTGACTCGACCGGAAGGTTTGGCCCCTTGAACTCGCTGGGGTTATTCCTCATGACAGCCTGCCATTGCGCCTGAGATACTTTGTATCGTCCCAGATAATAAGGCTTGCCCATCGCCACCTCGCGCAGATCGCCGGGTTGACCCGTCACAAATGATCCGGTCGGGATAAGCGTCAGCTCGAGCACCACCCCGTTGCCAAGCTTAATCACCTGCGTCGCGGGCAACGCCAGGCGCCGGGCATAATCTACCACAGATTCCCTGACCTTGGGTGGAGGCGAAGTTACGGCTTCAGGATTGACGTGTGCGGGTTGATGTTGACTTGGCACAACCGCAGGCGGAGCCGGAGCCGGGAGGGGCAAGGACGCGTCCGCACACGCCAGCACACAACGAAACCCAAGACTGTCGCGGCAATTCGAGCTCCATCCACGAGCGGACGACATGAGCTGTTTGGGAGTATCGCCTGCACGTTCGCTGCTCCACGATGAGCCCCGAATCACATGGGTGCGTCCTTGTGCGGTATAAAGATCCTCGCACCACTGCCAAACATTACCACCCATGTCATAGAGACCAAACCGGTTGGCGGCGAAACTGCCGACAGGGCTGGTGTTGGCAAAGTCATCAAGTTTCAGTGATGCGGCGTAGTTACCCACCCCATGCGGCGGCGGCCATTGCCTGCCCCACGGGAACATGGTCTCGCCGCGTCCGCGGCGTTCTTGCGGCGTGGCACCGATTTCGTCCTTCAGCCCGACCGCCGTGCTCCACTCCTGATCGGTGGGCATCCTGTATTCCTGCCCGCTATTGAGCGTGCCCGCCCGTCGTTCCCTTTCTGTTAACCAGGCACAGAACGCCTTGGCGTCGGACCAACTGACGTTCACCGCCGGATGCGTCGGCTCCTGTGTGAACGAAGAAGGGGCATCCCAGGCGTATCGTGAGGCGGTAACAAAGACCTGATAGTCTTGAACTCGCGTGTCCCAAATCGAGAACTGCACCTGCGTACCGGCCACCGGCATGAATATCATGCCGAGGCTGTTGGTCCATGGCCTGCCGGGTGGGGTCGCCGTCGCGGCCACCAGCGCGGATGTGATACTAACTGTCGCTGTCGCCGATGTCGTGCCGACTGTTGTCGGAGCGGCTATGCTGGCAACCGTAGCCGAGGAAATCGCGACGGCCGCAGGAGTTATGACTGTAGTGGAAATCGCGACGATGTTGGAGCGGGACGTCTGGATCCGCGTCGGCGTAATGCCGTCAGCAATGACGGGTTCACGGCCTCCAAGATTCCCGGCCTGCTGGTATTGCCTCACCCAGAGGAAGGCTCCGATGGCCAGAACGACGCCAATGCATGCCAACAGGGCGCCGATCCATGACAGGGCCGCGAGGGGGCGTGGTCTAACGGCCGCTTCGTGATGCGTTCGCGGCGCCGACGCTTTTGCCTTGTCGCTCGTGAAGAGAAGCAACCGCACCCGTTCGGCAAGCCTGGCGAGATGATCCTCCAGCGGCGGTGTGAGCGCATCCATCCAATGGCTCGCGCTCAGGAAATACTCCATATCCTTTGACATCGGCACGTCCGCGATACGGAACGGGACAATGATCAGCCCTTTGGACACCGCACGTTCCACCTCGCGAACAACCTGCGGCGATAGATTCGAGTTTCCTGAATACACCAGAATCATCACCCTCGCATCTTCGATCGCGTCGATGATCGAGCCGCCCCACGAATGGCCTGCAGAAATG
>Ga0209697_10007241_pt1 | contig 13048 bp, 8 predicted proteins | sample AliMusrvi5mmetaG_FD_184115 | JGI IMG/M metagenome (GOLD analysis project Ga0209697, IMG submission 184115) | Freshwater lake bacterial and archeal communities from Alinen Mustajarvi, Finland, to study Microbial Dark Matter (Phase II) - Alinen... | ecosystem: Environmental > Aquatic > Freshwater...
GCATAAGTCCTCGCTGATGTATGACCTGATGGCCCGCGATTTGCAGGAGGACGGAAAATCTTACATCCAGACGGTCAGCGACGTCCAATACAACCAGTTTTTCTCGCGCGACGCGGCGTTTATCATCCACACCTATGATATGTTAGGTTTGACCAAGGTTGCCGAGCAATGCATCGAGCACGTCCTACTCAAGGATGAGAATGGCAAGCTCACCGGCCTGCGGGCGACTCACCCGGACGCCTGGGGCCAGGCGCTGTGGACGCTGGCCGCGCACTACCGGATCACCGGCGAGCGGGCCTTCGCGGAGCGAGTCTATCCGGCGGTGCCAGGTCACGTTGCCAAGCTTGAGGTGGAAACCGCCAAGGATCCGTGGGGTTTGTGGCCGGCCTCGGGGCCCTATGACAACGAGCGCATCGACGGCCACTACACCGGGCACAGTTTTTGGGTGCTTCGCGGGTTGAAGGACGCCGCCGAGCTGGCCACCGCCGTCGGCAAAGACGACGATGCCGGGCGATTCCAAAAAATCCATGACGAGTATTTGGCCAAGTTCATGGTTAGGCTCAAGGCGATCACGGCTCGCACAGGCGGCTACATTCCGCCGGGGCTGGACGATCCACTGGCTGGCATGGATTGGGAGAACGCATCGGGCGGTGTCTATCCGTTCGGTGTGATTGCCGCTGCTGACCCGATGGTAAAGAACACGGTCAAGACGGTGCGCGATTATGCCTATCAGGAAGGGATCATGACCTACGAGCACAACGCCTTCAAGGTCCGGCAGGCGAAGGACGCCAAGCCACTCGACTGGTCGCAGCCCGAGCACACGGTCATTCATCACTACGAAACGTTCCAAGTGCTGGAAACCCTGCTGGCCCTCGGCATGGACCGCGAGGTGATCACCGATTTCTATTCATTCCTGGTCCACACCGGCAGTACCCACACCGGCTTCGAATATGATATCTGGGCGTGGCGGGACCGCAATTTCCATAATAACTATCCGCCTCACGGTTGGTGCGCCGCCCGTTTCAACGAGTGCCTTCGCAACATGCTCGTGCGTGAAGATATGCAACAACCCGTGCTGCATCTCGCCTCGGCGCTGGCTCCAACTTGGTTAGAAGATGGGCGCCGGGTGCGAGTGGCCAAGGCTCCCACGGATTTCGGATTGATATCTTATACCATTGACGCCACAGCTGGTGGGGCGAGCGTGCATCTCGATGCGCAATGGCGCAAGGCACCCAGTGGGTTGCGTTTTCATATTCCATGGTTTGTGGATCTGAAATCTGCCAGGGTGGATGGTCATTTGGTGGAGGCGAAGGACCGCGTGTTGGAGATTCCGGCCGATGCCAAGCAGTTGGATTTGGAGTGGGCCCGCAACTCGTCTCCAGGTCTGAGTTATCGCAAAGGCGTCGAAATCTATGTGGACCGCTACTGGAAAATCCAGCGCGGTGAAACCATTCCCGGGTTTGACAGCCGCTGGATCTTTCCCGAATAGTAGATCCTATGCGCAAGGAACTCTTACAACATCCGGTTTTCGCCATGGCCGTCGAGCAATTCGACCAAGTGGCGGATTTTCTAGACCTAAGCGACGATTTGCGCGAGCGCTGCAAATGGCCGAAACGCTTGATCACGGTGACCGTTCCGATCCGTCGGGATGATGGCCGCACCGAGGTGTTTTTCGGCCATCGCGTCCAGCACCAACTCACCCGCGGGCCGGTCAAGGGTGGTCTGCGCTATCATCCGGGTGTGGCATTGGGAGAGATTGCGGCGCTGGCGATGTGGATGAATTGGAAGTGCGCGCTGATGGACTTGCCTTATGGCGGCGGCAAAGGCGGCATCACTTGTGATCCTCGAAGCATGTCGTTAGGTGAACTCGAGCGCCTCACCCGGCGCTATACCATGGAGATGATTCCTTTCATCGATCCGGAAACCGATGTGATGGCCCCGGATATGGGCACCAACGAACAAACGATGGGCTGGATCGCCGATACCTACTCGACCCACGCCGGCCACCTCGTGCCATCCATCGTCACGGGCAAACCGCTTGCCTTGCAAGGGTCCAAGGGCCGCAGTAAGGCGACTGGCTATGGAGTGGCGTTCTGTGCCTGCAAATCGTTAGTTAATCTCGGGCTCTCCGTCCAAGGAGCCACCACCGTCATCCAAGGCTTCGGCAATGTGGGTGCCCACGCCGCAGATGCCTTCGTCTCCAGTGGCGTGTTAGTGACCGGCGTGGCCGACGTCGATGGTGCCATCTGGAACGCCCGTGGCTTGAACATCCGCCTCCTCCGCGAGCATGTCGCCAAAATCGGCAGCGTGGCCGGGTTTTCCGAAAGCGAGCCTATCGATCCGGCCCAACTCCTCTGCCAACCCTGCGACATCCTTGCCCCCTGCGCACTGGACCGCAGCATCACCTGCGACAATGCTCCCAAGTTGCGCTGCAAGATTCTAGCAGAAGGTGCCAACGGCCCCACCACGCCGGAGGCCGACCGCATCCTCGACGCCCGCGGCGATGTGTTCATCATTCCAGACATTTTGTGCAATGCCGGCGGCGTCACCGTTTCCTATTTCGAATGGGTGCAAAACCTCCAACGCTTCCAATGGGAGGAGCAGGATGTTATCAGCAAGTTGGAAGTTATTCTGACCAAGGCCATGGCAAAAGTCTCCGACTTCTCCCAACGCCAACATGTATCTAACAGGATCTCCGCGCAGGCCATAGCCATCAGGACCGTGGCCGATTCAAAGGCTGCCCGCGGAATGTTTCCCTAACACTCTACCACATTCACAGCCAGACCGCCGCGGGATGTTTCCTTGTATTTGGCGTTCATATCACGGCCGGTGTCGCGCATGGTTCGGATAACCTTGTCGAGAGAAACCACGTGGGTGCCGTCGCCGGCGATGGCCAGCCGGGCAGCGTTGATGGCTTTGACCGCGCCCATGGCATTGCGCTCGATGCAGGGGATTTGAACGAGGCCACCGATGGGGTCACACGTGAGGCCGAGGTTGTGCTCCATGCCGATTTCTGCGGCGTTGGCGACCTGTTTGGGCGAGCCGCCGAGGTATTCGACGAGGCCGGCGGCGGCCATTGAACAGGCGACGCCCACCTCGCCTTGGCAGCCGGCGACGGCTCCGGAGAGTGAAGCATTGCGTTTGTAGAGTTGGCCGATGGCTCCGGCGGTGAGCAGAAACCGATCTACTCCATCCAGATGAACCGGATGGCGGAAACGCACCGCGTAGTGCAGCACAGCCGGGATGATGCCCGCCGCGCCATTGGTGGGGGCAGTGACGACGCGGCCACCGGCAGCGTTTTCCTCATTGACGGCGAGGGCGTAGAGATTGACCCAATCGAGAATGGTTAGGGGATCGGCCAAGGCTCCTTCGGCGTTGTCGCGCAAATGCTGATAGATGGTGTTGGCACGCCTGGGCACTTTGAGTCCGCCGGGCAGAATGCCACCTTGAGCACAACCCCGCTTGACGCAGTCTTGCATCGCCTGCCAGATGGTATTGAGGCGGGCGCGTGTATCGGCTTCCGGGCGGAACGCTGCCTCGTTGAGAAACATCAGCTCGCTGATAGATAGAGCGTGGGCGGCACACCGATCCAGCAATTCCGCCCCGCTGGTGAAGGGATGCGGCAACACCACTGAACTGTGAACCGGATGTTGCAATTCCTCCTCGCTGGCGATGAATCCTCCACCCGTCGAATACATGAGCGCTTCGGCCAGCAGCCCGTCGTTGGCATCCAGCGCGCTGAAGTGCATGCCATTGGGATGCAACGGCAGCGGCTTGAGCCGCTTGAAGCTTAGATCCCGCGCTTCATGGAACGTGATGCTCGTCCCCCAGGGCAGGGGCAATTGCTTGGTTTGGCGGATCGCCTTGAGCCGCGCCGCAACGCTGCCGATATCGATGGACTCGGGTTCCTCGCCAAGCCATCCTAGCAGAATAGCGCTGTCCGTGCCATGGCCCTTGCCGGTGGCGGCTAACGATCCGTACAGCTCGCAGTGCAGCCGGGCCACCTGCGCAGCCATTCCCTCGCCCTGCAATAGTTGGAGGAAGCGGTAGGCGGCACGCATCGGGCCGAGTGTGTGGGATGATGAGGGACCGATGCCAATGGTGAACAGATCGAGCGCGGATAGGGGCATGACGGGGGGGGTTAAATTTTGGATTTTGGATTTTGGATTCTTGGATTCTTGATTTTGGGTTTGAAACTGGAGGGAGGGGGCGATGGGGCGTTAGGGATGGAGGATGCTTGTGGGCGTGCTAGGGATGCGCTCAATTGGCTGTGATGGCAAGGATGATCCGGCGGGATGCATGCAAATTTGACCGAGTTGGATGAAAAAGCGGCGGTCGTTGAGGCGTAATGAGAGGTCTCATGTCGAATTTGCGCCTTCTTCCCAACCCAACATCCGCGCCCGTGGCGGGGTGGGGGAAGTATGCGATTTTTCTCTTTCGGCCGACTGCTTCCGCAGTTGACAAGCCCTGTCATCACGCTTAGCCACCCCGCCCGCCGCCATGTCAGCTATTTCCCGCCGCCATTTTCTCAAGTCAGCCACTGTGCTGGCTGGTGGCGTTTGGGGATCTAATTTATTGTTAGGCCAAGGACAGGCGCTCAAGCAGCTCAATGTGGCGGCCGTGGGATGTGGAGGCAAGGGGATCGGCGACATTTTTGAGATTGCCAGGGGCAACCGGATCGCGGCGCTCTGCGACATGGATCAAGACAGTGCCAAGGGAGCCTTCGAGAAATTTCCGGATGCCAAACGTTTTGCCGACTATCGGGAAATGTTTGCAGCCATGGGTGATCAAATCGATGTGGTGACGGTATCCACGCCCGATCACATGCACTTTCCCATTGCCATGGAGGCGATGCGCCGCGGCAAACATCTGATGGTGCAAAAGCCGCTGGCCAACACGATTTGGGAGGCCCGCACACTGGCCGCCTGCGCCAAAGAGAAAGGCGTGTTCACCGTGATGGGCAACCAAGGTGCGACTTTGGAGGGCACCCGGGTGCTGCGTGAATGGATCGAAGCTGGCCTCATTGGTGAGGTCAAAGAAGTCCACTATTGGACCAACCGGCCGATTTGGCCGCAAGGCAAAGGGCTGCAGTTTCCCGCTGAACCCGTGCCTCCCTTTGTGAATTGGGACCTCTGGCAGGGCTCAGTCGCCACCGAACGCCCCTATAGTTCCAAGATCCATCCCTTCGCCTGGCGCGGCTTCTGGGACTACGGCTGTGGCGCGTTGGGCGACATCGGCTGCCACAGTTTCAATTCCGCCTTTTGGGCGCTCGATCTCAGGGGCGACTTCAGCGTCGAGGCTAGCAAGGTTTCCGAGTTTGATGAGGTAACCTGTCCCAAGCGTGCGACCATTATCTATCAATTTCCGGCCAAGGGCAAACGCGGTCCGGTCAAGGTGGTGTGGCAGGACGGAGTGAAAAATCCGAACACTGACAAGGAGTTTGTGAGGCCGCCGGGCATCCCCGCAGATCTCCAACTCAATGACGATTCCGGTCAGGTGTTCGTCGGCACTGCCGGCGCGATTTTCGTCAACGATGCAATTTGCGGCACTGCACCGGTGGTGTTTCCCGTGAGTCTTCGCGAGAAGGCCCACGCCATCAAAAACGTCTATCCGCGAGTGGTCGGCGGCCCTACCCAAGAACTCTGCCGCGCGATCCGGGGCGAAGGCCCCAAGCCAGTGTCCAATTTTATCGATCACGCCGCGCCTCTCACCGAAATGGTCCTTGCCGGTAATCTAGCAGTGCGCCTCGCCAAGCCGATCTCTTGGGATGCCACCGCCATGGAGGCCCGCGGCCTGCCCGAGGTCGCGGCTATGCTCAAACGCAACTATCGCCCCGGCTGGGAACCTAAACCCGGCTGAATCATCATGTTCTAACCCTTCTAATTGAGCCAACCACTCTGACCAACAAAACTGACTAATCCGACAACCCACACACGTATCAAACCACCGAAACTAACCACAATCATGACCACTGAATCCACTGAATGCTGTAAATCCACCGATTCCACGGAATGCTGCAAGTCCTGCCCTTTAACTCATCTCGGGTATTTCTACGCCGCGCTTTTGCTGCGCATTTGGCTTGCTGTGCGAGCCATTCAAACCGGGCTTGAGAAATACGTTGGCACCGTGGGATCCGACCAACCCATCATGATTGACGGCAAGCCGAATGTCCATGGGCTTACGGCAGCCACCAACATCAAGGAATATGCGCTCAGTCACTATCACGGTGTGCCGGAAGGGCTCTTCAAGAAGTTTGCCACCGAGCCGCTGATGCGCTTGCCCGGCCCGATTGAAGACGGGCTCAAGAACTTATACAAGTCGATAGGCGGCAAAATTAACGGGGAAAAGCTCGCCGACGCGCCCGCCGCATGGGAGAAGTTCATGGCAGAGCCGGTGATGCTCAATATGTATAACTTGGTCCTCGGGCCGGCCTTGCTGGTGCTCGGCTTCACGATTCTCTTTGGCATTGCCAGCCGCACCTCGCTGTTCTTGTTGGGCCTGTTGTACATCAGCCTCACTTGGGGCCTCATTCTTATCAAGCAAGACGACGGCATCTCTTGGCTTGGCATCCACATGATCTTGATCGTCATGGCGCTGATGCTCGCCAAATACAACAGCTTCTGCTTGCTGAAAAAATGGTAATTCCACAGCCCTGAACCCTATATGGAAACTCCTCCTTCTATGATTAACCGCCGCGATTTTCTCGCGAAAACCGCCGCCGGCGCAGGCGCGGGCCTGGTGCTCGGTACCCCGGGCCTCCTGAGTGCAGCCAGCGCCAGTAGTCCATCTAACAAACTCAACGTCGCGCTCATCGGCCATGGCAAACAGGGCCAGGTGCTATGGGAGTCGATGAAGAACATTCCCGGTCTGCACTTCCAAGCGGTGTGTGATATCTGGGAATACAACCGCAAGGCCGCTGCGGGTCACGTTCGAGCGCTGCAAAAGCACACGCCGAAAGATTATGAGAACATCGACGACTTGCTGGCTAACGAAAAGGGTCTGGATGCCGCAGTGATCGCGACGCCGGATTTCTGGCACTCGCCGCACACGGTGAAATGCCTCGAGGCCGGCCTCAATGTGTACTGCGAAAAGATGATGTCTAACACCATCGATGGTGCCCGCGCCATGGTCAAAGCCATGGAGAAAAGCGGCAAGTTGTGCCAGATTGGCCACCAGCGCCGCAGCAATCCGCGCTACCGTTTCACCCTGGACCAGTTGATCAATGGCAACAAGATTTGCGGCCAAATCGTCAACGCCAACGCCCAGTGGAACCGCGCGATCAAGTCGTCTCAGAACATCGCTTATGCGCCGAAATTGACGATCAAGCAGGACATTCTCACCAAGTATGGTTTCAAGGATATGCATCAGTTTATGAACTGGCGCTTTTTCCGGGATCTATCCGGTGGGGCCATCTCCGACCTCGGTGCCCACCAGATCGATATCTTCAACTGGTTCCTCGGTGCCGTGCCAAAATCGGTGTATGCCACCGGCGGCAACAGTTACTTCAAACAGCGCGAGCACTTCGACAATGTGATGGCGCTCTTCGACTACGACACGCCGCAGGGGCAGGTCCGCGCTTTCTATCAAGTGTTGACCACCACCAGTTCCGGTGGTGGTTACTGGGAGTCGTTCATGGGCACCGAGGGGACGATCAAGATCTCGGAGAATTCGGCCTCGACGGAGATTTTCAAGGAGGCGAGTCCGGCTCCCAAGGATCCTAACGAGCCGCAGCCAGACAAGATCGTTCCTCTCTCGTGGGACCATCTCGTGCAACGCGGGTTCCTCGGACGCAAGGCAGCGCCGGTGGAGGCTCCGCCCGCCGCCGGTGGGGTTGTGGATGCGCGGGTCTCGAAACCCCCGGAAGGCTTCTCGCTGCCCGGTGAACTCAACAAGCCACCCCATCAACCGCATCTGGAAAACTTTTTCGCCTCCGTGCGCGGCGAGGCGAAGCTCAATTGTGACGCCCGCCACGCCTTCCTGAGCGAGGCACCAATTTACTGGGTCAATCCATCCGCCCTCAGCCAACAACCTATCGTATTCACCAAAGAACACCTCGACGTATGAAACACAAACTAATCGTATCCATCCTAGCAGCCTCCTCCGCCCTGTTCATCACCGGTTGTGGCGATAACAAGAAACCAACGGGTGCCACCGCAGCCTCTGGAGCCACCTCTGGCGGCACCGTCGGTGGTGTGGCTCTCGCCCTCGACTATCCGCCCGAACTCATCGAAGGCACGCCCAAGGCCATGAACGTGCCCAATCTGGTGCAGCCTCCCGACAAGGACCCGGTTTTCCTGGTTCCCAAGGAAGCGGTGCTGTTGTCCAAGGACAAGAAGGTCACTGGCAGTGATGACAATCCGATCATTGGCGACCTCAAGCTCGTCACCGATGGCGACAAGCAGGCCGGCGAAGGCTACTTCGTCGAACTCCTTGAAGGCCCGCAATGGGTCCAGATTGACCTGGAAAAATCCGCCGCCGTCAACGCCGTTTGCGTCTGGCATTACCACTCGCAAAAGCGTGCCTACAAGGGTGTGGTCATCCAGATTTCTGATGATCCGAAATTCGCCCCCACCGCCACCACCACCATCTATAACAACGACTACGAAAACGTCACCAAACTGGGTAAAGGTTCCGATAATCCCTACGTTGAAAGCCGTTTCGGTCTGATCGCTGATGGCAAGGGTGCCAAGGGCCGCTACGTGCGCCTCTACAGCAATGGCAACACCTCCAACGAGATGAACCATTACATCGAAGTCGAAGTTTACGGCGTGCCGCAATAAGCCGTCCTGTTTGATTTGCTATCGGGAGTCTCCTTGGCACAGATGCCTGGTGAGACTCCCGATTTTTTTATGGGTCCTCGTGAGGGCATTTGCGTCAAGCTCGGAACTCAGTGTTCGACCTCAAAAGCGCCACAGGGTCGAGCAAGGTCAATCCCCTGAAATTGCCGTCAGGCCTAGGAGCCGCACAAATATTAGTCGTTTTGTAGCGGCGTGTCTATGACCGCCGGTGACCCTGAATCGCCAATGAACCCACCGCCTCGACAAGGGTCATCTCATGCACATCGGCGGTCACAGTTACGACGCTACAAGACTCCTCATGCACATCGGCGGTCATAGACACGACGCTACAACATGTCTCAGATGAAATCCAAACCCAAGCCTAACGGTTCTAGCGGTCCATGCGCTCCATCTCCTCGCGCAACCGCTCCAGCAGGCGTTGCATGTCGTCAGCGTGGCGGCGCAGGCGCTCCGGATCGGCGGGTGCCATGCCTGGATCCAGAGGTGCCGGCCTGACCCGGCTCTGGCCAGCGGCCACACCACGCGCCTCGGCCACGGCGTCATTGACGCGTCCCGGATCCGATGGCTTGCTTTCCAGCAATTTGGTCACCGCAGCGGAAGGCATGATAAACGAGCGGGTGCGATCAGCCCGTGCCATGGTGATGCCTATCACGCGTCCTTGCAAATCGACCACCGGCCCGCCAATTTGGTTTGGATCAGGCCGCATGTCGGTTTGAATCACCTTGGAAAACGAATCGTGGACGCGGCTCGTCGGCCCACCCATTTGCTCCATCTGGAGCAGTCGCTCGCCGGGAAATTGCGGCAAGTCCGGACGGTTTCCCAATAGAACATCCAGATCGATGGGTTTACCACTGCGGGTCACCTCCATGGCCACCCGTGTGCCGGGGGCGACCCCAGTGAGTGCGTTGCGCAATTCCAGCATGCCGGAAATCGGCCGTTTGTTCACACGTAGGATCACGTCTCCTGCCCTCAGTCCGGCCGCAGCGGCACCGGATTCCGCTTGGACGTCCTGCGCTTTCACTCCTGGGCCGGTGAAGTGTGGATCGCCGAGCACCCCGAGATAGGCCTTGTCGGTTTCCCGAAGGTCCCGTTGCAAGACGCTGACAACCCCGAAGGCGGCTGGCTTGCCACCCGGTTGAGGGGCCGTTAGGAAACTCCCCAGCTTCGGCTCCCCGGCAAACCACTGCACCGGTGTGAGCGGCTCTCCGGCCAGGGTGAGCAGCGCGAGGTCTTCGTCTTGATAGACGCCGGCGATCACCGCCGCGCGCACCGCGCCGTCGCCGTTGTCCACCCGCAAGGAGCCAGCCGCCCGGGCCACTTCACTGAACTTGGTGAGCACCTTGTGGCCATCGGCCACCACGGTGCCGTAGGCGAGGCGCCGCTTGCCGGCCCATACCCGCACGGTGGATTTTGCCGCCGTCGCAAGAGTCGGGGTGAGGGCCTGGCTGAATTCGTCGGCCTCGCCATCGATAGTTTGGCGCTCTTCGGGGCGCAGCAGCGGGATGTCCGGCAGCTGTTGAGCACCGAGGGAACCAGCCAAGAGATATGCTAACAAAAATTTTGAGGGAGCTTTCATTGGGGAATTTGGATAAGGGTGGATTGCTATTGGGGCACCGGGGATTCAATTTCGATATACGAACCGCAGATGAACGCAAATTTTTTGATAGAATGATTACTGCACTTGGAACAACTTGTCACGGCGCGCCAAGGTCACCTTGAATTCAAGGTTTTTGTCGTCTCGCAAGACGCCCAGCTTGACGGCTTCACCGGCCTGTTTTTTAGCGAGGATTTGTAATAACTCATTGCCATTACGGATTTCACTGCGGTCCAGAGAAAGGATCAGGTCACCGGGGCGCACTCCGGCCGCCGCCGCAGGAGAGCGGGGCACCACCATCTCGACCGGCACTCCTTTGAGCCGCCGAGCGAGGCCCATCTCAATGCCTAACACCGGCATCTCAGGATTGGCAAACGGGTTGAGTGAGAGTTGTCCCCAGCCCTCGCCGCTGAGCAAGCGGTCCCAGTCCTCGCGGAAGCCATCAATGCCGGCGTGGTTGTTGTTGACCAACGACTGGCCGATGTTAGAGTGAATGGCGACGATTTTGCCATCCAGATCAAACAGCGGGCCGCCGGAATCGCCACCGATAAGCGTGCAGTCGGTTGTTAGAAAATTCCCCGGTCCCTTGCAGATGACCCTGCCGAAGCGAAGCGGCGGGGGGCGGCTCGGATCAAATCCGGCGGAATGACCGAGGGCGACGACCCAGTCGCCGGCGGCGAGGGGTTTGGAAGTGCCGCGTTCGACAAAGGGCCACGGGCCTTTGTCGGTGATTTGGACCATGGCGATGTCTTTGGAATAATTGGCACCCAGCACCTTGCCGTGCACCTGTTTGCCATCCGGGAATACCACCAGCAATTCAGCCGTGCCCTGCACCACATGCGCCGCAGTGAGTACCAAACCGTCGGCCGTGGTTACCACTCCCGAGCCCGACGAGCCGGTTCGTTCCGCCAGCAAGGCGACTGTGGCCGGGGTCACCTTGGTGGCGACCGCCTCGACCTTTGCCTCCAATTTTGCCAGATCCGGCAAGTTGCGAGTGGCCTCGCGACCTATGGCGGGTGCCGCAGCGGCAAGCAGCCACAGGCTAGCCGCGCTCCAGAGTGAAATTCGTTGTATGGTCTTCATTGCATGGTTTGGAGCGACAAAGTCGCGCTCATTTGTCTGCCGCCGAATTCAGGGATGGATTGCCGGAGGACCACAGGCTACATTGCGCCTGCCGATGCCAAAACGCAACCTGCCCGAAAATGATGCCCGCCGCGGAGGCAAGCCTGCGGCGACTTCCGAGCATTCGAAGAGCGCCCTGTCGTGGTTGCTGTTTTGGCCGTTTCACCTTTTCAATTGGTTCACTCGCGCGTTTTCCCTGCCTGTGCGGCTGCTGCTGCTGGCGTTTGGCTTTCCGCTGGTGGCAGGACTTTACGGCCTCGCCGGATGCGCCGTGGCCTATGGCATCCAGGCCCGGGCCTACGATCTATCAAAACTTGACGCGATGCCCGAACGCAGCATCGTGCTTGACCGCTTGGGTGAGGAAATCGGCCGCATTCATGGTGAGAAACGCTCGGTGGTGCCGCTGGCCGAGGTGGCCGAGAATTTCCGAAAAGCCATTCTCGCCCGTGAAGATGCACGCTTCTACAAGCACTACGCCATCGATCCGTTCGGCATTGCCCGCGCTGCGGTGGCTAACATCCAGGGCAAGCGGCAGGGGGCTTCGACCATTACCCAGCAACTGGCCTCCGACGTTTTCCACCTAAAACAAGGGGAACAGCGCCACGACTACCTGCGCCAAGCCAATCGGAAATTGCTAGAAATTGCCATCGCCTGCCGCATCGAAATGAGTTTGTCCAAAGACGCGATTCTCCAGGCGTATATCAATCAGATCAACTGGGGCCGGCAGATTCGCGGCATCGGCGAGGCGTCACGCATCTACTTCGAAAAACATCCGTCCGAACTCACACTCTCCGAATCCGCCATGCTCGCCGGCATCGTGCGCGGCCCGGATGCCTTCAATCCGTTCAGTTCGCTCACCGCCGCCATTCGCGAACGAGACACCACCTTGGAACGCATGGTCGAAACCGAGGCGGTCACCCGCGAGGAGGCCGACGCGGCGAAAAAGCAAGCCATTGAGTTGCGGCCGAAGTGGCGCCGCGACGCCCAGGAAAGTTATGCGATGGAGGCGATTCGCCGTGATTTGGAGATTATCCTCGAAAAAGAGAACATCGCCCTTGGAGGCCTGACTATCAATACCACCATTGATCTGCGCATCCAGCACAAGGGCGAAGAGGCGCTCGATAAGAAACTCCGGGAGGTCGAGCGCATCCCCGGTTACCCTCACCAAACCCGCACCGCCTGGCGTGCCCTTCCTGAGGATAAGCGCGAGGAACCTACCTATTTGCAGGGTGCCTCCGTGGTCGTCGAAAATCGCAGCGGCGCAGTGCTCGCTGTCGTCGGCGGCCGCGATGCTAACGAAAGCAAATACAACCGTGCCATTCAGAGTCGCCGACAATTTGGCTCGTTGTTCAAACCTTTCGTCTATCTGGCCGCCTTCGACGTCGGCCTGCGCCCCGATACCAGCATCGACGATGGGCCGATCCAACCCGGCGAAATCAAGGGTGCAGGCAACTGGCGGCCCCACAATTCCGATGGCAAATTCGGCGGCTTCGAACCAGCGTCCTACGGCCTGATCCGCTCCCGCAACACCATG
>Ga0209697_10007242_pt1 | contig 13047 bp, 10 predicted proteins | sample AliMusrvi5mmetaG_FD_184115 | JGI IMG/M metagenome (GOLD analysis project Ga0209697, IMG submission 184115) | Freshwater lake bacterial and archeal communities from Alinen Mustajarvi, Finland, to study Microbial Dark Matter (Phase II) - Alinen... | ecosystem: Environmental > Aquatic > Freshwater...
GTTGTGCTCAACCGTCTCTTGCCGGTTGCCAGAGTCGCTACCAGTGCCTGCCGTGACGACCTACCCATCCAACCCCGTACCCACACATTGATCGCCGGTCCGAGCGGAAATGGCAAGAGCTTCATCGCCGCCGAACTAGGCAGGAGGCTGTCCCTCTCGGTGCTCCGAATTAATGTTTCGTCGTGGGTTATACTGTCGGCGCGCAACGAGCCGTGGACATTTTCGTCGATTGTGCAATGGGTCCATTCGCTTCGAGGGGGCGGCGGAATCCTCCTGCTCGACGAAGCGGACAAGCTCCAAGGGGCCGGGGACTGGGTCAGTTGCATTCGACATGAGGCTCACGACCTCCTCGACGGCGTGATCCCGCACGCGGCGAGGATGCCCTCCGCACCAACGGATGATGCGTGGGGCATACCAGATCCGCCGATGATTGTCGAGCGAGCGTTGTTGGAAAAGCATTTGCGCGAACGCGTGTTCATCGTGGCGTGTGGCGCGTGGCAGAGCGCGTGGCGGGGCAACTCCAGAAAACTCGGCTTCACGCAGGAGGAATCCGTGGTCGAGCCGCCGAGTTGCGAGCAAATCCTCGAAAGCATCGAGCCGGAACTGCGCCAGCGTTTTCGCCACGAGGTCTGCTGGTTGCCGCCAATGACACGCTCCGACTACCATGCGGTCTCGTTGGGAATCGCGAATCGCATCAGCAACCCCCGCGCCCGAGAGGCGTGGAATCGCCTCGCCGGAGACGCGATTGAACATGCCGTTGCCGCCGGCCTTGGTATGCGCATTTTCGAGGAGCTGATGTTGGCGGTGTTGCTCGATACTCCAGACATTGCGGCACCGGTCATCGGAAATTTCAAGCAGCCCGACATTTGAAGGCTACCCCCAATCGGGGAATTCGCCAGTTTGCCCCGCACCCGCTTTCATTCCGCAGTTTCTCAGGCACGGCTGTGCCATGCATGAAGAACGGCAAAATTGGCACGACCATCCAAGAAATCCAACTCCAAGTCACAGCTAGTGCTGGGAAACTGCAAAGCCCTGGCGGCGAAGGTCGTGGGCCAAGCGGCGTTCCCGCGTCAGCGCCAGTTTACGTGGGACGGGTTTCTGCTCCGGCATCAGGTCGTAACGCAACTTCTTTCCGAATCTAAAAACGACCGCCGCCGCATTCACTCCCGCGTGATGTTGGCCAAATCGCTCCTCGGCTGTCAGGCTGCTAGAGCCCACGTACAGACAAATCATGCCTTGCACCCAATGAGGATTGTCCTTGGCAAAAGCAGGATCATCGGCGGCGGCGGAATCGAGTTCAACAACGTAAATAATCCGGGGATAGGAAGTGTGGATGACTTTGCAGGCCGCCTGGATCGTGTGGCGGGTGGTGGGTCTAAATGAATAGGTTGGCATGGCTGAATTGACTGGTTCGGGGTGTGTGTCGGGGTTTTCGCGCTGGCGGGGTGTTGCAGGGCTCTAGGCAAAAGTGACCCGGCCTTCAACAGTGCCGCGCGGTGTCCGTAATGTATGCAGACAACGAGGACACGCAAGAAAAAAATGACTCACCGATCAATTTCCTCCAATGACCTCACTTGCCAGGACCGAGCCTTTTCATCAACGCGGACGGAGTCAGGGTGCCATCGCTAGCCGCTGAGGAAATCCGCTTGAACGCCGTGCCCCAGGCAGGATCCTTGTCAACGAGCCGCTTCAAATCCTCAAGCGATGAGCGCGTGTCGAGCTCCCCCAGTTCGGCTACGTTGGCACCAAGCTCCTTGGCGATAGCGGCGAGAAAGGCCTCTTTGGGATATCGGCGACCGGCTTCAATTTCGGCCATAAACGATGATGAAATGCCCGTCCGTCTGGCGAGCTCCCTCATGGAGATACCCTTGCCGTTGCGGAGCTCCTGCATCTTTTCCCCAAGTGTCTGCATACGTCTGCGGACAGCTTGGAAATCTATCCCGGGCGGTCAAGGACAATCAGCGCTTCTCATCCAGAGAAAAAGCCAAGCAAAGACCCATGCAACGTCAGTTATCTGGCAGGCGAGGCGATGGACGACGCCACCGGAATGGTTCCCTGACTCCCGCGCCAAGTCGGCGTCGCAGAATTGGTTCCGTTTTCCCGCTGGCGTCCGGGAGGTGGGTTCTTGCGCACCCACCTCCTCACACACCCATCTCCTTCGGCTCAAGTCAGTTAAAAGAAAGCCACACCCCAACAAAAACAAACACCATGAACTACCACTACCGCCGCACAACCTGTTACACCGTCCGACTCGCCTTCGAGCTCACAACCCCCTATCACGATGTACCCCACCGAGTGTGGCGGATCCGCGACGATGACGGAATCCACCATTTCACCCATGAAGGCCTCGTCCTGGACCATTCCGTAAACCAAACCCGCGTCGCGGTCGTCAACGTGCGGCCCGGCGACGTGGTGATGATCTCCTACCGCGCAGGCAACGCAGGAACGCCGCCCCATCAGGGATACCGCATCGACGAGACGTTCGAACCCATTCCCATCGCCGATGTCGGCAGATTTTGGAACAACATGTCGAGCCTCACTCTGGCATCCCCGGTCGAGACGCATGACGGCACTGAGATGCGCTTCGGCGAGGACGACCTCAAAAAATTCCTGAGTGCGAAACATCCCAAATGGCTGGCAGACCATGTGAAAGAAACACTGCAAAGCTGGCGCGAGGAGGCACCCAATACCTACGTGGACCACGCTCCGCGGGAATGGCTGGATCGCGACGCGCTCATGCTCGCCATTTACGCCCCCCAGCGTGTGCTGTCCGACTTCCGACACCTGCTGACGCCCGATATCGAGGCGTTTTGCATCCACTGGCTCACGTTACCGGAAGCGGAACCGGTGTCTGAAAACCTGCCGCCTCACTGCGTCCGCGTGAAACGGAATGCGATGTATGTGCTTCAAAACCACCTGCATCAGCTCTCCAATGAGGAGCTGAGACGGTGCGCCAAGGTGGATCCAGTCACAGCCTACCGTGCCCGCCATCTGGTGACAGACGACAAACGGGCTGCGATCCTGCTCGCGACCTCCTTTGGTGTCGCATGGCACACGGATCGCTACACCTTGGGGCCCCGCTTCCGCCGAGAGGTCTTCCAATCGATCACAAAATATCCGGCTGAATGGCTCGAAAGCAACCCGGGATTCCCCCACATCTTCGGGCGTTTGGGGAATCATCTGGGCATTCGGTTTAATGACAAAGCCATCGCGTTAATGCTTCGCCGGATTGCGCCAGCCGGACGCGGTCCGCTCTGCGCTTACATTGCTTCAAAAATCTAACAATCATGAATCGCGCAATCATCTCTTGCTGCGACGGCACCGCGCTGGCGGTGTTCGAGTCGCCGTCATGCTCCGACCCGCGGCCAATCCACCGGATCTGTAGTTATCACCGCACCTATCGCGAGCCGGCAACCGTCGCACACGCCCGAGTCGTCGGCCACGGCATCGGACCAACCCGTGCGCTGATCGTGAGAGTGGCACCTCACAGCCTCGCCGAAATCGTTGAACGCGCCACGAGCGGGAGGGAAACCTGGCGCTATTTCCGCATCGGAGCGGACTTTGAAATCTCATCGCTGGATTCCAGAGGCCGACCGCTTCCGCAGAATGTGATCGAATCATTCCTACTGCCGTCACCGGCCGCCGACTTCGGACCGGCGGCGGTCTCCGACGAGGATCTGAGCCTGTTATACTCCGTTAGACGGCTGCCGTGGCTACAGGAAATCCTCGACGCCCAACTGCGGCACTGGGATATCCACAACGTCATCCTTTTCTTTCAGTTCACCCCGCGACCGGTCACCGAGGGTGACATCTGGCGGTGTACGAAGGCCGCGCCCTACTGGGCGCTCGCCCGTTGGATGGGCCGGCTCACACCGTCCCAACGTGCGTTTTGCATGCGGAGGTCCCCACAGGGTGCTGTGTCCTTCGCCCTCGAGCGGCTACCGCCTTGGTCGAGAACCAGCCATCTCGAAAAACACCCCGCCGCAGCGCTTCTCAATGCGGCGGACAAGCTCACCGACGCGGAGTTTGCATTTTGCGCCACCAGGGAACCGCAGGCGGTATTCGCGGTGAGCTGTCGGCGCAGGTTGCAGCCGGATCGGCGGGCTGTCCTGTGGTCCGTGCTCTATCCGAAACTCCACTACCGCTTCGGATACGAACAACCGCCGGGCTTGCAGCGCGACATGCTCGACAGCATAACCGCCTTTCCAACGATCTGGCTCGACGCCCACCAAGGCGGCGGCTTTGCAGCCATTTTCTCCGGCCTCGAACGTCATTTTGCTATCAGGCTGGACATCGCCGCCATCAGCGCAATGCACCACCGGATGGATCCCTCCGGTCGTCAGGCGTTCGCTCACCACATCGCCTCGTTGATCTGATGCGATTCCATGACCACCAAGCACCAAGCACCAAGCACCAAGCACCAAGCACCAAGCACCAAGCACCAAACACCAAACACCAAACACCAAGCATGAGATACTTCAATAATGGTCCCACCTTCCCGTTAGGCGAAATCTTGATCTCGCCCGGCGTGATCCAGCTCGGAATCGATCTGATGCCGCTCCTCCGTCGGCATCAGGAATGCGACTGGAGCCACCTGAGCGCAGAGGACGTTGCCTTAAACAACCACGCACTAGAGAATGGCGAAGCGATTCTTGTGCAATACCATGTCACCACTCACTTGAGAGAATCGGTGATGATCACAATTATGACTGAGGAAGACCGTTCATATACCGTGATCTGCATCGATGGAGAACCCGCGATGCTGCCTGCTGGATAAGAACCTTTCTCACCGAAGTAATAGACGCCGCTTATTCCAGCTCAGGCAGCCCACTCAGATTTTGTTCACTCCGACGAGCCGCCTGGCCCATTCTCCCGATCAAAACCAAGGTCATGGTTTTATCCGTGACTAGGAGAGGATGGCCGCACTGCCGCGGCACATCACCACATGGGAGCCGGATGTCGCCACGCTGGACTTCCGCCACTCCCGATTCTGGGCCGGGCACCAGGGCCTGAACGCCGACGAAATGCTGGCGTTGGCTCGGGACCTGCGTGCGAAGCGGGTTAGGACTGGTCACACGGCGAAGAAGCGGGCAGGGAGGCAACGCAAGCATAGCACCCGCGATGGGACACGAATACTCCCGAGAACGGTGTCAAGCTTCCTGCTTGCAAAGGGAGCCGGCTGTTGGCACTCTGTGTCGGCGCTGGTTCCGCGTCCGCTTTCCTGAGGAGCCCGGTGCGGTGATTCCGCATGCCGGGATCTGCTAGGGGGGGCACCGGCAACCGTTGTCCCTACATCAATCGATTGAGAAGCAAGAACCCCATCACCCTCGCCACACAATGACCGACGACCAATTTCAAACCATCCAGCAATACGTGACAGACCGGCTGCAATCCGAAGCCGAGTTTTCGATGATTCCTGATGAATTTTGTCAGGCGTTTGATTTGTCCCGTCCGTACTACGCGGAATTCGTAGCGAGAATGAAAAAGCTGGGCTCGCTCGCTTCATTTCAGTGCGATGCCCCTTGGAAGGACGCGATTGGAGATCCGAGCGATCCGATCCGATTTTGGCGTCCATGACGGTACAGCATTCGTTGCCACCGCGGAATTCCTGCAATACGGAGTCGACTTCCCACTCGCTCCTATCAATCGGGATGAGTACGCGGTTGTTGTCTTCGGATTCTGCTACCATGGCGAGTATTTCTCGCAAATCTTCAGTTTGCATTTTTATCGTCGCGACCGGCCAGCGTCCACTCTTTGGCGGGACTCGCCATCACACATTCAACGAATTATGAGATCGAGGTGGGGCGAGGGATTATTGTTATGGGGGCTGATTATCGCCACTCCGATTCTTTTGATATCCGGCAGTAAATCTGATGTCGCCAAGCTCAAGATGTATTGGTTAGCACTGCCAATGGCCGCCGTTTCCGTGGGGCGACACGATCAGCCAAAGCCAGGCCAATTATTATAGTTACTGGGGCGACAGCTATGATTTGGGACCGGGCGGTTACAACTCCATCGGCAGTCTTGGAGGGACCACTCCAGCTACGAGTCCGGTCGGCAGTTTTGCAGCGAATGGCAATGGGCTATATGATATGGCGGGGAACGTGCGTGAGTGGTGCTGGGATTGGTATGGCACTTATCCCGCGGGGGCGCAGACGGATCCGCGTGGTGTTGCTGGGGGCTCGCTACGGGTATACCGGGGCGGCGGTTGGAACAATTATGCGGACTCTTGCCGCGTCGCGTTCCGCATGTGTACATACCCGGACGGCATCTCGGACTACTGCATCGGGTTCCGTGTTGCTCGCAGTTCAACTGCTGTGGGAGGTTCATGGTTTGCGATCACTTCCAATGTGACGGTGGATACCCGCTCCGCGGTGGCCACGCTATCCGGCCTGGTTCTGAGTTCCGGCACTCTGAGTCCGGCGTTTGCGGCGGCGTCCACCTCCTACACGGTCTCTATCCCTAACGCCACCACGGCAATAACGATTAGGCCGACTGTGACCGATGCTACGGCCACGATCAACGTGAACGGCACGACAGTCGCGTCTGGTGCCGCCAGCGGGGCGATCCTGCTGGCAGTAGGGATAAACACGATCACTACTGTGGTCACCGCACAGGACGGAATCACGACCTCAACTTACACCGTGACCGTGACTCGGGCAGCATCAGCAGTCGCCACGCTATCAGGGCTTGTGATGAACTCTGGGACACTGAGTCCAATTTTCGCGTCGGCAACCAAGACGTACACGGCCAGCGTGGCCAATGCCATCACCGGCCTGGCGGTCACTCCCACGGTCACCGACTCAACGGCCATGGTCACAGTGAACGGGACTCCAGTCGCCTCGGGAATTGCCAGTGGTTATATTCCGCTGGTCGTGGGCACCAATCCGATCACCGTGTTGGTTACCGCCCAAGACGGGACCACGAGTTCAACCTACACCATCAACGTGACGCGGATTTCCAATGTGTCCACGCTGGCGGCGCTTGCGCTCAGCGCTGGGACATTGAGTCCGGTTTTCGGCACTGGAACCTTGGTTTACACGGCCAGTGTGCCGAGCGCCACCACCTCGATGACAGTCACGCCGACTGTGACCGAGGCCACGGCAACGATCAAAGTGAACGGCACGACGGTCGTGTCTGGAGCCGCCAGCGGGTCGATCACTCTTGCGGTTGGCAACAACACGATCACAGTGTTGGTCACAGCCCAGGACGGCACCACAACATCGACCTACACGGTCACAGTGAATCGGATTTCCACGGTTGCGACGCTCTCAGGGATGATGATGAGCGCGGGGATACTGAGTCCAACCTTCGTCTCAGGCACCAAGGTTTACACGGCCAGCGTGGCCAATGCCACTACAGCTCTGACAGTGACACCCACGCTGACAAATTCATTTGCTACGGTCACAGTGAACGGCACGACGCTCGCGTCAGGAACGGCCAGTGCTGCTATCCCGCTGGCAGTAGGTATCAACCCGATCACCGTGCTGGTCACCGCCCAGGACGGAATCACGACATCGACCTATACCGTCACGGTGACGCGAATTTCCACGGTTTCCACGCTCTCAGGGCTTGCAATCAGTGCAGGGACATTGAGCCCGGTTTTCAACACTGGAACCTTGGTTTACACGGCAATCGTGCCGAATGCCACGTCCTCGATCACGGTGACGCCGACCGTGACCGATACCACCGCCACGATCAAAGTGAACGGCACGACGGTCGCGTCTGGAGCCGCCAGCGGAGCGCTCACGCTTGCGGTGGGAACTAATACGATCACCACCGTTGCCACCGCGCAGGATGGTGTGACGACATCGACCTACACCGTTGTCGTGACGAGAATTTCCACTGTGTCGACGCTGGCCGGCCTGACCCTCAGTTCCGGCACCTTGAGCCCAACGTTTGCGGCGGCGACCATTTCCTACACGGCTTCTGTCCCTAACGCCACTACGTCGGTGACGATTACACCGACAGTGACCGATGCCACCGCCACCATCAAAGTCAACGGCACAACGGTCGTGTCTGGAACCGCCAGCGGGGCGATCACGCTTGCCGTTGGAACCAACACAATCACCACGGTAGTAACCGCGCAGGATGGAACGACGACCAAGACCTATACGGTGACGATGACACGGTCTTCCACTGTGTCCACGCTGTCGGGTCTGGTTTTGAGTTCTGGCACCTTGAGTCCAGCGTTTGCGTCAGCGACAATCTCGTACACGGCCAGCGTGCCGAATGCCGCGGCGTCGGTGACCATCACACCTACTGTAACCGATGCCACCGCCACGATCAAAGTCAACGGGACGTCGGTTGTGTCGGGAACGGCCAGTCAGTCGATCCTGCTGGTGGCGGGGTCCAACACGATCAACGTGGTAGTCACTGCACAGGATGTTGGTTTTTCCACGGCGTATACGGTCACGGTGACGCGTCCCTCATTCTATTTCACCTATTCCTCCGCTTTTGATGTGCCGGTAAGTGCTTCGAGTTACATCGCCACCGGGAATATAGCGAACCTCTCGTTGGGCTTTGCTCCGCCCGTGGGGACCAACCTGATGCTGGTGAACAACACGGGACTGGCGTTCATCACCGGGCGCTTCTCGAATCTGGCGCAGGGGCAGACGATCACACTGGGCCACCACAACGCGAGCTACCGGTTTGTGGTGGATTACTACGGCGGCACGGGCAATGATCTGGTGCTCCAGTGGGCGAATGACAAGGCGTATAGCTGGGGATCAGACAGCTATGGCCAACTAGGCGATTCCGGGGTCGCGGGCCCTAGCAGCAGCGTCCCGGTGGTGGTCACGTCCAGCGGGGTTTTGAGCGGCAAAACAATCCTGTCGATCTCGACGGGTAGCTCGCACAGCCTGGCGCTTTGCGCGGACGGCACGGTGGCGGCCTGGGGATACAATTTTTACGGGCAGCTTGGCAACGGCGGCAATACAGACAGCGGCGTGCCGGTGGCGGTAACCCAAAGCGGAGTGCTGGCAGGCAAGACGGTGGTGGCCATCTCGGCCGGTTTTTTCCACAGCCTGGCGCTGTGCTCAGATGGGACGGTGGCTTGTTGGGGATACAATTTATACGGACAGCTCGGTAACAGCAACACGACAAGCAGCAACGTGCCGGTATTGGTAACAACAAGCGGGGTGCTGAGCGGAAAAGTCGTCACATCAGTCGTGGCGGGCTATTACCACAACCTTGCGCTGTGCGCGGGGGGCACGGTGGTGGCTTGGGGACGCAACAACTCCGGTCAACTCGGCAACAACAGCAGCATCGACAGCAGCGCGCCGGTGAACATCACCACCTCAGGCACACTCAACGGCAGGTACGCCGTCACCCTGGCTGCAGGTAGCGATCACAGCCTGGTCCTGTGCCTGGATGGCTCGCTGGTGAGCTGGGGGAAAAATACCAACGGCCAACTGGGCAATGGCAGTTTCACGGGCAGTTTGATTCCGGTGGATGTGGACGCCACCGACGTGTTGGCGGGCAGGATCGTCGAAATGATCTCCGCTGGCGGGTTTCATAATCTGGTGGCCTGCTCGGATGGAACGTTGGTGGCCTTCGGCAGAAACTCCAACGGCCAACTTGGCAACAATAGCACGCAGGACAGCAGCATGCCGGTGGTTGTCACGCGCACCGAAAGCCTGATCGGCAAGACGGTGACCGCGCTCCAAGCCGCCAACGCCCACAGTCTGGCGCTTTGTTCGGGTGGCAGCATTTCCAGTTGGGGATCGGGCAGCAATGGATTGTTAGGGAATGGCGGCACAGCCAACAGCAATGTCCCGGTGTCGGTCACGGCATCCGGCCTTGGCAGCGGCGAGAAATTCGTCGCGCTGGCCAGCGGCCCGAGCGCCAGCCACAGCATGGCACTCACCGCGCTTCCACTTGCCTCCGGCTCCACGCTGGTATCACTTGCGCTGAGCATCGGGACACCGAGTCCCACATTTGTTGCCGGGACACTGAGTTATGCGGCCAGTGTCCCCAATGCCACCACTTCAATCACGGTGACGCCAACCGTGGCAGACGCCACAGCCACAGTGACGGTGAATGGCGTGCTCGTCGCCTCCGGCTCCGCGAGTGCCGCGATTCCACTCACGGTCGGCATTAACACGATCACCACGGTGGTCACCCCGCAAGATGGCGTCGCGCTCACGACCTACACCGTCACCGTGACACGGATCTCCAATGTGTCCAAGCTGTCCGGATTGGTGCTGAGTTCGGGGACCTTGGCCCCAACATTCTCCGCCGGAACGACGGCATATACGGCAAGCGTTCCCAACACCACAACCGCAATCACGATCACACCGACCGTGACGGACACCCCCGCCACGGTTAAACTGAACTGAGCGGCAGTCACATCCGGGAGTGTCAGCGCCACAATACCGATGGTGGTCGGTGCCAATGCGATCACCGTGCTTGTCACCGCGCAGGATGGCACGACGCAATCGACCTACACCATCACCGTGACGCGGGACGGCAATGCCAGAGGTGGATACGCCTCATGGATCGGCAGCTACTCCGGCCTGGCGGATACCACGGCCTCGGGCGATCCGGACCATGACGACGTCCCGAACCTGTTGGAATATGTGCTCAATGGCAACCCGGGCGCGGCGTCCACGGCGATCCTGCCGGCCGTGACAAAAGTCGCTGGCAACTTCGTCTTCAAGTTCAGCCGCCGGGTGGCGTCGGCGCAGGACACCAGCCAGATCTTCCAGTACAGCTCTGACCTGAGCAATTGGACGGATGCGATGATCACCTCTCCAACCGACTCCATGGTGTCATTGGGTGTCGCTGACGCCAACGGCATTCAAGCAGTGACCGTGACCGTCCCTGCGGGGACGAATGTTTCCTTGTTCGGCAGGCTGCAAGTGATCAGTACCGGCGTGATCCTTAGCGGATATGCTTCATGGATTGCCACCTACCCCGGCCTGGCGGATACCGCCGCCTCCGGCGACCCGAATTACGACGGCATCCCCAATCTGGTGGAGTATGTGCTCAATGGCAACCCTGGCAAGGCGTCCACGGCCATCCTGCCGGTCGTGACCAAGGTTTCCAACAACTTCGTATTCACCTTCAGTAGGCGGCTGGCGTCAGCACAGGACACGACCCAAATTTTCCAATACAGCTCCGACCTGAGCCACTGGACGGATGTGAGTGTTTCAGGAACCACGGGGCCCGAGGTGACATTAGGCACTGCCAACGGCGCTGGCGTGCAAGCCGTCACGGTGACTATTCCACAGGGTGTGAACGCCACGATGTTCGGCCGGCTCAAAGTGCTGCAACCGTAACCCGAAGTCGTCATTTTTCCCTGTGCATTTTCCGGTTCACGTAGCAGTCGCCGAGAGTCATCGAAAGGCACACGTGTTCGCGATCAAAGGCGCAAGGCAACGATGCAAGTCAAAATTATCAGCCACCTGTCACGCCGGAAAAACACACCCAGATTTTGTTCACTCCGACGAGCCGCGTGGCCCATTCTCACTCATAAAATCCAAGGGTGTTCTTTTTCGAAGGACTGAGCCTTCCCCTTATTGTTTACCCACGGGTTTATGAGGAAACAACTTCCCCATGATGACCTACCGACGAAAGCACGTCGGCAATGACGGCATCCGGGGAGCCAATGGATCAGGCCGGACGCGCGTCTGCTAGACAACATGCTGGCGGCATCCACGGCGATGCCGTGGTGTGAAAGCGAATCCGCTACCGGGGTTGAGATCAATCGGGAAACCGTCGGCAGGACGGTTAACGGATATCGCAGCGTAATTGGGAATATGTCTCGATTCCTTCTGATTGATGGGGAGCAGCAGCATCGAGATTCCCAGAAATGAATTTCAAGGCGAATAGCCCAGCCCGGTCGCTTGCGCGTCCGGCCTGCGGCTGGCGGTGGAGGCGACGAAATGGACACAGATCCAGAAAACAAACAGCCACACCTACACAACATGAAACACGTAAATCATCAGTTCCTTCCCGGACTTCACATCGCAATCATAGCTAACTTCTCTGGAGGCTGCGGCGGCTCGCTGCTGGCACTGGAACTTTATGCGGCCCTTCGCAGTTATAAGCTGAATGCGATTCTTGCAACCAACGACCACACCCACGTGTATCAGAATATGGGTTCGGATTTGCGCCTGCTGCCAGTAATTTCTGGACAAAAGGATCAAGATGAAATCCATAATCTCCATGACATCAAACAACTTGTCACCGAAGCCAGAACCAAGAAAACATTCCTGATAATTGACATCAAGGCCGGCTATGCGTCGGCTCACCAAATGTTGAACGCGTTGCGGGATAGCGGGGCCTTCGAATCATCCTCCGTCACAGCATTATTGCCTCTCATCTCTGGCGACCATGGAGTCCGCGGTGCGGAAATTGCCTTGAAAACCATGGCAAACATGGGAATCAAGGTGAAACGTGGCCTCATTCGAATGTGGACACTTCCCAGAAATCCTGGGCGGCCTGACATTTCCGCGCTTCCGCAGTTCCCCATGTGGACAGTGGCGCACTTGCCGCAACACGCACTAGTCATGATTAATCGTGGCTATTGGAATGTCCGCGAAGCAAAGGTTTATCTGAAATTTCAATGTCCGGCACTGGACCGAGGCACCCTACCTAAAGTAATTGCGCACTTCGAGGCAGCCAAAGAGGCCATGTACGATGCGATTATCAGACCTATCACAAGGCACATTCCGGTACCTATGCAAGCTCTAGTACGCGATTACTCGGCATTCAATTTTTACGTGCTGACGAAGATAGTATTTCAGTCAGCGAATCAGGTCGATAAATCGGACCAAATCCCGAGTTCCGAGATTACCATAACAATGATTGCAGGAAAACTTCATCGCTGGCGTTATTGGCCCGGACGATGGGAAGCCTATTCGCCTACACCAGGCGACCTATTGAGGGTTTGGACTCCGCCGGATTAATCGGGTTTGTCTTTTGATGCCACCCGCGTGAAGCCCGTCGGCAACATGTGCAAACACCAGCGGCAAAGGAACTCGTGCGGCTCTACCGATATGATGAGTTTTGAATGGAATCACCGTTGTCACAGAACACAGC
>Ga0209697_10007246_pt1 | contig 13045 bp, 4 predicted proteins | sample AliMusrvi5mmetaG_FD_184115 | JGI IMG/M metagenome (GOLD analysis project Ga0209697, IMG submission 184115) | Freshwater lake bacterial and archeal communities from Alinen Mustajarvi, Finland, to study Microbial Dark Matter (Phase II) - Alinen... | ecosystem: Environmental > Aquatic > Freshwater...
ATCCATGAAAATCCCGTTCTTAGTCTCAACTGTTGTGGCGTCGCTATCCATTGTGCCCATAGCCTGCGGGGCACCAAAATCGCACGAGAAGATACCGATCCCTGATTTCACCCAGGGCGGCAAAATTCCAGAGGGGACCCTTGACGTGACCCATGACTGGACCCTCGGTGCCACCGGAGCACGCGGCTGGGTCTATGGTTCGAATGGCCAAACGGCCGAGGCGCGGCAAATCCTTGTGACCAAAGTGGCCAAGGATTCACCCGCTGACGGGGTTCTGGATACCGGTGATGTGATTCTTGGAGTCGGCGGGCATCTTTTTGACAGTGATGCCCGAATCAGGATTGCCAATGCAATCACAACTGCCGAGCAAGAAAAAGACGGCGGCCACCTCAAGTTGATGCGCTGGCGCTCGGGCAAGACCGATAATGTCGATATCAAACTGACGGTTATGGGGACCTACAGTAACACCGCTCCCTATAACTGCCAGAAGTCCGCCAAAATCTTTGAACGCGGGTGCCAGGCCATCGCAAAAAAAGGCTTAGGTAGTGTCTCGATTCCTAACGATCTCAACGCCTTGGCTCTGCTGGCCAGCGGCAAACAGGAGTACCGGCCCATGCTCGCCGCCTATGCCAAAAGTGTGGCAAGTTACCAGACGACCAGCATGGCGACCTGGCTTTATGGTTACGCGAATATGTTCCTTGCCGAATATGTGATTGCGACGCATGACACCTCCGTGCTCGGTGGCGTCAAACGCCTGGCCATGGAAGCGGCCAACGGCCAGAGCAGCGTGGGCACCTGGGGCCACAAGTTCGCCAGACCCGATGGCAATTTGAATGGCTACGGCTGCATGAATCAACCCGGACTCAGTTTGACTATCTCGATGCTGCTGGCCCGCGAGGCGGGTGTTCATGATCCGGTATTGGACCGGGCGATCACCAAGGCGGCTGGTTTCCTGCACTGGTATGTTAACAAGGGGGGCATCCCATACGGGGATCACGGGCCCTGGCCGTCGCATGAGGATAATGGTAAATGCTCCAGCGCGGCAGTGATGTTTGACCTCCTCGACGATCGTGAGGCATCGTCGTTCTTCTCCCGGATGGGCACCGCTGCCTACGACGAGCGAGAGAGAGGGCACACCGGCAATTTCTTCAACGTGCTATGGGCTATGCCGGGTGTCTCCCGCAGTGGTCCACTGGCTACCGGCGCTTATATGAAAGAGCAGTCATGGTATTATGACTTGTCCCGTGGTTGCGATGGCAGCTTCGAGTATCAGGGTGAACCCGCCGGTGGACAGGAGCATGGCAAGTACACGCATTGGGACTGTACCGGTGCCTATCTGCTTGCTTATGCGCTGCCGTTGAAAAGTCTTTATCTAACAGGAAAAAGGCCGTGTTCGGTACCCGCTTTGAATGCGAAGGAGGTTGAGATGGTCGTTGCTGCGGGGCGAGATCTCTTCCCTGTGAATGGCAAGGACGGATACGATGCTCGCAAACCCGAGGAGTTGCTTAGCGGTTTGTCTAGTTGGTCCACGGCGGTGCGTCATCGCTCGGCTCTAGCGCTGGGCCGGCGGGAGGGGGATTTTGTTCCGACTCTGACGAAGATGTTGGCCGGCACTGACCGGAATGCTCGCTACGGTGTCTGCGAAGCTCTTGGCGCTTTGGGGACGCGCGCCGACGCTGCGGCACCGCAATTGCGAGCTTTGATCAAGGAATCGGACCCGTGGTTGCAAGGCTTGGCCAGCAAAGCTCTGATGTGCCTGAGCCCTGCGGCTCGCAATGCCAGCGTGAATGACCTGCTAGCCATGATGGTGCGCCCGAATCCGGCTGACCCGCGGCGGATGCTCCAACGCGATGCCAGTGTCGTGCTTTTTGCACGCTCCCCCGGCGTTCACTCTGGACCCCAAAGCATGCTCGCCGATTCGCTGGAGGGCGTGAATCGCCAGTTGCTCTATCCGGCAATTCAATCAGGCTTACAGAATGAAGACAGCGTCGTCCGCTCAGCGATCGGAAAGTGTGTATATGACAAGTTGAGTGACCAGGATCTGGCCAAGTTGCTGCCGGACATCCTCAAGGCGACCGAGAAACTGGCACCCAGCGACGAGATGTTTGGCGATGGCGTTCGGTTGGCAGGCCTCGATCTTCTCGCACGCCTGCACATACGCGAGGGTATTCCTCTATGCGTGTCGGTGATGGAGATGGAGCGTTGGGGCAGTGGAAAGCGAGTACCAGGCTGCATGAATTCTCTGCGCAAGTATGGCATGCACGCCAAAGAGGTTCTACCGCAGTTGAAGAAAATGAGTCAGGACGCGGACGGTGGGAACAAGGATATCAATAAGCTTATCACTGACATCGAAGCGAGTACGGATGCACCGACGTTAGTTTCCATGAAAGATTTCATAGCACATGCATCCGCGAGTGGGGGGGCACCGGCAAAAACAAAGAAAGGAACACCATGAAAAACATAGAACAGAGTGTGAAGATGATGATAGCGGGAGTTATCGGCCTGATGTTGGGAATTGGCGGCCAGGCGGCAGCCAAGCCTCTTAAAGTCTATATCCTGGCCGGCCAGTCGAACATGCAGGGGCAGGGCAATATCCGCACCTTCCCGCATATCGGCATGGACCCGGAAACCGCTCCAATGCTCAAGAAAATGGTCGATGAGAATGATAAACCGCGCGTCATCGAGAATGTCTGGATTTCCTCACTTGGCACCGGCAGGGAGGAGAAATTTGGGAAGTTGACGGTGGGTTTCGGTTCGGAGCGTGCTGGCGTCAAGATTGGTCCCGAAATGACGTTTGGCATATACATGCAGGAGCATCTTGGCGAGCCGATTTTGCTCATTAAGACATCCTGGGGGGGGACGAGCTTGTGCTACGATTTCCGTCCGCCAAGTGCAGGTTTGCATTCGGCCCAGGCTCAGCGTCTCGAGGAACTGCGGAAGAACAACGAGGATACCCACCAGGCCGAGGATGAATACGCCAAACGGGCTGGGAATTGCTACCGCCAGATGATCGAGCATGCCAAGTCGGTGCTGGCAAATATCAAGCGCGTCGATCCCGAGTATGACCCGGCCCAAGGATACGAAGTTGCCGGCTTCGTGTGGCTTCAGGGCTGCAGTGATTTCGGTGCGAAGGACACCTATCCGAACCCCGGACAGCCCGGAGGATATGACGAATACAGCCGCCTGTTGTCATGTCTGATCCGTGACATACGCAAGGAGTTTAATGCGCCGGAGATGCGTGCCGTCATCGGAGTGTTAGGCATCAACGGGGAGTTGGAGACGCAACGCGTTCGGGAGATTGAGCCGGAGCACATCCCTTGGCTGCGCGAATTCCGCAAGGCCATGGCTGCACCCGCCGCAATGCCGGAATTCAAGGGTAAGGTGGCTGCCGTCCAACTCGAGAAGTTCTGGGAGCCAAAGTTGGAAGAGCTGCAAAGCCGCTGGATCAAGGTGAAGGAAAAATCGCGTGAACTCAAGGGCTCCAAACTGGGGAAAGATGAACAAAAGGCAATCATCGACGCGTTTCTCAAGACCGTCTATACTCCCGAGGAAATGAAACTGATGGAGATCGGCGTGTCCAATGCGACCTATCATTATCTAGGTTCAGCGAAGATCATGGCCCGCATGGGCAAGGCCTTTGCCGATGCTATGAACAGCATGTCCAACTGAATACCAGATGTACCTCAACAGAAAATCATTATTATCATCATTGCTACTGCTGTTGGTTTCAGTGGGCGCATGGGCCTTTGCAGGTGAGAGCGGCGTTCCCGTAAAACGCGTGATATGGTCGGATACGCCAGTGACCATTGAGCCGGACGCCCCCAACCCCATGAGGAATTTCAAGAAAATCTGGGGTTCTTCGGTTTACCCCATCGGCAATGGCCGGTTGGGTGCAACGATCTTCGGAGGAATCGCCGAGGAGCATATCCAGTTCAACGAAGACACGTTGTGGACTGGTGACGAGGACGATACCGGGGCCTTTCAGAACTTCGGAGATATGCTCATCACGCTCGATGGCCACGCGGGTGCATCGTCGGGCACCGTCAAATACCGGCGCGAACTGGATATCGAAACGGCACGGCACACGATCAGCTATGAACTGGCAGGCGTCAGTTACCGGCGTGAGTATTTCGCCAGTCATCCGGCCAATGTGCTTGTCTTCCGACTCTCCGCAGACAAGAAAGGCACCTACACCGGAGTGATCTCGCTCAAGGACGCCCATCAGGGGGAGATGAAAGCGGAAGGTAACTCGATCACATTTACCGGCACACTCGGAGGCAAGATCGGTTTGCACTATGAAGCCCAAGCGATGGTTCTGAACACGGGTGGATCCGTCAGCTCGGCTAACGGGACATTGTCCTTCAAGGGGTGTGATAGCTTGGTTATCCTGCTAGATGCCGGAACCGACTATCTCAACCGGCGCGATAAGAGCTGGAAACAGGAACCGCCCCACCGGCACATCACAGAACGACTTGCAAAGGCATCGAAAAAATCTTTTGATGATATGTTAGTTGAGCATGTCAAGGACTACCGGCAGATGTACGGCCGTGTGATGCTGGATTTAGGCACGACCGATGCCGAAACATCCAGCCTCACGACGGAGGCCCGTCTGGCGTCATACCGGCAGAACAAGCCGGACCCCGACCTTGAGGAAACCCTGTTCCAGCACGCGCGTTACCTGATGATCAGCAGTTCGCGGCCCGGCGATATGCCTGCCACCTTGCAGGGCGGGTGGAACCCATACAACAGTCCCCCGTGGCGCAGTGATTATCATACCGATGTGAACGTGGAGATGAACTACTGGTTTGTTGACCAGGCCAATCTATCGGAATGCTTCCAGCCACTCGCTGAATGGGTGAACTCCATTCGTGAGGTGCGCCGCGAGGCCACCCACAAGGAGTTCAATGTCCGGGGTTGGGCGACACGTTCCGAAAACGGAATCTTCGGCGGAGCCACGTACAAATGGGTTCCTGGCGATGCCTCATGGGTGGCACAGAACCTATGGGATCACTATGCTTTCACACAGGATAAAGAATATCTGCGCAACCGTGCCTACCCCGTGCTGAAAGAGCTTTGCGAATACTGGGAGGACTCACTGAAGGCGGATTCAAACGGCCGACTGCTCAGTCCCAAGAGTCAATCGCCCGAACACGGGCCGGTTTCCGAAGGTAATTCCTATGACCAGCAACTGGCGTGGGACCTCTTCACAAACTACATCGAGGCATCCAAGGTGCTGGACGTTGACAGCGAGTACCGCGCGAAAGTGGTCGCCATGCAGGCCAAGCTGCTAGGTCCGCAAATCGGCAAATGGGGGCAGTTGCAGGAATGGGCCGAGGATCTGGACGACCCAAAGGACCAGCACCGGCACCTCTCGCATTTGATAGCGGTTCATCCTGGACGGCAAATCTCGCCGCTGAGCACGCCGGAGTTAGCGGAGGCGGCAAAGGTATCCATGAACGCACGCGGTGACGGTGCCACTGGCTGGAGCAAGGTTTGGAAGATCAGCATCTGGGCACGCCTTCACGATGGCGACCGTGCCTACAAGCTCCTTGGAGAATTCATCAAAAACAACGTGTTTCCCAATCTATGGGGTTATCATCCTCCCTTCCAAATCGACTGCAACTTCGGGTATGCGGCTGGCGTCGGCGAGATGCTTGCCCAGTCCCACATGGGCAATATCCATTTACTGCCGGCCCTGCCCAAGGCTTGGCCCACTGGATCTATCAAAGGCTTGCGAGTGCGCGGCGGATATGAGGTGGACATGGAATGGCGCGACGGCAAACTGACAAGTGCGATGATCCGCAATATATCAAGTCTCACTGCCGAATGCGCGGTTTGCTACCAAGGCATCACCACGAGGATAGCCGTGCCCAAGGGCGAATCACGGGTGTTTACGGGGCAGCAGATCCACGGGAAATGATGATTCATATAGAACATTTTCATATTAAGAATCCTATGATAACACGCTACGACCCAATGAAAAGACTCACATTTCTCAGATTTGCACTCACCGTCACACTGCTGTTCTTTCCCCTCGGACTGATGGCTCAGGAAGACGCCGGGCCCGCCACCGGAAAGGGTGCTGTGCCTCAGCCAAAACCGGCTATCGAGCTGGGCGCTCCGTTTGCCGACAACGCCATCCTGCAACGGGAGATGGACCTACCTGTCTGGGGCTGGAGCATGCCGGGTACGAAAATTACGGTGGAATTTGCTGGCCAGCAGGTGACATCTGAAACCGGCAAGGATGGCAAATGGATGGTCAAGCTCGCACCGCTCAAGGCGAGTGATAAACCCGCCGAGTTGGTGGTCAGCGGCAGCGATGGCAAGAAAGTGACTCTCAAGAACCTGCTCGTCGGCGAGGTCTGGATGGCATCAGGTCAGTCGAACATGCAGTGGCTCGCCGGCAAATGCGATGTCGCCAATATCATAGCGGCGCTGTCAGCAAAAGGGGAGTCACCGCCGATCCGCGAGTATGGGGTGACCAGCGTCGTATCGGCGCTGCATCCCATCGAGCACGCCACCGGCGAGTGGAAGACCGGCGATTATGCCAACTACAGTGCGATTGCCTTCGCCTTTGCCAACAAGCTTTACCAGGAACTCAAGGTGCCCATCGGTATCCTTAACTGTTCGTTCAGCCAGACGAGCATTGAGTCATGGACACCGCGCGTGGGCTTCGGGGAGGAAAAGGATGCCTATAACAAAAAAGTCTATCTGAAAATTCTGGAGACTGACCCTACGACGCCGGAGCACAAGGCGGCATGGGGCAAGTTTTATCAGGAGCTGGAGGATGCGATGAAATGCAACACCGAGCTTGCCAAGAACGGCAAGGAGGCACAGCCGATCTCGGTGGCGACGCCGGGCAATGTGAGTGATAACCGCGACCCCTCATGGATGTTCAACGGCAAGCTCAACCCCGTGATTCCCTATGCTATCCGCGGCTGCATTTGGAACCAGGGTTACGCCAACATTGGCGGCGGCATCACCTATTACGACAACCTGCACAGTCTGATCAGTGGATGGCGCAAGTGCTGGAACCGTCCCGAGCTGCCAGTCTATTTCCATCAGTTTTATTGTCCCAACGGCGTGACCGATCAACTCAGTTTGGATAGCATGTCTCAAATGCGCCTTGGCGCTTTACTGGCCCGCGACATCCCTCATACCGGCATGGCCTGCCAGATAGATGTCTCCGGTGCCATCCACTACCGAAACAAAGCGGTATCGGGCCAACGCCTGGCCTTGCACGCCTTGAAAAACCAATATGGTAAGGACCTTGTCGCCGATGGGCCTATCTTTAATTCCTATAAGGTGGACGGGGACAAGGTGACCGTTGAGTTTGATTTCGCCAAGGGCGGCTTGGTGGTCGGTGAAACCGGCAGCAACGCGATGGGTGGCAAAGACCAGGGTGCGAGTGGTTTCTCCGATCCGAAGATCATTGAGAAGGGCGACGGCAAGGTCACCCTATTCTATCTGGCTGATGAAAACCGAGTCTGGCACCGCGCCACCATGAGGATTGAAGGCGACAAGGTGATTGTCACCGCTCCTAACGTCAAGTCCCCGCATGGCGTGGCCTATGCCACCGGTGGTGTTGGGTTTGTGCCCAACCTCTACAATCGCGCACTCTTGCCAATGGCACCGTTCATCTATTATGATCACAAACTCGTCACTGCCGATAGCTGGCCCGATGACCCGGTTAAAATCGACGGTGTGAAGCCCGATGTTTCGCAAGTGGGGCTGGTTTATGAGTATCGCAAGATGCCCTTGCTTAGCACCCAGTTTGTCAAGAATGCGGTGTTTCAGGCTGGTGTACCCGTGACTATCTGGGGATCCGCCGTCCACGAGTGGGGAATTGAGGCGAAGGGCAAGGCCGAGATACATTTTAGTTTCGCTGGCATCGAGAAGATCATCCCCATCACGCCTGGCATGAAGGAGTGGCAGGTCACGCTGCCGCCGATGGAGGCCAGCGCCGAGCCCAAAACATTGAAGGTCGTATTCACTATCAATGGCGAACTCGTGCATCAGCGGGTCTGCGACAAAATCGTGGTAGGCGATGTCTGGTATGTGGCGGCCCCGGCGCTCGCCGCCATTTCCGGCAACCAAGCTGCCGGTGCCGGCGGCGTGGTGCGGGTCATGACACGCAGGGCCAACCGTGCGGGCAATATCCGACCATCCCGTTTCAGTGTGTGTTCCTCAACGACGCCTGAGAACTCGTATGCCTCCAAATGGGAGGATGCAAGCGGGGATCTGGCAGGTGTATTGGGACGTCGTATTGCCGCTAAGACCGGCAAGCCGGTTGGGATAGTGTTCATGCAGAGCGCCACTAACAAGGGAGTTGTGGATCCGGCACTGAAGAGCTGGATCAGCGCCGACTGCCTCAACCAGACGCCAAGCCTCATGGCGGACTATCAGAGTGTCATCGCAATGTTTCCAGGCAACCCGTTCTACGATGTTAATGTGAAACGCTATATCGCCGACTGGAAAAAATACTGGAGTGACTATATCCCCGTTATGATTGCGGACAAGAAGGTGCCGGATGGCTCCGCTTGGGGAATCTATCCGACCCTATCAGTCGCTGCCAGCCAGTCGGAGGCTTCGCAGGGCTATAATGTCATGGTGCATTCGTTCACGCCTGCAAGTTTCAAGGGTATTGTTTTCCTTTGCAGCCAGAGCATGTTTGATGTGGATCAGGGGGCCAACTACGCCTCCGAGATTTCGGTGTTGGCCAACTGTTGGAAAGATAAGTTTGGCTGCCCGAGTTCGCACTTCTTCTACACCATCCCGGGCAAAACGTTGGCCCCGAGGATCACCCCACCCGCAGGAATCAAGGGTGAGAGCACGGCCTGTGAGATCAGTCATTGGTTAGCCGCTAAGCAGGGTGATCATGAGGGCGCGGTTGCGGCCAGCACGCAGATGCTGGAGCTTATCGACCGGATCGTCACGTCGGCCTATAAGTAGGGCGTCAGAATCTGGATCCGAATGAGGTGGAATGAGCCGGAGTCGTGAAGATCAAGAGAAGACGCAAGAGAAGAAATTTGACCTAACGACGTCATCTTTGGCTTTTCAAGGGCTCAAGTAAGAAGGACACAAGTACACGAAGCCACCCAGAGCATGTGTATCGTTGATAGGATCACGTCTGACTGCCAACATTCGGGCAGCACTCCATTTATTTGCGTCCATAGGCGCAACAACCGTTTTCCGGAGTTATTGGTTTTTCTCCGGAATCCCAGCGGAGGCGCCGTTGCGCAACGGCGTGAGGCGGTGTGGTTTTTACCATTACTCTGGACACCCATCCATCTTTCATCAATGTTCGGGCGCAAATTCCCGCCGACGCGGCCTCGCCCGACGGTCGCCTCCATGCCACCGGCAATTAAGCACGAAATCCTAAACGAAGAAAAGAGAAATTGCGATCCTCTGACCTCTGACAACTCAATCCACCATGAACCCAATTCACCGAATCCGAATCTCATGGAGCACGCTTTACCTCACCCTGTTGCTAGTCTCCCATTCTCCGCTCCAGGCCGCGCCGCCGGATCTGACGCACGGTGGCAAGAAGGACGATATCCACGATTTCCTACTGGGGCCGACGGGAGCACGCGGCTGGATTTTCACCCGCGATAAGGATCTGACAAATGCATCCCGGCAGATATTAGTAACTGCGGTAGCTGCGGGATCTCCGGCGGACGGCATCCTGCACACCAAAGACGTGATCCTGGGTGTGAACGGCAAGTTGTTTGCGGACGATGCCCGCAAATCCTTTGGCCGAGCCATCACGGCTGCCGAGGAAAAAACCGGCGTGCTGCGGATGACGATCTGGCGGAAGGGGAAAAGCACCAGCGTGGAGGTGAAGTTGCCGGTGTTGGGTGCATACAGCGACACCGCGCCCTACGATTGCCCGAAGTCGAAGGCGATCTTCGAGCAAGGCTGCCGGCTCATCGCCAAGAAGGGGTTTCCTGAGGAACTGACTGAAGACAACGCGATCCCTAACGATATCAACGCACTGGCGCTGCTGGCCAGCGGCAAGGAGGAGTATCGTCCGATGTTGGCCACTTATGCCAGGAAGGTGGCCGCAGCGCTGCAGCCGGATGTGTGGACATGGTTTTATGGTTACGGCAACCTGTTCCTGGCCGAGTATGTCCTGGCCACCGGCGACAAGTCGATATTGCCGGAACTCAAGCGCACCACGATGGCCGTGGCGCTGGGGCAGAGTGCGGTTGGCACTTGGGGCCACGGGTTCGTCATGCCGGGTGGTAACCTGGGTGGCTATGGCAGCATGAACCAGCCCGGGATCCCGCTTACCATCGCGCTGGTGCTAGCCCGGCAAGCGGGCGTGAATGATCCTGCACTCGACCGGGCGATTGAAAAGTCGGCGGGTTTTCTGCGGTACTACGTCGACAAGGGCTCCATTCCTTACGGCGATCACCAACCCGGGGCTTCGCATGAGAACAACGGGATGTGCTCCAGCCTGGCGGTGCTGTTTGACCTGCTGGGTGATCGTGAGGCGGCAGCGTTCTACTCCCGGATGGCCACGGCAGCTTATGACGAGCGCGAACGCGGGCACTGCGGCATTGTCTGGAGCTTGCTGTGGGCGCTGCCCGGCGCATCCCGCTGCGGGTCGTTGGCCACGGGTGCCTATATGAAAGAGCAGGGCTGGTACTATGATTCGGCGAGAAACTGGAAAGGCGGCTTCGCTTACCAGCGGCAGCCTGGGAAGGAAGGAAATGACGACGAATATACGGATTGGGACGTGACTGGTGCCTACCTCTTAACCTACGGATTGCCGCTCAAGAGCCTGTACCTGATGGGCAAGGAGCCATCGGCTGTGCCAATGTTGAATGCTGATGAGGTCAAGGAAGTCATAGCCGCCGGGCGCGACGTCTATCCCGTGAACGGGAAGAACGGATACGATCCGCGAACGACCGAAGAGTTGCTGGCCGGGTTGTCCAGTTGGTCGCCGGCGATGCGTTACCGTTCGTCCCAGGCGTTGGGCCGGCGCAAGGACGATTCGGTGCCGGCGCTTCTGAAGTTGCTGGCTGGTTCCAACCGCTACGGCCGCTACGGAGCCTGCAAGGCGCTGGGCTGCTTGGGATCACGAGCCGACGTGGCGGCACCGCAATTGCGCGCTCTGCTCAATGATTCGGATTCGTGGCTGCAAAGTCTGGCTTGCAACGCCATTGCGCATCTCAGCCCGGAGGTCCGCAAGGCAAGTGTGAACGATCTGTTGGTGCTGGCGGTGCGCAAGAATCCGAACGATCCGCGGGGGATGACACAACGTGCCGATGCCAATGCGCTGTTCGAGCCGTATCCCGGTTCCGACGAACCGGACGCCATCCTGGCCGACTCCCTGGCGGGGGTTGACCGCAAATTGCTCTACCCCGCCATGCAGTCGGTATTGGAGAATGATGACGGCGCGGCGCGTTCAACGCTCCAGCATATTTATAAAAAGTTGACCGAGCGCGATCTGGCGGTCATGTTGCCGGCCATCGTCAAGGCGATCGAAAAGCTGGCGCCCAGCGACGAGATGTTTGGCGGCGGCATTCGTGTTGCCGGTCTCGATCTCCTTTCCCGATTGCATATCCGCGAAGGCATGCAGATGTGCGTGTCAGTGATAGAAGTTGAACGATGGGATGAAGAAGATCTAGATTATCTCAAACGCTATGGCAAAGAAGCCAATGCGGTTGTGCCCCAATTGCAGGAGATACACCGCAAGCTCATCGAGACCGATCCCGATAACAAGCTGGTAAAATTCCTGAATGACAGCATTGCCCAAATCAAATCCAGCAAGGCTTCGCCGAAACTGGTGGATTTGAAGGATTTTATTGCACAGGCATCCGCAAACGAGGATGCTTCAGAAAACACAAAGAAAATATCGCAGTGAGAAGCAGTGTGAAGTGTATGATGATCGCGGTATCTGTCGGCCCGATTTTTGGACTCGCCAGTCAGGCAATGGCAAATTTGCAGACACCCCAACTATAGAAAATACCATGAATTGTATAAAAATACGCGTCGGAAACATCCTTGTTGTTCTATGTCTTTTAATTGGAGCGGCCGGTCGGCTGTCCGCGAAAGATCCGTCACCCGCGCCGCCGGATCTAACACACGGTGGCAAGAAGGACGATAACCACGATTTCCTACTGGGGCCGACGGGAGCGCGCGGCTGGATTTTCACCCGTGATAAGGATCTGACAAATGCATCCCGGCAGATATTAGTAACCGCGGTAGCCGCAGGATCTCCGGCGGACGGCATTCTGCGCTCCAAAGACGTGATTCTGGGCGTGAATGGCAAGTTGTTTGCGGACGATGCCCGCAAATCCTTTGGCCGAGCCATCACGGCTGCCGAGGAAAAAACCGGTGTGCTGCAGATGACGATCTGGCGGAAGGGGAAAAGCACCAACGTGGAAGTGAAGTTGCCGGTGCTGGGTGCATACAGCGACGCCGCGCCATACGATTGCCCGAAGTCAAAGGCGATCTTCGAGCAAGGCTGCCGGCTCATTGCCAAGAAGGGATTTGATGAGGAACTGACTGAAGACAACACGATCCCTAACGATCTCAATGCGCTGGCACTGCTGGCCAGCGGCAAGGAGGAGTATCGTCCGATGTTGGCCGCTTATGCCAAAAAGGTGGCCGCAGCGCTGAATCCGGATGTGTGGACATGGTTTTATGGTTACTCTAACATATTTTTGGCCGAGTATGTTTTGGCCACCGGAGACAAGTCGATTTTGCCGGAACTCAAGCGCACCACGATGGAAGTGGCCCTGGGGCAGAGTGCGGTTGGCACGTGGGGCCACGGGTTCGCCATGCCGAATGGCAACTTGGGTGGCTATGGCAGCATGAACCAACCGGGGGTTCCCCTTACCATCGCGCTGGTGCTGGCGCGGCAGGCGGGCGTGAACGATCCCGCTCTCGACCGGGCGATTGAAAAGTCGGCAGGATTCCTGCGGTACTATGTCAACAAGGGAGCCATTCCTTACGGCGATCATCAGCCGGGCGTGAATGTGCACGAGGATAACGGGAAAACCTCCTGCGCGGCAGTGTTGTTTGACCTGCTGGG
>Ga0209697_10007257_pt1 | contig 13025 bp, 10 predicted proteins | sample AliMusrvi5mmetaG_FD_184115 | JGI IMG/M metagenome (GOLD analysis project Ga0209697, IMG submission 184115) | Freshwater lake bacterial and archeal communities from Alinen Mustajarvi, Finland, to study Microbial Dark Matter (Phase II) - Alinen... | ecosystem: Environmental > Aquatic > Freshwater...
AAGTAACGTCCTGCCCGGTGACCTCCGAGCTACTGGTGCGCCCAGGTCAGCAAATCAATTTACGGTGGTCGGGGTGGAGCAGTTTGACTGGCCATAAGTGGGGCACTTTGAGTGGCCATCGGGGGTACCGGGCGCACGGCGAGATGATGCCGGCTGACGGGCTCGACGCGCTGCGCGACAAGGACGCCATCCTGTTTGGTTCGGCCGGGGATCCGCATATTCCGGATCACGTCACGCTGTGGGGTTTGCGCCTCAAGATCTGCCAGGGTTTTGACCAGTACGCCAATGTGCGTCCGACGCGCATCCTGCCCGGCATCGACGCGCCGCTCAAGCGTTGTCGGCCGCAGGATCTGGACTGGGTGATCGTGCGTGAAAACTCCGAGGGCGAATACGCCGGTGTCGGCGGCCGCGTGCACCAGGGTCAACCGATAGAGGCTGCGACCGACGTGTCGATGATGACGCGCGCGGGCGTCGAACGCATCATGCGCTACGCCTTTCGCCTGGCGCAGACGCGTCCGCGCAAACTCTTGACCGTGGTGACCAAGTCCAATGCCCAGCGCCACGCGATGGTGATGTGGGACGAGATTGCGCTGCAGATTTCCCGGGAGTTCCCCGACGTGAAATGGGACAAGGAACTGGTGGACGCCGCCACGGCGCGCATGGTGAACCGTCCGGCCACGCTCGACACCCTGGTGGCGACCAACCTGCACGCCGATATCCTGAGCGACCTGGCGGCCGCGCTGGCGGGCAGTCTGGGCATTGCCCCGACCGGCAACATCGACCCGGAGCGGCGCTATCCAAGCATGTTTGAGCCGATTCATGGTTCCGCCTTCGACATCATGGGCCAAGGGCTGGCCAACCCGGTTGGAACGTTCTGGAGCTGTGTCATGTTGTTGGAGCACCTGGGTGAGCCGCAGGCGGCGCGCACTCTGATGGCGGCCATCGAGCAGGTCACCGCCGACCCGGCGCTGCACACGCGCGATCTGGGCGGCAACGCGAAAACGGCCGATGTGACCGCCGCCATGTGCGCGCGCATCGCCGGCTGACACCAACCGAAAACAAGTTCGATAACAGGAGACAAACCATGAAGAAACTGCTTTTGATGTGCGGTCTGGCGCTGTTGGCGTCGATGGCGCTGGCGCAGGCCGGTGCTTCCGGACCGAAGCTCACATGCCCCGAAAGGAACCTAATGTACTGGCAGGCCTTTTCACCGGGCGGTGAATCCGACCTGGCGGCGCGGCACCAGCAAATGCTGCTCAAGAAAAAGTGTCCGGCCACCGACATCATCGTCCAGTACAAGGCAGGTGCCGGCGGCGGCTTGATGTGGAGCCAGATGAATCAGTTGCCGGGTGACGGTCTCAATGTGGTCGGCATCAATTTGCCTCACATCGTGTTCCAGCCGCTTGAGGGCCAGGTTCAGTACAAGACGCAGGACATCACGCCGGTATTCTGGTTTCACTACACGCCCGATATTCTGGTGGTGGCGGAGCAAAGCCCGATCAAGACCTTTGCCGATTTCCTGAGAGCAGCCAAGGCCGAGCCCGGCAAGGTGAGTCTGGGCGGCTCCGGGCTGAACTCGGCCAACCACGCGGCCCATGAGAGACTGGATGCCGCCTTTGGCATCAAGACCAATTACATCCCGTACAAGGGCACCGGCGACATGGCCACGGCCGTGCTCGGCTCGCAGGTGGATGGTGCGATCACCTATTCGCCATTCGCCATCAACAACCGGGGCAGGGTACGTCCGCTGGCGATTGCGATGGAGAAGCGCCATCCGCTGCTGCCCGACGTGCCCACGTTCCGGGAACTCGGCGTCGACTGGGTTGACGGGGCCTACCGTGGCATCGGAGTACCCAAGTCCACATCGGCCGCCGCAGCCCGGCGCCTGTCCGACATGTGGTCGGTCATCAACAACGAACCGGAGATGAAGGAACTGGCCGCCAAGAGCGGCTTTGAGCTGATCAACATCGGGCTCGATCAGATGGACAGCTTCATGAAGGAGAAGGTGCGGCTCTACACCGATGGTGCGCAACGCCTCGGGCTGGGCAAGAAATAGTTCTGTGCCGGGCCGCCTGGGCACAGGGGCTGGTCCGGCTGTCACCCATGTCAATGATTGCCACACTGCGCGCGTGTTCTGAGCGTTTTAGTCAAGATAGTTTGATTTTGCTCAAGGTGACGAGCATGCAAGCACGGCAAAGTCTGCCCCATGCTACTTGCTGAAACTGTTGACCACGTCGCCGAATGCCGGGTCGAGGCGCGTGGTGCGCGTTTGCTGAGCCGCACCGTGGCCTCGCCGTGGGTCAGTTACCTGGAGTCAGGCCGTGTGGCGCTGGGCGTCATGGAGGCGGCCGTCATGGAGCACCAACTGGGCGTGGTTGAAGGCCCGTGCTGGCTGGAAGCTTCTTCGGCCGTGCTTGACATGCCGCATGCCGTGGATGCCGTCGCCGAAACCGAGGTCGTCCTGCGTCGCGTGCCGCTGGCCGAGTTCCGTCGCGCGATTGCCGATATGCCGGAGTCGGCGCGGGCCGTATTGCACGACGTGGCGCTGGCGCATCGCCATCAGTCCGAGTTTGCCGTAAGCCGCCTAGCCAAGGATGCCGAGGCGCGCTGCGCCGAGTGGCTGTTGCGCCATGCCCAGACCGGCGACCGCGGCACGATGGCCGTGACCCTGCAGCAGCGCAAACGCACGATTGCAGCACAGCTCGGCATTGCGCCCGAAACCCTCTCCCGCGTGCTGCGCCACTTGCGCGAACGCAGCCTGATCAGCGGCTCCGGCCGACTGCTCAACGTGGTCGATCCCGGCGGACTGCGCACGCTCGCCGGCATCTGAGCTTCAAGTTCTTCTAGATATGCAGGGCGTGCCCGAGGGCGCGTAGCGCCGCTTCCTGCACGGCTTCGCCCAGCGTCGGGTGCGCATGGATGGTGCCTGCCACATCCTCCAGACAAGCGCCCATTTCCAGCGAGTGCGAGAACGCCGTGCTCAGTTCCGAGACACCGACACCGACCGCCTGCCACCCGACAATCACGTGGTTGTCGCGCCGCGCCACCACGCGCACAAAGCCATCACCGGCCTCCAGCGTCATGGCGCGTCCGTTGGCCGCGAACGGGAAACTGGCCTCGATGCAGTCGAGCCCGGCCTGTGCGGCCTGTTGTGGTGTCAACCCCGCCACCACGACTTCAGGGTCGGTGAAGCAGACGGCGGCAATCGCGGCGGGCGCAAAGCGGCGCCGTTTGCCGGCGATGATCTCGGCCACCATCTCGCCCTGCGCCATGGCGCGGTGCGCGAGCATCGGCTCGCCGCTGATGTCGCCGATCGCCCAGACATTGCGCATGGAGGTGCGGCACTGGTCGTCGATCTTCACGGCGCGACCGTTCATGTCGAGCATCAGGCCTTCCAGACCGAAGCCCTGTGTGCGCGGTATGCGGCCAATTGCGACCAGCACCTGATCTGCCGGCAATTCCGAGGTCTCGCCTTTGGCATCGATGACTTGCACGGCGTCGCCGGCGGCATTGAGCCCCTGCACCCGGCAGCCGAGTTGAACCTGCACGCCAAGCTTGCGCAACGAGGTCGCGACCGGTTTGACCAGTTCCTCGTCGTAGACCGGCAGGATGCGGTCCAGCGCCTCGACCACCTTGACCTCGGCGCCGAGCTTGCGGTAGACCGTGCCGAGTTCGAGACCGATGTAGCCGGCGCCGACCACGACCAGGCGCTTTGGCAGTTCAGCCGGGGACAGGGCTTGCGTCGACGAGATGACGCGTCCGCCAAAGGGCAGTCCCGGCAACGCGACTTCGCTGGAGCCGGTGGCCAGCAGCAGGTGTTCGCAGGCGATGCGCAACGGCGCGGCGGCGTCGGCGCTCTGCACCTCGACCGTCTTGCCGTCGAGCACGCGCGCCCAGCCCTTCATGACGGTGACGCCGTTCTTCTTGAGCAGCGCCGCCACGCCCTGCGTGAGGCGCCGCACGATGCCGTCTTTCCAGCGCACGGTCTGCGCCAGGTCGATGCGCGGTGCCTCGACCTGGATGCCCAGCGGCGACTGCCCGGTGTAATGGCAGACCTTGTGAAAGGCTTCGCCGGCATGAATCAGCGCCTTGGATGGAATGCAGCCGATGTTCAGGCAGGTGCCGCCCAGACGCTCGCCTTCGACCAGCGTGGTGGCGATGCCGAGCTGCGCGGCGCGGATGGCGGCCACGTAGCCGCCGGGGCCGCCGCCAATGATCAGCAGCGTCGTGTGTTGGGTCTCCATCGATTACTCCACGAACAGGGTGGCCGGGCACTCGAGGTAGCCACGCAGCAATTGAACAAACTCGGCGCCGTGCATGCCGTCGACCACGCGGTGGTCGAACGAGGAAGACAGATTCATCATCAGCCGCGCCACCACCGCGCCGTTGCGGATCATGGGCCGCTCGACCATGCGGTTGACGCCGACAATGGCGACCTCCGGGTGGTTGATCACCGGCGTGCTCACGATGCCGCCGAGCGCCCCGAGGCTCGTGATCGTGATGGTCGAGCCGGTCAGCTCCTCGCGCGTGGCCTTGCCGCTTCGCGCCGCTTCGCTCAGGCGCAGCACTTCGGCGGCGCAGTCCCACAGGTCGCGCGTCTCGGCGTGGCGCATGACCGGCACCATGAGGCCGCCCTCGGTCTGCGTCGCCATCCCCAGGTGCACGGCATCGAAGCGCGTGACGACTGCGGCATCATCGTCGTAGCGCGCGTTGGCCTGCGGGAATTCGCGCACCGCCAGCACGACGGCGCGTACCAGGAAGGGCAGCATGGTCAGCCGGCCGCGCTCCTTGCCGTACTTGGCATTCAGGCGCGCGCGCAGCGCTTCCAGCTCGGTCACGTCGATTTCCTCGACGTAGGTGAAGTGCGGGATGCGGCGCTTGGCCTCCTGCATCTTCTGCGCGATCTTGCGCCGCAGGCCGATCACCGGAATCACTTCTTCGGCGCTGCGCTGCGCGTACCGCTGGTCGGCCTGCGCCGCGCTGCCGGCCTGTCCGACCCGGCTCGCATAGGCATCGAGGTCTTGTTGCGTGATGCGCCCGGCCATGCCGGTGCCGGGAACAAACTGCAGTTCAATGCCGAGGTCCCAGGCGCGTCGGCGCACCGCCGGCGAGGCGATCGGCTTCTCGCCGCTCGGGCGCAGATGGGCTGCGACGGGCGCTGCGGCGCTTGGGCGCGCCGGCGCTGCAATGGCTGCGGCGACCGGGGCGACCTTGGCAGGCGCTGCTGCGGCAACAGGCGGCTCGACGACCACGGCCGGCTTGGCTGGCGCAGCCGCGGCACATGCTGCCGCCGGCTTGTCGGCCGGCGTCCCCGCACCGTCGACCTCAATGTGAATGACCGGCGAGCCGACGGCCATCACCTGGCCCACTGCGCCACCGAGGGCGAGCACCTTGCCTGCCACCGGAGAGGGGATCTCGACCGTGGCCTTGTCGGTCATGACATCGGCCAGGATCTGGTCTTCGCTGATCAGGTCGCCGACCTTCACATGCCAGGCCACCAGTTCGACTTCTGCAATGCCTTCGCCGATGTCCGGCATCTTGATTATGTGTACGCCCATCATGCCTCCATCGTGCGTTTGAGTGCCACTGCCACGCGGGCCGGACCGGGGAAGTAGGCCCACTCCTGCGCATGCGGGTAGGGCGTGTCCCAGCCGGTGACGCGCTCGATCGGCGCCTCCAGGTGGTAGAAGCAATGCTCCTGGATCAGCGAGATCAGCTCGGCGCCGAAGCCGCTGGTGCGCGTGGCTTCGTGCAGCACGACGCAGCGGCCGGTCTTCTTGACCGAGGCGACGATGGTCTCGAGGTCGAGCGGCCAGATCGAGCGCAGGTCGATGATCTCGGCGTCGATGCCGCTCTCGTTGGCTGCCGCTTCGGCGACGAAGACCATGGTTCCGTAGGTGATCACCGTGATTGCCTTGCCGGGGCGGAATACCGCTGCATTGTCAAGCGGCACCGTGTAATAGCCCTCGGGCACGGCGCCCATCGGGTGCTTGGACCAGGGCACGACGGGTTTGTCATGGTGGCCGTCGAACGGGCCGTTGTAGAGGCGTTTGGGTTCGAGGAAGATGACCGGGTCGTCGTTCTCGATCGAGGCGATCAGCAGGCCCTTGGCGTCGTAGGGGTTGGACGGCATTACGGTGCGCAGGCCGCAAACCTGCGTAAACATGGCCTCCGGACTCTGGCTGTGCGTTTGGCCGCCGTAGATGCCGCCGCCGCAGGGCATGCGGATCGTGATCGGTGCCGTGAAGTCGGCGGCCGAGCGGTAGCGCAGGCGCGCCGCCTCCGAGATGATCTGGTCGCTGGCCGGGTAGACGTAGTCGGCGAACTGGATCTCGACGACCGGGCGCAATCCGTAGGCGCCCATGCCGACGGCCGTGCCGACGATGCCGCCCTCCGAGATCGGCGCGTCAAACACGCGCGAGGTGCCGTACTTCTTCTGCAGGCCTTCGGTGCATCGGAAGACGCCGCCGAAGTAGCCGACGTCCTGGCCGTAGACGACGACGTTGTCGTCGCGCTCCAGCATCACGTCCATCGCCGAGCGCAGCGCCTGGATCATGGTCATTGGGATGGACTTCATGTTGTTCTCTTTGCCCATGTCAGATCCCCAATTCCTGGCGCTGCCGGCGCAGATGCTCGGGCAGTTCCTTGTAGACGTCTTCGAACATTTCGGCCGGGCTTTGCATGTGGCCGTCGGCCAGCGAGCCGTAGCTCTCGGCTTCCTTGTGCGCCGCCAGCACCAAGGCTTCGACTTCCTTCTGCGTCATTTCGTGCTCGGCGTCGGACCAGGCGCCCCGTGCGATCAGGTGCTGCTTGAGGCGCGCAATCGGGTCGCCGAGTGGAAAGCGCGCCACGTCGCTGGCGGGTCGGTACTTGGTCGGATCGTCGGAAGTGGAGTGGGGACCGGCGCGGTAGGTGACCCATTCGATCAGGGTCGGCCCGAGGTTCGAACGCGCGCGTTCCAGCGCCCATTGCGATGCGGCATAGACCGCGAGGAAGTCGTTGCCATCGACGCGCAGCGAGGCGATGCCGCAACCGACGCCGCGTGCGGCAAAGGTCGTTCCTTCGCCGCCGGCGATGGCCTGGAAGGTCGAGATCGCCCACTGGTTGTTGACGACGTTGAGGATGACCGGCGCGCGGTAGACGTGGGCGAAGGTCAGCCCGGTGTGGAAGTCGGCCTCGGCCGTGGCGCCGTCGCCGATCCAGCTCGATGCCACCTTGGTGTCGCCCTTGATGGCCGAGGCCATGGCCCAGCCGACCGCTTGGATCACCTGCGTGGCCAGGTTGCCCGAGATCGAGAAGAAGCCGTGTTTCTTGCTGGAGTACATGACGGGCAACTGGCGCCCCTTGAGCGGGTCGCGCTCGTTCGAAAACAGCTGGCAGATCATGTCCACCATCGAGACGTCCTCGCGCGCCAGCAGCAGGCCCTGCTGGCGGTAGGTCGGGAAGCACATGTCGCCTTCGCTCAGGGCCAGCGCGTGCGCGGTGGCGATCGCTTCCTCGCCCAGGCATTGCATGTAGAACGACATCTTCTTCTGCCGCTGCGCGATGACCATGCGCGCGTCGAAGGCGCGCGTCTTCATCATGGCGCGCAGGCCGTGACGCAATTGCGCCACCTCGATCTGCGGCGCCCAGGGGCCAACGGCCTGGCCCTGATCGTCCAGCACGCGGATCAGCGTGAAGGCCAGTTCACTGGTCTGCGCGGGCGTGGCGTCGACGGGCGGTCGGCGCACGGCGCCGGCGGGGGAGATCGGGAGGTAGGAAAAGTCTGTGTCATGGCCTGGTCGCCCGGTGGGCTCAGGAACATGCAGACGAAGCGGTTCGTGCTGTGGCATCGGCATTTTCTCCTTGCAAGGTCGTGTCCTGCATCAGATTCTTCGGGCTCGGCGCAATGCGTGACGGGTAGCCCCGCATTGACCGGACAATGCAGCAGGGGCAACGGGATCACCGCATTCCTTGCGCGCGCTGCCGAGCATAACGGATTTTGTCGGGAAAGTTGAACGGCGAGGTCCTTGCATGGCCGGTGCAGGCTTGCTTTTGGGCTAGCATTGGGCATCAGGGAATTCTTCTGGCATCAACATTGCATCGGTTGATCACGGTTCCCCCGCTTAACTCCAGAACCCATTCATCAGCAGCATGACCAGTCCCCGACTCCAGCTTACCGGCATCACCAAGCGGTACCCGGGTGTGGTCGCCAACAGCGATGTCTCGCTGACCTTGATGCCGGGCGAAACCCATGCCGTGCTCGGCGAGAACGGCGCCGGCAAGTCGACGCTGATGAAGATCATCTACGGCTCGGTCAAGCCCGACGCCGGGCACATGATGCTCAATGGCCAGCCGATCCAAATCCGCAATCCGAAGGAGGCGCGGGCCAACGGCATCAGCATGGTGTTCCAGCACTTCAACCTGTTCGACACCATGACCGTGGCCGAAAACGTCTGGCTCGGGTTGACGCGCAATTCCCTGGAGCAGGTCAGCGCCAGCATCATCGGCAAGGCCGAGGAGTACGGGCTTGACATCGACCCGGCGCGACCCGTGCACACGCTGAGCGTGGGCGAGATGCAGCGCGTGGAAATCATCCGCGCCCTGTTGACGCGCCCGGAGGTGCTGATTCTCGACGAGCCGACCTCGGTGCTGACGCCGCAGGCGGTGGAAAAGCTGTTTGTGGTGTTGAAGAAGCTCGCCAGCGAAGGCTGCAGCATCCTCTACATTAGCCACAAGCTGCACGAGATCCGCGAGCTTTGCAATGCCTGCACCGTGCTGCGCGGCGGCAAGGTGACGGGCGTGTGCAACCCGTCGCAGGAATCGAACGCGTCGCTCTCGCGCATGATGATCGGCGCCGAGCCGCCGCAGTTGACGCATCACGATGCGAAGCCCGGTGCGCCGGTGCTGCGCGTGCAGGACTTGTCGCTCGATCGCGAAGACCAGTTCGGCGTGGACCTGCAGGGCATCACGCTCGACGTGCGCGCCGGCGAGGTGGTCGGCATCGCCGGCGTTTCGGGCAACGGGCAGCGAGAATTGCTCTATGCCTTGTCGGGCGAAGACACGCGCTGCGCGGCCGGGGCGATCCGGATCGGCGACGTCGATGCCTCGGGGATGCACCCCGGCGCACGACGCAAGCTCGGCCTGCATTTCGTGCCCGAAGAGCGTCTTGGCCGGGGCGCCGTGCCGACGCTGGGGCTGGCGCACAACCTGCTGCTCACGCGCAACGAGTCGATTCTGCACCCCGGCTTTGCCGGCGGCTGGATTCGCGTCCGGCAACTGGAGGCGCATGCGGCCGACATCATCGCGCGCTTCAACGTCAAGGCCGGCGGTCCGCGCGCAGCGGCGCGCTCGCTCTCGGGCGGCAATCTGCAGAAGTTCCTGGTCGGGCGCGAGATCGATGCCAATCCGAAACTGTTCATCGTGTCGCAGCCGACCTGGGGCGTGGACGTCGGCGCGGCGGCGCAGATCCGCGGCGAGATTCTGGCTTTGCGCGATGCCGGCTGCGCGGTGCTCGTGGTGAGCGAGGAACTCGAAGAGTTGTTCGAAGTCAGCGACCGGCTGCATGTCATCGCGCAGGGGCGACTTTCACCTTCGATGCCGATCGCGCAGGCGACGGTGGAGCGCATCGGCGAGTGGATGAGCGGGCTGTGGGATCAGACGGAGGCGGCACATGCTCAAGCTTGAAGCGCGCCAGCAGCCCTCCAGCGTGTGGAGCTATGCCTCGCCCTTGCTGGCGCTGGCGTTGACTGTGCTGATCGGCGTTGCGCTGTTCATGGCGCTGGGCAAGGACCCGGTGAGCGGGCTGCGCGTTTTCTTCTGGGAGCCGATCCGCAGCGCCTACGCGCTGGGTGAGCTGACCGTCAAGGCGACACCCTTGCTGCTGATCGCGCTCGGTCTGGCCGTGTGCTTTCGCTCCAATGTCTGGAACATCGGCGCCGAGGGCCAGTATGTGCTGGGCGCGATCGCGGCCAGCGGTGTGGCCATGCTCGCCGGACCGGGCACGAGCCGCTGGATCGTCGTGCCCATCGTGCTCGCCGGTGTGCTCGGCGGCATGTTCTGGGCCGCTATCACGGCTTGGCTGCGCGACCGCTTCAATGCCAACGAGATTCTGGTCAGCCTGATGCTGGTCTATGTGGCCGTGCAGTTGCTCAGCTACATGGTGTCGGGCCCGTGGAAGGACCCGCAGGGCTACAACTTTCCGCAGAGCAAGAACTTCGATCTGGTGACGCGCATTCCGCGTCTGTTCGATGGCTCTCGCATCAGTATCGGCGTCTTTCTGGCGCTCGGCGGCGTGCTGGTGGCCTGGATCTTCCTGTTTCGCACGCGCGCCGGCTTTGCGCAGCAGGTCGGCGGCCTGGCGCCGGCGGCCGCGCGCTACGCCGGCTTTTCCTCGCGCCGCGCCTTGTGGATCGCCTTGCTGGTGTCGGGGGCCACGGCCGGCCTGGCCGGCGCGCTCGAAGTGGCCGGACCGATCGGGCAACTCACGCCCTACGTGCCGGCCGGCTACGGCTTTGCCGCCATCATCGTGGCCTTCGTCGGTCGCCTGCATCCGGTGGGCATGGTGTTCTCGGCATTGCTGATGAGCATGTTCTACATCGGCGGCGAACTGGCGCAGTCGCGACTGGGCTTGCCCAAGTCGCTGACCGGCGTCTTCCAGGGCCTGCTGCTGTTTACCCTGCTGGCCTGCGACACGCTGGTCAATTACCGCCTGAAGTGGAGCAAGTGATGGATGCCTACGCACTGCTGATTGCAGCCACCCTGAACGCTGGCACGGTGCTGGCGCTGGCCTCGCTCGGCATGCTGATCAACGAGCGCGCCGGCATCGTCAACCTCGGCGCCGAGGGCATGATGCTGTGCGCGGCAATAGCCGGCTTTGCGGCGGTTGTTCATACCGGCAGCGACGTCGTCGGCTTTGCCGCCGGCATGGGCGCGGGCGCGCTGCTGGCGCTGGTATTCGGTCTGCTGGTGATCTGGCTCAACACCAATCAGTACGCCACTGGCCTGGCGGTGAGCCTGTTCGGCGCCGGCTTTTCCGCCTTCGCCGGCATCGCCTACGTGCAGGAGAGAATTCCGCAGCGTCCGAGCTTTGCCGTGCCCTATCTGTCGGATATCCCGCTGGTCGGCCCGGCGCTGTTCCGCCAGCATCCGCTGGTCTACCTGACGGTCCTGTTTGCATTGGCCCTGATCTGGTTTCTGTACCGCACGCGCGCCGGCCTGGTGCTGCGCAGCGTCGGGGAGAATCCCGAATCGGCCCACGCGCTGGGCTACCCGGTGCGCCGCATCCGCTTGCTCGCAGTCGTTGTCGGCGGTGCGCTGTGCGGACTGGCCGGCGCCTATGTCTCCATCGTCTACACGCCACTGTGGGTCGAGGGCATGGTGGCCGGCAAAGGCTGGATTGCCCTGGCCCTGACCACGTTCGCCACCTGGCGTCCGGCGCGCGTGCTGCTGGGCGCCTACCTGTTCGGCGGCGTCACCATGCTGCAGTTCCATCTGCAGGGCATTGGCGTCGAAGTTCCCAGCCAGTTTCTGAGCATGCTGCCCTACCTCTCGACCATCGTCGTGCTCGCCCTGATTTCACGCAATCCACTGTGGATCCGCATCAACATGCCGGCCTCGATCGGCAAGCCGTTCTATCCCGGCGCCTGATGCTTTCCGGTACATAATTCACGCACCTCCAACCCCGTCGCAACCCCCCCAAGAAGGAATTGACATGACCGATTTGCAAAAACGTTCGCTGTTGAGAATCGCAGCCCTGACCGCCGTGGCATCCGCCGCGTTGCTGGGCTGCGGCAAGAAGGAAGAGGCAGCGCCCGTGCCGGCCGCTCCCGCACCTGCGGCCGCCGCTTCAGCGCCCAAGGCTGAACCCCTCAAGATTGCCTTTGCCTATGTCGGCCCGGTCGGCGATGGTGGCTGGTCCTTTGCCCACGACAACGGCCGCAAGGCGATCGAAAAGGAATTCGGCGACAAGGTCAAGACCTCGTTCGTCGAGAGCGTGCCCGAGTCGGCCGACGCAGAACGCGTGATCCGCGACATGGTCGGCCAGGGCAACAAGCTGATCTTCGGCACCACCTTCGGCTACATGGAGACCATGCTCAAGGTTGCGGCCGACAGCAAGGATGTGAAGTTCGAGCACGCCACCGGATACAAGCAGGCCGAGAACCTGCGTACCTACGACAGCCGCACCTACGAAGGCGCCTACATGGCTGGCGTCATCGCCGGCAAGATGACCAAGACCAACACGCTGGGCGTGGTGGCCTCGGTGCCGATTCCGGAGGTGATCCGCAACATCAACAGCTTCACGCTGGGCGCGCAGTCGAGCAACCCGAAGGTCAAGACCAAGGTGGTATGGGTCAACGGCTGGTTCGACCCGCCCAAGGAAACCGAAGCCGCGACCTCGCTCATCAACGGCGGCGCCGACGTGCTGTTCCAGAACACCGATTCACCGGCTGTCCTGAAGACCGCAGAGGCCAAGGGCAAGCGCGCCTTCGGCTGGGATTCGGATATGAGCGCCTATGGCCCGAAGGCCCATCTGGCGTCGAGCATCATCAACTGGGGCCCGTACTACATCAAGGCGACCAAGGAAGCACTTGACGGCTCCTGGAAGGGCGGCACGGCCGCCTGGTGGGGCGTGAAGGAAGGCGCGATCGACCTTGTTTCGATCGCTGCTGACGTGCCGGCCGAAACCAAGGCCAAGATCGACGAGGTCAAGAAGGGCCTGACCGATGGCAGCTTCGTGATCTGGAAGGGTCCTATCGTCGACAACACCGGCAAGGTGCAGGTGGCCAAGGACACCGTCGCCGACGACAAGTTCCTCGGCGGTCTGAACTTCTTCGTCAAGGGCGTCGAAGGCAAGGTGCCAGGCGCCAAGTAACCGGCCTCGATCCGATGAACGAGCCGCCTTCGGGCGGCTTTTTTGTGGTGCGCCCGGCAGGGCGCACCTACTTGGAGGTGAAAGTCCTCTACTCGCCCGGCAAGGGGAAGAGTTAGCCAGAGGCAAGGGTTTCGCGGGTGACTGCGAGTCTGAAGGAAGCCCGATGGCAAAG
>Ga0209697_10007258_pt1 | contig 13024 bp, 14 predicted proteins | sample AliMusrvi5mmetaG_FD_184115 | JGI IMG/M metagenome (GOLD analysis project Ga0209697, IMG submission 184115) | Freshwater lake bacterial and archeal communities from Alinen Mustajarvi, Finland, to study Microbial Dark Matter (Phase II) - Alinen... | ecosystem: Environmental > Aquatic > Freshwater...
GGAAGTCAGGATTGAGAGTGAGCCAGCAATACCAATTGCAAAAACCGGGGCAGCGCCGTCCAGCTGCGAGAAGTCGAGTGCAACTTAAACTACCTTCAAGTCTGTCCGGACTCTGGGGTCCACTTCACATCATCGGGTGCATAGGACGGCAAAACATCCGTTGCGAACTTTGACAACGCCAGGTGAATGACTTGCGTTTCGCTAACGTCCAACTCCTTTGCCATCGCCTTGACCGTTCCTCGTGTCACGCCAAATTGGGTGTCCTTGGACCGGAATTTCATCAACAGGTTTTCGCTTGCAACTGGCATCTTGGCACCGCGCTATATATATATGCGCAATATATACCATGGTCGGCGCCACTGCAAACCGTGTGAGCTGGTGGCGCCGGATTGGAATCACTGGCCAACCTTGAATGGAACGACCAGCTTGCGTGATCTGGAATGGGTCGCTATTTTGAATGGAATACGCAATCAGGCTGGGGTTGGCGGCTCTTGGGGCTTGACCCCGCAAAGCGAGGGCACTACCTTTGCGTCATGCAGCAGCTGGCCCTGCATTCAAACAAGGCAAGCCCTGGAATTTCTGGTTGACCTGTACGCCATCGAAACGGCTTTCGAGGTGAAGGCGAGTTGTGGGCAAGCCTTGCCGCTACGCCCTGTTCCCCCCGAAAGCTTTCTTCGATCGGTCGCTGGCACACCGATCATGGCGGTTCGTACCGCCATCAAGCCAGCCCTGGATTACTTTTCCCTGTAGCCGCCGGTCACGTACCGGCAGTTCATCACCCCGTGGGGGCATCCGTCCTCACCCTTGGTGCGCGTTGCCTTCGCATTTTCTTGGAGGCCACGATGCTGAACCCGCGCTTATCTTCCGGGATATTTCCCGGAGCATTTCACCCTGCTTTGGCGGGGTATGGATTTCCACCGTTCATGACCGCCTCGCAGCTGCGACCGGGGGCCATCCCCGACCGAACTGCCGTCGACGCCCAACTGGACGACGATGCAACTCCGGTCGAATGGAGTGAGGAAGACATCGTCTTCCTGCACTGGCGGCTGCTGCAAGAGGTCAGCCATCTGGCCGACCCGGACAGCCCGCTGGAGGAGAAGTTCGACACCCTGCGATGGGTCTTCACCGAGCGCGAGAAAGACGGACAGCCCTTTTCTTTCGTGAGTTGCCTGCGCGTAGTGGGCTGCAGTCCACTGTCGCCCATCGCCTACTGCGGCCTAGTCGATGCGCAAGAAGTGCGCGACCGCATCCAGAACAACCTGAAAGCATGGCTTTCGGCCACGCTGGAACGCTACCCCGCCTGGGTGCGTGAAGCCGTCGTGCAGAACCCCGAATGGGTGGAGGCACGACTGCTCAAAAACCCCCAGTGGATCAACGAACAGCTCAAACGGCTGTCAGTGCAAGACGACCTGTTCGTCTGAACCCACTTCCAACCCCATCAGGCTTGCGGGCTGATCCGCTGGTCTGTCCATTTTCTAGGAGTAGCTCATGTCCACTCTCAAAGACGTTCTGTGTCTGTTCGCGATTTTCGTCGCCTACGGCCTTGCAGGACACCTGGACTATGAAGACGCCGTTCTGCAGGAAAAAACCCAGCGGCCACGGCAGCAATCGGAATCCACGGAATCCTGGATGACGCATTCGTCGCCGACTAGAAGGCCTGCAACCAGAGCTGGTCACCAGGAGTCTGCAAACGATACCCCGTCAGATTTGGTTTCCGGCACTCCGCCGGACGGCATCAATCTTTGCCCGCCCGAAATCTACTGAGGAGCCGTCATGCGAACCCATGTACCGATTCACAACAGCGACATCCCGCTGCTGACCGTCCTGGCATCGGAAGACATCGAATTCCTCGTGAAGGAAAGCGAAGTTCTCACGGGCCAAGCGGGTCGCATTTTCGTGATCGCAAGCGCCGACCAACTGACCTACCGCGTGCAATGGCACCCGATGGGCTTCAAGGTCGAGCGGCTCGATGAGCGCGGGCAGGCAATGAGTTCCCGTCACCTGATGCCCGCGGAGTTCCTCGACCACAACGTGGTCCAAGCCCTGCGCGCAGGGCAGTTGTTCACCCCATTGGTTCGCCGACCCGGCTGACCGTTCATGTCCCCCACGGCGGGCCCGTCCCGCAGGGGTCGGGTTCCGCCAGCATTTATGGAGAATTTCATGCAAATACAAGTTCGAATCAACGAGGAAGGCGCACTGCGCAACCAGCGCTATGCGTTCACGGATCGTTTCACGCTCATCTCCGAGTTGTTGCAAAACGCTCGCAGAGCCGGTGCGACACAGATCGAGGTCCACTACGACGCGGCCTCCAAGGTCCTGCAAGTCAAGGACGATGGCCGCGGCATAGACGACTTCCAGAAGCTCCTGAGCTTCAACGAGTCCGGCTGGGACGCCTCCACCTGCGCCGACGAGCAACCCTTTGGAATTGGTTTTTCCAAATGCCTCTATGCCGCATCGCGCTGCATCGTCGCATCCCACCGCCAAAGGGTCGATTTCGACACCGGCGCCGCGCTGGCACAAACGCCCATAGAGGTGATGCAGACCGCACCGACTGACACCGTGGCCGGAACGCGCATCGAGCTGCACGGCGTCGATCTGCCCGATCTGGGTGCGCGCATCGAGACCCTGTGCCAGGGGTTTCCTATTTCAGTACTGTTCAATGGCAAAGCGCTGGAACGGCGCTTCGCGCAAGCACACCTGGCGACCCTGTCCAGCGCCGTGGGCGCAGTGCACCTCGTCGGAACGCGCGATGGACGGTTCAGACACGGCACGATGGTGTTCCTGCAAGGGTTTTGCGTGCTGAACACGGGCTACACCGATCTCTGTCAAGTCAACGTCGTCCATCTGGATTCGCGCCAATTCGTGGCCCGCTTGCCCGACCGCGACAAGCTGATCGACGAGGACGTGCAGCGCAGGCGCATCGAGTCCGAGCTGAAGGACTGCTGGCGCCAGATACTGGAAGTGGCAAAAACCCAGCTCACGGCGGATCGCTTCGTCGAACAGTACTACCCTGCCATGCGAGCCTGGGGACATGTGGATCTGCTCAATGACATCGACGTGCTGCCACGCGAACTGTGTGACGCCGTCGTCGGTTATCCGATCCAGGACGACGCCGGCAACCGCGACTACGTCCAGCATGTGACGACGGCACCGACGCGCGGGGAAATAGAAAGCGCAAGCGTGACCCTGGTGGACCTCGATGGGGTGGGTGAGGACAACGCCGCCCGCTGGATGTTGGCCCGCGCCAAGGGTTACTTGGTGTTCGACTGGGGCGGCCTGCACGCCGACCACTGGGCGCAGCGCCACGTGCGATACCAGGAGGACGACGCGCTGGAGGTTGAAGCCTTGTCCGAGCAGAACCGTACGGCCCTGGAGGGACGCTGGGTATGGCCAACGGTCATTTTGTGCGATGCGGTGCTGATCAGGCTCGGTAGCGAATCGGTGGAGATCACCGGCAATGGCGTCTACCACGACGGCAGCCTTTACATCGCCGCAGATGAGACCTCAGGCGAATCGGTGCGTCAAGCCTCGTCCTTCACGGACGAGAACGACCAGTTCCTGGAATCCGACCTGAACGCTGACCGCGACGCCCTGGCAGATCTGATCCGCCACCTGCGGTCTATCGATCCCGTGCAAACGCTGGATTCGCTGTTGCAGGAACTGCGGCTGGGCAAATACCCGCTGCTGCACGGCAAGGCGTTTCACCTGAGCGTGGGCGTGGGGCCAGACTCCGGTCACTCGATTGAATTGGTGGGGTGAGGTCATGCAAAACCATGACTACGAACTCCGCGTCGACGAGGTGAAACGCCGCGCGCACGGGCGCTGGACCGAAATCCTGGGCAGCCTGCAGGTGGACGAGCGCATTCTCAAGAAGCGCAACCTCCCCTGCCCGCTGTGCGGCGGCACGGACCGCTTCCAGTACACCGACAAGTTTGGCGAGGGCAACTACCACTGCCGCAGTTGCGGCCCTGGCGGCGGCTTCAAGCTGCTGCAAGCCGTGAAGGGAATCGACTTCAATACCGCCCTGCGGGAAGTCGAACGTAGCGTGGGTACCGCCCTTCCAACTGTGAAGGCAGTCTCGTCGGAACCCTCGGCCGAACGCATGAAGAAGCTGGCCAAACGCATCTGGGACGAAGCCGTGCCGGTGACGGCCGGCGACGAGGTGGATCGCTATCTGCGCGGTCGGGGACTGGCGCTGCCGACCTATCCGAAGGTGTTGCGCTTTCACCCCGCGCTGGGCTACTTCGAGAAGGATGCCACGGGCAAGTCGCGCAAGGTGGCTGAGTACGCCGCCATGCTGGCTTGCATCCAGGGGCCGGATGGACACGCCGTCACGCTGCACCGTACCTACCTCAAGGACGGGAAGAAGGCCGTGGCACGCGATGCCAAGAAGGTGTTGTCGGCGGGAATCAACGGCGCGGCCGTCCGTCTGTTCGAGGCGACCGATGAGCTCGCACTCAGCGAAGGCATCGAGACCGGCATTGCCGTGCACCTGGCGACAGGCAAGCCGGTGTGGTCCGGGCTCAACGCCGGCAACCTGGAAAAGCTGTGGCTACCAGATTGCGTGCGCCGGATCTGCATCTACGGCGACAACGACACCGATGCCGACTTTGACGGGCAGGCCTTCGCCTTTGCGCTGGCACGTCGGTTGAAGAAGGAAGAACGGCGAACCGGTCCCCGGCAGGTGCAGGTATTCCTGCCCAAGCAGGCCGGAACGGATTGGGCCGACGTGTGGCGCACGCGGGTGGAAAACAACTCGCTCGTTGCGTAGTTTTGTGGGGGTGTGGCCGAAAGGCCGCACCCGCCTTTTGAAGAACACGGCGACGGCACCGCTGCGGTGTTCCTCAAAAGGTTCCCCAGGTTTCCCCCACTGGTCGCTGTCAGACCAGGTTGCGCCCCGTGCGCAGCGAAGACAGCCCTGGAGTTTCGGCGCGATTGACTTCGCGCCCTTCGTGGATTGGCTTGTCCGATCCGTCATCGACCCTTGCGGGGATGCGCATCCCGCTAGGGGGTGACGTCGTCCCCGCTTTTTTCAAAATTGGAGATTCATATGAAAAGCGGACGTACTCTCGTGAGCCTGGCCCAGGAACTGGAGCGCCAGTTGAGTTCAAAAAAGGATTTGGTGGTGTCCTCCATGCTGCTGCGGCACGACACCAACGACGAGGGGGATACCCGCCTCGTCATCGAAGAAAGCGGCGGACCCGCGCACTATGGCATCACGCCTTTGGCGCGGCGCCAGTTGTCGGAGAAGCTGAAGATTCCGTATGCGTATTTCGAGCGCATGCGCCATCAGCAACCCGTGCTGCTGGACCGCAACGTGAACACCTGGCTGCAAAGCGAGGAGGACCGTCGCATGATCCGCACGCTGGATGGCCAAGTGCGGGCCGTGCTGTCAGACCGATACCGTCGGCTCGACAACTTCGATCTGGCGGAAAGCGTGCTGCCCATCCTGCAGCAACTGCCCGAGGTCAAATTCGAGTCGGTGGAGTTGACCGATGCCCGCATGTACCTGAAAGTCGTGACGCCACGCCTGAAATACGAAATGGCGCCTGGCGACATCGTGCAGGCGGGCGTCGTGATCACCAACTCCGAGGTGGGTCAGGGAACCTTGTCGGTGCAGCCCCTGCTATATCGCCTGGTGTGCCGCAACGGCCTGATCGCATCGGACCGTTCGCTGCGCAAGACCCACGTCGGGCGTGCGATGGGATCGGATGACGATGGCGTCACGGTGTACCGGGACGACACCTTGCGCGCCGACGACAAGGCCTTCTTCTTGAAGGTGCGTGACGTGGTACAGGCAGCGGTTTCGGAAACCACGTTTCGCCAGATCGCGCAAAAGATGCAGAAAACCCTGCAAATTCCGCTGATGGGCGATCCCGTTAAAACCGTCGAGGTTCTGGCCAACCGCTATGACCTGAATGACGCCGAACGCACCGGTGTGCTGCGGCACCTGATCACGCAGGGAGACCTGTCGGGTTACGGTCTGGTCAATGCCGTCACCCACTTCTCGCAGGAGGTGGAAGACTATGACCGAGCGACCGATTTCGAGGTGCTGGGCGGCAAGTTGATTGAGCTGCCGAGCGACGAGTGGAAGGGACTGGCGCAGGCCACCTGACCCCACTAACAGCGCCCAATGCAAGAAGGGAACCACCGGGACAACTGTCCTGGTGGATTCCGTCCGTTCAGGTGCTCGATCTTCCCTGAAATTTCTCCGACGCGATGGACAAGGCACCCGAAACCGGGGCGTTTTCGGGTGGCAAATGCATCAAGACAACAGCATGTTTTTTTGATCAATTTATGCTGTAAACCCGGTCAAAAAACAACCCGTTTCGACCTCACCAGGAATTACCACTTTCAATCTACCGCCTCACCCTGCCCTACGGGGGTTCACCAAGGAAGAAGAAAATGAGTCACGTCCAACTTTCCGACGTCCAGTACGTCAACCTGAACGTTCTCACCGCCATCCGGCTCAGCATGCAGCACGACCGGGTTGCGACCTGTTGCCGGTTTGCACTTGACGGTGCCCAGGCTGAGCTCATCGGAAATCTGAGTACCGAACAGATCTGGGCCATCGTGGCCAACGTCGGACATGCCAGCTTGTTTCCACCGCGCCACGACCTGATCAACCTGCTCCAGACGCCACTGCCTCTCGCCGGTCCCCTCGCCACCGTTCGATCGCCCCGACAGCCCAGTCACTAATCCGGGAGGGACATATGCCAACCCGTGTCGAGCGCCATTTACGCGCCGTCCGGCTCGCCAAAGACTGCGCAGAGTTGGGTGCCCGTATCCGCACCATTCACACCATCACGGGCCTGCCGCCGCGCGAGATACAGCGATTGCTCTTCAATGATCCACAGGCCATACCGCGTGGCAGGCCACCAGACTCCCCGGAGTGGTACCACAGTGCCAATCTGCTGTATCGCACGGATGCCTCCATCTTTGCTACCACCTACTGTCGTCTGCGCCGTGCCGACATTGGCGCAGCGGACGCCTTGGTCGGGGCGTACCGCCACTACCAGATGGTGTGTCAGGCACCGCACCGCATCAGTTTCGATCGGGCCTTTGATCTGGCCTCGCACTCGGACGGCATCTGGATTGCCAAGGCACCCAGCTTCGCGGTCGTGACCTGTCCGTCCTGCGCCAGCGAGTTCCTGGCCGCCATCGGAACCGTTCCGACTGCCGACGCCTGTCCATTTTGCAAGCTGGTCAAACGCTACGGCAACGACCGGCGAGTACAAACCTCGTTCCCCACGCATCCCCTGCCCGATCCGACGGCGCTTCAACAGGGAATGATGGCCGTGTACTGCGAGAACAACTTCGCAGCCGATGGCGATAGCTCTGCTCCTTGACCGTCGTTTCCAGGGGACGTGCAAACACAGCGAGCGAAGAATGGCGCATGGTTTTGCAGGGCGCATCCATGCTCAGTTCTTCACCGTCGGCGAGTACGTTTTCTTCTTCCGACCCCGGCTTTGCGGCGCTATCGGTTGACGAGGTGCTGGCCGCGAATGCCGACATCGTGTCGCGCATCAAGCTCTGCTACGGAACGGACGGCGAGAGCTTCGAGAGCGACGTGCTGGCACTGATCCGCCGCTACGCGGCTTACGTGCATCTGCTGCCCGCGACGGCGGACAACTATTTCAGTGCGCCCGGCGGCCTGCTGCGGCTCGGCCTGGAGGCTGGGTTCTACAGCCTGCAGGGCACGGACGCGCATATATTTTCTGGTCGCTCCACCATTTCGACGCGCCGACTGCTGGAACCCCGCTGGCGTCACGCCACTTTCATCACTGGCCTGTGCTGCGAAGTGCACCGAGTCCTCAGCCACATGCTCGTCACCGACGAAACCGGCGAAATATGGTCGGGCTACCTGCAGCCGCTGTCCGAGTGGTTGGCGACGCGCGGTGCGACGCGCTACTTCCTGAGTTGGCGTCCGCAAGCCATTGAAACCCGAGGCTTGGGCGTGTTTGCGCTACCGCATGTGGTACCGCCCGCCGTGCTGCAATACCTGTCCCAGGACAACGCCATCATCGTGCCGTACCTGTTCGCCAGCGTCGGCGGCATGCCGGTTTACCGGGATCACAACGTCCTGGACGACCTGGTGCGCCGCTCTCTGGCTCTGGTCATTGATCGCAACCTGATGGCGAACGCCGACCGTTACGGTTCGCCGCAGTTCGGCTCGCACCTGGAGCGCTATCTCGTGGATGCATTGCGGCGGCTGACCAGCAGTCATTCGGCCTGGGTGTGCAACCGCGACAAGTCACGCGTATGGTTCGCTCAGGATGGGCTTTTCCTGCTATGGCCCGTCGCTGCCGAAGACGTGCGCAAGCTGCTCGAAGCGGATCAGTTGCCGGGCATCCCCAAAGCCGCCGAGACCGTGCTGGAGTTGCTGCTCGCGGCGGGGGTTCTCGAAGCCCAGGATGCAGCGCAGCCAACGTGGACCATTTGTTTACCCGGGACCAAGACGGTTATGGAGGCCGTCAAGCTGACGTCTCCTGCCATCCTGTTCGCAGGCATCGACTCATCTCCACAAGCTCTGAACCTGAAGCTCGTGCGGAGCCCGGGTGAACCTGATCCTTCACCTGCGCCAGCAACACCAAAACGATCCACGAGCTCGGGAGAACAACTGTCTCTCATTCCTGCTACGGCATCTTCGCCAGCAGCGCCCACAGTGCCAGCCGCGAACGAACGGTCTGCGCAGTCACCGGATCAAGCTCCGGCAACACCCCCTGTCTCGTTCACCTTGCAGGCCCCGATGCGTCTCAGCCCGGTCGTGCGGGATGCGCTCGCGGCGGTCATCCAAACGCTAAACGATGACGCCGGCCCGGAGCAGGGCCGCACCGTCGCCCAGGGCTTCTTCGTGCCGCTCAGCGAGTTCGAACGCCGTGGTCTGCAACCGTCCATGGCCTTGCGGGCGCTGGCCGACGTCGGCATGCTCGTTCTCTCACAACCGCAGGGAATGCCAACCCACTCGCGCGACTTCGACGGCGCATCAACGGTGGGCATCGTGGTCGATCCGCGCTTCATCGCCGGACTCGACCTCGACGGATTTGTTTTGCATGGCAGGGAGGGACACTGACGTGCTGATCCGGCCATACGAAATGCCCTGGCGGCGCGCCTACGAAGCCTATGCTGGCATGGTCTGGCTGTTCGCACTCGCCTGGTTCGTTGTAGCCGGGATCACGGAACAGTTGCCCAGAACCTTGGCACTGCCACTGTCGATGGCGTGCCTGCTCATGGCGCTGCTGCGCGTCTCTCAGGCACTGCACACCTTAATCCTGAGGGCTTCGCTGTCCGGTCGCAGCATCCAGCGCCTCACGACCCAAGCACTCGCACCGCTCTGCAAGAATCCGGATGAGGTATTTTTAGGATTCGGATTTGAATGGCGGCCCGTGCACTCGCAGCGCCTGTACGAACTCGCCAAGACCGACTACCGCGAGTTTGCCGTTTCGCCTCGATGGCTGGGGTGGCTGGGATATGAGGTGAATCCCCAATCCGATGCCGAGATCGGCCTGCCCTACATCCACGGCGTGGAGCCGCGTGAAGCGCCCCTGTATCGTCCGCTGCAGAACTTCGAGGGCGGGACTCTGCTGGTCGGCACCACCCAGTCCGGCAAGGGCGTGGCACTTGCCAACCTGATCACGCAGGCGATCCGGCGTGGTGACGTGGTGATCGTGATCGACCCGAAAAGCAGCCACAGGCTCAAACGCATCGTCCAGCGTGCCTGTGAGGACTACCGCGAGCCGGATACCTTCCTGGAATTCCATCCGGCGTTTCCGGAGACCGGCATCCGGATCGACTTCACTTTCAACTGGCAAAAGGCCACCGAACTGGCCTCGCGCATCCAGTCCGTCATGCCGCCGGACACCGGGGGCGCGTTCTCAGCCTTCGGCTGGGATGCCGTCAACGTCGTGGTGCAGGGCCTCATCGAGTTGGAGGAGCGACCCAACCTGGTCAAGCTCACCAAGTACATCGAAGGCGGCATCGAACCGGTGCTGGAGGGATCGCTTCAGCGCTTCTACGTCAAGACTTTGGGCGGCGCCTGGCGTGAACTGCCGGAAATGAAGAAGCTGCTACACGACGCCCACCGTGGTCATCTGAAGAAACCCTCCGAGGCCGCCAGTGCCGACCTGCTGGCCTTCGTCGCCTACTACGAACACCACGTTTCGCAAAGCCAGCGCAACAAGGTGATCGACGCCCAGGTGCGCACCTTTCGGCACAACCGTGAGCACTACCAGAAGATCACGGCCAATCTGCTGCCCACCCTGTCGATGCTGACCTCGGGCGATCTGGGTCCCAGTCTTTCGCCGGATCCTTTCGATGCGGACGACACCCGCCCCATCATGAACTTCGAGAAGATCGAGCACGCCGGCCACGTGCTCTACATGTGTCTGGATTCGTTGCCCGACCCCTCGGTGGCCTCAGCCATCGGCGCCTTGGCGCTGGCCGATCTGGCGGCGCGTGCCGGCATGCGCTACAACCTGGGCGGCTACCGGAGAATCTCGCTGTTCGTGGATGAAGTCTCGAACGTCATCAACCAGCCGCTGATCGAAATCCTGAACAAAGGTGCCGAGGGCGGCATCTTCACCACCTGCGCAATGCAGACGCTGGCCGACCTGGCAAAACGGCTGGGCAGCGAGGACGCGGCGCGCATGGCGCTGGGCAACTTGAACAACCTGATTGCCTTGCGCACGAAAGACCGACCGACGCAGGATTTTGTGGTCGAAACCTTTGGCAAGACGGCCATCCACACCATGCGCGTGGGCCTGAGCCATGGTGCTGACGCCCATCTTGGAGGTTTTTCTTCTAGCTATTCAACCCAGTTGACCGAGAGCTTCGAGGAGATGGTGCCTGCCGACATACTGGGCAAGCTGCCCAACCTGCAGTACTTCGCTTCCGTATCCGGTGGCCGGATCATCAAGGGGCGGTTCCCCATTCTCGATCCGGATGATGGGCGCAGTCTTGACGCATCGAAGGCTGCGCCATGATTCGGGCTACCGCCGTTTTGTCACTGGTGTTCCTGCTGATTCTGGTGCTGTACATTCCGTCGGTCCATTCACCTGAGCGCTTTGTTGCGCAGATTCGAACGGAGCACGAAGCGGTTGCCGGTTTCTGGGGAATCGAGACGGCAACCCGGATCCTGGCGCGGGCGGTGCGCATGCAGGATGCCACCGCCGAAGTCACGCCCATACCCAAGGCATCCGATGCGCCATTGACCCCCGGGGTGAACAACGCCGTGGCGAAAGAAATGGCATCGGTCAACCAGCGGCTGTTCAACAACCCCTACTTCCGCTCGGTCGACTCCTTGCTGTTACTCGGCAGCTACCGACTTGCCACGCTTCTGGAATGGCTACCTTGGCTGGCCGTGTTCGCGCTGGCCGCCCTGCTTGACGGCGGGTTCGTGCGGATCATCAAAGCCAAGGAATTCATCCAGCATGACCCGGAGATGTTCGCCTTGTATGCTTGCTTGGCAATCATTGCCACGTGCGCGACGGTGGTTGGCTTCGTGTTGCCTGTGACAGTGCATCCGCTGGTGCTGCCCTGCGTGCCCCTGGGGGTCAGTGTGTTGGTCGGGCGGGCTGTGGGGTGCTTTCATCGGCGGGCGTGACAAGGGCATTGAGAGCGCCATGGTGAGGTCGCTATTTTCGTCGTGGTATGCCAAGGAACTCTGGGGTGAGCCAACGGCCCAAGCTTTGGCTCAATTCATTGAGCATCTTGACCAGAACCGTTGTAACTGGCCGGGAATCCCCATCTTGCGCGGATGAGCGCAGTTCGCTACGCCGACCGGCTAAACATTCATGACGCGATGAAGTAGGGCAAAGGAGACCCGCCACTCATGGCCGTCCTCGCAGACGATGGATGCGGTCTTCTGATTGATCCGTGAGATCTTGCCGAACTTCCTGATCAAGTCGCGCCCCTCGAAGCTCACCGTGTCGCCAAGAGCAAAGTCTTCTCTGCGTGGCAGGACTTCTTTGGGCTGCTGTGCGACCTTTGCCGAGGGATCCAGCCCAACGGCAGCGTAGCGAATCCATTTGTACTTGCCGTCATGGGATGTATGAACCATTAGCTGGTCGGGCTTGAACTCGATGACCTTAGCGGCATGCATGCGGTTGTCGCGCACGTCCAGATATTGAACCGTCTGGCCGACGTGAAGCTGCTGGCGGATTGCGATCATGCGAGCGGGTTGCATGAGCAAATGTTCCACTGCGGTTTGAAGCTGCAACAGCTCCAAGTCGGTGGCCTGGGTGGCCAGAGTAGACATCAAGTTGTGCCAGTCCATTAAGGTGCTCCGCGCAGCCCCGAGACGGGCTGTCAAGTTTGAGTGATGGATTGCCGTTTCCAGTTAAACGGAAGCAATTCGGCGAGTTTAGTCACTGGGTGATTGGGCAGGCGCTTGAGAACATCACAAAGCCAGGCATAGGGCTCCACTCCATTGAGCCGGCAAGTACCGATGAGCGAGTACATGGTGGCGGCGACATGGCCACCACGCTCGGCGCCCAGAAACAACCATGACCGTCTTCCAACTGCAACCGGGCGTATGGCCGACTCGATCAGGTTGTTGTCGGGCATAAGGATTCCGTCTTCGGTGTACCGAACCAGCGTTTCCCATTGCCGCAACGCATAGCCAAATGCCTGTCCCAATTCGCCGCGCGCCGGAATGCTAGGGGCGTGACCCACAAGCCACGTATGGAACTGGTCGAGTACAGGGCGCGACTGCGTTTGGCGGGTCAGCAGCTTCTTGTCGGGTGGGTGGTCTTTGATGTGCGATTCGATCTCGTAGAGCTTGGCAATCCACGCCAGCGCTTGAGCCGCCAATCCTTGCGGGTTGGGGTCTTTGCGGGCCACCTCAAAGAAATGCCGTCGGGTATGCGCCATACAACCGACGGCCACGATGTCCCCTGATGGGTATTCCGGTCGATCGTGACCACCCGTTCCGGTTTATCGTGACCGGCGATTCTGGTGGATCGTGACCGCTCATTCCGGCCGATCGTGACCAGGCATTCTGGTTTATCGTGACCACCGATTCCGG
>Ga0209697_10007265_pt1 | contig 13016 bp, 14 predicted proteins | sample AliMusrvi5mmetaG_FD_184115 | JGI IMG/M metagenome (GOLD analysis project Ga0209697, IMG submission 184115) | Freshwater lake bacterial and archeal communities from Alinen Mustajarvi, Finland, to study Microbial Dark Matter (Phase II) - Alinen... | ecosystem: Environmental > Aquatic > Freshwater...
AGCAACCAGTTCCTGCCAAGCAACCAGTTCCTGCCAAGCAACCAGTTCCTGCCAAGCAACCAGTTCCTGCCAAGCAACCGGCCCCTGCCAAGCAACCGGCCCCTGCCAAGCAACCGGCCCCTGCGGAAAAGCCCGCTCCGGAAAATAAACCCGAGCCCGCAAAAACAACGGTTGCCGAAAACCCGCCTCCTAGCCCCACCAAGGTAGCGGTTGCAGAAACTAAGCCTCAGAAGCCTGCAAAAAGCGAAGCTCCTGTCAAAACAACAGCGCCCAAACGTTCGTCACTTGGCGATTTTCCAGTGCCGCCCGCTCCGGTGAAACCTCCGTTTGTACCGCCTAAGCCTAAGCCGGAAGCCACCCCGCTTGAGCCACTTGCAGATGGTCATGCCAATGGCACCCATGGTGCCGCATTCATTCAAAAACAGCGCCAGCGCCTGTTGGACCTGCGTGACGAATTGGTTGATGCCATGTCAGGAATGACCCGCGATACTATCCGCAATGCACCGGAAGGCTCTGAGGCCTCTGGTAGCGGCCAACACCAAGGCGATGCCGGCAGTGACGCCTATGACCGTGATTTCGCCCTCTCCGTGCTAGCGAAAGAACAAGACGCCCTCTACGAAATCGAGCAAGCTCTGCGCCGGATTCAGTCAGGGAACTATGGGGTCTGTGAAATTTCCTTCCGTAAGATCCCCCAAGCCCGTCTGGAGGCCATTCCTTTCGCCCGCTTGACCGTGGAATGCCAAGCCCAATGGGAGAAAGAATACGGCAAACGCCGGTTCCGTCCCTCCAATGAAGTGGGCTTCAGTGGAGGAAATTACATCGAAGATGAAGATTCTGACACAGTTTCTCTTGACGAAGAGGAAGATTAAAGCAACATCCGCCCCCCAAAGTTTCCTTCCATGCCACGCGATATCATCATTCTTGAATGCACCGAAGCGAAAGCTCAGGGCAAACCGACCTCTCGTTACGTTACCACGCGCAATAAGAAGAGCCTCCGCACACCCGGCCGATTGGAGAAAGTGAAGTTCAATCCTTTCCTCAAGCGCCGCACCCTTCACCGCGAACTCCGCTGATTTTCCCATGTCCGAGCCCAAAACTGTTCAACGTCGTATCAATTTCCGCAAGGCGAACCGGCAAATGCCGCGCCGTCGGCATGACATTCCTGCAAAGCAGGTGGTCGCCACTAACCCAGAACTCCTCACCAAGTTCACCTCAGAAACCGGCAAAATCCTGCCGCGCCGAGTGACTGGGGTCTCCGCTAAACTGCACCGCAAGATCACCAACGCGATCAAACAATCGCGCGCCGTGAACCTGCTGCCCTGAGTGCGGCCAGATAGCTTTTCCAAAACCACCAGCCCCTTAATCACGGGCTGGTTTTTTTGTTTTCGTTTACTCCTGATCAGGGAAATCTAGTAGCCCTGTCAGAAAAGCAACAACCTTGGCGAGTGCCCGTGCGCGGTGGCTGAGGCGATTTTTGATATCTTCACCCAATTCGCCAAAGGTCTTTTCATACCCATCCGGCACGAACAAGGGATCATAGCCGAATCCTTGCTCGCCGCGGAGAGTCTCGATGATCCGGCCTTCCACTGTGCCACTGTAATGCGCACGCTCCCGGCCTCCCCGCGCCAGCACCATCGTGCAACAAAACCTGGCGCTCCGTTCGCAGATGCCCTGCATTTCCCGCAACAAGCGTGCGTTGTTGCGCACATGGTCGCCCTCCTGCCCCCCATAACTTGAGGACCACACGCCAGGAGACCCACCCAGCGCATCCACCTCCAAGCCAGAATCATCGGATAGAACCCAACCCTCAACTCTACGGCTCACCCCCTCCGCCTTAAGACGCGCATTTTCCAAAAACGTTGTGCCAGTTTCCTCGATTTCCGGGCATTCTGGGAACGCTCCCATGTCCAGCACCTCGAATTTTCCACCAAGCATGGCCCGGATTTCCGCTGTCTTATGTGCGTTGCGGGTGGCCAATATCAAGCTCGGCAGGATTTGCATTCCCACTGCTAACGCGAACCCAAACCCCATGCCAGCGTATTGATCATTTTGCCTTGTATTTTGCCTTGCATGGGAAGGTCTCATGACTAGTCTGGCCGTGATCACGCCGCCACAGTCACGGCATTCACCAGAAAAACAGATTCATTCAACCCCATGAAATTCGTGTTCATCGCCGTAGCGACTGCCGTTCTCGCGGCATCCTGCAGCCCAAGCACCCCGGCCCTGCCTAAACCGGCATACGTGACTCCCTCCAAATGAGCCTATCCACAGTGAGATGCTCCCGCAGCGCCGGGCGGAATCCCATGATAACGGCCTAAACCTCTCCCTCAACAAAACCTACTGCATCCTGACACCATGATTCGTATTCTATCAGCACTCGTTGCCTCCGTATTCGCCCTGTTGACCGTATCCTGCTGCTGCACTGGCGAGGCCAAACCGCCCGGTCTGCGCAAGCTTCCCAAGTTCAGGGAAATCCAACAGGCTCAGGCACCGGCCGAACCGGTCTATCATGAGGTGCATCGCGAGAAGTAATTTCCCGCAGCACCACCGGAAAAGGTTCCTCCTGTCTTCAAGCGTCCTTCCGTTCCCACGGGAGGACGTTTCATCATATTCATAATGGAACGGGCTGGTATCCCGATGCGCCAGCCGTGCAAAACCTGCCTACAAATATGACCCACAAAGAACGATTCCATGCGACGGTCGAGCGTCGACCGGTCAACCGCCCCGCGTCCTGGCTTGGAATTCCAGCCACCTCTGCGGTCCCCCGCTTGCTAGGACACTTCGGCGTTCCCAATCTGGATGCACTGAGAGTAAAGCTCGATGACGATGTCTATCCGGTGGAGTTGCCCTATCATTCCCCGTTTTCTGATGCCATCTACATGGCGTTTGATTTCGCCAAGGCAGGTCACTTGGTGGATGAGGAACGCACCTTGAACACACCCGGTTGTTTTGAAGATGTGACCGATGTCGCGGAAGTGGATAATTTCGACTGGCCTGACCCTTCGAAATACATCTCCCCGGAAGAATGCCGCGCAGTAGTGGAGGCAGCACCACAAGATCACGCCATCCTCGGCGTGGTATGGTCCGCCCATTTCCAAGATACCTGCGCAGCCTTTGGAATGGAAAACGCCCTGATGAACATGATGGCGGAACCCGAAATCTTCCGTGCTGTCATCGACCGCATCACTGAATTCTATCTGCAGGCGAATGGCATTTTTTACGAGGCTACGCGCGGCAAGCTTGATGCCGTGCTCATTGGAAACGACTTCGGCAGCCAGCAATGCCTGATGCTTTCGCGCGACTTGATCCGGGAATTTGTCTGGCCAGGAACACGCCGCCTCGTGCAACAGGCGAAGTCCTACGGGCTCAAGGTCATCCATCACTCATGCGGCGCCATCCAGGAGCTGATCCCGGATCTAATGGAACTCGGCGTGGATGTGATCCACCCCATCCAGGCTCTGGCGCATGGAATGTCAGCCGAGGAGCTACACGAGAAATTCGCCGGTCAAGTCGCTTTCTGCGGCGGCGTGGATGCCCAGGACCTGCTAGTGCGCGGCAAGCCGGAAGAAGTCGCACGCCGCGTGCGCGAACTGGCGGCCCTATTCCCCACCGGTTTGGTCATTTCTCCGAGTCATGAGGCCATACTGCCCGACATCGATCCCGCCAATATCGAGGCGTTCTTCGAGGCCCTGCACATGCCCTCAGTCTGAGCAAACTGACAAAAATGAACCCTCTTGCCGCCAGCATTCTCTTCCATGCCATCGGCGCGGCCTCTGCCGCGTTCTGTTATACCCCTCAGAAGAAGGTCCGCGGCTGGTCTTGGCAATCGTACTGGCTCGTCCAGGCGTCCTTCTGCTGGCTGCTGCTGCCGGTGATCGGTGCCTTCCTATCCGTTCCGGACTACCTGTCCGTGGTGCGCGAGGCACCGCATGGGGCGATGCTCCGCGCATTTCTGTTGGGAATGGGCTACGGAGTTGGCGGCACCGCGTTCGGGATGGCCATCCGTTACGTTGGCTTCTCTATCACTTATGCTCTAGCCATCGGCATTTCCACCGTAATGGGCACCGCATATGCCATCGCGAAGGGAGACACCAGCATCTCGGACACCGCCCTCCACGTTCAGGAGTTTCTCGCCAAGACCGGCTCCGCTTGGGTGCTTGGGGGCATCGCTATCGGCATTGTCGGCATCGTGTTCTGCGGAATTGCGGGAAAGGGCAAGGAACGTGATCAAGCCACCCCGAAATCCCAAGCCTCTGAAAACAGCAAGATGCTCATCGGTCTGATGCTTTGCATCGTGGCTGGCATGCTGTCCGCCGTCTATGGCATGGCCCTGACCGAAGGCGAGCCTATCGCCAAGGTTGCCGAGGCGCACGCCACGGGGCACACGATTCTCGGCATCGACGGCCCTACCTTCAGGAGCAACGCAATCTATCCGTTTTCCAATGCCGGCGCATTTTTAACAACAGCGCTTTACTGCCTCTACCTGCATTGGCGCCACAAGTCCCTCGGGGAGGTAGTCTGCCTGCCGGAAGGCACCGAGAAACCCAATCTCAAGTTGAATTGGTCTATGGCCATCCTTACAGGCTGCCTATGGTACGGTCAGTTTTTCTTCTATGGATTTGGTCACTTCTTCATCATGAAGGTCAAGGGCTTCGAGCAAGTGTGCTGGGCTATCCACATGATTATGCTCATTCTGCTAGGCACACTGGCGGGGGTTCTTTTCAAGGAATGGAAGGGCTGCAGCCTAAAGACCAGGTCCATACTTGCTGGCGCGCTCGCCCTCCTCTCAGCCGGGATGATTTCGCTGAGCTATGGCAACTACATCGGCCAGCAGGCCAGCATCAATCCACCCCCTCACCCCGCAAAGTCCCGCTAGATCAGCTCCGCTGCTATCGGATCCACAAGCGCCCTACCACGGCCAATGAGGACGATTCGGTCCTGCTCGATTCGGGCGAGGCCCTCATCCGCAAGTGTCATGGCGCGCTGCTGCCCTTCAGGAGTGAGCAGGTCCAGCGTGATTCCATCGGAGGAACGCAGGCCTAGCGCAATGCGTTCGAGGCGGATCGCTTCGGCATCGAGGAGTTCCGCTTCAGCTGTGGCAAGTCCGAGCGTCTTGATCAGGGTGATGTATTCTGCAGTGTCAGCAATATTTTTCGTCCTGACACCCGCAAGAGTGGAAACTGCGGACGGGCCCAACCCTAGGTAGTCTTCCCCACGCCAGTAACCATGATTGTGGGAGGACCTGTGGCCGGGTTTAGCATAATTGGAGGTTTCGTAATGGTCGAATCCTTCGGATATCAGATATTCGTCTGCTAGGTTGAAGAACGTGGCATCGATATCTTCGTGGATGGAAACTTCGCCGCGCTGCAGGGATTTGAAAAATGCGGTGTCCTCCTCATAGGTGAGATTGTAAGCGGACAGATGATCTGGGTCTAACGAAACAGCCTGCCGGAGGGTGGATAACCAATCGTCCTCAGACTGGCCGGGCACGGAAAATATCAAATCAATGTTGATTTCGGGAATTCCCGCCTCGCGCAGAATAGCCACAGACTCCACGGCCTGCATCATGCTGTGTTCGCGGCCCAGGGTTTCCAGAATCTTAGGCGTGAACGACTGGATACCTAAGGAGACACGTGTCACTCCTAGTTCGCGGAACAAGCGGGCTTTTTCTAGATCGAAGGTAGCAGGATTGGCTTCCAGCGTGACCTCATCGAGACGTGAGAAATCCAGTATTTCATGCAAGGCAGAAAACAAGCGCGTAAGATGGCGCGGCGAAAGCATGCTTGGCGTGCCACCACCCATATAAAGTGTGCGCGGGACAGCTCCCGCCCCCCCGATCCGCCGCCGCGCCTCTTCTGTTAGCGCATCAACGAACTCTCCGATCGGCGTGCCGCCCGGCGTATGCTTGTAAAAAGAGCAGTATGGGCAGACCCGGTGGCAGAAGGGTATGTGGAGGTAAAGCAGCACGCAGGGGAAGTTTGGCAAAGGCCGGGGGGAATGGGAAGGATGAAGGCAGGAGGTCGTGCGCTCCAGCCCCTTTCCAGCTTGCCGCCCGATGCGTGGGCTGTTATAGGCCAGCCACGCTTATGAAAAGAATCTACCTTGTCATCGGTCTGTCACTTGCGGCATGGGGCTGGCTCATGCCGTCCTATTCGGAAGAAAAGGTTCCTCCGGCATTCGAAAAAGCTGCCGATAAGGCGAACGCGCAAGACCCCTATGCGCCTGATGCCCGCGAGTCGGATCCCTCCGATCATGATGCGTCCAAACCAGACCCCTTCGAGTATGATGCCCACGGGCCGAAAAGGGTCCAAGTGCAGGTGGAATTCATCGAACTGTCCCATGAGGCACTCACCAAGCTGTATTTCCTTGCCGGACCCAATATTTCGGACGCCGCTAACTTGCGCAAGCAAGTCCAGGAAATGGCCGAAAAAAAAGAAGCCAAAGTGCTTGAAACCCAAATCGTCGTTGCCCGCAGTGGACAAAAATCCACAAGCGAGTCCATCCATGAATTCATCTATCCGACCGAATACGAAGCACCCGGTCTCCCGGTTCCCGGAGGGGATAAGGAAGCCAAACAGGAAAAGAGCATCCCCCTGGCCACTGCATTTCAGACCCGCAACCTCGGCAGCAATCTTGAAATCGAACCAACGATCGGTGAGACTGATGGACTCACCGACCTCCGCCTCATCCCGGAACTGAGTTGGCACACAGGAGATACTTGCTGGCAAGATGTCAAGGATGCGGCTGGCAACACCTCCAAAATCACCATGCCGGACATCTACACCTTGCGGATCAATACCCAAATCACCTGCGTCAACCACCAATACAACCTGCTAGGTGTCCTGTCGCCCAAGGATTCCAAGGGAGATGTTGACATGAGCCGCAAGGTGATGGTCTTCGTGAAATGTGATATCCTCCACGCGAAATGAAAACCTCCCTATCATTATTTTTGCTAGATTTGATATTTGCCGCAGCACACGGTGAAGTCATCACGCTGGCCCATCCGGGCGACTCCCTGTCGCCGGACCAGACCGTCGTTTGGTCACCCACGTTTCAAGCGGCATGGGACCAGCTCAATCTGAAATGCGGCGGCCTGCCGGTCCGTGTGGAACCTCCTAACGAATTGATGGCCAGACTCGATTCCTTCCGCTGGGACGCCCGGGAAGTGATGCCTGTGGGAGCATGGAAGGCGTGGTGCGGCCCCGCCAGCCAGGACTTCCTTAAACAGGTGAACGAGGAAGCCGCAGTCATCACCCGGGAGCCCAAAGGTCCTTTCGAATTGTTAGAATACAACCCCAAAAATCTCGCTTTCTTCGGCCTGTTGGACCATAAGGTGGAGTTCCTGAAGGAATTTTTCCGCTCCACCAAAGCACCGATGAAGTTCAAGACAAGCGCCGGAGAACAGCCGGTGCAATTCTTCGGGGTTCGGGGTGACTTGAGTGGCGCGATGGCAGGAGCCGTGAGCGTCCTAGCATGGCGGCCGGTGGATGGCTCGCACGCAATTCAAATCCGATGCAAGCAGGAAGACGACACGGTCATTCTCTATCATCCACCGAAAAACCAGGACTTCGCTACGGCCTGCCTGTGGCTCCGCACCTGGCGCGCCGCTTTAGCAAGCGTGCAGGGCCACGTCGACGAATGGAACGATCCCCAGCTCCATGCCGATGACGAAATTCAAATCCCTTATGTCTCGTTGAAATCCAAGGCTGATTTCCCGGCCCTTCTGGAGAGCGTACGCTTCTATACGGAAAACGAGAATCCTTGGAAAATCAATCGCGCCGAACAAATCACCCGCTTTGAACTCCACGAAAAAGGTGCCACTGTCAGGGTTGAGGCCAGCGGCGAAGCCGCTGCGTCCGCACGATCACCGACCGCCACCCGCCATTTCACCTACGACCGCCCATTCTTCGTCTTCCTCTGGCGCAAGGACGCCGAGTGGCCGTATTTCGGCGCGTGGATCGGGGACACCTCGGCCTTGAAGGCGTTCGCCAAGGAGAATAACTAATAACATCATGCTCATCGGAACCCACGCGCTGCTGCCCGTCTGCGGATGTTTGGTGGCGGATTCCATTTCTGTAGTCTTGGGACGGGACCGTTTGTTCCCGCCCAAATCCTTATGGGCAGTGGCTGCCTTCGGAATTCTGCCCGATGTCTGTTCACCCCATATCATGCTGGAGGACCGTCATACCAGTTTCGCGCACTCGGTATGGTTCCTAGGCGCAATAATCCCTGTGGCTGCAATGGCCGGAAGCTTTTTTGCCAAAGGCCGTCGAATAGCAATCACACTGGTCTGCTGGACCTCCACTATGCTGCACCTTGCGGCTGATGCTATATCCGGGGGGATCGCATGGCTCTTCCCTTGGAGAAAGGAAGTGATCGGCGGCTACTGGATCAGCCTGGATTACTGGATCTGGTCGGACGCGTTTTTCGTGGTTCTTGCATGGGTCCTGATCAGAGCCTTGCCGCACTTGGAGGCTCGGAATATCCGGAGCTAGACCCCCGCCGCTTTCGCGGTTGCGCTATGGATTGAACACGGTAGAAACACCCCGGAATGTCGAAACAAGCGCTCAATGTGTTGCCACGTCCTGCGATGACCGGGGAGTTTGTGCCGCCAGATTATTTCCGCAGACTGGAGCGTGCAGAACTCCTCCGCGCGGATCGTCCGTTAGAAGTGGATCTTGGCTGTGGAGACGGATCGTTTCTCATGGAAATGGCACGACACCATCCGGAACGGGATTTTCTCGGTGTGGAACGCCTGCTAGGCAGAGCGCGCAAAGTCTGTCGCAAAATAACACGCGGGCACTTGGACAACGCGCGGGCACTGCGCCTGGACAGCCGTTATGTGGTTGAGTGGCTGCTTCCAGAGGCGTCAGTCTGGCGGCTACACTTGCTATGCCCCGACCCGTGGCCAAAGGTGCGGCACCATCGGCGGCGCCTAGTGCAGATGGAGTTTCTGGATGCAGTGCACACGGCGCTTGTTCCAGGTGGCGAATTTCTCTTCATGACCGATCATGAGGAATACTTCCAATGGGCGGTGGCAAAAGCAGAACTCTTCAGCAAGTTCGAACTCCTTACCTGGGAGGAAGATTCGTTTTTCTATCCTAAGACCGATTTCCAACAACTGTGGGAAAGCGAGGGAAAACCAATGTGGCGCCTGCGTTGCCGTAAAGAAATGTGATAGCATTCACTGATTCTCCCTCTTCTCCAAAACTATTGGAGAAGAATTCAGAAAACCTTCTATCCTCAGATTTCCCACCTTGTCCACACGCAAGGTCACCCCACCAGATTTCGATAGGTCTATTACCTTGATTCCACGGGATCTCCAGTAGTCCATGGTCCCGGGGTCACGCCGTTCCTCCACGGGAAATTGCGAGTTCGTGGCGATAATCACCTGCGGATGAACGGCATTCAGAAATGGCTCGCACAACGACAAATCCGTGCGGTGGTGACCCGCAATAATAATATCTGCTGATAGATCTTTCCCAGAATCCAGCATTTTCATTTCTGTGCGCATCCCGGCGTCACTCGTAAAAAGCATTTTCCACCCGTGCCAATGGAGGCGGAACACAGCCACCTGCTCATCAGCCACCACATTCTTCTTATAGGCGTCTGGCGCATGCAGGGTTTCGAGGGATGCCCCGTCCGGAAAACCTATCAGACGCGATTCATCTGCTAGTGAAATTTGAATTCCTGCCTTGGGTGCATCCCTGATCCATGCCTTATAGACGGGGCTGCGCGAAACAAACACAGGGACCAGCGCCTGGCGGATAGGAAATGCGGTCCATACTGCCGTCCCCCCACCAAGATGACCACTGTCTGGGTGACTGATCACCACCGAATCCGGCTCTATTCCCAGCTGACGCAGTGAGGGCATCAGGCTGTGTCTGAAACTCTGCCGACCTCCACAATCCATCAGAACAGATCTGTCTCCACCTCCAGAAAAACAGGCGGCGCCATCGCCTCGCTCGAGATCATATACTAGCAACTTCGGACTCTCGTCACGGCAGACATGAAAATGACCGCCCGGAATGGAGGAAAAAGCCTCCGCCGAGAAGACAGTGGTGTTGGCAAACCAACTGTTGATCCGGCTCACCGGGCGGGCAAGCAGTGGCAGGGGTGATACGGCCACACATACCAGTCCGCCCACCAGTAGCACGAACACCTGCGGCACCAGCACCAAGCTTGCCAGAATAGAAACCGGCGTGACCATGCCGAAATGGTATGCCGTTAGTGGCGCGGAGCCTGCGGCCGCCGCCACCGAGACCCCTAGGGATTGGCTGGTGTTTTTGCGCAACCTCAGCCAACCCACCTGCAACCAGCTCATCCGGCGCCTTGGCAGGTATGGCTCCGGCACAGCCATCCACCGAAAGAGGCTGCTTGTCCAGGCAGTCCCTACGGCGATGGCCGCCACCACACCATAGGAAAGTTGCACCCCGGGTTGGAACAGCATCCGTCCGTCCCACAGCATTGTGCCCAACAGAACAATCCCCAGCACATTCAACAGGTCGGGCCGTAACCGGAACACAAACGCCCCCAGAAACACCGTCGCCATCCATGCGGAACGCACTGCCGGAGGGCTGTTGCCCGTAATCCACGAATAACCGAACACCAAGGGGATCAGGAACAGCACTGCCCATCGCCGCGGCACACCGGCCCAGCTCAATAAAAACCAACCTATGCTTCCTACCATGGCAACATGCAGCCCGCTCACCGAAAACGCATGCAGCGTCCCGCTGTTGCGGAAGGCCCTTACCAGAGAGTCGGCATCCGGCGGGGTCTCACCGATTACCACCGCGCGGATGACATTGGCCTCCTGCGAATCATCTGGCAGTCCCGTGGTCACCCGCTCACGGAACCCTTGGCGGATCCGTGAGCCTAACAACGCAAGCCGCCCGGTTTCCACCTCGTCCAGTCCCTCAGACATAAACACTGCCGCCACCCCCTGCCGCTTCAGCCAGTTGGCCCGGTCAAACTCACCCGGGTTCCGGATTTCTGGAATAGGCCCAAAATTCCCCCTACCAGACACCACCGCACCAGCAACCGGTGGCTCCCCCTTGCCTTGCCAGACAACCCGCGCACCGGGACACTCCCCGTCTATTAGAACAACTGGTGCCGACCATGAGTGTTTGGTCCCCTGTGCGTCCTTTATCACCCTCCCCTTCAACCCGTTTCCATGATTTTCTAGCAATATTTTCACTACCCCCAGCCTGTCAGCTTCCCGCCAGACAAATCCCGCTACCGAAAGCCACCCGCACAAGAGCCATGCAAGTCCCAGCCTCCAACCCAAAATCTGTCCGCCCGTGCATGCAATCACCGCGCCCGCTACCCAGCCCCCATAGGAATGAAAATTCTCCGCTATCACACACGCCACCGCCACCAGCGCCGCAGCAAACATAGGGTGGCGTCCGATACATCGCGGCAACCAAGCACGCAGGCCGGCTCCGGGATTCCACATGGCCATGAGGGGTGGACGGTAATCACGCCAGGGCTCTAACGCCCATGTTCATTCTCCGATAGCGGCAGATCGTAGACGATAGGGCCTTGTTGATGCAGGTCTGCGGATCCCTCTGCAGTGCCCATCCCCTCCATGAACTCCTTCTCCTCTCGCGCCTCATCTTCCACGTCCCAATCGTGAAGTTTGTGGCTGGCATTTGCGGCGTGGCGCGTCTGGGGGAACTGATCGATCACCTGTTGCAGGATCGCCCTGGCGGATGCCCGGTCACCCTCCACTTCATCATACAACTCCGCCAGACGGAACAGGAAGTAAGCGGCATCGTTCACCTCCCACGCCTGACTTTCCAGCGCAAGACGGATCGTCTGGATCGCAGCCGGCGCATCCTTCAGGTTTTCCTTCTGAATCTTGGCAATTTCCACCCACGGCAGGCGGTTCAATGGATCATTGGCAGCAGCCTGTTTGAAGGCAGCAATAGACCCATCATAGTCACCCTGCGCCTTCAGGGAGCGGGCATCATGCATCACATCATGCTCCATCATCTCCGCGCTGTCATAAACCGCATGAGTGACTCGTTGAGCCAAGGACGGAAGGACTTGCAGCACAAAAAATATTCCAACCAAACCTGCGCTCAGAAACACCAACAACACGCCGTTCAATGTTCTGGTTCCCTCCAGGCCCTGCATCTTTTCCTCCAGTTTGGGTAGTTGACCATCGGGGTCTCCCTTTTCCTGAAGCAGCACCACCCGCACATTATTCTCTTTGATTGCCGCACCGGTCTTTAAATACATCATCCAAGTTCCACCCAGAAGCGCAGCCAACAAGAGATACATCAGCCATTTCATGGGAATATCCTATCAAGATTTCTGACTAACCGGAAGCAAAAAGTCTCCACGCAGTGGATAAATTGAGTGATGAGGGAGTGGATGCGCGGGAATAATCCTGGTGGTTTTCATAAAACACGTTCCATTTTGGGTTAAACCCCCGAAAAATGGTCAAGTTGCAGGATTTTACTCATCGAAGCAAATAACTCGGCATTATCACAGCTTGCGGGCGTTCCGCCCCTCGTCGATCAATTTCCAGAAGTGCTTGGAGCCAGCCAAGGCCTCATCCTCGGCCAATGGCATCTTCGCACGAAATAGGAAATCCGAAAAAGTGCCCTTGTGCAGGACCCGGTGCACGATCACAGCCCCCTCCTTGACCTCGAAATAAAACCGGTAATCCTTCGCTCGGAAACGATACAAGACCCGCCCATCACGCTCGATTTTGCCAAACCGATCACCGTCGAGGCACTCCAGATCTTCCTTGCCAACCCGAAACTCCTCGATCAGGTCAAGCTGCTCAAGCGTATCGAGGCTCGAAAGCTCGGCGGCACTGATTTCATTGAATACTATCTGCAACACCCCGCGACCCTAGACCCCGGATCTCCGGGAGAAAAGCGCAAAGAATGTTCCCGGTAATCCGGGATTGCAGGGAAGTGGGAAGGGGCTAGAGTTGCCATTGAATATGAGCCGCAGATCGAGAAGAAGACGTAGCACCTCTGGCGGCGCGGGCTGGCTGGGAA
>Ga0209697_10007268_pt1 | contig 13007 bp, 6 predicted proteins | sample AliMusrvi5mmetaG_FD_184115 | JGI IMG/M metagenome (GOLD analysis project Ga0209697, IMG submission 184115) | Freshwater lake bacterial and archeal communities from Alinen Mustajarvi, Finland, to study Microbial Dark Matter (Phase II) - Alinen... | ecosystem: Environmental > Aquatic > Freshwater...
CAGATTTTATTTGCGTCTACAGTTACAGTTTGATTTGAAGAAATAGTTACATCATCATTGTTTCCAGGAACTAAACCACCTACCCAAATTGAACCGTCTGTCCAGCTGCCTGTATGCGCATCGGTTATACTGGCTGCTGGTAATAAAGTCACTACTACGTTGCTCGTATTGGAACATGTATTAGCATCTGTACCTGTTACAGAATAGGTCGCTGTAGCTGTTGGTGTAATAGTGATTGTGTTGGTTGTTGCTGTAGTATTCCATAAATAAGTATCTCCTCCTGTTGCTGTCAGTGTGACACTGTTGCCTTCACGAACTGATTGAGCACTGCCTGCACTGATCGTTGGTAATGGATTAACTGTAACAACAGCAGTAGCTGTATTTGAACATCCTGTAGTTGAATTTGTACCTGTAACAGTATAAGTAGTTGAAGTGGTTGGATTCACAGTGATTGGAGAACCTGAACCACTATTGCTCCAAGCATAAGTGTTAGCGCCTGTAGCTGTTAAGTTCTGTGAATTACCAATACAGATTGTACCACCACCTGCTGTTACTGTAGGTAATGGATTAACTGTAACAACTGCAGTAGCCGTATTTGAACATCCTGTCGTTGAATTTGTACCTGTTACTGTATAAGTTGTAGAAACTGTCGGTGAAACTGTCGGGTTTGATAAAGTAGATGAAAATCCTGACGGATTAGAACCCCATGCATAGGTGTTTGCGCCTGTAACGGTTAAGCTTTGTGAATTACCAATACATATTGTGCCGCCGCCTGTAGCGACTATTGGTAATGGATTAACAATAACGACTGCATGTGCTGTGTTAGAACAATTATTTCCATCAGTACCTGTAACAGTATAAGTTGTAGATATTGTCGGATTTACTGAAACAGGAGTACTTGATCCTTCATTGCTCCAAGCATACGTGTTAGCGCCTGTAGCGGTTAAGTTCTGTGAATTACCAATACAGATTGTACCCCCACCTGCGGTGACTGTAGGTAATGGATTAACTGTAACAACTGCAGTAGCCGTATTTGAACATCCTGTCGTTGAATTTGTACCTGTTACTGTATAAGTTGTAGAAACTGTCGGTGAAACTGTCGGGTTTGATAAAGTAGATGAAAATCCTGATGGGTTAGATCCCCATGCATAAGTATTTGCACCACCGGCTGTAAGGTTCTGTGAATTACCTATACAGATTGTACCACCGCTTGCGGTGACTGTTGGAAGAGGATTGATACTGATTGATATTTGTTGTGCAACAGAAACATGATTAGCATCAACTACAGTTACTGAATAAGTTGTATTAGTCGTAGGTCCAGTGACAATTGTCCTGATTGCGTTGGTTGAAGCATCATCCCAGGTATATGTGTACGGAGATGTTCCTGTACCAGGCGTAACAGATGCTGTTAATGTTAAAGAAGAAGATGAACAAATAGGATTTTGATTAGGAGTAATTGAAACTATTATTAAAGGTGCACAATTTGCAATGATATTTGAATTTTGTCTCACTGCTGAACCAACTGTTCCACTTAAAGTTGTATTGAAACTTAAACCACTACCATTAGTGACATCCATACCAATAGAACCATTATTGGCAACTGTTCCTCCTGTTGAGAATGTAGCAAAACCCGTAGATGGACCTGTAATGCTTTTACCACTGACATTATTGAGTATTCCATTTGTAGCACTGGAGATATTGACACTTGCACCACAATTCATTTTTAATGTGCCATTATTATAGAATCCATTAGCAGAAGTGCCGTTAAATGTCATTGTACCGCCATTTGTAAATAACCCATTATTTGTAAAATTAAGATTTGCAGGATCAACAGCACTAAAGGTCATTGATGCGCCTGAATTTAAAGTTACTCCACCTGTTGTATTATCATTTTGAACTTTTCTGTAAATGCCTGTTCCTGTAATTGTTTGAGCGTTCGTTCCAACAAAATCAAGAATTCCTGTACCGGTAATCATTGAGCCATTGTTAGTAACATTCCCATAAACATTCACATTTGCAGGACTATTAAGAGAAGTACCACTATTAATAGTAAAATTGCCATTAATAATTTTTGTTACCCCACTTGTTGTTACTGTTCCATTATTATTTAATATTAGATTATTAAACGATCCACTTCCTGAAATGTCTTGAGAAGTTGATCCATTCAACGTGATACTTCCTGAACCAGTATGCAAACCATTTTGAACCAGATTTCCATGTATATTAATCGTATTTCCACCATCGTTCAATGTTGTACCACTATTAATGGTTAGTTTGTTAAAATATCCACTTCCTGTTATATTCTGAGTGCCACTTTTTGCTAATGTAGTACCAGTTCCTGATTCTGCACCATTATTAATTATATCGCCATAGCAATTGAGAAAGTTGCCATTATCATTTAATGTGGAACCACTTTTTATTTCAAGAGTGCCATTAATAGTTTTTGCACCACCATTAACAGTTGTAGTATAACCATTATTATTAATTGTAAGATTATTAAACGATCCAGTACCACTGATGTCTTGAGCGGCGCTAGAGCTATTCAATGAAATACTTCCACCTCCAGTATTTGAGCCATTATTTATTATATTACCATATACTTTTATTGTATTTCCGCCATCGTTTAATATTGCTCCACTATTAATGATTAATTTATTAAAAGTTCCACTCCCTGTTATATTTTGAGTTCCACTTTTTGCTAAAGTAACTCCACCGTTATTAACTCCAGTTGATGTTATAGTACTATTGTTAACAATATCTGTATAGCAAGTAAATATATTTCCATTATCATTAATAGGGCTGCTTATAGTGAGTACTCCATTAACAGTTGTTGCGCCGCCTAGTGTAGCAGTTTGTCCACTTTTATTGATGGTAAGATTATAATAATTGGATGATGTTCTAATAGTTTGTGCAGCAACAGTATTAGTATAATTAATTGTACCGGACAATGTATTTGCAAAAGATCCATTGCTTGCTGTTGTATTAGATGCGCCAATATTAATTGTTCCGGTATTTGTTAATACATAACTGCCACCTGAAAAAATGAGTGATGAAGTAGGAGAGCCAATTGTAAATGTTCCATTATTTGTCAATGCATTGTTAAGTTCGCAATACACTGATGCTCCTGTTCCGCCGGCTGTATTATCAACGGTAAAAGATGCGCCACTGCTTATTGTATAAGTGCCAGTAACGGTAACTTTAGAATTCGCTTGATCTCCTCTTAAATTAATTGTAGGTGAACCCTTGATAGTTGCTGATGTTCCGGCAAGTGTAATAATGGATTGAGTACCTGTTTGAGTAATCGTGCCTGTTCCGGCAAGATTACCATTGATTGTAAGGTTTTTCCCATTAGTATTGATGTATCCTGCACTTGTCCCTGAAAGAGTTAAACTTGCAACAGTTGGAGAAACATCTAATGTAACGGTTATGCCTGAGTTTATAACTACTGCATCCGTTGATACAGGTACTACGCCTGTACTCCATATGCCTGGAGTATTCCAGTTTCCTGTTGTGATTGCTATAACGCCAGGAGTTATTAATGCTGAACTGGTAGCTGTACAACTTGTTGTATTATCTGTTACGGTTAATGTATAAGTTATAGTTGTTGTTGGTGAAACAGTTGGATTAGCAACAGCATCAGGAGTTGCACCTGAACTCGCTGCCCAAAGATAAGAATAGCTACCTGAACCACCTGATGCAGTTGGACTTCCACCAAGCGTGAGTAATGGACCGCTTTGACTACCTCCTGCATTGGCATAAAGTTGTAAAACGCTGATACTAATAGTGCTTGAATTAGCACAGTTATTGGCATTAGTAACAGTAACAGTATATGTGCCGGCACTTACAGGTTGAATGTTTGTTATTGAAGGATTCTGCAACGTGCTTGTAAACGAGTTAGGTCCTGCCCAGCTCCATCCTGTGGCTGAAGAGCAAGTGAAGCTAAGAGTTTGATTAATACATATAGGGCTATTACTACCAACAGTTGGTGCTGAAGGTAAAGTATTTATTGTAACTGACACAGTTGCAGTTCCACTTGAAGCACCGGCAGTAACGCTAACAGTATATGTATAAACTCCTGTTACTGATGGCGAAATTATTGGATTGGAAATATTAGTTGCTGAAAGATCAGGAGCACCGGAACTCTTTGACCATAAATAAACATAAGCACCATCTCCGCCGCTGGCAGTTGGACTACCACCTATTGAAAATGAAGAATTGTTAAGACATTTAGTTTGTGGGCTCCCAGCACTTACAACCAATGGACTTCCGCTTCCTGATATTTCATAGGCTCCAATTGTTGGTGTAGAGGCATCACGTATTGTACCATAAATATCAGCGGTAATACCTGATATTGGCGTGCCTTTGATTTTAGCAGGAGAAGTACTTGCTAAATTTAAATTAGAATTAGTTGTATCTATAAATTGTGGATCTCCCGTTACACCATTGCATTCAAATGTTTTGCCTGTACATATTGCGGATCCTGATCCAACAGCTGTATAATTTGTACTAGTCAAATAGTATAAATTAGTTCCTGATTTTAAATAAGAAAGATTATAATTTAGAGTAGTTGGCAATGTGGCATTGTTAGTATATAAAGCGTTTCCTCCATTTTTAGCTGCCAAAATATTATTTCTAATATCCCATCCACTTAAACTTGCTGTGGCATATATAGCATATTTTCTTGCATATATGGAATTAAAATAAATTTTATTTGATATTCCATTACTTACAATTATTCCATTTTCAAAACCGGATATGTAATTATTTTGTATCGTTCCGCCACCTGTTGGGTTATTAAAAATTCCAATACCATTTTTCCCTGTATTATCAGCAATAATCTTATTATTATTAATTAAGAAATTATTGGCTGTTGAAGCTTGAATATAGATGCCTTCGGAAGAACTTGTATTCGCATTATTTTTAATATTAATAGTACACCCCGTTATTGTACAATAGGAAGCATTTGCATTAAGTTGTATTGCGTATGAGCTTCTATTGAAAAATGTGCAATTTTGAACATAACAATAAGGACCATTTACATCTATACAATCCTGATTCGGAGATTGATTAACAAATTCACAATTCACAACCTTTATATTGTTGTTGCCGGTGCCTTCTGAAATTTTAAACATAACCGCTCCACCAGTGGTACTAGGTTGGTAAAATTTTATATTACGAAAAGTTAGATAAACAGTACTATTTGAAACATAAAATATATTTGTACCACTAGCAGCTGTAAAAATAGTTTTGCTAGTATCTGCACCTTGAAAAACTAATGCTCCTGAAGCTGATCCTTGATCTGATGAAGTAAACGTTTGCTGATTAACGGAATATGTTCCAGCATCTATAAAAACGGTATCATTAGCGCCAAGAACATTATTGTCCAACACTGATTTTACAGTTAATTTTGGTGTGCTTTTACTTTTTCCATCGTTTGCATCACTTCCGATAACCGTACAATAAACATCACCTGTTGTTGAAGCATCATTTACATAATATTTTGTTGCAGCATGTGCTTGAACTATTACAAGCAGACAGAGAGATAATAGGGCTATTCCTTGCTTTAACCCTGATAACAGATTTTTTTTCATACTAGTAATTTTTAAGTTAATAATTATTAAAATTAAATAATAGTGAAATAGTCAAATTGACACAAAGATATAATTTTAAATAAGCGAATGCAAAAAAAATATTTATTTTTTTCGACTAACATCAAAAAAAACATAAAAACTCAATACAATATATAGCTGAAATATTATAATATGTCTCATTGCTTTAGGTCTGAAAATCGAATAAATTATAGTGTTTTTTATGATTTTCCCCCAAAAATGATATTTGAAAATATGGGAGGCAAATTAAAAATTTTAAAACTTATTGTTTTAAAAATAGATAGTTTCTAAAACTAATTGCTTAATATTTTTTTTTACTTTTGTCGGATTATTTTAATAATTTCACGCAAAAATTATACTTATGGTCAAATATAATGTTAAGAATATAATAAAAGCTTTATCTGTTGACTGTGTGATATTTGGTTTTGAAACAGGTGAATTGGAAGTTCTTTTATATAGACGTCGTGTTGAACCTTTCAAAAATCAGTGGGCTCTGCCCGGAGGATCTGTACGTTATGATGAAGATGTTGATGAAGCTTCCAAGCGAATATTGAACGACTTTACAGGAGTCAATAAAGTATATATGGAGCAACTTCAAGCTTTTGGTGAGGTTGATAGATGTCTTGAGAGTCCTTATGGACGAACGGTTACAATTGTTTACAAAGCGCTTGTTCAACCCGGGAAATTTAAACTTATACCAGGTGCAGATGCTGACGAAACAAGGTGGTTTAATATTAAAAAAGTCCCTAAATTAATTTATGACCATAACCGTCTTGTGAAAGAAGCTTTAAAAGGATTAAAAAGAAAAATTAAATATGAACCTGTAGGTTTTGAACTCCTGCCAAAGAAATTTACTTTGTTTCAACTACAGGAATTATATGAAGCAATTTGGAATGTGGAATTTGACAAACCAAACTTCAGAAGGAAAATTCTTAACATGAATTTAATTATTAAACTTGATGAGAAGCAGGACGGTGTCAGCCACAGGCACGCTGCTTTATATAAGTTTGATAAAAAACGATATGATCTGCTTAGTAAAAAAGGTATGTTGTTTGAAATGTAAAAAGGAGCTGATTTTTGATAATCCAAAATTTTATTTTCTGTTTTTGTTATAGTAGAAAGTACTATATCTGAAATAATTTTTTTTTCTTTGAGTTTTTAAATAGATCACTCATTTCTATATTAAAATAAAAATAAAAAGTTTTTTTCGCCCTTGAACTGGTTGTCTTTATTGGGATTTAATTTTTTTTTAAAAAAATATTAAATAGTTATTGTTGTTTTGACCATTTGTTATATATTTGCAAAAAGAATTTACTATTTTTTTTACAAAAACAAAAAATCTGTGAAGAAAACAATACTCTCAATTCTTTATCTTATCGTCAATCTGACAATTGTTTGTGCTCAAGATACTACAAAAAGTAATATACTTGATACAAATAATACGGTTTCAGGATTAGACAAAATTCAACAGGATAGAAGAATCCTTGATCTGACATATTCCGGTGACAAAAGTTTTTTGTGGTCAGAAAAAGTTCCTGATTATATTAGGACGTTAAATATCGGCGGCTATCTTCGCCTTTGTACGGAAATGCGAAATATGAAACAACCTTATTATGGTGGAGTTCAAGGAAAAACAGTTTTTGTCGGAGATGAAGGTTATTCAGAGCCGTTGTTGCTTTTGAATATTGGAGGAAAAGCATCAAAAAATTCTTCTTTCATGACGGATTTGCATTTTAATAATTTTTTTACAGGACCCAATAATTCACCTACTCTTAATTCGCATTTTACTGTTGGTTTTACCGGTACAATGACAACCAGCTTTGCAAGAATTAATGTTCGATTGGGTGGTTTGCATTGGTATGAACTTACAGATTTGACATTAGGATCAATCAGCAAAATTGATAGATACAGTATCTTTGAAAGATCTCCTTGGGAACCTTATGGTGAAGTAAATGAAAAATATGATAATTATTATGATAAAGGCAGCATCAGTAAAGATGCTCGCTGGGGAAAAAGAGAATTTCAGGGAATCATTTTAGAAACAAGTGATTTGCCAAAAAATTTATTTGTAAAAGCAATGTATGGTAAAACGTCTCAAAATGGTGATTATACAAGTGTTTTACCTAATAATGTTTTTGGAGGTCAAATAGGTAAGTCATTATCAACGGATCAATATATTTCTTTAAATACATTTAATAAAACAAGTTATTCTGATAGTGTTCATGGGAAACCTGTAGGCTATAACATTCATACGATTGCTTGGAATTTTACCAAAGGTAAAGTGATTCTTAGAGGTGAAGCGGGAGCCGGTGATTATTATAGCCCGAATTATCCTATAAAATTTAGCGAAGGAATAAAATTTAAAGTATCTGTTCCAAAAGACGCCACCTGGTTACCTTTTGAATTGCAACTCTTTCGTTTAGGTAAATATTTTGTTAATGAAAATGCAGGTTTTGCTAACACGACAATTCATGAAACGTTTAATGTGAGTGCAAACGGAACAGCACAGGCACAAAGTCAATCTACAAATTATCCGTTCCATAGCCCGATAGTTGATAGTGACGATTTGACGAATAACCGTCAAGGTGGTTGTTTGTTTTTAGAAAAAAGTGTAACAAAAAAAATAAAAATTAGATTAGGATTGGGTATTTCGCAAGAAATAGAAAAAGGATCTAATCAATTATCTTACAATCATAGAATAAATAGTCTTGTAATGAACAGAGTAGTTACAGGATGGAATTGGTGGACTGGCGCAGTGTTTGGACCATACAGCAGAACGTATGGAATGTTCCGTGGTATCTATGAAGTTGTGAATATTACAGATTCAAATTATTCTAAAAAGCATTTTAACAATCTTGATTTTCAAATTAAATTCAAACAAAAGTTATTTGGAAATCCTTTATACTTTTTCTATAATTATTCCTATAAATCTGCTCAAAGTAATTTTTCTGCTGTTCCTGTTTTTGATGATAAAGCTTGGATACGACAGGGAATTCATGAGCTTGATTTCTATTATCAGCTATTGCCAAAAGTAATGTTAACAGGGTATATCGGATTAGAAACAGTAAAAGGAAATAAACAAACTGATATAGATAAAGCTTCAGGACTTGATTCTACAGTCGTTTCAGCAGCCGACAGAAAAGCATATGTTGCAACCAATCTGCCACGAAACCAACTGGAAACTTCGTACAGCGTGGGATTTGATTTTGATATTGCTAAAAATGTTGGGCTGTATATTCGTCAACGCTGGTTCGATTGCAGAGATAAAAATTTCTCATTAGATCATTTTAAAGGAACTGAAACTTTTATAGAATTAAAAATGTTTTTCTAATAATATAAATTAAAAAAAGATGATAAAGAAAAGTTTACTATTTTTAATTATCTGGATGTGTACACTTCCTACATTCGCCCAATTTGGAAAAATTACTTTTAACGGATTAGGTCGATCATACATCAATGCAAGTGAGTTGTCCGGCAATATTACTAAAAATGACACCACGACTGCAAATAAAACAAACAGTGGTGTAACAATATTGGATCTTAACTTCAATATTAAGCCAAATAAATCAACTGAGATTGTTGCATTGACAAGGGTGGAAGACAAATTTGGAGGTTTTTGGGGAAATGGATTAACACTTAAATTTCGTCAGTTATATGCGAGAGGTGTAGTTGCTAACGCGGTTCGTTACAGAGTGGGTGATATTTATGTTGAGAATTCACCTTATACTACTTTTAATCCTATGGTTGAAGAAAGTTATAATCAAGCAGAACTTTTTAATATGTACAAAGATTATTTATATTATGATAATTTTCATGTGAAAGACAGATGGCATATGCAAGGCGCAGATGTTGATTTTGGAATAAATTTTAAAAAAAATATTCATGAATTATTATTTGATGGGTACATTGCACAAAATAATCCGATTACTACAGCAACAACGCCTGAAACACTTTATCGTGGGGCAAAAATAACATTGAATCAAAGTAAATATTTTGATTTATTATATCATTATGCAGAGTTGTATCAGATGACCACGGCAAATCAAAAAACAGAATTTCATAATCCTGTGCAGACGGTTGAGATGAAAATTAATTTAGGTAATGAAAAAATTAAACACCGTTTTTCCGGTGAATTTGGAGCATCTCAATACAAAGTCAAGAATGATACGTTATTTCATGGATTAAATGATAACTTTTTTGATGTTGGTTATGCTGTAGAATTTGTTCCTTCAAAACTTACATTTAAAGTATCTTATCGTGAAGTTGGTCCTGATTTCAGAAGTGCCGGAGCTCAATCTAAACGTTTGAATTTTGGTGATCAACCACAACTATTTACGCAATACACCAATTTACAAACCTTCAGACCAATCACTTTGTTTGATATTACAAAAGACGAAGCATTATATGCATCATCAATTACAAATACACTGATGGCTTATAATCCTAAATACGCCAATGTAATGCCTTATGGAGTAGCAACACCTAACAGACAAGGATTAAATGTTAAAGCTGACTATACAGCTCCTGAAAAATTATTCAATGTTTTTGCTGATTGTAATTTTTTACAGGAAATTAAAGGTCAGGGAACAACTGATTTGCGAAAATTCAATTCAATTGCCGGTGGAATCACTTTGAATCTTAATGAATGGTTTGGTTTAAAAAGAATGTTGAAAATTACTTCAGGTATAAAATTTGAATCTACCAAAAGAACTGGAGACGCTTATTCTTCAGTTGATTTGAAATCTAATTTAATTGATGCCGGCTTGGAATATGAATTCATGAAAGATTTTGATGTTTTATTAGGTGCAAAATTTTTAACGGCTAAAGGCAATGAATTTTTGCCGGTCAGAGATAGTTATACGCAGATAACTGATTTTACAGCAATTCCGAACATAAATGACAAAGAAGTTTTATTGGGTGGTGGAATACGCTATCGTTTTTCTGAAAATATTTTTCTGACTTTACATTATATGAATTTTGGCTATACTGATAAAACAGATTCAGGGCTTAATTATAATATAAATCAGTTTGTAATTCTTTATACAATGAAATTTTAAATATTTATTTTTTCAGTATTTAATTCATTAAAGATGATAAATTTAAACATAAAGACATATCTATTCGTAATTTGGTTCCTGATATGCGGACTTATTCTGCAATCTTGTCGGAAAGACAATGGCATTGAGGGATTGAAGCTTGAAGATCCAAATTCTCCATTTAGTATTCTTGATTCCTTGAAACCGTCTTTGAGTCAAGTTGATTTTAAAAATGGACAAAAAATTTATTTTACTGCACGATTTACTAAGAATGTAAACTGGGTCATTGAAATTACACCTGATAATCTTACTGACAGCACAAGTTATTCAATTTCAGGAAAAGGTAGCGTCATCAATGCCGGAAATTCTACTTGGGATGGATCAACTACGATATTGCCTCTTTTTAAAGCAGGTAAAGTTAATGTTAAATTGTCTGTCATTCAGACTAACAAGATTACTCCCATGACTACTTCATTAATTATTACATTTCCAAAAAAAATTACAGGAACCCTTGTGAATGATTTTAATGGAGGGCTTCTGAATCCTTTATGGAGACCAAAATATCAACAATCAACAGCAACGATGGATCTTTTTCAGAATTATCAATATCAGCGGGGCAAAGATTCTATTAATAAAAATTTAACATCTCCTTTTAATGATGGCTTTTTGGTCATCACAGGCGCTGTAAATTGGGATTGGTTAATTTCTTATGTTACGATACCTGCTCAAGCGGTTTATCAGACTAATTATTTTCCTAAATTAGTTAATGTGGGAAGTCAGGTTTATTTTAATGCCTGGGTTTATAGTGATACCATTGGATATAATAAAAGTGCTAAACTTGAATTTCTGTTTCAGGAAGATGATAATGGAGATGGGAAATACACTGCAGGTACTGAAGACAGCTATACTTATGTCATTCCTTTGAATTGGATAGGATGGAAAAAAATAAGTATTCGTTATGATTCCATACCTATTGTATTTGTGCCAACTGCAGGGCAATCAAAAAATTTTGGCGGAAACAATATTCCCCAGCCTGGAAATATTGTAAATGTTGAGATTATGTTATTAGGCGACCCGACGAAAGGTAATACTATTGCTGGTATTGATGAAGTAGTTTTTACAAATTCTAAACCGTTTAAACCTTAAATTATGCAACTAAAAAAAAACTTCAGAGGAGGTTTATTGATTATTATATTTTTATGTGGCCTTTACAACTGTAGAAAAATTAGTTCTTTTGAAGGACCAGATATTACTAAAAACACAACCATTACAAAAGATACTACGTATAAAAAATTTCAACTTGCTGATTTTGAAAATAACTCACCGATTTTATATACGCCTCTTGTTGGATGTTGCCCGGGTACAAACTGTGGTAATTGTGCAACTAAGTCAATAGTTCTGGATACCTCTAAATATATTAACTATTATTATCAATTGACTTCAATAGGCGTAAAATGGAGCTGGTATTTGGGCGGAATTCTTTTTGAAGCTAGTAAATTTAATTCAAATAATAATGATAAAGTTTTTCATTTTGCTATGGATCCCACTAATGTTACAAATACTTTTTTAAATATAGATATTGGAGGATCATCTGATTTTAACCCACAGCCTTTTGTTATAGTAAATATGTGTCAAGGTAGTAAAACATTTTCTTATAATATTAATATAAGATGGACAGGACGGAAACGCGTCTCCATCCCTTTTGATGCATTTACTATGACAAACAATAAAACTAAATTAATAGAAACTATAAACAGTTTAAATAATATTAATAATTTTAGTATTTCTCTTTATTCGGATTCAGCGAAAAATACAAGCACAAATGCTAAACCTATTCTTTTGAATTTGGATAATATAGTTGTGACACAAAATAAAGTCTATCAATTTAACTGATAAACAGCAAATGAAGAAAAGATTTTTAATATTATTTCTATTATCATTTACGCTAACTGCGTTCAGTCAGGGACTTCAAGATGTGCAAGCAATCGTTGGTACAGTGATTGATAAATCAACTCATAAACCCCTTGAAGGCGCTAATATTACGCTGCATGGATCACCCAAGATTATTGCCGTATCAGATATTAATGGAAATTATAAGTTTGAAAAAGTACCTGTCGGGAAAGTGCGTATTGAAGCATCATTCCTTGGATATGAATCTATTGTTGTAAAAAATCTTACGCTTGCAGTTGAAAAAGAATTGATGGTTAATTTTGAATTGGAATCAAATACCGTAAACCTTAAAGAAGTTGTTATCACAGGAAAATCAATGTCATTTAAAAAAATGGGATTATATGATAATGACGATGAAAAAGAAGTAAAAAACATAGATGGTTTTTATGCTTTGAATATTTTCAATGATGAA
>Ga0209697_10007274_pt1 | contig 13001 bp, 11 predicted proteins | sample AliMusrvi5mmetaG_FD_184115 | JGI IMG/M metagenome (GOLD analysis project Ga0209697, IMG submission 184115) | Freshwater lake bacterial and archeal communities from Alinen Mustajarvi, Finland, to study Microbial Dark Matter (Phase II) - Alinen... | ecosystem: Environmental > Aquatic > Freshwater...
CGAAGATTTCAATCCCCTATCGCGATCGCCTTGGGTGGCGGTTCAGTCCAACATGGTTTATCTGACGCCGGCCAACTGTCGTGCCATCGGCAAACATCTTTGCGGCGTCCGATAAACGCTATTCGTTCGACGAATTCATTCTGGTGTATCTGTCGGGCGCTGACATTGACGGACAGGGTCAAATGTGCCAGCTCAGGACGGGTGGCCCACAACGCGAGCTGTTCACAGGCTGCTTCCAACACCCACTGACCGATGAGCAAGATCAGACCGGTCTCTTCGGCCAGCTCGATGAATTCGGATGGAAAAACCAGTCCGCGTGTCGGGTGTTGCCAGCGCAGCAGGACCTCAACCCCGGTGATGCGTGCGGTGCCGACGATCTGGGACTGGTAATGGAGCAAGAATTGCCGGCCCAAGACCGCCTCACGCAGATCCGCCTCCAGCGCAACCCGCCTGGTGACGTCCAACTGCATTTGCTGGTCAAAGAAGCGCAATGTATTGCGACCCGCTGTCTTGGCTTCGTACATGGCAAGCTCGCCGCGCTTCAAGGCGTCCAGACCGTTCTCCAACGGGTTGCCGCCAAACAGGGTGATGCCAATGCTGCTGGTGCTGCGGTGCGCGCCATCGTCGAGCGCATAGGGCTCGTTGAGTGTGGCCAGTATCTTTTCGGCGACAGCTTCAGCCTGGGTTGCCGCTTCGAGTTCGCTCTTGCTCAGATCCGAAAGCAGCAGGGCAAACTCATCGCTGCCCAACCGCGCGGCGGTATCGCCGTTGCGGAGGCACATGACCAGGCGCTGCGCCACCTGCTTGAGCAGCGCGTCTCCCTGCAAGTGGCCCTTGGTATCGTTGAGCCGCTTGAAGTTATCGAGATCTACAAATAGCAAGGCGCCTCTTGCCAGGTGACGGGCATTGGCGACGATGACCTGAGTCAACCGGTCCAGAAGAAGGCGACGATTGGGCAGACTCGTCAATGGGTCATAGAAAGCCAGATGATTGATTTCCTGTTCCGCCAGTTTGCGCTGGCTGATATCGCGATGAAACGCCTGAATCAGCCGCTCCTCGCCTACCGCAATCAAACTGGAAGTCACCTCCAACGGAACCACGTGACCGTCCTTGTGGTAGTGATCGACCTCGAACGTCAGCGCCTCGCCGGACAGAACGCGCTGGAGCTTCTGCGGCAGACCGCGCAAGGTATCCGGCGTGTCCAGATCCCTCAGGTTCACGCATTGCATCTCTTGTGGCGTGTAGCCATGCATGCGGGCAAAAGACTCGTTGGCGGCAACAATGGTGCCCTCGGTCGACAGGACAATGATCCCGTCAGTAGCGCGGTCAAACAGGAGCTGGAAGCGTTCATCACGCATTCGCAAAGCTCCCACCGCCTGCTGCCGTTCGGCGATGACCTTGTTCAGTTCATCAACCCGAAGCCTGTAGCTTCGAACCAGAAAGCCTGCAAGTGTGGCGCACAGTGCATAAATGACAATCTGATCGCCGACGTAGATTAAGGTCGATGAAGGCCACGACGTCGGCAGCAGAGCCCATGACCCGGCCAGACCCGTGCCAATGGTGGCGACCATGGTGAACGCAGTCATGACCCACGCCGCCCGCGTCTGTATCAGCCAGGCGGTGGCGATGATGATCGCCGGGTAAGTCATGACGATCGGTGCACGCACGCCCCCTGTGAACAGAGCGGCGACGGCGACCGTCACCCAGACTCCGACGGCGAGAACGTACTTGCTGGTCTGTATGTTGCCGCGCGACAGCAGATACCAGCTGAGCAGAGCGAACATGAAGACCAGCAAAGGCGCCAGCGAGCGCCCGATCTGGTCGGGTGCGGCGATACGCTGCGCGATCACGGCCACCACGGCGCCGACCAGCAGCGTCGCGATCGACGCCTTGAGAAAAGCCAGGGAAGGTTTCAATGCAGCAGATCCATAGCCCGGTGCATCAACCGTGGCGGAAGTTTGAATTGGTTGGCTGCTTCCTGTCGTCATTGCAAGACTGGTGACATCGATCGGCAATTATGGCCGCATGACAGCAAGACACCCCAGAAAGGCAAAAGCCCGCAACAGCGGGCTTCTCTCTTGGCCAGCGGCCCGGCGCAAGACAGCCTCAATAAGTCTGACCCAACTGGTCGAGGATCGCCGGATTCTCCAGGGTCGAGGTGTCCTGCGTGATCGACTCGCCCTTCGCCAGCGAGCGCAGCAGGCGGCGCATGATCTTGCCCGAGCGCGTCTTGGGCAGGTTTTCGCCGAAGCGGATGTCCTTCGGCTTGGCGATCGGGCCGATTTCCTTGGCCACCCATTCGCGCAGTTCCTTGGCGATGGCACGCGCCTCGTCGCCGCTCGGGCACGGACGCTTGAGCACGACAAAGGCGCAGATGGCTTCGCCCGTCATGTCATCGGGACGCCCGACGACCGCGGCTTCTGCCACCAGATCGGTCTTGGCGACCAGCGCCGATTCGATCTCCATGGTTCCCATGCGGTGCCCGGAAACGTTGAGCACGTCGTCGATGCGCCCGGTGATGCGGAAGTAGCCGCGGTCCGCACTGCGCACCGCGCCGTCGCCCGCAAGGTAGGTCGTGCCGCCGAGTTCTTCCGGGAAGTAGCTCTTCTTGAAGCGGTCCGGGTCGTTCCAGATGGTGCGGATCATGGACGGCCAGGGACGCTTGACGACCAGCAGACCGCCCGAGCCGTTGGGCACATCGTGGCCGGCCTCGTCGACGATGGCGGCCATGATGCCAGGCAGCGGCAGCGTGCAGCTGCCGGGCACCAGCGGCGTGGCGCCGGGCAGCGGCGTGATCATGTGGCCGCCGGTTTCGGTCTGCCAGAAGGTGTCGACGATCGGGCAGCGCTCGCCGCCGACGTGCTTGTAGTACCACATCCAGGCTTCCGGGTTGATCGGCTCGCCGACCGAACCGAGGATGCGCAGGCTGCTCAGGTCCGAGCGCGCCGGATGCACCTTCTCGTTGCTCTCGGCGGCCTTGATCAGCGAGCGGATCGCGGTCGGCGCCGTGTAGAAGATGCTGCACTTGTGGCGCTCGATCATCTGCCAGAAGCGCCCGGCATCCGGATACGTCGGAACGCCTTCAAAGATGATTTCGGTGGCGCCGGCCGCGAGCGGCCCGTAGGCGACATAGGCGTGGCCGGTGATCCAGCCGATGTCGGCCGTGCACCAGAATACGTCGGTCGGTTTCAGGTCGAACGTCCAGTCCATGGTCAGCTTGGCCCAGAGCAGGAAGCCGCCAGTGGAATGCTGCACACCCTTGGGCTTGCCGGTCGAGCCGGAGGTGAAGAGGATGAACAGCGGGTGCTCGGCACCGACCGACACCGGCGGGCAGACACTGCTCTGCCCGGCCAGCGCCTCGGCGAAGGTTTTGTCGCGCCCCGCCACCATGTTGCAGGCGGTGGCCGTGCGCTGATAGACCAACACGGTCTTGATCGATTCGCAACCGCCCAGGCCCAGGCCTTCGTCCACGATCGATTTGAGCGGCAGTTCCTTGCCGCCGCGCATCTGGTAATTGGCGGTGATGACGGCCACCGCGCCGGCGTCGATGATACGTTCCTGCAACGCCTTGGCCGAGAAACCGCCGAACACCACGCTGTGCGTCGCGCCGATGCGCGCACAGGCCTGCATCGCGATCACGCCTTCGAGCGTCATCGGCATGTAGATCAGAACCCGGTCGCCCTTGCCGATGCCGTTGGCGGTCAGCGCATTGGCAAACTGGCAGACCCGCGTCAGCAGTTCGCGGTAGGTGGTCTTGGTGACGACACCGTCGTCGGCCTCGAAGATCACGGCCGTCTTGTTCTCGACCGGCGTGCCCATGTGCTTGTCCAGGCAGTTGGCCGAGGCATTGAGCTGGCCGTCCTCGAACCACTTGTAGAACGGCGCGTTCGACTCGTCGAGCGTCTTGGTGAAGGGCTTGTCCCACACCACGTTCTCGCGCGCCAGGCGGGCCCAGAAGCCCTCGTAATCGGCCGCAGCCTCGGCGCACAGCGCCTGATAGCCCTCCATGCCCGAAATGCGCGCCGCCTTGACGGTGGCCTCGTTCGGGGGGAAAACGCGGTTTTCCACCAGGACGGACTCGATGGCTGACGATGGTTCACTCATGTTGTGGTCTCCTCTAGTTGGTAAATGCTGTGCGCGACTGTCGGGGCTTGCACTTACAGGCCACTGACTGGCATCAAACTTACTGCAGATTCATTCTGACCGAAGCCGATTCCGTCGGTTCCGCAAGAGGGGAATGGTTAAACTAGAAGGCGCTGCCAAGAACCATCCACCGCAACGAAAAACGAAGGTATCAATCACCATGACCACCATCCGCCAGGCTGACCTGATCGAGTCCATTGCCGCCGCTCTCCAGTACATCAGCTACTAAAGTTGGTACAAAATCTCCCTTGTAAGCAGTTGATTTCTTTGTACTAATTTGCTTTTTTGCACGTTTTTTGCAGAAATTTGAAAACGTCACAATTTCCCCGGTTTTGCTCAATTTTTAAGCAGCTCTTTTTTTATGCATTTTTCTGCAAAATTAAAGAGGTTGCCCAAATTCACATAACAGTACATAGTATGGTCAGCTGTCGAATTTTGTGTAACAAAATTGTGACGTTGTGCTGATTTCATTCGAGGTGTACTCATGGCGACAAAAAGCGATGGCCTGCTGCTACGCGGAAACATCTGGCACATACGCAAGATGATCAATGGCGAACTGATCGCCGAATCCACAAAAACGCGCAGTAGAAAGCAGGCAGAAGCAGTGCTTGCCAAGCGACTTAAAGAGGTCCATGACGAGACCATGCTTGGTACAAGGAAGTCGGTTTTGGTCAAAGATGCCATCGACATGTTCTTGGAGTCTCGTGTCGGTACCAACGGATACATGAGTGCAGTTGTAAAGCTTCGCCTATTTGCCCCGCTAAACAAGAACAAGTTCGAATCTGTCACTGCCAAGGACGCACGGCAGCTGGCAATCAATGCAGTCGCAGCAAACAAATTCACGATCAACACGGTCAACGTATCCATTGTTTACTGGAACGCTGTGATAAATTTCCTGAGTGAAAACAAGTACAAAGTACCTGAAAAATTGAAGAAGCTTACCGGTGGCGGTGGACGAATTCGGTTTCTCACGAACGACGAGGAAAAAGCACTACTGGCTCAACTGGACCCGAACGTCAAGGATGCGAACGGAGCATTTGTTTTTCGAGAAAAGCGTAAGGCACAGGACAATTACGACTACGTCATTGCTTGCCTACACACTGGCGCCCGTGACATGGAAGTAGCCAGCATCAAGATGTCGCAGATAGACTTGCCAAACAACACATTGACCATCATCAGAAGCAAGGGTGGGCTGAACACAACTTTCACCATGACTAAAGCATTGCGGAAAACGGTTGAACGACGCATTGCTTTTGGACTTGTACCACGCAACATCGGCCAAGGGCCACAAGGCCGGGCGGTAGATGGCTATTTGTTCCCGGCAAAATCACAAGCAAAAAGCAACAAAGATTGGCTTGCTAACGCTGCGGAGCGTGCTGGTATTGAAGACGTCAGCCCCCATGTGTTTCGGCATACATACGCGGTAAACATGCTAAAGGCAGGTCTCAACCCCGTCGAAGTTCAGCATTTGCTTGGACATAAAAATTTGAGCAGTACGCAGGTATATCTGCATGTGCTGCCAGACCTTGCTGCATCGAGGGCTGCTAATGTGTTGAACGAACGCATTTGAGGCGGCCTATCACTCAATTTAAGTAATAGCTTTGACCTTGCGTGAACATTGACGACCGCCACGAAGCAAAATTCGTCGTCCACATGTCAGAGCCGGCGACAGTCCAACCGCCGTTTGAACCGTTATCGACGCCTTTAAGCCATGCGCGATCTCCATTTTTGCCAAGATAGCGGCGTTGGCTCGGCATCTTGAGGAAAAACGTGCAATCCTGACGTTTTCGCACTGCCAAGCCACCCTACCCCTGGCCCCTTGGTTTTAATGGCCTTCACGTTTCAATCGGAAATGCTTGTTGCCCAAGCTCGTGCGGCTGTATGCTGCCGACCTTTCATGACCCCTATAGCGTAATATGCTGGTCACTGCCCACATCGGAACAGCCCATGCGACTACTACCAGCGCCAGCAACCCCCGCTAGCAAAGCCACAGCAGCGAGCAAGCCAGTGTTGCTGACCCAGCAACTCACCCAGTTGCAAGACGCTGCCTCGGTTGTTGCTGGCCTCTATCGCAGTGCCAACAGAATTTTCTACAAGCATGTAGCGGAACTTTACATGTGGTGGCGTGATGCAAGGGATGTGCAAGGCTACCTTGAGGCAGCGTACGCCACCACCGGCAAGAAGCACAAGTCGCTCAAGCAGGGCATAAACTTTTCCCGCCTGTTTTGGTTGGCTTGGGGACCGGACAATGGGCTGACCGACGACAAGGCAAACAGATGCAGCCGAGTGCTTAACAAATTGCACGAGCTATACGAGAGTCAGGAGCAGTATCACACCGACAGCGTCGCAAAACTCGGAAACTACCTTGATAACAACGGCGGCATCAATGGCCTTGTCGGCTACGGCAAGACCGTCGATGTTGACGACAGCGACGACGATGGTGATGATGACGACGAAGTTGAAGCAGCGCCCGTCCTCGACACACCGCTCATAAGCACGGACGCCATGCTGGCGGAATTGTTCAGCAGCGCCAAGGACTTCTACTGCGCTGTAGCAGCCCCCTCCACCGTTGTCCTCGACGCCACCATTCCACTCACCGCCGATGGTTTGGGTTTGGTCCTAGTGCGTAAAGTCGGCAGCCAATATCAACTCATTGGCGCCAGCCGCGACGACACGATGGTGCGGCCAGTTGCCGTTCAGACGTATCTGCATGACTACACCGCGTTGCCACAGGCGCTCCGTGTGGTCGTTGAGACGCTCAGTACACAGTGCCTTCCACGCAACCTGCAGAAGTTCTACAACAGCTTGGAAGACGATGCTGCGAAGAGCTCGATGGCAGGAAAGGTCAAGTCGGTCCGGCGTCTGCTGTACATGCACGCCAGCGACGAAATCCTGTTGAGTCCAGTGCACGCGGAAAGCGGCGTGGTGACGATTGCGAAGCCACAGCAGCAGGTCTTTGCGAACGCCCACAACGATATTTGCCTGTCAACGCGCAGCCGTCGAGCAGTGGAGCGGCGGCTCATTGCCGACAGTGATTTCAATTTCTTCCAGACCGCCAGTGTCAGCGTCATCCCCGAATTCACGACGACCAACCTTGCGAGTCATCTCATTCGTCTGCAACACCGATTTGTGCCCAACGACTACGTGCATATGGACTTTTGGCCGTTTTACACAAGTGCATCGTCACCGTCCGCACAGCTTGCAGTCAGCAGTACCAAGAGTGGGTTTGGGACTTGGCAAGGCAGACTGAGTTCGGCGTGGTTCCGCCAGTTCGCCCTTGAGTTCACCACACCCTGGCTAAGCAATCATGGCCTCAACATCACACGCGATCATCAGAAGGTCTTTCTGCTTGCATTCGGAATGAAGGAGTTGACGGCGCACTTTATTTGTCGGAACGGTCTGTTTGAGAATGAAGTGGCTGTTGGTTTTGATGGTGCAGCAACAGCCGGCGTGGTCATCACGGTATGCGTGCTGTCGAAGGACTTTGCCATTGCCATGCAAGCTGTTGCAGACTTAGGTGTCGTGTCCGAGGTGAATGTGGAAGTTGACAGTGATGTGTTCGCGCTGAGATTTTCAACAGCGGCGGCAGACTACCGTTTGTATATCCCCACATGCACCGAAGGTGGCGTGCGTAGCAGCAAGCATTTCAAGTCATATGTGCCAGCGACCACGGCTTATTCCGCTGAAACATTCGAAACTTTCTACGACCCCGCAGATGAAGACGGCAGTGGCCCAGAGTTTCAGTGAGCTGACATGGAACTGTACAGCGACGAATACGCCATCTACCTACCGGCTGTCAATGACGGCTACGCGAAAACGGTTAGCAAGCTGCTGAGTCCGCCTGACCGACCGTTTCCCGATGGCATCACAATGGCCGACTTGGTCTTTTGGGAGCCAAACCCGCTGTGGTATTACCCCTACCTGCTGCATAGCGTCGGCCTGTACAGCGTTGGCACCTTGCCAGACAACGCTGTTACCCAGCGCAATCGTGCCAACAATACATTGATCGGCGTCAGCGGCGGCTTCCAGATCGGCAAAGGCAGTATGACTGGCCTATCGGCGTTGAAGGAGAAGCCCATGCCAGCGCAGGACGCAGTATTGGCTTGGCGGGAGGAATCCAAGGCGCGAAACTGGATCGTGACATGGCTTGACACCTATGCTGACTACGGCATGACCATCGACATGCCGCTGTGGGCAACGTCAAAGGATGGCAAGAGTTCGCCTTTCCATAACTGCACTACCGCGCAACTTATCGACATGACCGTCAAGAACTTGGAGTTCATCGACAGGTTCGCTGTTGGTCGAACGAAATGGTTGAATGTTGTGCAAGGCGGCGAGAACACTGCTGACATTCCGCTTTGGTGGAATGCGGTGAAATGGTTCAAGCGTGGTGGTTGGGCATTGGCGGGGAGTGCCGGCGTCAAAGGCGGCATTGGCAACATGTTAAACACGCTGTTGATGATGCGCGATGACTATGCCTTTCAGGTAGGCCAAGACTGGCTGCACGTGCTTGGCGTGTCGACCACCAAATGGGCCATATTGCTATCGGCCATCCAGCAAGCACTGAGAAAGCCGAACCCCAGTTTACGTGTCAGCTTCGACAGCAGCAGCCCGTTCCAGACTGGTGGCAGGTATGAAGATGTTGCATTGACACCTACGTTTACATCGGATGCAAAGACGTGGGGCATTGGCACTGAAAAAGCACCGCAAAGCAGGCTACACGCCGACCCCAATTCGGCCATACCGTTCGAACATGACCAAAGTCCACTCGGTCAACGCCTCCAATTAAGGCACTTGAGTGTTCGGGATGGCATATGGGATCGACGCCAGTTTGACGAAGTTAGCAATGCGCTACTCATGAATCACAACGCGTGGGTCTACTTGGATGCCATGAAGAAGGCGAACGACTTTGCAGCAGCCAAGGACAAATCGCGTGTTCCTGCGCTGTATCTGGAATGCCTTGAGTTTATTGCCGACGTTTTCGAGTGTGACAACTGGACGACCCGCATTGCGAGGGAGAAGAAGCTGCTTGATGCTGTAGCCCCCAACGGCTACGCGAACGCGTGAACGTGGCGCTATCACTGTAATACAGTGATAGCCATACGACCAAACCGACCAAGTTCAGAGCAGTTCGACTGCCGCACGTTTTTGGTTGTCGTTGGCGTCGATGTAGCATTGAACAGAACTCATGGCGCGATGGCCTGAAAGGGACATCAGCACACGGACGCCAACGCCTTTGCTGGCCAAATTTGTTAAAAATCCCCTACGCCCCGAATGGGAGCTTGCACCCTCGATGCCGACGGCATGGTACAGATGGTGAAAGTGCTGGCATAAAGTGTTCGCGTCAAATCCTTCCTTCACGCGCTTTTGCGTGTAGAACAGCTTTTGCTCTTGGTTGATCGGTTTGTACAGCGCAAGATACTTGGTCAGTTCCTTGCGTAACTTCTCGCTGACGAAGACAACCCGCGCATAGTTACCCTTGGTCTGTTCGGCATCGAGGCGGATTTCATTACGGACATTGCCATCGGCGTCAAGCACGTCGTCAATGCGTAATGCAGCCACTTCCCCAACACGCATCCCTGCCAAATGCGTAATCAGCAGCATTGCCCTGTTGCGTGCCGCGTGCTTGCGTGTTGCCACGTAATCCAGCACGCGGCGCAGTTCTTGTGCGGTAAGTGTTTTTGCTTGGCTCATTTGCGCTCTCTTCCGAAAATCAAAGTTAAACAGAGCTGTAGTGTGTTTTCTTTGGTCCTGGTTGGGCAACCGCTGCGAATCGTCCAGGAAAAATGGCGGGTTTCTATATTGAACAACAACTTGCAGCACAGACCAAAGCTTTTACATATTTCCTTTGGTCTTGCTGCCGTCTGTCGGTTGTTGCATAAATCCAACACTTGGCGTTGATGTGCAGCGCCGCCCTACAAGCGCTTTTTTCGGCGTCTCGCTATGTTTGTGCGTTTGGCCTGGGAATTTTGCGTTGTAGCGGGGTTTAACGCTTCAGCAGTGCTTGGGGGGCTTCAGCAGCACCCGCATTGCAGCGGAAACCGACGCGCATGAATGGCCGCTTTAGCGCGTTTCGCTTTCGCAGATAAAGGGCAGCTGGGCTTCATTGCAGCGTGACGCTTGCCCCCGTCGACCGCCCCAGAGTAATTCCAATTTAGCACCAGGCCGAACAATCACTGGCGATTCCGCAAGTGGTTGTGACGGTGAATGGCGCTGCCGCCGTAGTCTCCGACTTTGCGTTTTATCAAGATGCAGTTCTTGACTACCGATCAAATCGACAAATGGGGGTAACCCTGCTTTTTAGGGCGAGCTGAGCCTCCATCAACGTAAGGAGTAGTCATGTTCAACAAGAGTCAAGTTAAGGGCGTTATCAAAGATGCTGCCGGCAAAGTCCAAGAGGAGGCCGGAATACTGGTCGGCAACAAAGAACAAGAAGCGAAGGGGTTGAAGAAACAGGTGGAAGGCAAAGCGGAAAAAGCGCTTGGTGATGTCAAGGAAGCCGTCAAGGGTGCGAGAGAGTCGCTTAAGCAGGCTGTCAAAAAGCATTAGTCCCGTATCGGTGGCTCAATTGGTGGAGGCACCGGAACATGCCAGAACTTCACAGTCCGAATCAAAATCATCTTCTTGCTGCGTTGCCATCGGAAGACTTGCAGGCTCTGTCGGCGCGGATGGAACTTGTTCCGATGCCGTTGGGTCAACTGATCTATGAACCGGGTGAACAGTTAAGGCACGCCTATTTCCCAACCACCTGTATCGTGTCACTGCAATACGTCACCGAGACCGGTGCTTCATTCCAGACCGCTGGCGTTGGCAATGAAGGTGTGGTGGGTATTGCGCTTTTCATGGGCGGCGACACCACACCCAGCTCAGCGGTGGTACAGACCGTGGGCCACGCTTACCGGCTGGAGCGACACCTGCTGAAGCACGAATTTGATCGCGCCGGTTCGCTGCAGCGTTTGTTGTTGCGTTACACCCAGGCTCTGATGACGCAGCTGTCGCAAAATGCGGTCTGCAATCGCCACCATTCAGTCGAACAGCGGCTGTGCCGCTGGCTCTTGCGAACTCAGGACCGGGTCTGTATGCGCGACTTGACCATCACACAAGAACAGGTCGCCGGCATGTTGGGGGTGCGCCGTGAGGGGATAACCGAGGTCGCCGGCAAGTTGAAGCGTGCCGGTCTTATCAGTTACCGCCGCGGCCACATTGCAGTTTTGGAACGCGTGGGCCTGGAGGCTCGCGCCTGCGAATGCTACGGAGTGGTCAAGAAAGAACTGGACCGCCTTTTGAGCGACTTAAGCTAACGAGCGGATCGCGGACTGTCGACCAAGGCGGCTTCAGCGAACTGATCCGGAAACCAGTTTGCAGGAGCGAGTGCATTAACTGAATTATTAGAACGAGGTACTACCATGAAGACGGTGCAGAGTATTTTGGTGGACGTGGTGGCGACACCAGTGCTACTCGGTTTGATGGCTTGCAGCGATATGACCACGCGCGAGAAGGACAGCGCTGCAGTCGATCTCTGTGCATTTTTCTAATCAGAAGGCGAAATTATGAATTTCAAAGTGACCATTGGCTCAACCATTGTGACGACTGCGTTGCTTGCAGCGCTGTGTGGCTGCCAGAAGCCGGAAGGTCCGGCTGAGAAAGCCGGGCAAAAGATTGATAAGGCTGTCGAAAAGACCGGCGAGAAGATCGATCAAACCACCGAAAGAATTGGCGAGAAAGTCGAAAAAGCGGGCGAAGACATCAAGGACGCAGCCAGGCGTGACGAGAAGAAATAATTCCCACAGACCATAAGTATCAACTCCCTTCCGTGGGTCGTGTATCAGAGCACGTGGCGGACAAGGGCGCATTCATTGAATCATGGCCTGCGACGGAGATGCACAGGCCGCAGCTCACCTCACTGGCCCCAACCCCATTTTTCCACCTGATCGCTGTTTACCGAGTGATCTGACGACGTTACCCCGCACTTCAACGCCAGAGCGCGGTCAGTTCCACGGCGACTTGGGCCCAGCCTTACCGATTGTTCAGATTTTTGGGTTCTTCGGTGTGTCCGTAGTCGGCTGGCCGTCGTCATCCAGATTCTTGTTCGGCATGATGGCCGGCGAACCAGCGCCTGGAACGTCATTGACGTTGGCCTGCACCATATTCAGAAATTCATCAACTTGTTTGGTTGAGTGCTTGGATGGCTGGTCGATGTGGGCCGTTTTCTCGCTAGTCATGGTGTTTCCTTTTGGTTTGGGGGTGGGAACGTTAGCTGCTGTAGATTTCGTATCCTTAGACGCTGGTCTTCAGCAGCTGCGACAAAAAGCATATCGCCAATCGCCGGGCCCTTATTTGGTCAGGTTTGAGGCCGTCTATCTGTTCGCGAGCGAACCATCAAGGCTCCGTGGAGCGACAGAAGAAGCCGACGAGGCAAATCGCTTGTGAGATCACCAAGGATGGAGTGGTTACACTGATATATGCAGCTCGGTGAGTGGGATTTGGAAGCAATTCAGGCTCACGCAGACTTTTTATTGTTCAGTGATCCCGAACTCAATCTCAAAGAGTTGAAAGCCTCTCGCCAACGTGGCCGATCATCCGCTCTCTGCAACCGCGTCGAGCCGCGAGGCGTGCGCTCTCTTTGATTTGAAGCCGGAGTGAAGCCTTTAGGTCAAAGGTTTGCGATGAAGCAAGTTCCCTGCGCACTTGAATCGTAGGTCGGCTATTCAGTGAGCTGTGTGCCTGCATCCGGAATGTGTCAATGACTTTGCTACACCTTGCGTCATAAATTTAATGTGCATGGTTGTGCTGTTTCAGTCGGTTTCCTTTGCTCGGGCGGTGGGTTGATCCAGGCCGCAGTGGGCATGGGTTTAAGG
>Ga0209697_10007275_pt1 | contig 12999 bp, 9 predicted proteins | sample AliMusrvi5mmetaG_FD_184115 | JGI IMG/M metagenome (GOLD analysis project Ga0209697, IMG submission 184115) | Freshwater lake bacterial and archeal communities from Alinen Mustajarvi, Finland, to study Microbial Dark Matter (Phase II) - Alinen... | ecosystem: Environmental > Aquatic > Freshwater...
TTCTGCACCACCGCCCCCACATGAACCGGCAAACCGGCCGGCGGAATCAGCCGCCCGGTGACCGAGTGGACCAAATCGTATTCGTCGCCCGCGGGATAGTAATCGTCTAACAAAAACACCCGCACCCGGGTGCCGGCGCAGGCGGCTTCGACGGCAGCCACCGCATGCTTCTTCTTGGCCTTGATGGCGATCACCGCGTCGGCGGCCCCCACCGCCTCGGCACACAGCAGCATGCCGCGCACCACCTCCGCGGCGCGGTGTTGCAGCACGGCGGCATCCTTGTGGAGCAGCGGCTCGCATTCCGCGCCGTTGGCAATCACCGTGTCGGCCTTGACGACCAGCTTGACGTGGGCGGGAAAGCCGCCGCCGCCGGCGCCGACGACGCCGGCGTTGCGCACTTGGTTGACGAGTGACATGGGATGGAAAGGGGGGGCTTGAGGACTGCGGCGGCCCACAGCATGGTGGACCGCCGAGGAAAATCAATGCGAAATCCACTCTAGGATCAGCGGCATGCGCGGCAAGTTCGTGACGTATTCAGGATTTTCGGGGCGATTCTTACCTCTGAGGCACTGATGACCGCTGCAACCACTGAAATAATGTGCTTGTCCAGTCGGGGGGACATGGCTTACGATCTCCCAGCCTTTTGTAAGCGTGCGCCATTCTTCCCCAGCCATCCATATTCTCGGTATCCTCCCCGCACGCTGGGCGTCCACGCGCTTCCCCGGAAAGCCCCTCCATCTCATCGCCGGCAAACCCCTCATCCGGCATGTCTGGGAACGCTGCCAGGCCTGCTCAAAACTCGATGCCTTGCTGGTGGCAACCGACGACACGCGCATCCGCGACGCCGTCCTCGATTTCGGCGGCCAGGTCGTGATGACCTCGCCGGCCCACCCGACGGGCACCGACCGCATCGCCGAGGCCGCCCGCGCCGTGCCACTGGCCACCCACATCGTCAACATCCAGGGCGACGAGCCGCTCATCGACCCGGCCCTCATCGATGAACTGGCGACCGTCATGGCGAACCAGCCCGGGCTCGACATGGCCACCGCCGCCAATCCGATCGAACCATCCGACCCGGCCGTGCTGGACCCCAACGTGGTGAAAGTGGTCACCTCGCTCAGCGGTCGGGCGCTGTATTTTTCGCGCTCGCCGCTGCCGTATTTCCGCCATCCGGTCGAGGGCCTCGCGGTATTGCGCCACAAGGGGATTTACGCCTACACGCGGCGGTTTCTGGAGCAATTCGTCACCTGGCCGCCCTCGCCGCTGGAACGAGCGGAATCCCTCGAACAACTTCGCGCGTTGGAAAACGGTGCCGCCATTCAGGTCATCACCACCAGCGACACCTCACCCGGCGTGGACACTCCGGAGCAAGCCAGTCACATCGAATCCCTTCTCATTGCGCACCACCTCCATCTCACTTCTCACTCCCCACTCCCATGAAATACATCTTCGTCACCGGCGGCGTTGTTTCCTCCCTCGGCAAGGGCCTGGCCGCCGCCTCCATCGGCACCCTGCTCGAACATCGCGGCCTCAAAGTATTGCTGCAAAAATTCGATCCGTATCTCAACGTCGATCCGGGCACCATGTCGCCGTTTCAACATGGCGAGGTGTATGTGCTGGATGATGGCGCGGAGACCGATCTGGACCTCGGCCACTATGAGCGCTTCACCTCCGGCGTGCTCACGCGGATGAACAGTCTGACCTCCGGCCAGGTTTTCGACTCGGTCATCAAGAAGGAACGCCGCGGCGAATACCTCGGCAAAACCGTGCAATTCATCCCGCACGTCACCGACGAAATCAAAATCCGCCTGCACGACGTCACCGTCAACAACTCGGACGTCAACGTCCTGATCACCGAAATCGGCGGCACGGTGGGCGACATGGAAGGCTTGCTGTTCATCGAGGCGTTGCGGCAGTTCGCCCTCGAAGTCGGCAAGGAAAACGTCTGCTTCATCCACGTCACGCTGCTGCCCTTCATCAAGGCCGCCGGCGAGGTGAAAACCAAACCCACCCAGCAATCCGTCGCCAAACTCCGCGAACTCGGCATCCAGCCCGACATCATCATCTGCCGCACCGAGGCCGATCTCGACGAGGACAACCGGAAAAAAATCGCGATGTTCTGCAATGTGGAAAAAAAGAACGTGGTGGCCTTTCGCGATGTCGCCCACACGATTTACGAATGCCCGCTGGACTTGCGCCGCGACAAGATCGACCGCCTGGTGGTCGATAAGATCGGCCTCGGCCACACCCCGCCGCCCGCGCTCGAAGGCTGGGAGCGTTTTGTCCAACGCGTGATCCATCCCAAGCACAAGGTCACCATCGAGGTGGCCGGCAAGTACGGGTTGTTAGACGCCTACAAGTCGATCTACGAATCGCTCATCCACGCCGGCGCCCAGCACAACACCAAAGTGAAAATCCTCCGTGTGGAAGCCGAGGACATCGAGGCGCGCGGGGCCAAGGAAGTGCTTGGCGATGTCGATGGCATCCTGGTTCCCGGCGGCTTCGGCGACCGCGGCATCGAAGGGAAAATCCTCGCCGCCAGGTATGCCCGTGAGAATGAAATCCCCTATCTGGGCATTTGTCTGGGCATGCAAATCGCCACCATCGAATTCGCCCGCAACGTCTGCAAGTTGAACGGTGCCAACTCCACCGAGTTCGATAAAAACTCCCCGCACCCGATCATCAGCCTGCAAGAGGAGCAGATCGGAGTGGAGGACAAGGGTGCCACCATGCGGCTGGGTTCCTGTGAATCGATCCTGTTCGCCGGCACCAAGGCGTCCGATCTCTACGGCAACGCCGAGCGCATCCACGAGCGCCACCGCCACCGCTATGAGTTCAACCCGGACTATCAGGAGCGCCTGCAAGAGGCCGGCATGGTCATTTCCTCGGTGTCTGCCAAGGAAGGCCTGGTGGAAATCGTCGAACTTCCGAGTCACCCGTTTTTCATCGGCGCCCAGTTCCATCCCGAGTTCCAATCCAAGCCCAACCACCCCCACCCGCTGTTCTCCGGCTTCGTCGCCGCCGCGCTGGAGTATTCGCAAAAATAGCCGCTCCGCGGTTGCAACGACACGCCGCTGCTGAGGGTCCAGCTCGGGCAGGACGCATTCGTGATAGGGCAGGACCGCGCCCTGGCAGAGGCGGTCCTTGCCGTCCCATGGATAGAGAACGGGAATTTTGCCCTTGATTTCACCGCTGGCTTTGCCACACTCGCCAGTGCAAACCCCATGACACGACGCGAACGCTTGATGGCAACCTTGCACGGTGAGACCGTTGACCGGCCACCGGTGAGCTTTTACGAGATCGGCGGATTCCAGATCGATCCGGCCGATCCCGATCCCTATAACATCTACAACTCACCCGACTGGCAAGCGTTGCTGCAACTCGCGGAGAATCACACCGACCTCATCCGCATGCTCAGCCCGGTGCGCGCCCGCTCGATCGACCCGACCGGCTCGGCCAGCGGCGCGCGCTGGCACGAATTCTTCCGCGAGGACACCCGCGACGACGGCGAGACGCGGCTCACCCGCACCGTGTTAGAGGTGGCCGACCGCACTCTCACCCAAGTCACCAAGCGCGACCGGCAGGTCAACACCGTGTGGACCGTCGAACATTTGCTCAAGGACGCCGAGGACGTCGAAGCCTATCTGACACTGCCGGACGAGGTGTTCGCCGAGCACATCGACACCACGCCGCTGGAAGCGGAGGAAGTCGCGCTGGGCGAGCGCGGCATCGTGATGGTGGACACCGAAGACCCGCTGTGCGCCGCGGCGGCCCTGTTCAGCATGGAGGATTACACGGTGCTGGCGTTCACCGAGCAGGCGCTCTTCCACCGGTTGTTAGAAAAGATGGCCGGCTACATCCAGGCGCGCACCGCCGAGGTCAGCCGGCGTTTTCCCGGCCGCTTGTGGCGCATCTATGGCCCCGAATACGCTTCCGAGCCCTACCTGCCGCCGCGCCTGTTTGACGAGTACGTGGTGCGCTACGTCGCACCGATGATCCGCGCCATCCATGATCACGGCGGATTTGCGCGCGTCCATTGTCACGGTCGCCTCAAGAACATCCTCGACCTGATCGCCGGGATGGGTGCCGACGGGCTCGACCCGATCGAGCCGCCGCCGCAAGGCGACATGGAGTTGCGCGAGGTGCGCCAACGCCATGGCCAACAGCTCGTGTTGTTCGGCAACCTGGAAATCGCCGACATCGAGATGCTGCCCACGCCCCGCTTTGCCGAGCGGGTCAAACGCGCCCTCGACGAAGGCACCGCCGGTGCCGGCCGCGGCTTCGTGCTGCTGCCCTCCGCCAGCCCCTATGGCCGCAAACTGTCGGCCCTGACCCTGCGCAACTATGAGACCATGGTCGAGTTGGCCGGGGCCCTGTAGCCCGCGGACTGACTGGGCCGCCAGTGAGCCGGACCCACGAGGAATTTTCACCCGAATGGCACCCGCGTGAAAGACGGGTGCCACGCCGCCCGTCTTGGTGGGGTGAACGGCCAAAGCCGTCCGCGCTGGTGGGTGGACCAGGCCAATGGGCTTGTGATCCCGGCCCGTCGTGCGGGACGTTTCCCCGTTCTGCAGCCCTAACGAAAACATCGAGACAATCCGTATGAAAATGCCCACGCCCTGTCGCCTGACAACACTGCTTGTCGCCATCACCGCCTTCTCCGGCGCTCAACTCCGCGCCGAACCACCCGCAACACCGCCGGACCTAACGAAAAGCACCGCGGTGGACCGCAAGGGCACCTACAACCTCGGCGCCACCGGCATGCGCGGCTGGATTTACACCAAACCGGCCAATTACCTCGACAGCCTGCAGGGCCGCACCACCCTGGCATCCCGCCAGATCCTGGTCACCCATGTCGGGGCCAAATCGCCCGCCAATGGCGTGATGCAAGTGGATGACGTGATCCTGGGCGTGGACGGCAAACCCTTCAGCGACGACGCCCGCAAGAGCATCGCCGCGGCCATCCAGCAAGCCGAGAAGGAGTCTAACAACGGAGTGCTCAAGCTCACCCGCTGGCGCGCCGGCCAAACCGCAGACGTGCAGCTCAAGCTGAGCGTGATGGGCACCTACAGCGCCACCGCGCCCTACGATTGCCCCAAGTCCAAGCGCATCTTCGAGGAAGCCTGCAAGGCGTTAGAGAAAGAGCCGCTGAGTGATAGCTGGAACGGCGCAATCAACGGCCTCGCGCTGCTGGCCACCGGCAATCCCGAGTACCTGCCCAAGCTGCGGGATTTCGCCCACAAGATGGGCCCGACGACGCTCAAGCTCGAATTGAAAGACGGCATGATCATCTGGGACTGGGGCTATCGCAACCTCTTCCTCTGCGAGTACTACCTGGCCACCGGCGACAAGGATGTCTTGCATGCCGTCAATGAGTACACCGTCAACCTCTCCAAGGGCCAGAGCATGTATGGCACCATCGGCCACGGCATTTCGCGCCTCACGCCCGAAGGCAAGTTGCATGGCTCCATCCCGCCCTACGGCCCGGTGAACATGTGCGGACTGCCGGCCAACCTGTCGATTGTGTTAGGCAAACGCTGCGGCGTTAAGGATCCCGAGGTCGATGCCGCCATCGCGCGGGCCGCCGGGTTCTTCGGCTACTTCGTGGACAAGGGCGCCATTCCCTACGGCGAACACGAGCCTTGGCCCTATCATGAGAACAACGGCAAGAATTCCATCTCCGCGCTGATGTTCTCACTGCAGGACAAGGTCAAGGAAGCCCAGTTCTTCGCCAAGATGGCCACCGCCGGCTACCGCAGCCGCGAGTGCGGCCACACCGGCCAGGGGTTCAGCTACCTGTGGAGCGCCCTGGGCGCCAACGTCGGCGGTCCGGCCGCCGCCGCCGCCTTCTTCAAGGAGGCGTCCTGGCACTTCGACCTGGTGCGCCGCTGCGACGGCTCGTTCACCTATGACGGCGGTGAGCAGTACGGCCCCGGCAGCACCGACGACAACACATACTATGGTCATAGTAGCTATGACGGCCTCAGCCCCAACGCCACCTACGTCCTCGCCTATTCCATGCCCGTGAAAAAACTCTGCATCACCGGCAAGGAGTTGAAGCCGGCCAACTGGCTGACCAAGGAACAGGTGGCCGCCGCCATCACCTCCGGCAGCTTTGATTTGGACCGCAAGCAGAAGAGCGTCCAGGAACTCGTCGCGGCGTTCGGCGATTGGTCGCCCATCGTCCGCGGCTGGGCGGCCGAAGAGTTGGCCAACCGCCCCGAGGCAAAAACCATGGTGCCGCAACTCATCACCATGGCCGAAGGCAAGGACGTGCATGTCGCGCAGAGCGCCTGTGAAACGCTCGGCGACCTCAAGAGCGTCGAGGCGCTCCCGGTGTTGGTCCGCCAGCTCTCCGCCGATGACCGCTGGCTGCGCTACAAGGCGGCCCAGGCGATCAAGAAAATGGGCGGCGCGGCATCTCCCGCCCTTCCCGAAATTCTCAAGGCGGTGGTCAAGACCGCCGAGCCCAACCAGCCGATCAACTGGGCCGACGCCGTCCAGATCACCCAGGGTCAGTTGGCATCCGCCTTGTTCGCAGGCGGCCTAACCGGTTCGCTCAAGACCGCCGACCCGAAGCTGCTCTATCCGGCGATCCGCGTCGTCTCGCGCAACCCCGACGGCATGGCGCGCGCCACGCTGCGCGGCTATTTTGAAAACCAGTTGACCCTCGAGGACGTGCAGGCGCTGGCACCCGACCTCGTGGTGGCAGTCAGGACGATGTGCCCGGCCGACACCATGTTTGGTGCGGAAATCCGCATGGGCGCGTTCAAGGCGCTAACAAAATACCACTACAAGGAGGCAATCGATGCCGGCGTCGTGTTCGCCAAAACCCAGGGTGGTCACGGCAGCGAAAGCCGCACCGGTGAAATCATGAAGGAGATCGTGGCTTATGGTTCGGCCGCCCGCGAGGCAATCCCGGGCCTCAAGGAACTCATCGTCGAACTCAACGCCCAATGCAAGCGCGGCGAATTCCCCGCCGGCGAACTCAACAACCGGCGCACCGGCGCGGCCGAAGCCGCCATCAAGGCCATCGAAGCCGCCAAGGATCATCCCGAGTTGCGCAGCATCAAGAAGTAGTCAGCACAGTCCTCTGTGCGGAACCGCTTTGGCTCAGAGATCCTGAGCCCTGAGGAAATGGAATTCGCCAATGGGCAGCTTGGCGGCGGGCAGGATGCCCGCGCCACCGTGGTCCGGGCATCCTGCCCGGATCCGAGTGGATTGCCGTGACACCCTATTTTCCTCCCTTGTCATTCTGTCCACCCAATGGCAAACACACCCATCTTATGAAGTCCCCATCAGCGAAAGCCGTCCTGTTCGCCGCCATCGTTCTGCATTCCAGCGCGCTGGCGCTGCCGCCCGCGGCACCGGATCCCTATGGCATCGTCACCCACCCGATCCCGGACAAAACCGTGGTCCTGAGTTTCGACGATAGCGTCGCGAGTCACGCCACCGTTGTCGCCCCACTCCTGAAAAAGCTCCACTTCGGTGCCTCGATCTATATCTGTGACTTTGATAGCTTCAATACCAGAAAGGACTGGTACATGACCTGGCAACAGATCAAGTCCCTGGCCGACGATGGCTTTGATGTGGGCAACCACACCAAGGGCCATGGCGGGGCCTCCATCGACGCCTGGCTGAATCTGGAAGCCGAGTTTGCCGAGAACCACATTCCCAAGCCCACGACCTTGTGCTGGCCCGTCTATGCGGTTTATCCGTACGAGTTTCCGGCGCTCATCGCCCATCAATACACCTTCGGCCGCGCCGGTGGCAGCCGCCCCTACCGCCCGACGCTGGATCATCCCTTGGATGTGCCCTCCTGGGGCATTCAGGATGATGTGAGTGTGGAGAAGTTCATCAGTTATGTGCAGCAAGCCACCCGCGGCCAAATCGCCGTGTTCACCTTTCATGGAGTGCCGGAAGGCGAGCACAAGGCGGTGAGCCTCGATCCGGCAAAATTCACCCAGATGATGCAATATCTCAAGGACAACCAATATAACGTCATCTCCCTGCGCGACGTGGCCAAGTATGTGGATGTGAAAAAGGCCGACAAGTTCCTGCCAGCCCCTAACCGACTCCCCTGGGGCGGGATGACGCTCGACGGCAACTTGCTCTATATTTCCGTTAGCAAGCTTCCGGCCGACCGCAAGCTGACGCTGCCGGGCATGACCACCCGGATCGCGCGCGCCTATTTCGCAGGGGATGCCAAAAAGCAAGCACTGGCGATCGCCAAGGCGGACACCGGTATCCAAACCCTAACGGTGCCCGAGTCGTCCTTCGTGCTCGGCGGCGAATTCCCCACGGTCATTGTCGCCGAGTTGCAGGGCGGGCCCATCGCCACCCTTCTGGAGTTCGGCTTCCCCGGCGCGCCGGAAGCCACCATCGCCGGCAACGAAATCCATGTGCAAGTGCCGCTGGCCGCGGATCTGACAAAACTCGCGCCGATCTATGACACCGGCTCGCCGCAGGTCAAGGGCCAGCCCGCGTCCGGATCCATCAATAACTTCAGCAAGCCGCAGACGTATGTCATCACCGCCGCGGATGGCAGCACCCGGCGCTACCTCGTGACCGTCACGCCGACCCTCGGCGCGGTGGTCGTGAGCAACCCGAGTTTCGAGAACTCCGCCACCGCGGGTGCCCATGACAACACCATGGAAACCAAGCCCAGCGCAGCCGCCTGGACCTTTATCAAACCCAACAATGGCGGCGAGTTGGGAATCCGTGATTTGGTGGAAGCGGCCAGCGCGCCGCGGCCGCCGGATGGCTCGCGCCATGCCGTGTTCATGCGTGGTGCCGGCAATGGCATCTCGCAGACCCTCACCTTCGACAAGGGCAGTTATACCGTTAGCTTCGACGCGGTGAAACGCAACGGCTACGAGAAAACCGCGGCACCCCTTAAAGTCACCCTTGATGGCGCGCCCGTCCTAACCGTCGAATCGTCCCAAATCGCCGAGAAATGGGCCCACTACACGTCCCCCGCGCTGCCGGTGGCCGCCGGCGCCCACACCCTCGCCTTCACCCTCGGCGACGGCGATGGCATGGACCTCATCGACAACGTGGCGCTGCACTTTAGCCGCTAGACCAAGGTGCGCGCCAAGTTAAGGGGAAGTGGGTCGCGAAACCGCGTGGTTGTGGGAAACCGTGCCTAAGAAACCACTGTGACACTGAGTGCCACTGAGGCCACTGAGAAGAGATTTGTGATTATTTCAGTGGCTTCAGTGGTCCTCAGTGCCCTCAGTGGTAAAATTCGCCCCGAAAAAATCGTGACAACGTCACTAACTTGACGCGCATGCCCGCCGCGGCTGGCAAAAAGCGGATTTTTTCTGTTGCGTTGGTTGGGCCGGATAGTCTAGGTCAAGCGCGGCCCATCCGTCCGGCCGCCTGAGTTGATCACTGAGCTGATTGAATCCGCCATGTCTGAAACCATTTCCTATCCCCAGGTCTGCCAAATGCTGCAGGCTGCCGTCGAACAGATCCGCGCCAACCACGAGCTGCTCTCGCGCCTCGACGCCGCAGTGGGCGATGGCGACCACGGCACTACCATCCTGCGCAGCATGGAAGCGGTGGCCAAGGCCATCGCCGACACCCCCGGCAGCGACCTCAAGTCCCTCCTTGCCAAAATCGGCTGGGATGTGATGGACTGCGATGGCGGTTCCACCGGCCCCTTGCTCGGCTCGTGGTTCATGGGCATGAGCGACGCTGTCGGCGATCAGGCCGAACTGGATTGCGCGGCGCTCGTCGCGATGTTAGAAGGCGGCATCCGCAAGCTCGCCAAGCAAAGCCGCGCGGTGGTCGGCGACAAGACGATGATGGACGCGTTCCTCCCCGCGCTCGATGCGCTGCAAGCCGCCGCGCCGACCGGCAACCTCCGCAGCGCGCTCGAGCAAGCCGCCGCCGCCGCCGCCGCCGGGGCCGAGGCCACCAAGCAGTTCCGCGCCAAGTTCGGCCGCGCCCGCAACCTCGGCGAGCGCGTCATCGGCCACGTCGATCCCGGCGCGGTGTCCGTTTCACTCATCTTCAAGGGCTTCAGCGAGGCGCTGTCACGCCCCACCGGGGCATGCGTGTCAAGCTAACCACGGGGTCATGTTTTTAAGGGCAAATTTCACCACTGAAACCACTGAAATAATCAAAAAAATCTTCTCAGTGCCATCAGTGGTACTCAGTGTCTCAGTGGCTTTATTGTCACGATTTACCAGAATACCGTGGTTTCCCGACCAATTCCCATTTATCCCTCACCTCAACTAACACACCAACACCATGGCTGAACTCGACACCACCAAGGATGCCAACGACTACGGCATCGGCATCCCCGTCAAACAACACCCGTTTTTCCTCAAAGGCCTTGAACACGCCGATTGGGGCATCAAGGACCGCTTGAGCCGCATCTTCAATCCGGCCTCCGGCAACACCGTGATGCTCGCCTTCGACCACGGCTATATCATGGGCCCGACCTCCGGCCTGGAGCGCATGGACCTAACCATCACGCCGCTCATCGAATACGCCGATTGCATCATGTGTACCCGCGGCGCCCTGCGCTCGATCGTGCCGCCCACTTCTAACAAGCCGGTCTCGCTCCGCTACTCCGCCGGCACCACCGTGCTCACCGACCTCAACGACGAGTGCCTGCTCGACATCGAGGACGCCATCCGCGTCAACGCCTCCGCCCTGGCGATCATGGTGGCCATCGGCAGCAAGTATGAGGCGGTCACCATCAAAAACCTCATCCGCACCGCCGACATGGGCGCGAAATTCAGCATTCCGACCCTCGGCGTGACGGCCGTGGGCAAGGAACTGGTCCGCGATGCCCGCTACCTCGGACTGGCCAGCCGCGTCTGCGCGGAAAACGGCGCCACCTTCGTGAAAACCTACTATTGCGAGACCGGTTTCGAGCAAGTGGTGGCCGCCTGCCCGGTGCCCATCGTCATCGCCGGCGGCAAGAAACTGCCGGAAGACGAGGCGCTGGAGTTTGCCTATCAGGCGATCCAACAGGGGGCCGCCGGGGTGGACATGGGCCGCAACGTGTTCCAGTCCGAGCACCCGATCGCCATGATCCAGGCGGTGCGCGCCGTCGTCCACGACCAGCGCACGCCCAAGGACGCCTTCGACCTCTACAACACCCTCAAACACCAGAAGTAGGCCGCCTGCGGCACGGTTTCCCGCAAACGCAAATTTTTCGTGTTGCGTTCGTCCGGGAGCGCGATAGTCTCCGCCCAACGGTGGCTCCACGGTGGGTCACCGGTGTGGTAGTATCAACCAACCAACCAACCATGAACATGACCCGTCGCAACCACCTGCAACTGCTGGCCGCAGCCGCAGGCACCGCCGCTCTGAGTGGCGCTTACACCCTAGCCAAGGACACCTCCACCACCATGAACCCCAAGAAAGTCACCCTCCCGAAATACAAGAATGCCGACTTCTACGTGGACGGCAAGTTCCAGGAAGCCGCCGCCAAGAAGGCCTACCTCGACATGATGGCAGCCCACGGCTATGACATGCACCTCGAGAACGAAAAGAAATGGGCCACCCCATTCTGGTACACCGATTTCGGCCTCGGCGATTTCGTCAACGTCGGCATGGGCGGCGTGTTCTGGATCAATTCCCAGGAATCCAATTACTTCGCCCACGAGATTTTCCTGCTGCCCGGCCAGATGATCGTCGAGCACGGCCACATCGAGACGGACAAGGGCAAGGCCAAAATGGAAAGCTGGCACCCGCGCTATGGTAGCATCTATTGCTTCGGCGAAACCGGTGGCGACATTCCGGACGGAGTGGTGCTGCCCAAGAGCCAGGAAAAGTTCATCACCGTGAAAAAATGCACCGAGGTGAAAGCCGGCGACATCCTCACGCTCAACCGCCTCACCGCCAAACATTTCATGATGGGCGGCCCCTCCGGCGCCATCGTCAGCGAATACGCCAGCTTCCACGACAACGCGGGCCTGGTCTTCACCAATCCGAGCGTGAAGTTCTAACCGCTCCACCCCCACCGCGACCTCGCATGAAAAAGGAATTCCATCACATCGGCATCCCGACGACCCAGCCTCAGCCTAACGAGATTTATCTCGAGGCGATCCAGCTCTACATCACCGACGCAACGCAAAGCCCGCATCGCATCGAGTGGACGCGCGCCGAGCCCGGCTGTCCGTTCCCCGAAGTGCTCAAGACCACCGCCCACGTCGCCTACAGCGTGGACAACCTGGAAGCCGCCATCGCCGGCCACAACGTCATCTGGGCGCCCTTTGAACCGCTGCCCGGCATCCGCTGCGCCTTCATCCTCGATGACGGCGCGCCGGTCGAATTCCTCGAGTTCGCCAACTGAACCACCTCGCCGGAGATACCGCCATGTCCATGAAAAAATTCATCAACGACCCCAAGGACCTCACCAAGGAACTCCTTGAGGGCTTCGCCATCGCCCACGGCGACATCGTCACCGTGAAGTCTGACAAAATCGTCTGTCGCACCCAGCCCAAGCCGGCTAACAAGGTCGCCATCGTCACCCTCGGCGGTGCCGGCCACGAGCCGGCCCTCAGCGGCTTCGTCGGCGAGGGCGCGCTGGACTTCAGCGTCGTCGGCGACATCTTCGCCGCGCCAGGCCCGCCCAAGGTGCTGGAAGCGCTGCGCCTCGCCAAGCGCGACGCGGGCATTCTGTTTGTCGTGCTCAATCACGCCGGCGACGTCATGAGCGCTGACATGGCCGCCGAAATGGCCGACAAGGAAGGCATCGTCTATCGGAAAATTGTCACCCACGAGGACATCGCGCCCGGCGCCGACGCCCCGGCCGAGGACAGGCGTGGCTTGGTCGGCTGCTGCCCGCTCTACAAGATCGCGGGAGCCGCCGCGGAAGCCGGCAAGAGCCTCGACGAGGTGCATGCCATTGCCAGCCGCTTCAACGACAACATGGCCACCCTCGCCGTGGCGATGCGCACCGCCACCCATCCGGCCAGCGGCCAGACGATCTTCGAACTCGCCGACGACGAAATGGAAATCGGCATGGGCCAACAT
>Ga0209697_10007282_pt1 | contig 12992 bp, 11 predicted proteins | sample AliMusrvi5mmetaG_FD_184115 | JGI IMG/M metagenome (GOLD analysis project Ga0209697, IMG submission 184115) | Freshwater lake bacterial and archeal communities from Alinen Mustajarvi, Finland, to study Microbial Dark Matter (Phase II) - Alinen... | ecosystem: Environmental > Aquatic > Freshwater...
AAGTGACGCAGAAAGAAATAAACAAGGTCGAAAAACTGATGAACGGTCGCCCGAGAAGAACACTTGGTTTCGAGACACCAGAGGACGAATTAAGGAAAAGTGTTGCGTTAGATGTTTGAGACTACCTAAGCTTAATACTTGTGGTTTACACTTGTAAACCCCGTCGGTTTCCCCCAATCCTTCCCGCCCCCGGCGATATACGCGGCGATCGCGTCAATTATGTCGTTCACGCTGTCCCTGTAGGGCCCAAATGATTTTTCCGCGAACCTGTCGCTAAGAATCATAGTGGATTTCTCCGTAGACTCCGATATATTTATCCGCTTATTCATTAATTTAGCCGCCCTTTCCGCTATTTCACGGACCGGCACGGCCGGGCCGGAAACATTGACAGGCCTGGGAGGATTTTCACAGAACGAGAGGCATTTAAGCGCGGCATCGTTGGCATCGCGCTGGGAAATGAGATTAACATACGGAAAAGCAATCTTGAATTCGTCAAAAGCCATTACTGCCTTGCAAATATCAACTACTACTCCATACTTGAAGTGCTGCGCGTAGGCCAGCCTGTAAAAACAGCATTTGGTTGCGTGCTTCTGCGCGTTAATCCTGAAAGCCTGTTCCCTGCCGAGGAGGGTCCATCCGTAAATTCCCTGCGGGTCCAGTTTTGATTCCTCCGAAGGGCCTTCTTTGCCGACAGGCGTGTGGGGATAGAAGTTGCTTGAGGAAAAGGCCACAATTTGCGAAGCCTTGTACCTTCTCCCGCAAATATAGGGCATTATGATATTCATATGATAGGCTTTCGTGTAATCGCCTGAAGAGCCGAACTTGAACCCAGCCATAAAGAAAACATTCTCTGCTTCGGGAAGCGAGTCTATGAATTCTTCGCTGCTTAAATCTCCCTTAAAAGTCTCGATACCCAGAGCATTCAACTTTTTCTCATTCTCCGGGTTGGAGAAACCGGAAGCCACGCAGAGCCGTCTTTTTACGCCCGCCGCTTTGTCGGCGCGAAGGAGCATCTCCATCATCTCCATACCCATCTTGCCTGTTGCTCCGAGGGCCATAACGCTTCCCTTGATTTTCTTAGACTGTTCAATCAGTCCGGGCGTGGGTTCGGTCATGAATTCTTCAATTTCGGCTTCCGTCTTAATCTCTTTGATATTTTTTGACATCTTAGCTCCTCAATCCAAGTTCCTTCCTGAGCGCAGGAAGAACTCTTACCATTACGCCGCTGTCGGAAACAAGGCCTGTGAATACTCCTTCATAGCGCGAATTTATCAGTTTGGCCTGTCCTATGCTTCCCTTCTCCGAAAAACAGAGCGGGCTTTTCAGGAGTCCGAGCCTGTAAAGCCTGTATTTCACTCCGAAGATGGAATTCCTGAAATTATTCGGCGCGGCGTCAAAAAGCGCATCATTGCAAAGCGTTACAGCGTCGGCAAGGCTCCAAATATCGCCTTTCAAGGGCCATTTACCGGTCTTTCTCCAGGTAATTGCCGCGTTCATCCATTTAACGGCGCTGAAAGTGTCCGTAGCAAAATGCCCGAGCAGCCCTCCGGAAAAGGATATCTTCTTCCCGCTGAAAGTGAAAGTCCGCATCAGGTCGCCGATAATATGGTCGTCGTTTCCGGTGCTCATCACCAGGTCTTTTAGGCGGGGCGATCTTGCCGCGGCTTCAAGACCTTGAAGCGTCCTGTACCTGTCAAAAGGGGCGAACTTTGCCCCGTAGCCAAACTTAAAGAATTCCTTCCAGAACTCAGGGGTTATTTCAGCCCCGCCTGCCTTGGGTTGAAGATAAAACCCGTAAACCGGTATCATTGACGCTATTTTCTTGCAGTAATCCAGCCGCTGTTTCAGGTTCATTCCGTTGAAAGGACGGGGGGAAACTACGGCGATATCGTAGCCTTCCTCCGCGGCGATTTGAGCGTGTTTCATTCCGTGCACCATGCACATTGAAAGCATTTCCGAACCGCCGAAAAGCCGGGTCATCTGTTTCGTCAGCCTCAACCACTGCCGGTAAAGCTCTAAATGCTCTTTTTCCGCCAGGAAATCCTTGCCGGCAAACTCGCCCGTGTGCGCTCCCGGGACGACAGCCTTTGCTCCCGCCCTTATGTAGTAAAGAGCGACCAGGCGCTGGGCGTCCTCGTCATAATACTTTTTGTCCGGACGCAAGGCAAGAGGGCTCGGGACCCACGCGCCTCCGGACTTTAGTTTCTTTAACACTTCAGGTTCAAGCTTTTTCATATTCTCCTTCCTTAGCAAAAAGGCAGAAACCTTGCGGCTTCTGCCTTTGAAATATACTTTATAGTTTTTCCGGGTTCAATTGTGCTCCGCCGGCCTGAAGAACTTCAACACTTTAACCAGCATATCTTTCATTTCCTTGCGCTGGACGACCATGTCAACAAATCCCTGACTCACCAGAAACTCGGCGCGCTGGAATCCTTTGGGCAATTTTTGCTTTATTGTCTGTTCTATAACACGCGGGCCCGCGAAACAGATAAGCGCGTTTGGCTCCGCTATTGTAATGTCTCCAAGCATTCCGAAGGACGCGGTGACACCTCCTCCGGTCGGATCAGTAAGAATACAAATGTAAGGAAGTTTTGCCTTCGCGAGTTTGGCCAGAGCCGCCGAGGTTTTCGCCATCTGCATAAGAGAAAGAATGCCTTCCTGCATCCTGGCGCCGCCTCCCGAGGAGGAAACTATAATTAGCGGGTATTTGCGGCTGATTGCAAACTCAATAATTCTCGCTATCTTTTCGCCGACAACGGAACCCATCGAGCCCATCATAAAGGAGGAGTCCGTAAGTCCGATGGCCACGGGCATTCCGCCGATCCTTCCTTCTCCGGTCACAACCGCGTCGTCAAGCCCGCTCGCTTCCTGATTTTTCTTGAGTTTTTCCTTGTATTCCGGAAAAGCCAGTACATCGAGAGCCACAAGCCGCCCGCAGTTTTCGGTAAAAGTGCCTTCATCCATAAGCAGATTGACCCTCTCTTTCGAGCTCATCCTGAAATGGTATCCGCACTTTGGACAAACCTTGAGGTTTTCTTCAAGCACCTTGGTGTAGAGCGCTTCCTTGCAGAAATCGCATTTAGTCCAGAGTCCGTTTGGGACCCCGACGCGCCTTTTCAGGGGCACTTCCACTTCGTCAGGCTTTGTTTTTTTGAAAAGGGCCATCTTTTCCTCCGTTGAAATCCGATGACACCGATAAGAACCTTCGATGACACCGATACTTCAAGTTCAAAACAGCTTTAGATCTTCTTGTCTTTTATCTCGGTTAAGAGCATTTCTTTGAATTTCGCGTAATCCATCGGGCCGAGGTCTTCCGCGCCTTTACGCCTTACGGCAACTTTATTCCCGGAAGCTTCCTGCTCGCCGACTATTAATATATAGGGGACCTTTTCCAGCCTGGCATCCCTTATCTTTCCGCCTATCTTCTCGTTGCGAAGATCCAGCTCGCAGCGCACATCCGCGGCAAGAAGATCCGCGTGAATCTTCTTCGCGTAATCGTCTTGGTTGTTAGTAATTGTGAGAATCTTTGCCTGAACAGGCGACATCCAGACCGGGAAAGCCCCCGCATAATGCTCGATAAGGAACGCAATGGTGCGTTCGTAACAGCCTATGGAAGCGCGGTGTACAACCATCGGCCGGACATCCTTGCCTTCTTTGTCCGTGTAGGTAAGGTCAAACCTTTCGGGTAGCGCGAAATCTATCTGTATGGTGAACATGGTTTCTTCTTTGCCCCAGACATTCTTCATCTGGAAATCAAGTTTCGGGCCGTAGAAGGCGGCTTCATCCTCCGCTTCCGTATAGGTCAGCTTGTTCTTATCCAGTATCTTCTTCATCAAAGCCTGTGAATCTTCCCAGGCCTTCGGGTTGTCCACATATTTATCCTTCTTATTCGGATCCCACTTTGAAAACCGGTACCAGTAGTCATTTAGCCCCAAGGTTTTCATAACATACTGCACCAAATCCAGCACCTTCTCGAATTCTTCCGCGACTTGAGAGGGCATGCAGATTATGTGCGCGTCCGCGAGCGTGAACTGCCAGATGCGGATAAGCCCGTGCAGTTCTCCTGAGAGCTCTTTTCTGAAGAGGAGCGAAGTTTCAGCGTAGCGGATGGGCAATTCCCTGTAACTGTGCTTATCCGCCTTATATATCATAAACTGGTACGGGCAGGTCATCGGACGAAGAGCAACCTCTTCTTTTTCGTCGGTGTTAAAAACAAACATCTTGTCCCTGTAATGATCCAGATGACCGGAGATCTTATATAAATCAGTTTTTGCCAGCACCGGGGTGCTGGTGTACTGATAGCCGCGCCTTATCTCTTCGTCTTCTATCCAGCGGATCAGGACTCTCTTTAGGGTCGCTCCCTTAGGCGTAAAGAGAGGCAAACCTTTGCCGATTGAGGGATTGGTAACATAAAGACCGAGTTCTTTTCCGAGTTTTGAGTGATCTCTCTGTCTCGCTTCTTCCATCTGCTTGAGATACGCCTCAAGTTCTTCTTTATTGTAAAAGGCCGTGCCGTAGATTCTCTGAAGCATCTTGTTTTTCTCGCTGCCGCGCCAGTAAGCGCCGGTAGCGGAAAGCAGCTTAAAAGCCTTTACTTCCTTCGTGTACCTGACATGGGGTCCGCGGCAGAGGTCCGTGAATTCGCCCTGCTCGTAGACTGAAATTATTTCATTTTCCGGGAGCTCGCTGATAAGTTCGACCTTGTAGATCTCGCCTTTGTCCCAAAAATACTTAAGGGCTTCGGCCCTGCTGAGTTCTTTCCTCTTGATAGGCAGGTTTTCTTTGATCACCTTCTTCATCTCAGCTTCTATAGCGACAAGTTCTTCCTCGCTGAAAGAAGTGTCCCTGTCTATGTCATAATAAAAGCCGTCTTCGGTGGAAGGGCCTATGGCCAGCTTCACCTGCGGGTAGAGCCTCTTTACCGCCTGCGCAAGCACGTGGGACGCGCTATGCCTTATAACTTCCAGCTCATTATTGCCCATTTTCTCCCCTTTTAAAAGACGAGTTAAAACCCGGTAATTATTGATATTATCACTACCTGCCGGGGTAGTCAAGCGCAGGGAAAACTGCTAAAAAAAGAAGATTAAGGCTCCTTCAGCCTTTCATCTTGAGCAGAGTGCGCCTGTAATCCTCAAACTCCGCGTTATCTATCTCTTTCCATTCCTTGCTTGTCATATAGCGCATCTTCCCCAGGATCTTCGCGGTAACCGTTGTCTTTATCCCTTCCTCTATCAGCCTTGTCCTGTAGAGCGCCTGCCGGATGTTGTCGCCCGCAACGAATATTCCGTGATTCTGGATTATCACGGCATTGTAGCCGTCCTTGATATATTTTTGAAGTTTTTTGGCGAAAGGAGCGCCTGCGGACGGGGTGTATTTCATCACGGGCACATCAGAACCGATAATTGTCACCATTTCCGGATTGCAAGCCCTGAGCATCTTCCCGCCCATCCCCCAGGCCAGGACATATATAGGATGACAATGCACAACCGCGCCTATACCCTTTCCGGCCTGCAGGCACGCTAGGTGCGCGAGCGTTTCGCATGACGGCCTTCTCTTGCCGTCAACCAGCTCTCCGGTATTAATATCAACGCCGACATAATCCTTCGGGTTGCAGTCTTCAAAAGAAGCGCCCGAGGCTTTTATATAGACAGTGTTGCCGCAGCGGACGCTTGTATTACCGCCCGGGCCTATCACATAGCCGAGCTCGGCTATCTTTTTACCGGCTTTAACAAGTTCTTTTAAGGCCTCGGCTTTCGTCATTGTTCCTCCGCAAATAATATCAGAGCAGCTCCAGGACATCCAGCAAGCTGTCCACATTCTTATCGGCAATCGTGAGATCGTGATGACCGGAGTACGGGCTTTGCACGGCAACGCAGTAACAGCCCGCGCGCTTCGCTGATTTAATTCCGGAAGATGAATCTTCCAGTACCATGCACTCCGCCGGCTTTACATTGAGCTTCTCGGCGCATTTCAGATAAATATCGGGAGCAGGTTTCGGCTCTGCCACATCCTCAGCGTTAACGACCGTATTAAAATATTCGTACGGACCCTTGTTGATACCCAACGCTTTAAGCACCATTCCCGCGACAAGTTCCACCTCAACTCTGGGGCTTGATGTGCCTATTGCCTTCAGCAGCCCTTTGCTTTCAACATTTTTCAGTATTTCCTTCATTCCCCTCGCGGGAGTTAGTCCCGACTGTTTTACCAGATCAAGATACTTGTCTCTCCGCCTTATTATCAGTTCCTCGAGGCTGCCTTTAACGCCGAAAGTATTCATTACTTCCCTCATATTAGCCGCGATAGACATGCCTACAAACCTTCCAAGATACGACGCAGGCAGTTTCACTCCAAAATCTGCGAGAAATACGTCCCACGCGCGGATATGAAGGGTCTCCGTATCGGTCATCAGCCCGTCCATGTCGAATAATACAGCTTTAAATCTCATTATTTTCCCTTCGTTCCGGATTGTCTAAGCAACTTTACTATTGTATAATACAGGAGCGCTTTTATAAAGGAGAAAACACATGCCGGTGCTTGCGGGTCTTTCGGCCATTATGCTCGCTGTTCTCATACTTCCTTTCAGCGTCAAGAAAGTTGAAGAACAGCTGGAAATTTTCCTATTCATTATGGGCTGCGCTGCCGTAACCCTGACCTCGCAGTGGAGCGCCGGGCTAGTCAAGGAAGCCTTGCTGGAACCGCTAAAAATATCGGCCGCGGTGCTTGTTGCGGGACTTTTATTTAACCTGCTCAAAAACCCGATCAGGAAACACTTAAACTCCCTGATTAGTTTCACCGGAATGAGGGCCTTCATCTTCCTGCTTATCGTCCTGCTCGGCCTGCTATCCAGCGTCATCACGGCCATCATTGCGGCGCTTTTACTCGTTGAAATTATCGGGCATCTGAAACTTGAACGCAAGGCTGAGATTAAAGTGGTGGTGATGGCTTGTTTTTCCATCGGAATGGGCGCGGCGCTTACCCCGCTAGGGGAACCGCTCACAACCATTGCTATCGCAAAATTGAAAGACCTCACGCCGCCTGCGGGTTTCTGGTTCTTCGTAAAACATCTCGGCCCGCAGATAATTCTCGGTGTTATCGGCATTGGCATCGCGACAATTTTTGTGGCCGGCAAGTTAAGCCGCTTGGGACACGGGTTGAAAGAAGAAAACCTGGAAAATGCAAAAGATATCCTGGTCAGGACTGCAAAAGTCTATTTGTTCGTGATGGCCCTCGTCTTCCTCGGAACCGGCTTCAAACCGATAGTCGACGAATATGCATCCAAGATCTCCTATCAATTACTATACTGGCTGAATATGGTTTCGGCAATTCTTGACAATGCCACTCTCACCGCCGCGGAAATAAGCCCAAAAATGTCTTTGCTCCAGATTAAATCAGCCATACTCGGCCTGATAATAGCTGGTGGAATGCTCATTCCCGGCAATATCCCAAACATTATTTCGGCCGGAAAACTGAAGATAAAGAGCCGGGAATGGGCTGCCGTAGGCATTCCTGTAGGTCTTGCAATAATGCTTATATACTTTGTCTTAATAGAAGTTCTGGCGTAAAAATCAGATACTGCGGCTTTCTTTTTAATACTTCCTTAATAATAATTTAACATATTTCCTTTATACTTCCTTTAGTTTTACCGGGAGGCATTATGGGCAAAAATATAGTTTTGTTGTTTTCTCTCTTACTTCTTCTTTCCGGCAATAGAACCGCCGCGGGGGCGGCCCCGGCTCCTCTCAATGAAAATCTGGGCGCCTCAGCCAGGCCGGACCATGTAGTTTTAACCTGGACTGATGACCCGAAGACAACTCAGACAATTTCCTGGCGCGCTCTTGCCGGAATTCAAAACGGCTCGGTGCTGTACTTTGAAGCCGGCACGGCTTCTACTACTATTACCGTTTCCGCCGCCGTTAAACTCTTCAGTACCTTCAACTGGGATACAAAAGGAAGCTTCAGCCTTTTCAGCGCAGCGCTTTCCGGACTGAAACCCGGGACGCGTTACAAGTATATACCGGTCGCCGGAGATACCGCCGGGGATGAAAACTCCTTTACGACCGAACCCGCGGACGAAGCCTCTTTCTCTTTCCTGCTCTTTGGCGACAGCCAGAGCGGAAACAGGTACGGACGGGACTACGGCGCCTGGCGCAAAACCGTCACCGCAGCCTGCGCAAGACATCCCGAAACAAGCTTCATTATGAACTGCGGAGACCTGGTTGAAACCGGACAGGATGTGCTGGACTGGAATAATTGGTTTGAAGCGGCGCGTGAAGTACTCCCTTCCGTAGCCGAGATGCCGGTCCAGGGAAACCACGAAACTTATAACCCTGCAAGCGGCCCGGCAAAACCGGTTTACTTCCTTGAATTCTTCAAGGTATTTCAGAACGGCCCGGAAAACCTTAAAGGACAGGTATATTCCTTTGATTACGGGAATACCCACATAGCCGTGCTTGACAGCCAGAAGGATGAAGAAGCCCCAAAATCAGATGACTTTTTGAAAAAACAGGCAGAGTGGCTGGAAAAAGACCTTTCAGCAGCTGCCAAACATTTTAAGCTTGTTTTCTTTCATAAAACTCCGTATTTCAATAAGGGAAAAAGAGGGAATGAAGATATATTAAGGACTTTGTGCCCGGTCGCCGAGAAATGCGGGGTTGATATTGTTTTTAATGGGCACGACCACTGCCTGGCCAGGACCTTCCCGATAAATGGCACTGTGTATTATACCTGCGGCAGAAGCGGGGCCAAGTTCTACACGGATTCCGCTATCAATGAGAGTGATGAGTTCTTCTTCAACCCGAAAGAGCAGCCGTGTTACGTGAGAATTGAGGCGTCAAAATCACTCCTGCTGGTCAAAGCTTTCAGCTCGGACGGGACTTTGCTGGACACTTATAGCGTAACAAAATGAATTACCTTGCCCTGTAATCACCGCAGGTTTTCGCGTTTGGCCGCTGAGAATTCTTGCATGCCGAAGGATAATCATAGCGGCAGGAATCGCAGAGAAACCCTCCGCCGTCTTTGATCAGGAACTTCTTTAGCGCCTCTATGATTATCTTTATAAGAGCGATTTTATTTCCTTCCTAGAAAATACAGGTTGGTCCTCTCTTCTCTGTTGATTTTATTCGCCGTTGCGCATCTGCGCATCCGCCCCTCCGAGCATGTCTTTAGAATATCAAGTAGCGCATTCCCAGCCCGTAGAAGTTATTGCCTGCCCCTATTGTCAGTTTGGGATCTATCCCCGCGCCTCCGGGGACGCTTACATCATTGAAATTATAGGTGAAAGACGGTATTGAATAGGCTTCGACAAAAACCGAGAACGCGGACGTGAACCGCATTTCAAGGCCAATTCTGAAGGTGACTCCGCCGAAAGCCAGCGCCTGCCCTATTTGCTTCGTGTAGCCCACATTCCCGGAATCGTAAGCGCCACCGGCCGTCTGCTTAATGTTGTACGTGGCGTCCGCAAGCATGTAGTTTGCGTCAAGGCCCGGTCCGGCATAAAGAACAAGAAAGTCGCTTCCCATATCAAGGAGCGGCCCGAGATGTATGCGCACAAGCGCGCAAAGATTTAGTTTTAGATCCGTGTAACTGCCTTTTGCCGTGAAAGTGTACGCGCTCGCTCCGTCGGCAATTCCTGTCTTAGTAAGATCGTCAAACTGAGCAAATCCCCTGTAAAAAACGCCGTCTAGACCGAAACTCACCGCTTTCACATCCGGCATTCTCTGCACGTAACTGAAAGAAAACGCAAAGAAGAACCCGTTATTTATATCGGAGGGCTGTTCCACCACCTGAGTCAGCGTCCCCGGAAGCGTAAGAGTGATGGGCAGGGAAGCGCTGAAGAACCCGGAGCGTATCCCCGGGCCGAAATAGATTCTGGAAAGGTCCTCGCCCTCAAACCTCTCAGACCAAAGCAGCGCGCCGGTGGCAACGTCCCTCAAACTGAGGGTAATAACCATTACTTCTCCGGAAATGCTCACGCTTCCGAAAAGCACCGCGTCCGCGCTGAGCAATTTGCCTATCTTTCTCGCTTCAGTTTCCTCCGTAAGTCCGGAAATGGAAAGTTTCTGCTGATCAACAAGTTCTTTCAGGCTTTTTTTGTCTATTACCTTATATTTACCGGTCTTTGCCAGCGTTGCGGCGACCGCGTCTTCCGCGGTCTTTAGCGTGATATCCCTGGAGTATTCGAAGGGAGTAATCATCACGGTCTTAATGTCGGCAACCGTTATTCTGGAAACCGAACCGTAAAGCCTTGTGAGTGCGTCTTTTTGCATGGAGTTTTGATCCGCAGAGAAAGCGGGTATTACGAGAACAGCAGAGAGAAAAATCATCATCGCTATTTTTTTCATCAGCCCCCCTGAACGCGCAGAAATTCTTATGCTTAATTATACATCAAAAACGGTTTGCCGTAAACCGGACTCTACTTATTCGCTGCTATCCTTTCCCCGAAAAGACCTCCGGGCTTGATCAGAAGCACTATAACGAGCACGCCAAAAGCAAAAACATCCTTATACTGGGCGGATATATAGCCCGCGCCGAGACTCTCAAGAATACCAATGAGAAGGCCGCCGAACATCGCGCCCCTCACGTTGCCGATGCCGCCCAGAACCGCTGCCGTAAAACCCTTTAAACCCGCCATATAACCCATCGTGAAGTTAATTATACCGTAATAAACTCCAACCATTATTCCCGCGCCCGCGGCCAGTCCGGAACCTATGAAAAAAGTCAGCGAAATTATCCGGTTGACGTCAATACCGACAAGCCCGGCCATCTTCCTGTCAATAGCAACAGCGCGCATCGCTTTCCCTGTTTTTGTCTTTTGAATGAAAATATTTAACGCCAGCATAAGTACCTGAGAGAAAACGCAGATAAAAGCCTGGATATAAGTAATTTCTGCGCCCGGCAGGATAAACGCCCCCTTCGGGAATATGAACGGAAAAGCCTTATTGTCCGAACCTGCGATAAGCATCACTAGATTCTGGAGTATTATTGAGACGCCGACAGCCGTGATAAGCGGGGCAAGCCTTGGGGAATTGCGCAGCGGCCTGTAGGCAACTCTTTCTATAAGCATGCCCAGAAGCCCGCAGGCCGGCATCGCGGCGATAAAAACTGCAAGGAAAGGTATTATTATCAGAAACCCGGGGAAAGCCTGGAGGTTGAAGAACGAAAGGACAAGCAGCCCTGCGTAGGCGCCTGTCATATAGATATCCCCATGCGCGAAATTTATCAGTTCAAGGATACCGTAGACCATGGTGTACCCGAGAGCTATAAGCGCGTAGATGGACCCAAGGGTAATCCCATTTATGAGCTGTTGGATCAGCATAGTTTAGACCGCAAACCGGGAAAAAGAAAAGGGCCGGCTTACGCCGGCCCATTAACTTTACTTAAACAGCGACCTGCCCTTGTAAACCGCCCTCTTTCCGAGTTTTTCTTCAATACGGAGGAGTTGGTTGTACTTGCAGATACGGTCGGTCCTGCACGCAGAACCGGTCTTTATCTGACCCGCATTCACCGCAACCGCGATATCCGCGATTGTCGCGTCTTCCGTCTCGCCTGACCTGTGGGATATAACAGTGGTATAACCCGCAGCTTTCGCAAGGTTTATCGTCTCCATGGTTTCGGTAAGGGTGCCGATCTGGTTAACCTTCACCAGGATAGAATTCGCCACCCCGAGATCAATACCTTTCTGCAGGAACTTCTTGTTTGTTACAAACAGATCATCGCCTACAAGCTGCAGTTTCTTTCCAAACGCAACCGTCAGTTTCTTCCAACCAGCCCAGTCATTCTCATAGAGCCCGTCTTCAAGCGACCTGATGGGGTATTTTTCAAACGCTTTTCCGTAGAAATCTATCATGTCGTCCGTGCTGTTGACATTTTTCTTTTCCGCTTTCATAATGTAGCTGCCATTCTCGTAGAAAGAGGACGAAGCCGCGTCGACACAGAGTACGATGTCCTTGCCCGGCTTATATCCGGCTTTCTCTATTGCTTCAATTATAACTTCAAAAGCCTCCCCGTTTGACTTGAGGTTGGGAGCGAAACCGCCTTCGTCGCCGATACCCGTATTCAACCCTTTGCCCTGCAGAATCTTGCGCAGAGCGTGGAAGGTCTCCACTCCCATGCGGAGGGCTTCGCTGAACTTGTTGCTGCCTACCGGCATGATCATAAATTCCTGGATGTCAACGTTATTATCCGCGTGCTTTCCTCCGTTGATTATGTTCATCATCGGCGCGGGCAGCACCCTAGCGTCTTTTCCTCCGAGGTACTCATAAAGCGGCTTCTTCGCTGTTTCCGCGGCTGCCTTGGCGGCGGCGAGAGAAACGCCGAGTATGGCGTTCGCGCCCATGTTCGCCTTGGTCTCGGTGCCGTCGGCCTGTATCATTTTATAATCTATTTCTTTCTGCTTGAAGATGTCCATTCCTTTGACTACCCTTGCCAGCTTCTCGTTCACGTTGGCTACGGCTTTCAGGGTGCCTTTGCCGCCGTATCTTTTTTTGTCGCCGTCGCGAAGCTCCAGCGCTTCATTTTCGCCTGTGGATGCGCCCGACGGAACTGCGGCGCGTCCCAGAATTCCGTTTGAAAGGATTACATCAACTTCAACCGTCGGATTGCCCCTTGAATCTATTATCTCCCTGCCTATTACCTTTGAAATTTTTGCAGACGCCATAATACCTCCATAAATTGGCCAAGTTTCCGGCCCTGAATTTGTTGTTCAACTCTAGGATTATATCATAATCGGCGGTTAATCTCAAACCCAACAATACATCCGGCTTGTCTCTCCAATCATGTCCAATCGTCTCTAATCGGCGTAATCACAATATAAAAAGCCCCGGGAACTTTCGCTCCCGGGGCCGTTTGCTTCATTTACGCGTTTTGCTTAAGGTATCGTAATCTGGGCATTAAATTTGGGATCCGAAGAGATGGACTGCTCCATGCCTGACGGGTTAATCGCCGTCACTACATAGTAATACGTCCCGCCCCTTCTCTTCTTCGTGCTGTCGACC
>Ga0209697_10007287_pt1 | contig 12986 bp, 12 predicted proteins | sample AliMusrvi5mmetaG_FD_184115 | JGI IMG/M metagenome (GOLD analysis project Ga0209697, IMG submission 184115) | Freshwater lake bacterial and archeal communities from Alinen Mustajarvi, Finland, to study Microbial Dark Matter (Phase II) - Alinen... | ecosystem: Environmental > Aquatic > Freshwater...
TTCGCTCCCGTATCGGGCCATGAACTCCCGCAGGGAAAGGCCCTTCTGGAACTGGATGTCATATCTCGGCATGGCACACCTCCACGCCAAAACATCGCGTCATGGATGCGACACATCCTGTCCACTTATGCCTAAAGGGTTAAAGACCTCGGAGTTGCCCGAGCAGAGGCATCTGTTCTTTAGGCTGAGGGTGGCCGATAATCAGATTCTTTGATATTCCAGGTCCAAGTTCCCAGATGGGCCACACCCTGGGCCTTACGGAGTTTGGCCTCGCTATCCTTTAGAGATTTTTCGGACTTCTTGCGCTCGGTGATGTCCCGCCCAATCCCAAGAACACCCAAGACTTCCCCGTTGACGCTCCGGATAGGCATCTTGATTGTCTCGAGGAACTCGTGATGCCCATCGTCGGCGAAGGTGATTTCCTCTTCGTTGATGGTCGGCTTTTCAGCAATCATCGCCGCCTGGTCATGCTTCCTGAAGAAGTCTGCGAGCTCGGGGGCGACGAAGTCATAGTCCGTCTTCCCGACGATGTCCGGCTCCTTGGCTCCGAAGAACCGCTCGAAGCGCCGATTGCACTCCAAATAGACTCCCTCAGTGTTTTTCAGCCAGACGAGGTCGGGCATTGTGTCGATCAGGGTGCGCAGCTGGGAGGCGCTCTTCTGCTGTGCCTGCTCGGCGATCCTGCGCTCAGTGATGTCCTCACCTGAGCTGAGCGTGCCGATGATCCGCCCTTCGTCGTCATGGAGCATCGAATTGTGCCAGGCGATGAGGCGTCGCGTACCGTCCTTGCGGAGCACGTAGTTTTCGAAATATTCCACCGGTTCGATGTCCCCGGCCATAATTCTCTGGGCCACCGCATGCACCGTTTCATAGTCTTCAGGAGGCAGGCAGACCTGGTACCAGTCTCGGCCAATCAGTTCTCCCTCCTCGTAACCCAGAAGCGAATGGCCCTTGCGGTTGAGCATGGTGATGCGGCTCTGAGCGTCAATAGCCACGAGGATCACCTCGGCCACCTGGAGGTAACGCTCAGCCATGGCCCGCTCTCGGCTCGCCACTTCGAAGAGGGCGTTGAAGGCCTTGCCCAGCTTCCCGATCTCGTCGCCGCGATCCACGTTTAGTAAGCCGCCCCGATGACTCAAGAGGCGTTCGGCCTGCACCTCGAGGTCACGCAGGGGCCTGACGGTTTCCCGGGAAAGGAACCCAATGCCTATGAACACGGCTACCAAACTGATTATAAGGAACAGGGGAGTCAGGTTGCCCGGGACTGTGTTGCCTCCGGACTTTGCGAATTCCAGCATGGACAGGATCAGCAGTGGCAACAGCCCACCGGCGCACATGGCGATCGCGAGTTTCACCTGGATTGGGAGATCCCTGAGTCGCCAGGAACCAGGCTGGTCCTCCTGCCGTTCAAGGACCCACCAGCCCTTAACAAGCAGGCCGAGATCGCGCAGCAGTGGTGTCAACTCCCGCTGAACGGGGATGCCAACCAGTACCGAGACCACCATGTTGGAGATGGCCCATTTCGCGACCAGAGTTGGATAGGCTGCCCAGGGCGCGCCACCCAAAAGCACGATGGAGAACGCGCCCAGCATGGAACCGCCGAGGGCCGAAGCCAGAACGCCCCATACGAGGTAGAAGAGGATGCCCTTCCGTCCAGGTAGACCTGGATCCACTTTGAAGTGCCTAAAGGCCCAGGCGGGGATCAGGCTCTGGACCAGGTTCGCTGGGATGAAGCCCAGGATGCTGATGAAGGCCGAGTGGGTCAGTGCATTGCTGACCGAGGGGAAGAAGGCGGCCGCCAGCACGCCCCAACCCCCAAAGCAGATGCCCCCGGCCACCTGGACGACCCCGGCCGCCCAGAATCCGCTGATGCCGTGCCCCAGGGGGACCGAGATCACGCCCAGAGCGCCCAGGATCAGGCCCACCAACGTCAGGGCCAGGAAGATGGAAGGGCCGCGCTTATCCAAAGGAGAGACTCAACAAGAAGAGCGTAAAGTGAGGTGGGCGCATGTTCGGAACAGAGGAACTCACATTCTTCCGCTTGATTTTAAGCCCGAGGGATCCACCTTTTGAATCGACGGACCTGCCCAGCCCATTAGTTCGCGTGGGTCTGACGAGCGGCATCGCCCATTGCTTCAGCTTCTCCTAGGCACGGACAACTCGGCAAAACCTTCTATGCCCAGGTCGATGAATGATGATAAGTCGCTATAAATAAACAACAGCCCACTGAGGTAACATCTGTCTGGTTTGATTCAAGTGATTACAAGATTTTGTGATAATTCGTTCCAAAGGATCCCTGCATTGTAGGGTTGGCCGTTCGGGTTTAAGGGTGAAGCTGTCGGCTTGCCAAATTGCAGTAAGAACAAGTGTCCGTGACTACCCTTCTGCTGAGACCGGAGCCCAAGCGAGGGCGGCATTCGTTGCCTTCTGAGCCGTCGCATCAATTGTGGGAGTGTTCAAAATTCCTGCGCTACGCAGGGTGCCTTAACAAGCAGGTGATGGTCCATCGGTTAAAGGCGCGATTCCACCCTCCCAGGAGTACCTGGGATCGGGCCTCGTCCAAATCGGATCCACACCTGAACGGACCGCCCGGCTCATCCCACGAAGCTTGCATACTCGTTCTCAAGGAGGAGGAACCCCATGTCATTCAAGCGCACGGGAGGTTCCTATTCCTCTGGGAAGGATGCCGTCACTGGGGCTCAAGACTCCGGGCCCAACGGGGAAGGCGACTCCGGTTCGGTGGCATTTTCTGGGCCGTCGCGGTCTGGCCCCAGGTCGGCCGCCTGGGGCCTGCCCAGGGCTCGGGGGATTGTGGACTCGCCCCTCGCGGCCATTCAGAAGGCCCAGGCCTCGGAGCGCCGTTGGAAGCTGTGGGTCGGGGTACTGATTGGTCTGGTGTTCCTGGTGTGGGTGGCCATCGGCCTCGTGCTGGGGCGTGGTGGCCTGAAGACGAACGGCGATTCCGAGAGCGACCATGCCCATGAACCCTCGTTCAAGGCCGGTAGGGTGAGCAAGGGCATGCCCAAGGCAGAAGTCATGAGGATTCTGGGCAAGCCCGACATGGTCACCACCCGGCTCAGTGGCGGCATAGCCTTTGAGGACTGGACCTACTCGACCGGTGGGAGTCGGTCCTGCGTGACGTTCGCGAGCGGGAAGGTCACCGACTATCTCTCCCTGAACTAGCGCCTGAGGCACCTGGTCACCCGGCGGGACTAGCCCCGTTTCGGCGGCAGCAGGAGTCGCTCGTGCAGTGCCTTCACGGCTTTAAGGACCGGGGCCAGGTCCGTGCTGGTGCGGAGCAGGCGGGGGAAGGCGGCCTTGGGCTTGGCCACGGGGGCGGCGGGCAGCTCGTCGGGTTCAAGGCCCAGGTCCAGGCGCTGGACCAGGTGGCCGTGGGCCAGCAGCTCCGCGCAGTCCGCCACGGTGAGGCCCTCGCCCAGCCAGCCCTTGATGCGCTTGAGGCGGGGCAGCTCGTCCACGTGGTAGTAGCGGAGGTTGCCCTTGCTGCGCCGGGGCTTGATGTCGGGAATGACGTCTTCCCAGTAGCGGAGGTCTTTGGGACCGACACCGACGAGGGTGGCGGCTTCCCCAATTTTGAACCACTTCTTGTCGCTCATTGCCGCACCCCCTAGCTCTCCCTGGGCTCGATGCCCAGGGCCTTGAGGCGCTTGTAGAGGTTGGAACGGTCCATGCCCACGCGCTCGGCCACGCGGGTCATGTTGCCGTTCTGGAGGCGCAGCTCCCGCTGCAGGTACGTGGTCTCAAACCAGTCCTTGGCGTCCTTGAGGCTGGCGAAGTCCGGGAAGGAGAAGGGGTCCTGCTCGGCCAGGTGCCGCATGGCCAGGGGGCCCAAGTCCCGGGGGCTGAGCTCCTGGCCGCGGCTGAGGATGACGGCCCGCTCCATGAGGTTCTTCAGCTCACGCACATTGCCGGGCCAGTCGTGGCGCAGCAGGGTGTCCTTGGCATCGGGCCCCAGGTGCTTGGGAGGGCGGCCGTATTGCCGTGCGATGCGGGAGATGAATGCCTCCGCCAGGGGCAGGATGTCCTCGGGCCGTTCGCGCAGGGGCGGGATGCGCAGGGGCACCACGGCCAGGCGGAAGAAGAGGTCCTCCCGGAAGCGGCCCTTGGTGATCTCGCTGGGCAGGTCCTTGTTGGTGGCCGCGATGACGCGCACGTCCACACCCACGGCGCCACCGCCGCCCACGGGCTCCACACGGCCCTCCTGGAGGGCTCGCAGCACCTTGGCCTGGGTCTTGAGGGACATGTCGCCGATTTCATCCAGGAAGAGGGTGCCGCCGTCGGCTTCCCGGAACTTGCCCTTCTGATCCCGGATGGCGCCGGTGAAGGCACCCTTCTGATGGCCGAACAGCTCGCTCTCGATGAGCTCCTCGGGGATGGCCGCGCAGTTCACCTCGATGAAGGGGGCGTCCTTGCGAGGGCTCTGCAGGTGCAGCAGGCGGGCCACCTCCTCCTTGCCACTGCCGTTCTCGCCCGTGAGCAGTACCCGGCCTTCCGTGGGCGCCACCAGGGCCACATCGGCCATGAGGCGGTGCATGGCGGGGCTGTCCGCCAGGAAGAAGCGGCCACCCTCGACTTCCGCCAGAAGGCGCTGGTTCTCTCGCTCCAGCTTGGACTGACGCAGAGCATTGCCCACCACCAGCAGCAGGCGATCCAGGTCGATGGGCTTTTCCAGAAAGTCGAAGGCGCCCAGCTTGGTGGCCTGCAGGGCCGTGTCGATGCTGGCATGGCCCGAGATCATCACCACGGGCAGCTCCGGGCGGATCTGCTTGGCCTGCTTGAGGGTCTCCAGGCCGTCCTGGCCCGGCAGCCACACATCCAACAGGATGAGCTGGATGCTTTCGCCGTCGGGATTGTGGAGCAGGTCGATGGCCTGCTCGCCCCGTTCGGCCTTCACCACCTGGTAGCCCTCATCCTTCAGGGCTTCGCCCAGGGACCGCCGGATCCCCGGCTCGTCGTCCACCAGCAGAATGGTCGTGGAAGGGCGCATACACCCATGCTGGACGCGGGCCAAGCCTTTGTCCAGCAGTGGGTTGAGGATGGTTCCTCCAGAACTGTCGAATTCGGGCTCCGGGGCTTGCGCCCCGGAGTTGGATCAAGGGCTCAGGACTGGTCTTCGGGATCGAGCCGACTGCCAGAGACATGCGTGCTGAAGGGGGCACTTGGGCCATCAGCCCTCAGTCGAGGGTGAATTCACCGGTGTCGATGATGGTGATCTCGGCATTAAGGAATTGGGCGTTGTAGCCCTTCTCTCTCAGCAGGTGGTAGGCCAGCTCGGCGCGGACGCCGGTGGCGCAATGGGTGATCACCAGCAGACTCTTGTCGCTCGGAAGTTCGTTCAGGCGGGAGGCCAAGGCGGGTTCAGGGATGACCAGGGCTCCCTTGATGGTGCCGTTCACGGTCTCGTCAGGGTTTCGGACATCCAGGATGAGCACACCCTTTCGCTGTTCAGGCGCGAGGTTGGAGATCCTGATGAACTCTTCGTTGGAAATGGAGCCCGGGCGAGGTTTCGGGACGTAGACCACTTGGTCGGCGAGCTTGCCCTTTATCAGTGGATGGCCCGCAGCTTGCCAGGCCTTGAAACCACCCTCCAGGACGTTCACGCCGGTGTAACCGGCCAGGACGAGGTCACGGGCCACCCTTCGTGCCGACTCCCCGCCTTCGGCATCCACCACCAGTACCGGGGGCTTCTGCTTGGGAGAAGGGAAGGTTTTCAGCGTCTCACGGAGCTTTCCGGGTTCCACCCCCACAGCGCCCTTCAGGGTCGCCTGCTCTGCCTCAGGCCGGAGGTCCAGGATGATCGTCGGGATAGCCTTGTCGAGGATTGCCTCCTTGAAGGACCTAGGCGCGATGGTGCCGAAATTCCTGCTGTACCAGCCGGGCATGCCGTCCACGAAGACCTTGACGTTGGTGTAGCCCAACTTCTGCGCCTTCCTGAAGGACCCGGGGCTCATGTTGCAGGTCTTCCCACTGCAGTAGTAGACAATCAGCGCGCCCTTGTCCTTGGGCAGCCGGTCCACCAGCTTGTCGAATGCCGGGAAGGGCAGGTTGACGGCAGTGGGGATGTTGCCCTCCTGGAAACGCGGGGCCGGGCGGCAGTCCACCAGGAAATACTTCCCCTTCTCGGGGCCCATGGCCACCAGTTTCTCCACCTCGGTGAGGGAGATGGTCTCGTGCATGGCCAGAGAGACGGGCGGTTTCACGGACACCACCTGGGCGACCTTGACCCCATCCTTCTCGGTGTACTCCACCCGGACCTCGTGACCCTTCTTGATGGCCTTGAGCGAGTCCTCCACTGTCGCACCAGCCTCGTGGCTCTTCACCTTGAGGGTGGCCTTGTCATAGCGGAAGACCTCCATGGCGTCATCGAGCTTCACCTGGAAGGAGTTGACCTTCCCGGCGAAGTTGTCGAAGGTGCCTCGGATGTTCCCCGGGGCCGTCTGGTGGCAGTTGAGGCAGATCTTGGCGGCATTGGGTCGGGGGGTCGCCGGTTCGGCGACCAGCAGTGAACTGGCCATGGCAGACACGCTGAGTATCTTGAGCAGGGTGGAGCGGTGCATGGGGCCTCCAAAGGGGCGTTGGGGGGCTAGCTTTCTTCGAAGTACTCATCGTCATGCAGGTCTTCCCAACCCAGGAGCATGGCCTTGAGGTTGGTCATAGGCGTGTGCCCGGTGGTGGTGAGGTAGACGTGACCGATCAGGAAGGCCACCAGGGCGAAGGCGCCCAGGACGTGAATCACGGCGATGAACCAGAGTGAGGCCGGGGACCAGCCCATGGTGTGCTGCAGGTTTGGGTAGAAGAAGTAGAGGGCGCCCGTGGTGATTTGCACCGGGATGATGAGCACCTTGAAGCCCAGGTAGGCGATGCGCTGGAGGGGGTTGAGCTTGGCCATGCGGTGTTTCTTGACCGGGTGGGGAGCCCCCTTGAAGATCCCGGTGAGGTAGAAGCTCACCATCTCCTGGAGGAACTTGCGGGTGGGGATGTATTGGCGCCATTCTCCGGTCGTGACGTGCCAGAAGATGGCGAAGACGATGAGGGTGATCAGGGCCAGGGCCAGGTAGTTGTGGAGGGTGACGGCCCGGGCGAACCCGAAGATGTGCGGACCCACACCGCGGATCTCGAAGCCGGTGAGCATCATGGTGATGATCAGCAGGGCCTGGGCCCAATGCCAGAAGCGTTCGAAGAGTTCATAGAGGACGACGCGTCGCATGGGTGCTCCTACTTCCGGCCGTGAAGGGTGCGGATGATGCCGTGGGTGGCCACGCCGAGGATGGTGAGGAGGATCATGCCGAAGCCGAGCACATCAATGCCGGTGCCGCGATCCCGTCCCAGGAGGTATAAGCCGGGCACCTGCTCCAGGCGGCCCTTTTTCGCGTGGCACTCGGTGCAGGCCAGAGCCTGCCCCTTGGGCGCGACCATATGGGTGATGGGCCACAGCATGGTGGTGCGGACGTAGTCGAACTTGCCGCTGTAGGGTAGGCCCGCCGTCTCCATCCCCTTCTGTACGGCGACATCCATCTTCCAGTCACCCCAGTAGGCGCCGGTGCCGGGAGGGCCATCCGTGAAGGGAGCCACGAAGGTGTTATTCACGGGATCGAAGGGCTGGGTGGCTTCGTGAAACTTGAAGGGCCAGATCTTGGCTTTGGGATCGGCGTAGGAGCCCTCTGCGGGGTTCAGCACGATGGGTCGGGCGGCGGGCAGCTTGTCTGTGAGGCGGAGGAAGTCGAGGTTGCCGTTGTACCAGATGTAGGTGGGCTTGACGTTCCGTTCCCAGGTCATCTTGCCGCGCATGCTGGTGTAGGTGGGCCAGCCGTTGGCATCCTTCTCCTCGTAGGGGCGTCCATCCTTCAGGCGACCCGAGGTGGCCCAGTCCCAGAAGGTGTTGGTGGGCCGCTCACCGCGTGCGAAGGCCGGGATGTGGCAGGTCTGGCAGGCGATCTTCTGGTAATGGCGGTTCAAAATATAGGACTGGTGGGGCGCCACGGTGTGGCAGGCCGGGCAGGCCATGCGCGAGATGCTTTCGCCCGCGAATTTTGGCTCGTCCCGGCGATCAGCCGGTATGACGTAGTTGGGGCCGCCAACTTTGTGCTCGCTGGAGGTGTGGCAGTCCACACAGTCCATGCCCGCGCCCTGCTTGGACATGTGCACATCCTCAGTCCGAGGGGCCTTCAGGATCGTGTCATCCAGGTCGCCGTGCTTGGTGGCGTTGGCCCCGCCCCCGAAGAAGTGGCAAGCCCCACAATTCTTGTTGGTCGGCGTGCCCACCTTCTGGGCGATCTCGGCCAGGGGAACAGCCGGGTTGGGCAGGCCCGCCCGCTCCTTCTCGTAGTCCCCGGTGGTGTCGTGGCAGACCAGGCAGTCCACGTTCTCCTGCTTGGTGAAGTCGAAGGTCTTGTCCTTGAAGCCGTAGCCGGCGTGGCAGCGGGTGCAGCCTTCCGTGTTGCCGCCCACGATGGTGAGGCAATAGTTGTTCACCAGGGCCGTGGACTTGCCATAGCCGGTCTTCCCATCCTTAGCGACGTTCCAAGTCCAGTGGGACGTGGCCATCATCTGCTCAGCCGCCTTGGTGTGGCAGGTGAGGCAGGCGCGGGTGACCGCAGGACCATCACCATCCTTGAAGGGTCCCTTCAGGGCGACGAACTTGCTGTGGTCCGCTGTCTGAGAGCGCATCTTGGCCGTGTGAGCGGCCGTGAAAGACCCGTGGCCAGTAGGGTTGGGCCCAACCGCTTCCTGGGCGCCAACTGACAGTGGGATCAGGACCAGCAGGCTGGCAAGGACTCGGAAGAAGCCCCTCATCCTGGGTGGGGCTGATCTTTGGGGGGGATGAGGCATGAGAGCTCCTGAACGCAGAGAGGCCGGACGGCTGTAGAAATGAGCAGCGCCCGGAGGCTGGGGGCCCCCGGGCGCTGGGAGTCTAGAACTTCACTTCGATGGAGGCGTAGAAGTTCTTCACGGTGGCGGGGTAGCCGTACTGGAGCGTGGGGTTCTTGGCCAGGTCGTTGGCCGCTTCCCAAGTTCCAGACATGGGGGAGGGCCCGATCTGCCAACCGCTCATGGCGGAGGTGTAGGCGTAATCGATGTAGCCAAGCCGCAGGGCCGCATTCTTGGCGAAGCGCCAGTGGATGTAGGCCTCCCACACGTCACCGCGGGCGCCGAGCTTGTCGGTGTATTCGCCGGTGGCGGGGGTGTAGGTCCACCAGCGGGGCGACCCGTGGTTGAATTCGAGTCCGACGCCGAAGGTCGGGGTCGGGTCGTAGCGCACACCGACGTAAGTGGCCGAGGCGGTCTGGCTGTTGTTGGGATCGCCCATCAGCCCGCCGAAGCCGGTCACCTGCATGGTCTTGCCGCCCAATTGGGAAGGCATCGTCCAGTAGGCGCCATACTGGGAAACCTGGCCATTGGGATGGCTCTTGAGGTAGCCGGCGCTCACGAAGTAGGTGAAGTTGTCGCCGATCTTGTGCTTCCAGGTGGCGGTCAGCTGGTCCAGGTCGCCGAGGTTGGCGGTGGCCGTGACGTACTGGGTGGAAGGCGTCATGCCGGGGATCGGGAAGTTGACGGTGCTTCCGTAGGGGATGTCCGTCATGTTGCCCATGCGGTTGAAGCCCAGGTAGAAGTTCGCGCTGTGGACCGACTCGCCAAGCTGGAAGAGCAGGGGCATGTCGAACATGACGCCCAGGACAGTGGTGTCCTTCAGGGACCCGAAGTTGCCCACCACCGGACTGATGACTGATGGGTTCGTGCCGTTGAAGCCCGTGAAGTTCATACCCACGATGGTCGAGTTGTTCTTGACGCTGCCGCCGCCGCCGAAGCCGCTCTCATAGCCCACGCCGTAGCAGAAGCCGAGCAGGGTGCCTTCGGGGAGGCCGAGCTTCTCGAGCTCGAACTTCCAGCCGATGCCGTCGATGGAGGCGTTCACAGCCAGGGCCTGGGGCGTGGCGTTGCGCTCGCTGCCTTCGCGCACTTCAAACGGTGGGCCATCGGAGGTGTTCTGGCGGCCGATGGACAGGATGCTGTAGGCGGAGGGGAAGTGGTAGACCAGGCTGGCCCGCTCCACCAGCAGGGCGTCCGTGGCCGGGGTCTGGCCCGCCGTGAAGGAAGTGCTGATCGTGTTGGGCGTGCCGTTGAAGGTGGGGACGTCCGCGCCACCGTGGACCTTGTACATGACGAGGCGGCCCATGATCTTGGCGTTCTCGTTGATGGTCATGCCCATGTTCAGGCGGAGCCGGGTGGACCACTGGACGGAGTTCGTCAGGTCCTGGGCGGCCGTGGGTTGGGTCATGGGCATGAAGGGGTAGCTGTTCGGATTGGCGGGATTGAAGCCACCCAAGGTGTAGCCCGGGTTGTTTGCGAAACCCATGAACTGGTTGTAGGGCTTGAAGTGTTCCTGGGTGCTGTCGAAGCGGGTGCGGAGATCACCGCCCCAGGAGATGTTGTTGCCGGCGACCTTGGTCTCGACCTTCACGAGGCGGGTGTCGAGTTCCTGGGCAGCATTGGCCTTTTCTTCGATGGCCTGCAACTGCGTTTTCAACTGCTTGATCTGCTTCTGCAAATCCTCAGTGGATTGGGCGCTCAGAGCCATGGGCGCCAGTAGGGCGACGAGGGCTAGCGTGATGCGGGAGTTCATGGGGGTGCTCCTCGATGGGGGGGATTGGGATTGAATTAGGGGTTCGTCAGGTCGATGCGATCAACCGCCGCAAGTCATGGGCTGGGGGGAGTCCGAGGCGTGGGCCGTCAGGAAGGTCTGGATGTCCACCATCTGCTCGGGCTTGCCGACCTTGTTCAGGGGCTCGCTGCCCTTCTTGTGCTTGCCGGCGGCGAAGTAGGTCTTCCACTGCATCTGGGTCTTGGAGAGCGGCGTGACTTCACCACCAGGCTGGCCAGCCACATGGCAGGACTTGCAGGACTTCTTGAAGAAGTACTTCCCCTTGGTGTCGCTGCCTTCGGCAGCCAGGGGCGCCGCGAGCAGGGCGAGGAGGGCGAGGAGGGGCAGGGCGGTCCGCATGGGCTGGTCCTTTTTTGGTGGGGGATGGACAGGGCGAAGCCATCCCGATGAGGGGGGAATTTTCTGGCTACCGGAAACCCAGTGGCTCCATGCAGAGTCAGGCTGGGGGCGAAGTCACGATTGATGATGATCAGGTGATAAACAAGGTCAAGTCGTACGTGACTATGATCACTAATAATTAAATAACCAGACAGTAATTTAAAGTGTATCTAATTCCTGGCACGGTTCTGGGGTCATGCCACTCAGGTGGAAGGTGCACCATCCGGAGGAAGGTCCAGATCCGGACATGGGCCGAAAGCCCCCCGAACGCCGGTAAGCGTTTGGGGAGTTCCGCGACTTTCTGCCTGCCACCGAACCTATGGATGTGGCGGTGGCAGCCAGACTCAATGCCAAACTTAGGTTGTTCCAGGGCCCCCGCCATAAGCTTGATTACGCTGCTCTGATCGCCGAGGATGGCTCCATGGATGAAGCTCGCCCCCTGCCCAGCCCCGAACAGGACGCCGCCCTGGTCCCCATCATCAAGCTGGACCTGAAACGCCAGGTGCTTGTCTGTACCGCGAAAAGCTGCGCTGCCAACGGCTCCGAGGCGGTGCTGGAGGCCTTCCGCGGGCAGCTCACGGCGGAACAGCTGCTTTTCTTCAAGGGCAACACCTCCGGTGAGATCCACTGCAGCCACTGCGGCTCCGTGGGTTTCTGCGCCATCGGCCCCGCCGTAATGGTCTACCCCGATGGCATCTGGTACGCCCACGTCACTGTTGCCGACGTCCCCGAGATCATCGAGTCCCACCTCAAGGGCGGGAAGCCCGTCGAGCGTCTTGTCCGCAAGCGGCTGGGTTGAGGAAACACCAACAGCCGCGGAGGGCGCAGGGGAATACACCGTTCTCTGCGGTTAAACCACCGCTGGTTGTTGCCCCAATGCCGGGAATCCTGGGCTCAGGTGGGTACGGCGGGCCGCCGCAGGGGCGCCAGGGTGTACCAGGCGATGGTGGCCAGGATGAGGAGGCCGCCCAGGAGGGCCCAGGGGGAGGGGCGCTCGCCGATGCCCAGGAAGACCCAGAGGGGATTGAGCACCGCTTCCAGGGTGCCGGTCACCACGGCGGCGGTGGCGCTGAGGTGGCGGATGCCGGCGTTGAAGAAGAGGTAGGCGAGGGCGATCTGGAAGACGCCCAGGTAGAGGAGGATCCCAGTCTGGGGCAGGGTGGGGTGGAAGCCGCGCAGAGCCAGGGGCGCGCAGAACAGCGCCACCAGCAGGTTGCCTAGGATGATGGCGCCGATGGGGTCCAGCTCCGGGGCGCGATCCCGCTGCAGCTTCAGGGTCAAGGAGAAGAGGGCCAGGCCGATGCCCGAGACCACGGCCAGGAGGTTGCCGGCGAGGTTCCCCGCCGCGAGGCGGCCCAGGAAGAAGAGGCCCATGGCAGACAGCACCAGGATTACGGCCACCAGATCCCGGGCCCGGAGGGCGCGCTTCGTGACCCAGGGCTCCAGAAAGACGAGGTAGATGGGGGCCGAGAACTGGAGAAAGATGGCGTTGGCCGCGGTGGTGAGCTTAGTGGCCGCCACGAAGAGGGTGAGGATGCTGGCGTAGGCCAGGGCACAGCCCAGGGAGAGGGCGCTGGGGCGGGGAAAGGGGTTGCCACCCCGCAGGCGCACCACCAGGGCCATGGCGGGCACGGCCACGAGGCTGCGGGCGAAGGCGATCTGCAGGGGCCCCAGGCTGAGCACCTTGATGAAGAGCCCGCTGGAACTCCAGAGCAGGGCCGCCAACGCCACCAGGGCCGCGCCCCGAACCTGATCCCTGCCGTGTGCCATGGCCCCATTGGACCATGGCCGGGGGCGGATCTAGTGTAGTCCGCCAAAAATACAGGTAACTATTGTTCACCATGTCGCACCTGATAATGAGGGGCGACATGGCACATGCTGGGCGAGTAGAACTCACTGAAAATCAGAGGACGCGCCTGGAGGAGAT
>Ga0209697_10007290_pt1 | contig 12984 bp, 3 predicted proteins | sample AliMusrvi5mmetaG_FD_184115 | JGI IMG/M metagenome (GOLD analysis project Ga0209697, IMG submission 184115) | Freshwater lake bacterial and archeal communities from Alinen Mustajarvi, Finland, to study Microbial Dark Matter (Phase II) - Alinen... | ecosystem: Environmental > Aquatic > Freshwater...
ATTAAACCCATTAAAAAAGCAAAAATCATGAAAAAACTACTTCTTTCCGCAATCGTTATTCTTGGCTTCACCGCTGTTTCTTTTGGACAACTTTCAGCCACAGCAAATGCCTCAGCATTGGTTGTCGTACCCCTTAAAATTGTTAAAGGAACTGACTTAAACTTTGGAGTAATAGCTCCATCAGGAAACGTTGGATCAGTAATGGTAAGCACTTCTAACGTTCGTACATCTCCAACTGGAACTATTCAATTAATTGGTACAGTTGCAGCAACTGCTGCTGCTTTTACTGTGACAGGACAAGGCTCTTATAATTATAGCATTACTTTACCAGCAGATGGTGATGTTACACTCACAACAGGTGGTACTTCACCATCTACTATGGCCGTAACCGGATTTAATAGTAATCCTGCAAGTGGTCCCGAAACATTACCTACAGGTGGGACTCAAGCTTTAAGCGTAGGTGCTACAATTGCTGTTGCCCCAACTCAAGCACCTGGATCATATTCAGCAACCTTTGATGTTACTGTAGCTTACAATTAAATAGTACATATTCTTTATTAAAATCTTTAAGAGCAGACCCGACCCATTCAAATGCACGGGTCGGGTCTTTCTCTTATATAAAAGTTGAGTATCATTCATCTATCGAGCGCAAAATGTTTAAGGTAATCGTGCTACTATCTAGTATAGCCTTATTGTCAGGAGTTTATGCGAGTAGAACCTCTGCTCAAACTTCAGTAACTGCAACAGCCACTGCACAGGTTATTGCGGCACTTACAGCAATTGAAACTTCTCAAATGAACTTTGGCCGTTTTTCTCCGGAAACACAAGGTGGTCAAATCCTTTTGACGCCTGACGGTGTGCTGACAACTCAAGGTACTGTGCTTATGGGAGGCGGAACTCACAGCTCTGCAAGTTTTTATATTACAGGTGAATCCAATGCTACCTTTTCTATTATTCTTCCATCAGCTCCAGCACTATTAACCAATACAGTTAGTTCTAAAACGATGCAAGTAACCGGGTGGCAATCTATCCCATCGCCAGGTGTAGGTGTAGGTAAACTAACTGGAGGATCTGTTACCATTCAGGTTGGTGCAGCACTAAATGTTGGAACTATGGATGCAAATCCTGTCGGAATTTATACTGGTAGTTATGCTATAACATTTACATATAATTAAATGTCATAATTAGACATAGGAAAATTTTCTCCAAGACTTCCTTTAAAGAATAAGTAAAGAACATATAATGTTCATAATCTGTATCATAATCATATATCCTTAACAAACCAATCTCAAAATTATATAGAAGATATCAGCAATAATCGCCTCTGTAAAGCCCTGTGAAAAATTGGCTTCAAACAAATGATTTTATGAAGGATAAATCATGATTAAAATTCTGATTTTTTATATATTTGGACAAATTATTTACTTATAATTAAGTCATGAAGAAACTGGGCTTTATACTGATAAATTTCGTTTACTTGGGCGCATCTGTAAGTCTGGCATTTATTGCCGGACTATTTATAGTTATGGTTATACCTAGCAAGGTTCAGGCTCAGGGAAACTTGCTGATAACACCTCGTCGTGTAGTTTTTGAAGGGACCAAGCGTTCACAGGACCTTAACCTTGCCAATACCGGAAAAGATACGGCAAAGTATAATGTTTCAATTATCCAATACAGGATGAAGGAAGATGGTTCATTCCAGGAGATCACTAAACCAGATGAAGGTCAGATTTTTGCAGATAAGTTTATCCGATTCTTCCCACGCTCTGTTACATTAGCTCCAAATGAATCACAGGTAGTAAAGATGCAGCTAATCAGAACCGATCAACTCCAGCCTGGGGAATACCGCTCACACATCTATTTCAGGGCTGTACCTAAACAAACTGCCTTAGGTACAGAGGATAAACTAAAAGATTCAACTGCCATCGGGGTAAAGCTGATTCCAATTTTTGGAATTACAATTCCTGTTGTTATCCGTTCTGGAGAATCAACCATGCAGGTCTCTCTTTCAGATCTCAAGTTTCAACTTATAAATGATACAATTCCCAGACTTCAATTCTCATTCATCCGAAATGGAAATATGTCAGTTTATGGTGATATCCTTGTTGAACATATTTCGCAATCAGGCATCGCAAAACAAGTTGGTGTAGTTAAAGGGATCGCTGTCTATACTCCTAACAAGATCCGAAAAGCCCAGTTAGACCTTGAAAATAATACAAAACAGGATTATCATAGTGGTACTTTAAGAATTACCTATTCAGCACAATCGGATACTAAAACCAAACCAGAAAAATACGCAGAAGCGGAACTTAAACTGCAATAAACACCCCTGATTATGTTGCTTTGAGCCCGCTTTTAGTACTAAATATCATATGATCAGACGACTAATAACGGGTTATAAGCTTCTTTTTCTGCCAGCAGCCTTTTTAATGACAGGAATGAAGGATTATGCCCGTGGGGTAACGATTTCTCTCCCGGGGAGACGGAGTATTCACCTTTTTATACTCCCGAGGCTATGAGCAGAAAATTACAAATTCCAAAAAAAGAAGTATTGTCAATTAACCTGTTTTCACTATTTTCTGAACTGATTCAAAAATTTCCTAAAATAATCGAAAGAAAATTTGTCACTTCAGCGAGCATTTTAATGGTTGTTCTATTTTCGTTGATGCCATGGCAAATTTTTGGTGCAGTCGGCGTAGCATCTGTCAGTGGCAATTGGAGCAGTACAGCAACATGGGGAGGTTCAGCTATCCCTGTTGCTGGTACTGCTGTAACCATTAATGAAGGGATTACAGTTACTGTTGATATAAATAATGCAGTATGTACCTCCTTACGAATAGGTACAAATACGGCTACAACTGCGGCTATTTTGCTTTTTAATAGCGGTTCACAATTAACTGTAGGCGGAACAGTCAGTTTAGGTAGTTCTTCTGGCAATCGACCCGGAACAATTACGATGACATCCGGGGGTACTTTAATTTGTAACGGTTTTGCATTAAGCGGTACCGGCACTAAAACCTTTACCAGTGGCACCGGGACAGTGCAATTAGCAGCAACTAATACAATACCTGCTACTCCATTTAATAATTTTAATAATTTAACAATATCTGCAGGAACAACCACGTTAGGTGCGGCAACTTCTATTTCCGGAAACCTTGCTGTTACTGGTGGCACACTCGCTGATGGCGGTTTCTTAGTATCAGGACCCGGGACTGGAGCAGGCACATTTACAATTAGCGGCACAGGTGTATTTACTATGTCCAATACAACTATCACAACTGGCTCCTATCAAGCAGGTTCATTCCCTATTTTTCAAACTTATGCATTTGCAAGTGGAAGTACAGTAAACTACAATGGGGCGGCAGCACAACCGCTTTATGCCATTGCATCACCGGGATATGGAAATGTTACTATTACCACTGCCGCAGCAACGAGTACAAAAACTGCAAATGGTCCATTTGTTATACAGGGAGCGTTAACAGTTGCAAACGCAACCAGTGTATTTTATTATGGAAGCAATACCGTTACTGTAAATGGGAATATAGTAAACCTTGGAGTTATCAATGGGGCTTCAGGTTCACCGGGAACGGGTGAAATCTTAATAACAGGCGGTTCCGGTGCGCGCACCCTGACAACAACCGGTACTTCAATAACAGCCACCTATGGTAATCTTGAATTCAATGATGCCACCGATGCAACAACCATCAGCAACGCTTCCGGCACAGCAGGAACGACCAATGTAACAGGTTATTTAACGATAACAAGTGGCACCGTGAATATAGGATCGTTCACAACTGCTTTTTCTGTTAGTGGAGCAACCTCTGTAACCGGCACTTTAACAATAAACAATGCAACGGGTACAAAGACCTTTACCGGAGATGTAACTGTAAACAGTGGTGGTACCTTTAATGCGTTTGCTGTTGCAGTGGCTATTAACTTTGGTGGCAACATTACCAATAATGGAACATCTCTTAATCTTTCTCCTTCCACAGGTACCACCTCTTTGACAGGTGTAACTAAAACCTTAGGGGGAAGCAGTCCATTATCATTTGGTTTACTGACAATTTCAGGCGCGACAGCTATTGGTTCTTCATCCGATCATGCTTCGACCGTTAACGTTTCGGGGACATTTTCTATAAATGCAGCCTTAACAAACAATGGAATATTGAATTCCACGGGAACGGCAGCCATTGCAGGATCAGGTTCAATTACGAATGCAGCCGGTGGTAGTTTTTCGTTGGCGAATGCCAGTATAGGTGGAACTGTAACGCTTGTTCCTTCCACAAGTGCAAATCTAGTTACCTTAACGGGGACAGCAGCACAAACCATAGCAGTACCATCGACCAATCCTTATTATAACCTTACTGTTGATAAATCTGCAAATACTGCAACAATGAGTGGTGCATTCACAGTTAGCGGTAATCTTTTAATTAATAATGGAACATTGGCTGATGGAGCATTTGTACTTACCGGACCGGGTTCAGGTTCAGGTACATTTGCCATAAATAACTCAGGAGCATTTACCATTACTAATACTACCGTTGCTTATGCATTTCCTGTTTTCCAAACCTATACTTTAAATAGTACAAGTACTGTAAATTATAATTCAGCCGGTGCAAATCAACAAATTTCCGCCTTACCATCCCCTTATGGAAATCTATCTCTTACAGGTGCAGTGACAAAAGTTCCAGGAGGGTCTATTACCGTTGCCGGAACATTCACCAATGGAGGGACCGGTTTTTCAATCGGAGCTAATACCATAACCTTTAATGGTTTATTAGCTGGAGCCGGCATATGGACGGGGGGGGCTTCCTCCAATATTATTTTCGGGGGCTCTGGAGCAAGCACTACTTTACCTGCCGTGGGAAGCGGATTGAACAATCTAGCCATAAACAGGCCAAATGGAATTGTTTTGGGCGCCAGTCTCACTGTTGCAGGCATTCTTGACCTTACACAAGGGGCCCTTACCATTGGCACAAACACGCTAACATTAAACGGCACTGTTGCTTATTCAAGTCCGGGAACGGGAACTTTTACCGGTTCCGGAACAAGTTTATTAAGTGTTGGGGGGACAAGCGGCAGTTTGGGAACATTAAACTTCACGGGAGGCAGTCAGCAATTAAGCACGCTTACCATTAACCGCACCGGGGGGGCTAATCCGGCTGTTACTATTGGTACCAACCTGACTGTTTCTGCCTTAACCTTAACCAATGGTATAGGAAGCATCGACGCCAATACGCTTACTTATACAGGATCAACTGCTCCAGCAAGCACAAGTGCGAATTATATATCGATGCGGGGAAGTTCAGGGACTTCGGGAGGTTTTCAATGGAATATGAGCGCTGTTGTCGCAGGTACTTACAAACTTCCTGTAGGGGTTGAAGGAACAGTAAATGGATGGAGACCCATAACGTTAATTACGAGTGCAGCCACTACGGCCAACGTATTATTCAACTTTATCAATCACACCACTACGGGCACTGAATCCTCCACGGAAGTGCCCTTGGCCGGTAACAACCGTGCAGGCTATATCGCCAACGTGAATGTAATGAGCGGAACTCTGCCATTGTTGACCAGCATTACAATGGAATATCTTGCCTCTGATTTTAACGGAGGAGCTCCCACCCCAGGAAATGTGGCAATATACACACACGATGGGACCACATGGCAAAACGTAGGACAAACTTCAAATGGAACTGACGGCTCGCTTGTTACGATTGTACTGAACAGTGTCAATCTAAGTGGAAATAATCCATTGGTTCTGGGTGTTACAGGTGGAGCCGATCTTCCCGTGAGTGCAACTTACACATGGACTGGAGCTACGAGCACGGTCTGGGCGCTGGCTTCGAACTGGAGTCCAAGCACCAGCTATCCACAAACGGCAAAGGATAACGCTATTATTGTCACGCATACGAATCTTCCAACAATTTCGACAGCCATTTCCATTAACAATCTTACCATAACCAGCGGTACGATGTCATTTGCGACTGGAGCCAGTTTAACCCTTGCCGGAGACTTTGTAAATAACGGAACTTTTACGAACAGCACCTTTCCGGCAACTCTGGCAGGAAGCTTTACCAATAACGGAACTTTCACTTCAGGAACAGGATTATATACATTTACTGGAACTTCCAAGACCATTGGCGGCTCGGCCTCGTCCATCACCATTACCAACGCCACTGTGACAGGAAGTTACTCATCTTCGCATGCCAATCTTATTATTCCTACGCTGAATATTAACAGCGGCGGCAGCTTTACCAATACAGGCACTCTCACGGTTTCTACAGCACTTGCATCTCCAACCGGCAGCGGAACGTTTATTAACAGCACAAACGGGACATTGAACCTGGGTGGCACATCAACCGTTACAGCTTTAACCGCTACAGCCACGGGCAATACCGTTGTTTATAACGGAGGGACACAAACTGTACGAGGTATTACTTATTATAATTTAACCTGCAGTGCAAGCACGTCGGCTACCCTTGGCGCAGCAACAACCATAACTAACAATCTTAATGTTACAACAGGCACTTTAGCTGACGGACATTTTCAGATCACGGGTAATGGTACCGGTACTTTGAATGTAGCCAATGGAGCTACGCTTCAAATAGGAGACGGAACGGCAACAATTACTACATTTCCCACTGCATATTTGACAACTCAAATTACTTTGGGGAGCACTTCGACAGTAAATTATAATTGTATCACCGGTCCCCAAAATATCGCCGGTCCGGTTTCCACAGTGGGTCCTTCTTCCTATGGTAATTTAACAATAACGGGTGCGTCAGGTACAAAAACTGCAGCTTCGGCCATTACGGTGGCGGGTAATTTGACGATTGCCACAGTGGGTGAAACATTCGCCGACGGAGGATATACAATTACTGTAAACGGTGATATTGCAAACAATGGAACACATTCAGGTACCGGTAATATTACTATGTCAGGTGGCAGTGGATCTCATGACGTATCATCAGGAGCGATAAGCGCTTTCGGTACTCTTATTTTAAATGATGCCACTAATGGAGGTACCATAACAGGTACCGGTACAACTACAATTGGCACCCTTACCATTACTGCGGGCACTATGATGCTTAATTCATTTAGTACTGCATTGGCGGTTTCTACAACGAATGTAAGTGGAACTGTAACTTTCAACAATGCTACCGGAACAAGGTCAATGGGGGCAGTTACAGTAAATACTGGAGGTATTGTAAATGTTAGTGTTGCTCAAACAACGCCTCTGCTAACAGTGGCGAGCTTAAATATAAACGGAGGAACCTGGAATAATAACACAGTTAATGAACCGGTTACAATTACCGGAGCAACTTTTACCAATACAGGTACCTTTAATTCAGGTACAGGGGCCTATACTTTTTCGGGAGCTTCACAATCAATTAACGGGAACACAACCATCTTCTCTAACATTACGGTTAGCAGTACCGGCACTGGTCTGACGAATAACATCACAGCTGCAGGAGGATTAACTATTGCAACCACCTGGGGTGGAACAGGCACTTTTGTGCAAGCCACAAATGCCAATCTTAATATTGGTGCAACAACAGTAGGTTCAACTACATTAACGGCAACCGCTGCAGGCAATACGGTTAACTATACCGGAACTGGCCAAACATTAAAGGTAACCTCCTATTCAAATCTTACCTTAAGTGGTGGTGCTGAAACATTTGGTGCAATCGCAACCATAACAAGCAACCTGACTTTAAGCGGATCTGCAACTGCAACTACCGGTGCGGCTTTAACTATTGGCAGCAATCTAAATATTGGTGATGGTACCACCTTTACCGCTGCAGCTTTTGCGCTGACTGTTACGGGTACAACAACTTTGGGGAATGGAGCGAGTGGTAACCTTATTATATCATCTACCACCGGAGCCAAACTTTTTACAGGTCAGGTTTCTGTTGCTGCGGGAGGTACCTGGAATAACTCTGCAAATTCACCCATTGAATTCCGTGGAGGCATATCAAACAATTCCACCGGAATTTTTACTGCCGGATCAGGAATTCAATCGTTCACCACAAATACACAGGCACTTAACGGGCCACTATCAATTCCCAGGCTTACAGTAAATTCACCTGCGATTCTTACAAATAACGGTACATTGACTGTCAGTACAGCTTTGGCCGGCACCGGTAATTTAACTAATGGTGCAACCGGCACCCTAAATTTAAACTTTACAGGTGCACCGGGTATTACTGCACTCGATGCAAGTGCGGTGGGCAATACAGTAAGTTACGGATATGCCGGCACTCAAACGGTATTTGGAATAACTTATTCGAACCTGACTCTGGCCGGAAGTGGTGTTAAATCGTTTCAAGTGGGCACAACAGCAATCGGAGGCAACATGTCAATAAATTCAGGCGTTTCAGCCCAGCTTTATACCGGCAGTAATACTTCGGTCAGTACGTTAATTCTTAATTTTATCGCTCAAAATTCAGGAACCTGGGGAAGCACTTCATCTACAGCAACCAATAAAAACAGTACCTATTTTGGTACTACCTCCTCTGGTATTATAACAGTTAGTACAAGTACATGTACCGCGGGTACATGGCTGGGGACGACCAGCACCGACTGGAATGATCCATCCAACTGGTGCGGCGGTGTACCGGGTTCATCGACCAATGTGATCATTAACGCAGGTGGAAACCAGCCCTTAATTGGTTCTTCCGGAGGTTTATGCAATGACATTACCATCAACAACGGTGCTACTTTAACAGTAGGCGGAGCCTATAACCTGAATGTCAACGGAAACTGGGCATTGAATACAGGCGGCACATTCACTCCCGGAACAGGAACGGTCACTTTTAATGGCACTTCTCAGAGCATTGGAGGAACCACAACATCAAATGCGTTTAATAATTTAAGTACCTCAGGAAGCGCATCGGTAACACCAGGAACAGCAATTACAGTCGCCGGTAATCTTTTTATTGGAGACGGAACAACATTCACAACCGCACCTTTCGCACTAACGGTAACCGGAACCACCACAGTCGGGGGAGGAACGAGCGGTACTTTGACGCTTTCTTCCGGTTCAGGAACCATTACCTTTAACGGGAATATTGCGGTGAATGCAGGTGGTACCTGGAATAATACTGCAGCAAACTATTCACTGACCTTGCCGGGAAGTATATCTAATTCTGGCACCTTCAATGCAGGAACAGGTCTATATACCCTGAGTGGAACAACCAAAACAATCAGCGGATCCTTATCCATTCCTTATGTTGCTGTTACCGGAACCTATACAAACAACGGTTCACTAACTGTTGGGACTGCATTATCGGGAACAGGAGGTTTGACTCAAGCTGCAAGTACAAGCTCCATTCTGAATTTTGGGGGTACTGTTACTATTACAACCCTTGCTACTACAAATACCGGAAATACAGTAAACTTTACCGGTGCAAGTCAGACAATAAATCCTTTAAATTATTACAACTTAACGTTAAGTGGAAGTGGTACAGATATTTTACAGGCTGCTACTACCACCATAGGTGGAAACTTAACGGTAAGTGGTACCGTATCAACCTCTCAGGTAGCCAATTTGGCAATAGCTGGTAACCTGACAATAGGTTCGGGTGGTACTTTTGCTACAACAGGGGCACTGACCCTTTCCGCAGTTACTATCCAGGTAGATGGTACCTTTAACATCGGAAGTACCGGCACGCTTAGTGCTACTAATTTAACTGTAAATGGAACTGTTACAAAGTCCAGTACCGGAACGCTAACTGTTACTAATTTGATTGTCAATGGTACCTGGAATCATAATACCACATCAGCTTTATTACCCCAGGGTTCTACTTTAGCAAACACAACCTGGGCTACTTTGTCCAATTTAAATATTACAGCCAGCTTTACCACTGCGACAGTTTTTACCAATTTTATCGGACAGTCATTCGGCAATTTCACCTATAATTGTCCGGGGCAAACAAATACCGTTGCATTTGTCAATTCCGCAGGGACTACTACGATAAAGGGTAATTTTACTGTTGCCTCTACAGGAACAAGCGCTATGTATTTGAGAATAGGCAATCAACCTTATCCTGCAACGGTCAATATTAATGGAAATTTCAATATATCCGGTGGAACTTTTGATATTCATGACGGGGGTACTTATCCTACCACCATCACAATAAATCTTGATGGGAACTTTTCGATGTCAGCAGGAACTCTATCCCAAACAACCACACAAGCCGGTTCTACTGTACTTTTTAATTTTGTCGGTTCGGGAATTCAGACCGTAAATATAACTGGCGGGACAATAACATCGCAAGCAACAACCCCTTCGTGTGCTCTTCAATTTATTGTTGCCAATGGATCCACCATAGATATGGGAACATCCGTTCTTACCGGAACCAATAATACCTCCTTTACGTTAAGTGATGGTGCAGGAATTATTACAGCCAATACCGGAGGTTTGTCTTCATCCGGCGCAACCGGATCAATACAGGTTTCAGGGCCCAGAACATACAGTCCAATAGCTGAATACACCTATAACAGCTTAGTTGCCGGTCAGGTAACAGGCAATGGTGTTACCGCGGCAGATGACATGACTTTCAGCAATACAACTTCCTCGGGGGTGACATTCAGTAATTCTATAGCGGTAAGCGGAACAATGGCAATAACCCATTTAGCACATGTCAATCTGGGCACCTACCTCTCGTCTGCCAATGTTCTTATATTAGATGGCTCTACACAGACCCTTGGAACTTCATACGGCGGAACTACTTCAACCGCAACAAATATTCTTCCAACCTACTTTAATACTGCAACCGGCATTTTAAATGTCTCCTTAGCTCCACCATCGAACCTAAGTTATAGTTCCCCATTTTCATTTCCGGTAAATGTTTTAATTACAGAGCAAGATCCGATAGTAACCGGTATCGTCACGGCATTTAGTGTTAGTCCAACATTACCAACTGGTCTAAGTTTTAACACTTCAACCGGAGCAATTACAGGTACTCCAACCGTAAGCATCGGATCTGCGACTTATACAGTTACAGCATCAAATTCAGCGGGAAGTACTTCATTTGGAGTTGTTATTAGTGTAGGACAGTATCGTTATGCCGTAAATTCGGCAAGTGCAGCATGGAATCTAACCTCAACCTGGTCTTCAACAAGCGGTGGTGGATCAGGAGCATCTATACCCGTTTCTGGAGACCAGGTATTTATTGGTGAAGCTTCAACGAACCGAATTGTTACCATCCCTTCCGGATATGCTGCGGCATGTGGAAGTCTTACAATGGGTAACTCATCTGCCGCCACAACGGCAACTCTTACCATTTCAGGTTCTTTGTTGGTTGATAACAACCTGGTTATGAACCGTCCATTCACTACTGCAACGACTTCAATTTCAGTTGGATCCAGCAGCATGACCGTTGGCGGAACTCTTCAGTTAGCCAATAGCCCGGGTTCTTATGTGGATAATACGCTAATTAATTCGGTTACTATTTCTACCGGAACTGTCTCTGTAGAAAACCTTTATTTTGGTGGACAGGCAGCTGGTCAAAGCCAGATTGTATTTACCGGAGCAGGCACCTTAAATATCAGTGGAAGCGCGACAACCCAGGCTCTTCTTGGAACGCTTACCCCTTCAACCGGTACCGTAAACTTCAACGGAAGCGGGGCGCAAACGATTCCCTTTTTAAGTGCGATTACCTACAATAACCTTACACTCTCGGGTGGAAATACGAAATCACTTTCTGCAAATACCACAGTTCCGGGAATTCTTACGGTCAATGCCGGGGTAACGCTCGCAAATAGTGGATTTACACTCTCATCGCCATCCGCGGTAAACGTATATTGCGGAGCTCCTGCCGGTTCTTCCATAACAGGATCAGGGTTAATGACCTTAGGTGGAAATATTACGGTTACAAATGCAGGCACGGGTAACAATGGGGCGACCATATCCTGTCCTGTTGCTTTAGGTGCCGCCCGCACTTTTACGGTGGCAAATGACGGAACATCTGCCACAGACCTGACAGTAAGCGGGGTAATTAGCGGAGCTTACGGATTAGTAAAGGCGGGTACAGGGACACTGGTTTTATCGGGTTCAAATCTATTCACAGGGGGGACCTCAGTCAATTTCGGAACCTTAAAACTCGGGGCTTCATCAGCAATATCAACTGCCGGTCCGTTGGGAACCACCGCAGGAACAACATCTGTCAGCTCCGGCGCCGTTCTTGATTTGAACGGATTTTCCTTAACCGGTAGCGCAACCAATCCTATACTAATCAATGGAACAGGACTAACAGGCGCAGCCGCTGGAGCTTTAACCAATACGGGTACAGCGCCCGCAACCATCATTGGGGCCATTACTTTAGGATCGGCTTCAACCATAACAGCCGCCGGCAGTGCGGGCACCCTTACCTGCAGCGGAACTGTTGGAACCGGCGCCTATGCCCTAACTTTGGACGGCATATCAGGCAGTTCAGGAATAATGTCCGGTATACTTTCCACACCAACCTCAATAACCAAAACCGGCCAGGGATTCTGGACCTTATCCGGCGCAAACAGTTATACCGGCGCTACTAACATCAATGCCGGCACACTTATGCTGGGTAATGTTTCTGCCCTGGGGACATCGACCGGAATAACCACAGTTACCAGTGGTGCAACGCTTGACCTGAACGGGATCACCTTATCATCGGCCGATCCGTTAACTCTTAATGGCACAGGAGTATCAGGCTTAGGCGCATTGTTGAATAGTTCCGGAACCGCCGCCGGTTATAGCGGAGCAATAACCCTTGGAAGCGCCAGCAGTATCGGGACAACCGGTAATATAACTTTGGGTTCCTCAGGGATTACAGGAGGCCAGGATTTAACTAAAATCGGGAGTGCAACATTAAATCTTGGAAGCGGTACGGTAACTTTAGGCTCAATCAACATCAGCGTTGGTACGCTTACATCCACAACAGGCACAATGAGTCTGACCGGTAATTTTACAAATTCCGGGACATTCACCCACAATGGAGG
>Ga0209697_10007297_pt1 | contig 12976 bp, 14 predicted proteins | sample AliMusrvi5mmetaG_FD_184115 | JGI IMG/M metagenome (GOLD analysis project Ga0209697, IMG submission 184115) | Freshwater lake bacterial and archeal communities from Alinen Mustajarvi, Finland, to study Microbial Dark Matter (Phase II) - Alinen... | ecosystem: Environmental > Aquatic > Freshwater...
TTTTTTATCTTTGTTTAATAGTACGTCTATCACTCTTTATTCATATTACTCATTCTTTATCTTTATTACAAAGAAAAGGAGAAAAATAAACAATGAAAGAAAAAATAAGTACACCGGGAGATCGTCTGAAAGAAGAGATCACCAGAGTGTTCGGCAGTTATAAAAAAGCGGCGGATGCGATTGGTGCAAAAAGCGGTTCTTATTTCAGGCCATACTTGAACAATACCAACGGTATCGGAATGCTGCTGCGCAAGAAACTGGCAGATATCGGCCTTGATGTCGAGTACATTATCAACGGGGTGAGGGCAGAAGACTCCAAAGAGTTATCCGATATAGACGATGATTTGGTAAGGAAAGTTCAGGATTTGCGGTACCGCTCTGAGCAGTTGAATAAAGAGATCGCAGAGATTGCCGAATTGGTCATAAGGCGCAACAAAAGCAAGTAGAGAAGGTTGAGTGCCGGGGTTGGCCTTCAGTGAGGTTGCAACCCCAGGGCTCAATGCCCTCGATTATTTCATCCCCCCATACTCAGTATAATCCGGTTCTGCTGCCTGTATCGTTCATGGAGCCTGTCTGTTATGTCCTGAAAATCGACAATCATCTCCTGCATATCACTAATAAACGGCGTGAGTCTTTCAACACCGTCAGGGTGATGGTCAATGTAGCTCTGCAGGAGTTCTTCAATCATGTGAAGGTTCTTCAGGTAGGGCATTGGTGTAGCTTCCATGTTTGTAAATATTTTCATTAGAAAACAGGGGGCAAATATAGAGTAATACTATTATTCCACACCAACAACTTTTATTGTTCTATTTTATTTATTTTTCTTCTTTATTGTCTTCTCCCATGTCCAGAATAATCGCATCAGCCGCATCCCGCCTGCTTGCATTGACCACGTGAGCATAGATCATCGTTGTGTTTATGTCGGCATGTCCCAGCATCTCGCTCAGGGTTTTGATGTTGGTATTTGCCAGGAGCTGCAGGGTGGCGAAGGTATGGCGCATGGTGTGAAAGGTTACATGCTTTTCAATTCCGGCTGCAAGAACCCATTTTTCGAAATAACAGATGGCGTAATTTTTATAATTACTGTTGAGTTTTGGAAAAATAATTCCGGTCGCTCCGCTCTTCCTTTTGCCAAGGAGCTTCAGTGCTTGAGCCGAGATAGGCAGGTAGTTGGGCGCTTTTGTTTTGCGTTGTGTAAAATGAATGCAGGGGCCTGTTGGTTCATCAACAATATCCTCCCACTTCATGGCCACTATATCTGAAAGGCGCATACCGGTAAGGGCTGAAAAGAGAGCAGCTTCTTTAATTATCTCTTTCTTGCAGGGCGCTTTATAAAGGCGGTTTAACTCATCGAGTGTCAGATAGATAATTTTTGTCTGCTGCCGGGGAATTGCTTTTACATATTCGGTAAGCTTGACTTTCATCAGATCATGCCGGTAAGCATAGTTGAGGCTTGTGCGAAAATGTGCAAACAATAAATTAGCCGTGTTAATGGCATGATTGGAGATCAGGTAAGAGCGGAATCCCTCAAGAAGATTTTTATCGAGTTGAGAAAAATACAAAGGTTGATCAGGCTTTAATTGCAAGTAATTTCTCAGGCTTTGCAGAGCGCTGTTCCATGAGTATGGCTTTGGTTTACCGTAGAGTTTACTTTCGCCTAACTTGATATAAAAGGCAATGAAGTCAACCGGCTTTGTACTCACCATAAATTCATAACGCCCTGCATGAAGTTGCAGCTGCGTTTTTGCAAGAATTGCATTGGCAAGCGCCATGGTCTCCTTGTTTTCCAGCCTTGCCTCACTGGTTTTTGGGTTGACATGCAGTGACATCCCAAGATTGACAAACCTCGTAAATTTGCCTGTTTCAGGGTGTGGTGCCGGAGGGTAAATATCAAGACGCAATGAATAACGGGTACCGTTATCGATCAAGCGCTTTCTGAGAGTAGCTTTCATTGTTGCACAGTAAAAATGGTTTAAAGGGTACCCTTACGGCACCCCCCAAGCAAAATTTAATTAAGATCTCGCGGAACAACTGTGGAACAAAAAGTAGCAAATTAAAGCGTAGAAAAGAAATGCGGAGAAAAAGAATGGAGCTTCAAATACCTTATTTGTATAGTTTTATCATTTTCAAGTTTTCTGTGTTTATCAAAAGAACACTACTCGGTATTGTAGACCATATTCATGGTATTATACACTTTATCGATTTCTGCGGCATATCTGGTTAGAATCTCTTTGCGCTTAATTTTGAGAGTCGGGGTCATATGACCGTTTTCAATGGTAAATGCATCATCGACAAGCAGGAATTTGCGAACCTTTTCATGGGTTGCAAGCTGGCGGGAAACGGTGCGCATGAGTTTTTCGAAAATCAGCTGAACACTCTTGTGCTCGATCAGCTCCTTGTTTGAGGTTACCTGAATGCCTTCAGCATCGGCAAACTCTTTGAGCTTGCTGAATTCCGGAACAATAAGGGCTATCAGAAAGGGTCGTTTTTCACCTATTACAATAACCTGATCCACATAAGGACTGTCCGTAATCAGGTTCTCTATAGGCATCGGAGCAATATTTTTACCCCCGGATGTTACAATAATATGTTTTTTGCGATCAGTTATCTTTAAATAGCCATCCTTGTCGATCTCCCCGATATCTCCCGTGTAAAACCATCCATCCTTGATAACCAGTCGGGTAGCCTCTTCATCTTTCCAGTAGCCCTTCATAATATTCGGCCCTTTGAAGAGTATTTCGCCGTCTTCAGCAATTTTCACCTGGACGTTATCCACAGTAGGCCCAACGGTTCCATATTTTATTTTTTCAGGTCTGTTTACGTTGGTGATAGGCGACGTTTCAGTCAGACCAAACCCTTCAAGGATACTGATATCGAGGGACTGAAAAAATTCACCGATTTTTTGAGGTAGTGCAGCCCCTCCTGATACGAAATAACGAAGCCTTCCGCCAAGTTTTGTTTTGATTTTGTGATAGACCAGCTTTTCAGCAAGAGAGTGCTGTAACGTTATAAATGGTGATGATTTGCCTTTACTGTTTATTTCCCGGTGATACTTTTCACCTGTTTTGAGTGCCCAGTTAAATACTTTCTTCTTTAAGCTGCTCTCTGCTGCAATCTGCTTGAGTATGCTGATCTTTATGCGGTCAAAAAGCCGTGGCACGGTAAACATGATAGTAGGCCGTGCTTCGGTCATATTAAGTGAAATTGTTTCAACACTTTCTGCAAGGTAGATGCTCGCTCCGCAGGCAAAAAGAAGATAATACCCGCCCGTTCGTTCATAAGCATGGGAGAGTGGCAGAAAAGAGAGGCCGCAGTCGGATTCGTCGAGATGAATGATAGAGGAGCTGGATTTCACATTTTCACAAATATTCCGATGCGTCAGCATTACGCCTTTCGGAAGTCCGGTCGTGCCGGAAGTGTAAATGATGGTGGCAACATCGTCAGGCTCAACAGGTGCCGCATCAAGAAACCAGGGTTTTTCGTCCAGAATTTTTTTACCCTCATCCTTTGCCTGGTTCAAATCAAGGACATCCTCCACACTCTCCTCAAGACGGTTCATGACTATGACAAGGCACAATTCCGGCAAGTTCTGCCAGATCGAGATGATTTTGCCAAGCTGCAGCATGTTGGAAACAACTATTGCCTTGGCACTGCAGTTGTTGAGAATGTATTCAATTTGATTTGGCGGCAGGGAAGGGTAGAGAGGAACATTGATAGCTCCCAGATTCAGGATAGCCATATCGGCCAGATACCACCCCGGTCTGTTTTCCGACAGTATGGCCACGCGGTCCTTTGAAACGATGCCGTTTTGCTTTAAAAACGCAGAAAAATGGTGGACATCCTCTTCCAGCGCGTGATATAGAATAGGTTCATAGAACCCGTTAACCTTTCGTGCAATAGGAAATTTTGATTCCTGCCCTCTGTAATGGGTAAAAACAGAGGAGAAAAGTTCAGGCAGTGTCTGAAAATCAGAATTGATCAGTCCCATCAGCAAGAAAGTTTTTCTTGTGGAAAAAAAGCTTTTGAAGATAAAAGAACCAGAACGTGCGACAGGGTTTACAAGATGGGGTTAAATAACTGCATCAGCCTTCTTGGAGCCGATCAATGATTCAAGTGGTAATTAACAAATATTTAACAATACCTCATAGACCGCTTTGCAGAATTTAGCAGCAAAGTGAGCCTGAAAAGAGCTCTAATTTATTTTTGTATAGATGGTTATGCTGATTTCAAGGTATGGCTAAAAAACTACAAAAATTACCGGTTTTATATGACCTCATCACGGTAGAAGCAGAATTCCATTCAGAAATCGTGAGAAAGAGAAGGATATTTATGACGCATGAAAGAAAAAAAAGCAGCCTCTTTTAGGGAGGCTGCCTTGAAAAAAAGAGATACACGACAGTCGTGAGTATTCAATATGTCGGAACTCCACATTCCTCTTTTGCATTCGAAACACGCACCTTGTTACTCAGCAATAAAGTGAGCCCTTCGGTTCTGTGCCCATGCTTCTTCGTTCTGGCCTGGTGCAAATGGCTTCTCTTCGCCAAAGCTGACAGTTTTCAGACGAGCTGGATCAACACCGAGATTAACGATGTAATCCTTCGCACTGTTTGCACGGCGTTCACCCAGAGCAAGATTGTACTCAGTGGTGCCTCTGTCATCACAATGACCTTCGATGACAACCTTTTTGCCGGCAGTAGCTTTTATCCAGTTTGCATTTGTTTTCAACTGTTCGACAGCATCTGTACGAAGCTCTGATTTATCAAAATCATAAAACACATCACCGAGGCTTGGCAAAATAACTGCGGGAGGGGGAGATGGCGGAGGAGCTACGACGACTGGCTGTTGATGGCAGCAGGCGCCAAGAAAGAGCATACCTGGAATAAAAAGAGATCTTACTATCGGCTTGATTGATTTCATGTTATCCGTCCTTTTTTAAGTTAGTTACCCAAAAAAATTAATCAAATATTTGCAGAAATAAAACAGAAAGATTTGAAGTTCTTCATAAACGCCATCTTTCATGCAAAAGCGTATAAAATACAGGGATTTTTTATATTGACCTTAAGGACCTTATGATAATCGGGGGATGCTCCTTTAGCCACTTTCTGGCTAAATCCCTGATTTCAGATGAAGATTTATTATTTTGTCGAAGGCTCCATTTGTAATCAATGGAGCTTTTACTTTTTTTAGGCTTGTTTTCTCTCTTTTCATGCAGATGAATAAAAAATCCGGTTCTTCATGGACTGGCTATGCTGGGCTATGTCTCGGTATTCTCCTTATTGTCTATCTATTCAGCCAGATTGACCTCCATGGAGCGATTGGACGGATTTCGAAGATCGGCTATTCATCACTGCTTATTCTGCTTCCTTATCTGGCGCTTCATCTTATTGAAACATTCACCTGGATCAAATTGTTTCCAGAGAGCGCCTCTGCCATACCGTTTTTCAAGCTTCTTAAAATACAGGTCATATCAGAAACAGTTTCCATGACCTTGCCTGCGGGCGTCGCAGTAGGGGAGCCTCTTCGTCCGTTTCTCTGCTATCGGTTTCTGAAAATTCCGCTTCCTGCCGGTGTGGCAAGTGTTGCGATCCGCAAACTCATGCTTGGTGTAGCTCAGGGAGTTTATACTCTTATTGGTGCTCTGGCAGGTTTTGCGCTTCTGCAAAAGGCTTCACTTTCAATGCTTGGTTTTGAGGGGCTCGGTTATATTATGCTCGCTACCGGAAGTGTGATATTTTCGGTTTTTCTTTTTCTTCTTATGCTTCTGCTCAATGGAAAAGCTGCGCATAATCTTCACGGCTTTTTAATGCGTATTCCCTTCAAAAAAATCAAAGAGTGGCTCATAGCAAAAGAATCAGGCTTTCTTGATACCGATCAGGAACTCAAGAGTTATAGGGGCCCATTTACTGCCAGGCTCTTTATGGTCATGCTTTATTATATCCTTGCCTGGTTTACGCTTGCCATTGAGAGTTATATTATTCTGACACTTCTTGGCGTTCAGATCTCATTTTTTCAGGTAATGGCCATTGATACAGCCATTACCATACTCAGGGCATTGTTCTTTTTCATTCCTTCAGGACTTGGAGTACAGGATCTTGGTTACCTTGCATTTTTTCAGGCACTCGGTATGCATGATTTTCTTGCCCTCGGCGGTGCATTTGTGCTGTTAAGGCGCTTCAAAGAGTTACTCTGGTACACAGTCGGGTATGGAGTTATGTTTTTTTCAGGAGTACACCTTCGTGATGCCGAAGGAGCAGCTGACCCGGAGATATGAAGAAAAATATTTTATTTATTTGCGGTTCGATGAACCAGACAACCCAGATGCATCAGATTGCCGGGTGTTTGACTGATTATGACCAGTATTTTTCACCATTTTTCAGCGATGGTATTCTTGGTAAAGCCAGTGATATTGGTCTGCTTGAGTTTACCATTATGGGCAGCAAGCGCTCACAGAGGACGCTCGAATACCTTCGTTCACATGATCTGAAACTTGATATTGGCGGTTATCAGCACGATTATGATCTTGTTCTAACCTGCACCGATCTTATTGTTCCGAAACATATCCGCAGCAAAAAGATTGTACTGGTTCAGGAAGGAATGACAGAGCCTGAAACGGTACTCTACCATCTTGCAAAAAACTTTCAGTGGGTTCCGCGGTGGGTTGCCGGCACATCGACAACAGGGCTTTCCGATTCATACGAAAAGTTCTGTGTGGCCAGTGAAGGGTACCGTGACCTTTTTATCCGCAAGGGGATAAATCCTGCCAAGATTGTCGTTACCAGCATTCCAAACTTTGACAACTGCGAGCAGTACCTGCACAACGACTTTCCATATCACGATTTCGTTCTGGTCTGTACATCCGACAATCGCGAAACGTTTATTTATGAAAACAGAGTCAAAAATATCCGCAAGTACCTTGAAATGGCAGATGGCAGTCAACTTATCTTCAAACTGCATCCAAATGAAAATGCGGAACGGGCAATAAGAGAGATAAAGCAGTATGCACCAGAGAGCATCGTTTTCAGTGAAGGAAAGACAGAGGAGATGATTGCGAACTCCCGGATGCTCATTGCACAGTTTTCATCCACTATTTTTGTAGGATCTGCACTGAACAAAATTGTACACTGCGGCCTGCCGACTGAAGTGTTGAAATCACTTACCCCATTGCAGAACAAGTGCGCTGCAAAAAATATTGCCGATGTCTGCCGCCATGTCATTGACGGATGAACTAACAAGTAACTTTTTTCTATGCATACAGTAGCAATCATCCCTGCAAGGGGAGGGTCAAAAGGCCTCAAAGACAAAAATATTTATCCGGTAGCAGGTAAGCCACTGCTTGCCTGGACTATACTTCAAGCCTTGGCATCGACAAGCATCGAGCGGGTTTTTGTCACTACTGACGACCAGGGCATAGCCAGCGTAGCCAAAGAGTATGGTGCAGAGGTGATTGTGCGTCCGGAGGAACTTTCGGACGACAAGGCGACTTCGGAATCGGCAATTCTGCATGCCCTCGGAGTTATCGAGCGCGACTATCACATACAAACAGATCTTATTGTATTTCTTCAGGCAACATCGCCTTTACGTAAACCCGGAGATATTGACGGGGCGGTAGAAATCTTTATACGTGAGGGTGCTGATTCCTTGATATCGGTTACCAAAGCTGACGATCTTACCATTTGGGAGTCAAAGCAAGGCGAATGGAAAAGCCTGAACTTTGATTACCGCAACCGCGGCATGCGCCAGGACCGCCCGGCACAGTTCATTGAAAATGGATCAATTTATATATTCAAGCCTGAAACCCTCCATGTTTTCGGCAACAGAATCGGCCAAAAACTCTCAGCTTTTGAAATGGAGTTTTGGCAGACATGGGAGATTGATACTATTGAGGAAATAGATTTAATTGAGTATTACTTTAATAAAAAAAACCTGGCTGCTCAGGATGTGAATCAATAAAACCCTTATATCAAAGTTCTTATGAATTTCTTTTTATCTACCGATCTGATTATCGGAGTTAATGAAGCACTGAACCTGAACGTGCATTTAGCGCAACTGGCAGTCAAGAAGCCCGGTATTATCTATGATGCCAATCTGGCTGGCAACCTTTATTTTCAGGATGTTTTGAGGGCTCTTACCTCTGCAAATTCCAACTCTGTCGTTTATTGCAACGAATTTAAGGGAGAGCCAACCTATGCTCACCTTGAAAATGTTGCGGAGTTCTTTCGCAGCAATCCTCCCGATGTCATTGTTGCCATAGGTGGCGGCAGTACCCTTGACCTTGGCAAAGGCATAGCTCTCTTGATGACAAACAACGTCCCTGCCCTTTCACTCAAAGGCTTTCCAACAGGGGTCAACGATCCTCTGCCGCTTGTAACCGTGCCTTCGCTGCTCGGCAGTGGAGCAGAGGTAAGTTTTAATGCGGTATTTATTGACGAGGCAGAAGGTCGCAAGCTTGGCATCAACAGTAAAAAGAACTTTCCCAAAAAAGCTGTTATCGATCCACAGCTCTCAATGACTGCACCAATTGAAAGTGTTATAGCTTCAGCGATGGACAGTCTTGTACACTGCGTGGACAGCTTCGGATCTGTAAAGCACACTGCCTTGAGCAGAATTTTTTCTGTCGAGGGCTTTCAACGCACCTTCTACGCATTGCAGCAGAACCAACTGGACCGCGCCGAGTCAAGGCTCGATCTTGCTATTGGCAGTGTTTGCGGTACTGTGGCTCTGATGAACTCCGGAGACGGCCCCACAAACGGGTTTGCCTACTACCTTGGTGTCAAGCATCGTGTTCCGCATGGTCTGGCAGGAGCAATTTTTCTCAAGGAAGTCATGCGCTACAATCATGAGCATGGTTACGAAAAGTATGCACTTCTTAACCCCATGCGTTCATCCCCATCACCAAAAGAGGCGACTGCAGAGCTGCTTCAGGAGATGGATGAACTCTATCTTCAGCTCAAGATACCCACGCTTGTTCCTTACGGGTATGGCAAAGGGAATGCGGCTGAATTTGCCCGCAATGCATCGGAAGCACTTAAAGGATCCTTTTCAGGCAATCCGGTGGAATTTACAGAAGAGTCGGCAAGAGCCGTCGTTTTTCAATTAACTTAAAAGAACAGGACATATTATGGCGGGTGCAGAACTCATCGGTCGGGAAGAACTGGCCGAAATACAGGAGCTTTTCAGCAGGGAGAAGGTCAATTTATACCGTTACGGCGGCGGCAATTACAAGGCAAGAGAGTTTGAAGAAAAATTTGCGGCATGGATAGGCGTTAAGTACGCTCATGCTGTTTCTTCAGGCACTGCAGCCATTCATTGCGCCCTAGCCGGTGCTGGAATCGGGCCGGGTGACGAAGTCATTACAACAGCATGGACCTTTATTGCCCCTGTGGAGGCAATCAGCGCTCTTGGAGCAGTGCCTGTTCCTGTAGAACTTGATGAAACCTACCATCTCGACCCATTGGAAGTTGAAAAGGCAATTACACCTTCAACCAAAGCAGTCGTTGCCATTCCAATGTGGGCTTCTCCGAAAATGGATGAGCTCTCCGCAATTTGCAAAAAGCACGGCCTCATTTTGATCGAGGATGCTGCTCAGGCACTCGGAGCTTCATACAAGGGCAGAAAGCTCGGTACCTTTGGCAGTGTGGCATCATTCTCATTTGATGCAGGCAAGACCCTCCATACCGGAGAGGGAGGCATCATTGTCACTAACGACAAAGATATTTACGATCGTGCCGCCGAGTTCTCCGATCATGGTCACATGCACATGCCCGGCTTACCAAGAGGTAAAGATCCAAGACGCTCCAAAGGGCTGAATTTGCGCCTCAGTGAAGTTACTGCGGCAATCGGTCTTGCACAGCTGGCAAAAATTGAGACCATACTCTCTAAAGCAAAGGACAACAAGCGTAAAATCAAGGATGCTATCCGTCATCTTGACAATATTATCCTGAGGCCATTCAGTGACGAAGCCGGTTCGCAAGGCGACACACTGATTTTCAGGGTAAAAAACCGTGAAGCTGCGCTTCAGTTCGAAGCACATCTCACCGAGCACGGTTTTGGAACCAAGATTCTGCCCGAAGCTCTTGACTGGCATTTTGCCGGAGTTTGGGGTCACCTTCTTGGTGAATACGACCGATACAATACAGCCGATCTTGAAGCCCTCTGGCCGAAAACAGGTACCATGCTTCGCAGCAGTATCTGCCTCAACATCCCTGTGCTGATTGACGATGCTACAATTGACAAACTTGTCATAGCGATCATATCTGGTGCGACAAAAATAGGATAGAGGGATATTTCGCCTGACTTGGACTATAAACGAAAAAAGCCTGCTTGTATGCAGGCTTTTTTCATTTACGGAGGCGAAGAGCGGACTCGAACCGCTGTACAAGGTTTTGCAGACCTCTGCCTAACCACTCGGCCACTTCGCCGTTAAAACGAATGTTAAGGTAAGAAAAAGAAATTCTCAAACAAAAGCTTTGCGAGGTTTAACCTCGCTATTTTATTCTTAACTGTATCTCCACAGGAATAGGTTTCAAAGCGCTTCACACTTTCGGAATGTGTGATATATTACAGCTGAATTTTTCGATATACTCTCAAGATAGTTGATGCATATGGCGTTTGACCTGAAAACGATTCGAGTCCTCAAGATCGTAGCACTCTTTGAAACATTCAAAGGGCTTCTCGGGCTGTTTGCCGGAGCAGGTATGCTTTTTATTGCCCGTCAGAATATTCAGCTCACTGTATGGCAGCTGGTCAAAAATCTGCATCTCGATCCTGAACAAGGGTTTTCTAAAATCATCATTGAGGCTTCAGGAAATCTTACCGCCAATCGAATACGCTTTCTTTTCATTTTTGCCCTGCTGTATGCACTCATGAGGTTTGTTGAGGCTTACGGGTTATGGTTTGCAAGGCGATGGGCAGAGTGGTTCGCTTTAATCAGCGGCTGTGTTTACCTTCCAATTGAACTCTTCGAGCTGGCTAAAGGTTTTACCTGGCTTAAAATATCGCTTGTGGTCATCAACCTCGTTGTCGTACTTTATATGGCGTTTGTCCTTATGCATAACAAGAAGGCAAAAATGCTGAAAAAACAAGCAGGAACGTTGTGATTGTCCATACGGATCTTCGGTATCCCTAAATTCCTATCCTCATGCACGACCTCATATCTTTTTCAATACTTCTGATTCTTTTTGCCCTGCTTGCTTTTGTTGCCTATCGCATAGTGCGTGATACACCAGGTAAAGCTGAAATTCAGCGACTTCGCAGCATTGAAGAGGATGCACGCATAACCGCAAACAGGCTTGAGTCGAAAACAGAGGAACTCGAAAATCTCAAGATCTGCAATGCCCGCCTTCAATCCGATTTAGAGAATGAAAGGCGCAGTGCCTCCGAAAAAACAGCCCTGATGCTGGATTCGGAATCACGGCTTAAAATTGAGTTCGAAAACCTGTCCAACAGAATATTTGAAGAGCGGGGGAGGGCAATCGGCATAGAGAACCGAGAGCGCATGGATGGACTTCTGCAGCCTCTTCGGGAGCAGATCGATACCTTCCGTAAAAGGGTTGATGAATTACACACCATCGATACTGAACGTTCAGGACGTCTTGTGGAGCAGGTTCGTCAATTGCAGGAGCTGAGCGGTAAGGTGAGTGAAGAGGCCAATCTTCTTGCAAGGGCTATAAAAGGCGACTCAAAAAAGCAGGGAGAGTGGGGTGAAATGATTATCGAGCGGATTTTTGAAGCTTCAGGGCTTGAAAAAGGTCGTGAATACCTTGCACAGGAGAGTTTCCGGCATGACGATGGATTGCTGAAACGCCCTGATTTTATGGTCTTGCTGCCGGGTAACAAGGCAGTAATTGTCGACTCAAAAGTTTCACTGACAGCCTATGAGCGATTTTGCCGCAGTGATGATGAAGCAAGTCGTCAGCAGGCGATGAAAGAGCATGTGCAGTCCGTGCGGCGCCATATTGCCGAGCTGCAGATAAAAGAGTACAGCGGTATCGGGGGCAACAGCAGCCTTGATTTTGTGATCATGTGTATTCCCATTGAACCCGCCTGGCAGGCTGTGATAGAGGCCGACCAGGAACTGATATATGATCTTGCCGGAAAAAACGTTGTCTTGTGCGGTCCGACAACACTGATGATCACCCTTAAGCTGATTGCGCAGATATGGAGGAGGGAAAATGAGAACCGCAATGCTGAGCTCATTGCAGAAAAGGCAGGAAAGATTTACGATCAGGTTTTTCTTATTCTGGAGACAATGATAGACGCACGAAAAAAACTGTCAGGAGTATCGGATTCCTTTGAGCTTGCTTTAAAGCGCATCAAGGAGGGACGTGGCAACCTTGTAGGCAGGGTAGAAGAGATCCGCAGGCTTGGAGCCAAGGTAAGCCGCCAGATACCGCCAGACATTGCTCTCGAAGCAGAAGCCAATGATGATGACAGCGATTGAAAACCTTACGGCCTCGATTCATCGTAAGCCTTAATGTCCCTTTCTATATTCAATCCCTCCGCTTTGAGAGCGACCTTCAGGTCGTAATCCATCTGAAGCCCGAACCAGAAGTTGGCAGGGGTTCCGAAATATCGTCCAAGACGCAAAGCGGTTTCAGCAGTGATGCTTCGTTTTCCAGCTATAATATCGTTGATGCGCCATACAGGAATCTGGATATCCTCTGCAATTCTTTTTTCGGTTAAGTTCATGGGGACGATATACTCCTCAAAAAGAACGGTTCCGGGGTGAAGGGGCGATAATATCCTGCCAGACATGGCCAAACTCCTCATAGTTATCTGTATTTGCAATCCACTTCCTTCTGTACAACAGATTACCATTTTATTATTGCTTTTACGTTATTTATTCTTTTCATTCAGCAGATACAAAAGAAAATTATTGCGATAAAGCTCCCCAAAAATACCCGGAATTACTACGTTTGTAATTGACAATATTCCAAAATTCAACTAAATATGTATATTTTAGCACCCACTAGTGTCC
>Ga0209697_10007299_pt1 | contig 12974 bp, 10 predicted proteins | sample AliMusrvi5mmetaG_FD_184115 | JGI IMG/M metagenome (GOLD analysis project Ga0209697, IMG submission 184115) | Freshwater lake bacterial and archeal communities from Alinen Mustajarvi, Finland, to study Microbial Dark Matter (Phase II) - Alinen... | ecosystem: Environmental > Aquatic > Freshwater...
GTATATCAGCTTAATTTATTCTAAATTTTAGTCAGACAGTAGTGTTAATCTATTTAATAATATTTCAGCACTTTCGATTTCCAAGTTAGCTTTTCTCCATTCCTCAGTCAACTAAATGTGCGACTATTAAAATGGGTAAAATAGGAAAAGGGTCTGTATAAAAAGGCAGCAATAATATGGCTTCGGAAAAAGTATAAGGAAAATCCTCAACTTTTTCCACATTGGAAATTGATTCATCCATAATGTTTTATTACATTTGTGATTGAACAGGAAGAGCCGTATGAAGCGAGAGTTTCATCTCGAAAGCATTCGGGAGTTCTGTGAGAACACATGGGCGAAATTCATTTGCTTGACTCGACTGGTTGCCATTTTTCTTATCACTTCGGTGATTAATATCGAGTGATTTTAATAAAAAACGAATAGATTAAAAGAACAATTAATCAATATTAAAATTTGTGCATTATGATAAAAAATACATTAGTGACATTACTTATTTTCATTACTATCGGCTTAACAAATACTCATGCAGGCTGGTATGAATGTTATAACTTCAAAGGAACAATTGACAAATTGCCTATTTCTTTATTTATCCAAGTTAGAGAAGGTTATTTTGGAGAAGTAGATAAAAAGGAATTTAATATCATCGGGATATATAAAAACGATAAAGATAACAATCCAACAAGACTTGAAGGGAAGCTTAATTTGAGTAACAATAAAGTTTTGTTATATGAAATCAACAATAATAAACATACAGCTACATTTGAGTTTGAATTTTCAAAAAGTGAGTGTAACGGATTTTGGAAAAACCTTTCGACTAATCAAAAATTACCACTACAATTAGTTTATAATTCTCTACTAATTGATACTTTAAAAGATAGTAAATTTGAGGAAATTGAAATTTTACAAGCCAATTCTCTAAAGGACTACTATTTTGTTGGACTATACTCAAAAAAAACAGATCAGGATAAAGCTCAGATGGATAGACTGAATATCATTAGCAAAAAGGACAATTCTGTTTTTCAGTCAATTGATTTTTCTATAGTTGAAACTCAAACAGGTAATTTAAGTACTATTATTTTTGACAACGTTGAAATAGATGATAGTAAAGAGAGAGGGTTTACAGTATTGAATGATATTGGAAGAGGTGGTGGGTATTTAATGGTATCATTTAATCCAAAGACAAATAACTTCAAACTAAATCCCAAACCAATTATTGAAGGCCAAAATTAAAAAAATAAAACGGCAACATCAGCTTAGCTTTATCCTTGCAGGTCATCATTTCTTGACATATTGAATTTATTTGTAAATTTGGGGTGAAGCTTGACGGATTAGTGGGAATAAAAGCAAGTCCAAAGCCGAACAGCCTCTCATTACCCTTAACCCCTAAAATCACAGTGATAGAAGAATATCATAGACAAAAAAAATATGCAGATAAATAAATATATTTATTCCTTTTGTTATGACAATACTGAAAGTGATTTATGCAAGCTCGAATCGAGATCTATTTTCAATAAGGAAGAAAAGAATAAATTGCTTTTTTCAGATATAAAAGCAGAACCTTCAAGTAGTGCTTTCGTTAATAAAAGACTTGATGTTATTTCTTCTTCCGAAGATTATGCTACGTTAATAAATGAAATCAAAAATCAAAGAATATGCATTGAAGGTTTCAAAGTTGAATATTTAGTTTTTGATGGTGATACAACAGCGTATGCTGAGAGGCTTACGAAGTTAAAAGATATAGGTTACAGCATTGAGGGCTATCCTGATTATTACAGTCCAACAATAACTTATGCTTTATGCTGTTACGATGGTATTTGGTATTTTGGTGTTTTAATAAAAGACAATTTTGATTGGCATAAACACAAGCAGAAACCATGCTCATACAGTAACTCAATAAGTATAAATATTGCCAAAGCTCTTGTGAATATAGCAGCAAAGGCAAACAAAGAGAAAAAGCTGCTGGATGCGTGTTGTGGTGTTGGCACAATAATGTTAGAAGCCTGTTTTGCAGGAAATAATATTGAGGGGTGCGACATTAACCCGAAGATATGTAATGCTGCACTGGAAAATCTTTCTTACTTCAACTATACTGCAAATATTTACAACTCTGATATAAAAGATATTAGTAAAAGGTATGAGGCTGCCATTATTGACTTGCCCTACAATTTGATGAGCAGGGCAACTGAGAATGATATCTTACATATTATTATGTCGACAGCAGAAATCACAGATCGACTTGTTATTGTATCTACCTCAGATATTACAAACTTAATCAGCAACACAGGATTCAGAATATCTGATTATTGCAACGTTAATAAAACAGGAAAGAGAAATTTCGCCAGAAAAATATGGGTTTGTGAAAAGAATGTATAGGCAGTGGGGTTATAGCTCCTGATATAAATTTGAACAGGTCAGTGGTGCTTCAGAAAATTCATTTATTGATTCATCAGAAGTTGATTAATACCATTACGCAATATGTTTTTAATCCAATAGAGTTTTGGTATTATGCCGACCGATTAAAGTTTTAATATTATTATTTTCGGCAAAAAACATATTTCAAAATACAGACCGTAAGCGTCAGCAATGAGCGTCGGTATAAGAACTAATTTTACCGGGCATAACACAATGCTGCTTTAATGTATTATATTGTACATATGTGAAACATTATTTATATATATTTGAATATTATTTATGGGAAAAATTGAAGTGCTATTAAAAACGGCACTTAAGGCAAGCACCCGTCCGCTAATTTGAAAAAAATGAAAACAAACCCTATAATAAATACAGTTATTCTTATCTTAATGACCTTAAATTTAATTGCTTGTCATTCTCCAGCATCTATATCAGGAAGATTAGAAGGCATAGAAAAGAAAAATATAAAGGTTTATCTGATTAAACCTGAAACTTTAAGGGAGGTTGCTACTTCATATTTTGGAAAAGTCATAGATTCTGCAGTAGTAAATTCTGATGGCAGCTTTGAGTTCCTCAACTTGCCAAAAACTAATGAATCTGTATTGTTAGAATTAGCCGTACAGCTAACCGAAAAGGCTCCTAATTATTTACAAACTGATGATCCGATGAGTTCTAACTATATGCCAATTGTATGGCAAATAGGAGAGTCTCTGCAAATTACTGCCAATGGGAATGAATTTCAAAAAAGTTTTTCAATTGAACAACCTTCAGAAATTAATAAAGCTTTGTTAGATTTAAGGGATATTAACGAGAAAGCCTACCAAACCTATCTTGCAGGAAAACATTGGGACGTAGAAGATGGCGATCAATTGATGGAAAAGGAACACGTTATCATACAATATCAGACGAAGCTAATAGAGTTTGCAAATAACATACAGTATCTAATACCTGCATTGGTGGCATTTAGATGGGTAAGTCCAGAGAATGATTATGAACGGGTGCCCGAATTTTTGGTGAGTCTATGTAATAAATGGAAGAAAATACAACCAGATCATATTTGGGTAAAACAGCTTTGTGAAAAAAGTGTTCCCTCTGATTTACCTGTTTTAGTAGGAGATGTATTTCCAAATTTTATGTTACCCATGCTCACAAAGGATACACTTTCTCTTAAAGACCAATTAGGCATCAAGCTCACTATTATAGATTTGTGGGCATCTTGGTGTGCTCCTTGTCGTAAGGAAAACCGTGATGTTTTAGTGCCTATTTGGAATGAATATCATGACCAGGGGTTACAAATTGTTGCTTATGGTCTGGAAAGTGATGCGTCTGTTTGGAGAGAAGCTGCAGTGCGCGATGGGGCAAATCGCTGGTTGCAAGCATCTGATTTGCATGGAGATGATGCCCCTTTCTTAAAAATAATCCGTGTTCAGACCATTCCGGCCAACTTTATTCTTGATGATAAGGGTATTGTTATAGCTAAAAATGTTCATGGAAAGGCTTTAATGGATTTAGTAAAAAGTTATATGAAAATGAAATAAGAAACTAATTTCAAGGGCTATAATCCAAAGCCTGCTAAATGCAAAAAATGCTGATTGGAAAATGACATTGGAAGCTCCAATGTTCAATGCTGGGGGTGGAGATTATTATAAGGCAGATTATTAATTAAAAGTTCAAACGGTTAATCAATTTGCATGAAACGCTAACAAACGGTGACTTTTATTGCCCTATACAAAAAGGATAAAAAAAATATTACAATTTCATAAGTAAAAGAAATAAAAATTATTGAAAATTATTAATTTTGCATTTCAGAAAAACTATCTTACAGTCGACTACTTACTTTATCCCGGAGTATCAATAAATTAATAAACAGAATGAACCCTAAAGTTGATGAATATTTTAGTAAAGCCTTAAAATGGCACGAAGAAATTGAGAAATTAAGAATAATAGTTCTTGATTGTCAATTGTCAGAAGAATTGAAGTGGGGTTGCCCTTGTTACATTTTTCAAAATAATAACATTGTATTAATACATGTTTTTAAAGAATATTGTGCCCTTTTGTTTTTTAAAGGGGCGTTGTTAAATGACACCCATGGTATTCTTATCCGGCAAACAGAAAATGTGCAGGCGGCACGACAAATTCGATTTACCAATATCCGGGAAATAGATGAGTTGTCACTTGTCTTGAAAGCGTATATTTATGAAGCCATCGAAATTGAAAAATCAGGTTTGAAAGTGGAATTGAAAAAAAACTCTGAATATAACATTCCCGAAGAATTCCAAAATAAGTTAGATGAAATCCCTGACTTAAAAACTGCTTTTGAGGCATTGACTCCGGGACGGCAAAGAGCGTATATTTTTTATTTTTCGCAACCCAGGCAGGCCAAAACCAGGGAATTGAGAATCGAAAAAAGTATGCAGCAAATTCTTAATGGAAAAGGATTAAATGATAAGTAAATATCAATCAGGGCATCAGGATTAATATAAATAAGAAATAAATTGAATACAATCTTCAGATCGTTCTTACAGTTACCCGAAAATACCAAAATGGTACTGGTGGCTATTATAGGCGCACTGATTGGATTAGTCACTTATGAAATTATATACTTCCTAAATCCTTTTGAGCCAAGAGCCAGTTCGAGTTGGTTTGTGGCTTATTTAATCAATATTTTCAGGCAACACAGCCTTCACCGATGGTTGACATTCTCGCATAAAGGCAGTTATTGGAAAAGTCTTCGCAGGGCTTATGTTATGTATTCCGGCTCTTTGATGATTGGCGTTATACTTAATTGGATATTAGTAGAGCTATTGTCAGTAAACCACAGATTAGCCTGGCTGTTCTGCCTTATCGTTACGGCTTCAATAAGCTTTTTCTTCCTGAAAAGATATGTTTTTAAACACGAAGTGGCTAATACAGTTATAGAAGTCGGGCAATAAATATTTCAACCCCATTACAGGCTACAATAAACATAATTCGTACGTTCGTATTAAAGAATATGTTTATTTTTGTTGTGAAAGGTAAATAAAAAAAATATAACCCTATGAAAGTAATAGCAATAAATGGAAGTCCTCATAAAGAAGGCAACACTTTTCATGCGCTTAACATGGTTGGCGAAGAACTTATAGCCGCAGGTATTGAATTTGAGATTCTGCATATAGGTAATAAACTGATACGTGGGTGTCTGGCATGTGGCAAATGTGCCATCAACAGAGATGAGAAATGCAACACCACAACTGATGATATGAATATCTGGATACAGCATGTAAAAGCAGCTGATGGTATTATATTAGGCTCACCGGTTCACTATGCAGGCATTGCAGGCACCATGAAAAGTTTTTTAGACCGGTTGTTTTTTGTTTCAAGTACTAACGGGGGCTTATTCCGTCATAAAGTAGGGGCAGCAGTGGCAGCCGTAAGAAGGTCGGGCGGTTCATCAACATTCGATAACCTGAACCATTATCTCAACTACTCAGAGATGATTCTGGCAACGTCCAGTTACTGGAATATTATCCATGGGCGAATACCCGGTGAAGTTACACAGGATGGGGAAGGGGTGCAGATTATGCGCGTGCTGGGTAAAAATATGGCCTGGCTGCTTAAGATGAAAGAAGCTACAAAAGATATTCTTGAAGCTCCTCAAAAAGAAATGAAGGTGATTACTAATTTTATCAGGTAAATTCTTCAAATGGCGAAGTAAGTATGTTCGTATATTATTCGTACTTCGTTGTGAAAAGATGGAGAATAATTTCAAGACTATTTCCTCACCAACAACGCCACACTCTCCACATGTTCAGTGTGAGGGAACATATCCACAGCTTGTACTTTAGCTACCTCATATTTATCAGACATAAGTGCAATATCTCTGGCCTGTGTAGAAGGGTTGCAGCTTACATAAACAATTTTGGCCGGTTCTATCTGCATGAGTTGCTCAACAACTTTGGGATGCATGCCCGAGCGTGGAGGGTCTGTTATCACCACATCTGGTTTGCCATTGGATTCTATAAAGTCATTGTCGAGGATTTTCTCCATAATGCCCGACACAAAATATGTATTTTCCTGATGGTTGAAAGCACTGTTCTCTTTAGCATTCTCTATAGCCTGTTCTATATTATCAATACCAATAACACTTCTGGCAGCAGGAGATAAAAATATGGCTATGGTGCCGGTGCCTGTATAAAGGTCGTAAACAGTTTCTTTGCCTGTAAGCGACGCAAAATCTTTTACAACATTATAAAGCTTGTAGGCTTGTTTTGAGTTGGTCTGAAAAAATGACTTCGGGCCAATCCTGAAAAACAAGTCATCCATCTTTTCAATAAGATGATCTTTACCTTTGTAAGTTATTATTTCAAGGTCGCTTATCGTGTCATTCCTTTTATCATTCACAACATACATCAGTGATGTGATTTCAGCAAACTGCTCGGCTAAGTGCTGCATGAGGGCATTAATCTTTTCTTTATTATTATTATGAAAAACAACTATAACCATAAGTTCATTTTGTGTTGAAGTACGGATGATAATGTTTCTCAGCAAACCTGTCTGTTCTTTAAGATCAAAGAAAGTATAAGCGTTATTAATAGCAAATTTCTTAACAGCCAACCTAATGTCATTTGAAGGAGAGGGTTGCAGGAAACATTCATCAATATCCAGCACCTTGCTGAACATGCCGGGAATATGAAAGCCAAGGCCATTCATATTAACGGGTGTTTCGGGGGCTGCATTGAATTCGGCTTTAGTCAGCCATCTTTTATTGGTGAATGTATATTCCAGTTTGTTGCGGTAATAGTAAATATTTTCTGAAGGAATAATCTCCTCAATAGAATTGATAGCTATTTTACCAATACGTGTGAGGTTGTCGATAACTTGTTTCTGCTTGAACTTAAGCTGTTCAGCATAATCCAGATTTTGCCATTTGCAGCCCCCGCATATTCCAAAATGAGAACATCTGGCTTCCGTTTTCTTTGCGGAGTGTTGCAGATAGCTGACAACGTTTCCTTCGTAATATCTTCTTTTCACGCTGACAATAATAACGTCAACAATATCTCCCGGTACAGCTTCGTTTACAAATATTACGATGTTGTCAACTTTCCCTACGGCTTTACCACCACTGGCAATATCAACAATTTCGACATTCTTGAAAATGTCTCCTCTTTTAAGTTTTTGCATATTTTTTAAAGACTTTATTTCCAAAAGAAGTTTAGCAACTTTAGCTCACTTTAGGCACTTTATAAGTACTTTAGACATTCGTATTTGGGTGCTGCCGTCAGGCCTTCAACTTTAGGCACTTTAGTCACTTCCTAAACGTCCATTCCTCCACACACATTAATAACCTGTCCACTAATATACGACGACAAATCAGAGGCAAGGAAAAGAGCCAGATTGGCCACATCTTCCGGTTTACCGCTTCGGCGAAGAGGAATTGTTTTAACCCAGGCATCAACAATATCTTTAGGTAATTTGGCTGTCATGTCGGTTTCAATAAAACCAGGGGCAATGGCATTGCAGCGAACATTGCGAGAACCCAGCTCTTTGGCAATAGATTTTGTAAAACCTATTATCCCTGCTTTTGAAGCTGAATAATTCGATTGTCCTGCATTACCTGAAACACCAACAACAGAAGCCATATTAATTATAGAACCACTCTTTTGCTTGAGCATATACCGCTGAACAGCTTTAGTAAGGTTGAAAACAGATTTCAGATTTACTTTCAAAACCAAATCCCAGTCTTTCTCTTCCATACGCATCAGAAGATTATCGCGGGTGATGCCTGCATTATTTACCAGAATATCTATTTTGCCGAAATGGGCAATAACATCAATGGTAAGCTTTTCTGAATCTTCGTACGATGAAGCATCAGAAGCATAGCCCTTGGCAATAACGCCATAGGTATATAACTCTTTTTCTAGAGCAATGGCATGCTCATCATAAAGCAGATCAGAAAAAGCTACATTAGCACCGTTTTCAGCAAACTTTATAGCAATAGCCTTTCCTATACCTCTTGAAGCTCCGGTAATAAGTACTGTTTTGTTTTCCAATAGTCTCATATATCTCGATTTTAGTTGTTTATTAATACAAATTAAAAGTTAAAAAAAAGTTTGTGATAAAACGTCAAGTTCGAGGCTTTCGAAGTCCCAAAATAAAGGAATTTACTAAGGTAAATGACCGTTTTTGGGACAAGAGTAACGAAGAAATTGACGTTTTAAAGCCATCTGATAAGGTTGAAATCCTGACGATGAGGTAACAAAGGATTCTTAACAAACATCCTGAAAGCGTAATCGAAAACCCCGGGACGCGTGATAAAAATCTCGCAGGTATAGGTTACTAATTTTTCATTAATCTTTTTTATTTGCATTTCCTGTTTATAAAAGTAATTATTGACTTTATCCATTTCTTTATGTCCGAACAAAACCTCTATGCCAATGTTATCAGCGCTTACTTCAGAAAGATCTAATGTAATTTCTGCAATAAATTTCTCGCCAAGTTTCATAGGTTTGTAGGTAGAGTCAGGGATTTTTAGCTCAACAACTTCTATACTGTTCCAGGCCCGCAATACTCTCATCTTCCAGGCAGATAATTCTTTCAGTGTCTGATAATTATTCTCCTTTAGAATCTCCGATCTTTTGAATAGTTTAGTATACAGTTTAGAATAATAATCATTAATCTGCCTGTTCATAGTAAAATGTGGTGCAACTTCAGCGATGGTATTTTTGACTAAGGTTATCCACTTAACAGGAACATCACTATCATTTCTGTCATAAAACAGGGGTACAATCTCATCTTCAAGGAGGTTATAAATAGTTTCAGCATCCAGTTCATCTTGCATGGCCTGGTTTAAATAAGTCTTTTCTTCTTTAAGAGCCCATCCGGCACCGGGTTTATAACCTTCTGCCCACCAGCCGTCAAGCACACTCAGATTAATTACACCATTCATAACGGCTTTTTCTCCTGATGTCCCGGAAGCCTCCAGCGGTCTTGTAGGGGTGTTCAGCCAGATGTCCACGCCCTGAACTAATTTAGATGCTAAAGCTATATCGTAATTTTCTATAAAAACTACTTTACCTAAGAAAGCTTTCATCTTAGAAATTTCTATAATCCTCTTTATCAGCTCTTGCCCCTGAATATCAGCAGGATGAGCTTTACCTGCATAAATAAGCATTATCGGTTTGTCGGGGTTGTTAAGTAATTTTGTAAGCTTCTCCATATTGCTGAAAAGCAAGTGGGCTCTTTTATAGGTTGCAAAACGTCTGGCAAACCCTATTGTAAGGGCATTGTCATTGATAGCATCAATAATTTCAAAGATAAGCTTTGGATTTTCTTGCCGTGCAGTCATGTTCTGCATCAACTTAATTTTAATATAATCTATCAGAATCTTTCTTTGAGTCTGTCTTATACTCCAGATAGCATCATCAGACACATATTTTATCTTTTGCCATACAGAGAAATCATGTTGATTAGTGACAAAGTCATCACCAAAGGTTTCCTTATGAAGTTTTTTCCATAGGGGAGACGTCCATGTAGGATAATGAACGCCATTAGTAACGTAGTCTATATGTAGTTCATCAGGAAAAAAATCTTTCCACATCTTATTGAACATCTCTCTTGATACTTTACCATGAATCTGACTAACACCATTAACTTCCTGAGATGTTTTAACCGCCAGTACACTCATTGAGAATTCCTCACCGGTATCATTTTCCTGCATTCTTCCTAGGTTCATAAAGCTTTCCCAGCTTATATTCAGACGTTCAGCGTAGTGTGGTACATAGGTTCTCAACAGTTCTTCACTGAAAAAGTCGTGACCCGCAGGCACAGGTGTATGCGTTGTAAATAATGTAGTGGCTCTGACAATCTCTAAGGCTTCATCAAAAGTAAATTTCTCTTTCTGCACAAATTCTCTCAACCTTTCTAAAGATGAAAAAGCAGCATGTCCTTCATTGCAATGAAATAAGCAAGGCTTAATAGCTAACGCGTCAAGCGCTTTCACGCCACCAATGCCCAGAAGAATTTCCTGGATAAGGCGAGTTTCATTATTGCCCCCATACAATTGGTAGGTAATACTTCTGTCGGCAGGAGAATTGTCTTCTATGTCTGTATCAAGTAAGTACAGGTTCACACGGCCTACTTCGGCTTTCCATACCTTAGCATACAATGTCCTTCCTGGTAATGGAATATTAACTTTTATCCATTCATTGTTGGTATCTCTTACAGCCTGAATAGGCAGATTTGAAAACTTCTGTGGTATCTTTTCAGAAATTTGATCGCCATTAGCCGTTATTCTTTGCGAAAAATAACCATAACGATATAAAAGTCCAATGCCAACAATATTTCTACATGAGTCACTGGCTTCTTTAAGATAATCACCGGCAAGGATGCCCAAACCCCCTGAAAAAATTTTTAAAGAGTCATGAATGCCAAATTCCATTGAGAAATATGCTATCTTACGGCTATCTTCACTCTTTTTCTGGATATAATTTTCAAATAAATTGTTGACTTCATTAAGGCGAAATAAAAAATCTTCATTTTTTTCAAGTTCTACGAAATCTTCATAGGACATGTTATTGAGCATTGCTATTGGATTATGCTCCATTTTTTCCCATAAGACTTTGTTAATAGATTCAAATAAATTCTGGGCTTCAAGGTTCCACGACCACCAAAGATTTTTAGAAATAGCAAGAAGACAATATAACTTATCAGGTATAAATGTTTTTACCAATACTTTCCGCCATTCGGGAGCCTTTTCTGAAACTTTAGTTATAGTAAGAGGCTCATTTACAGGTTTATTTTTCATTATTTCAGGCAAACGAACTTCTGACTTATATAAAGCTGCATCGTATGCTTTTTTGTAATTAATGATAATATTTTCCCACTGCCAGCTTAGCGATAAGGTAAGTGCTTCTTCTTTTAAAGTGTGCTTTTCAATAATGTCTGTAAGAGAAAAATTGATAATAAAATCTGAAATAAAGTTAACGGTATCCCTGAAACTACTGTCAGTTCTTTCAGCTATCAAGAGTGATTTTGATATATTTTCAAGATTGTTTTTTACCCATAAACCAAAACCTGTCAAGTCAGTTGTAACAGTAGGAATTCCATAAGAAAGGCTTTCAGTAGGCGTATATCCCCATGGATCATAGTATGAAGGACTTATAGTCATATCAAAACCATTAATGATCTCATAATATGATTGATTAAGAATACCATCATATCCATCTAAATAACAAGGTATAAAAATTATCTTTACTTTATTCTCGGGCAAATTTTTTAAAGAACTGTTTTTAAGCATATTCATAATATCATCACCCTCTTCATTATTCAAAACATGGGTGAGATATTCGTTTGTTATGGGATTTGTAAAATCTTTATTGGAGAGTCTTGAAATAAGTTCATATCTTGGTCCTGTATGCGGTGCAGGAACTATAATAAATGCCAGAACAGGTTTTTGAAGATTATCAGACTTATTGAGGCTGTCCATAATTTCTATAAACATATCAATGCCTTTGTTGCGCATCTGGTACCTGCCACTATGTGCTATAATAGTGATGTCCTTCTCAAATCTGGTATTGAAAAGACTCTCAGCCAGATTAATTAAAATGTCTTTAGCTTTTTCTTCTTTGTTGATAAAGTTATCTGTATCTATCAATCTGTAGTCATAGCCATTATATAAAATAAAATCAGGATGTCTGTCAAGAATATGCTCACACTCCATTTCAGTGATATCTCCAACACTTGTTAAAATATCGGCATGTTGTGCTGCATTATATTCCAATGAATGTTTAGATACCACACCAAAATCTCTGGCTATGGCAGGGACATCCAGTTCACTCATTTTAGAATAAAGTTCATGCCCACTGTCAGCATATACGTTGGCAATAGTAGTTCCGTGAACAGTAAAAACTGTGGCTACTTCAGGAAGTTTTTCTTTTAAATAAAGAATACCACTCCCCGACATCCAGTGATGAAACTGAGCCACCACTTTATCTCTGCTGTACAGGTTAAACTGATAAAAATTTTCAATGATTTTTGCAGCACCATAACCAAACATGACAGGTTCTACATAATCCCATTGTCCTGATAAAGAATCTAACTTATAAGTTTCCCAGAAATGAGCAAAAATCTGGTCACGGGTAGCAAAAAAGGTGGTAAAGTCAACAAGTATTGTAATAGGATTGCCAGGGATAGCCCATCTGCCTATTCTGAAATTCAGCCCTTCATTTTTAGCATGGTTTTGCCACGATTTAAACAATGACGGATATTCAATGAACTCTACGTTGTTCCAGGTCTCTTGCCTTAAATCAGGACCTATCACTATATAATTGTCTTTATATTCTTCTACAATAGTTCTGGCTTTTGATGATAAAACAGTGTGGATGCCTCCGATTTTATTACATACCTCCCATGAAACCTCAAAAAGATAATCAGGTTTCAATATGCTCATATTTTCCATACTTTACTTAAATTAATGAAATAACAAAATTACAAAAAATTGTGAAGTTGACATATGTAATTCGATAATTCAGCGCCGTTTCTTATATGCTGCTATTGGCTTACTATTTAGATTCTGTCTGTAATAT
>Ga0209697_10007301_pt1 | contig 12969 bp, 13 predicted proteins | sample AliMusrvi5mmetaG_FD_184115 | JGI IMG/M metagenome (GOLD analysis project Ga0209697, IMG submission 184115) | Freshwater lake bacterial and archeal communities from Alinen Mustajarvi, Finland, to study Microbial Dark Matter (Phase II) - Alinen... | ecosystem: Environmental > Aquatic > Freshwater...
CCCCGGCAAAGTTGACTTTCTTTTCATTTGGGCATGCCCAAATGAAAAGAAAACTGTGCACCATTGTTACCAAATTCTGTGTATTCTTATTTACCGAAAACTGTGCATTGTTATTTACCGATTACATGAGGCCTCCGAAAGATACCTGACAAAGGTAATCAGTAAAATAAGCACTAAGATTTTAAATGTTTCAACAGGAAATAACGCAATCGAAATATGCCGGAATAATCCTGATATAGATCTGGTCCTGATGGATATCAGATTACCCGGAATGAACGGATATGAAGCCACTGGTCATATTCGTCAATTTAATAAGGATGTAATTATCATTGCACAAACTGCATTTGGTTTAGTCAGCGACAGGGAAAAGTCATTGGAGGCAGGTTGCAACGATTATATTTCAAAACCAATAAAAAAAGATGATCTACTCGCATTGATTCATTCATACATTACCTAATGAGCCTCCAGCTATTCTTTGTAATCGTTCTTACCTTTGTAATCAACCTGATCACTACACTCTCCTACTCAGTCAGGATTGTCGGCATCAGAACTGGCCGAATTGCAATATCATTTGCGCTTTTTAATATCCTGATTCTGATCTCCAGAACTGCAAACGGATTTCAGGCACCCCTGCTAGCCAGTTCAATAGAGAAAAACATTAAGTCTGGCATAGGCAGTAATCTTTTTGAATTTCAACTAATTATCTTTTCCTGCACTATCGCTACGATTGTCGGCGGATTATTAATTCCAACTTTCCAGCGGCTATTGTCAGTGGCAGTGAATCGGTTTAGTATCTATAAGTCTGTTCCCAAAACTATATTTCATGGTTTCACCAAGGGTGGCATAACATCTGTCAGAGAAAGCTTTGTTGTGCCTGACCGAAGAAATATTACGCAGATTGATTTTAAACACGACTTTCCATGGAAGGTATTTTCAATGAACGTGATTGCCGTTGCGATCATAACAGTTGGCGTTCTCTCTTCATTATATGCCGGTTACCTGAACCCCGACCTAAGAACTACTTCCAGCACCTTGTCGTCTGTTATTAATGGATTGGCTACAATATTAATGTTTGTTTTTATTGACCCCTATCTGTCAATCATGACCGATGAAGTGGTATTGGGAAAATGTAAGGAATCCCTTTTCCGCAAATATATCGTATATATGGTTTTGGCCAGGATTATCGGAACTTTGGTGGCTCAGATTATTTTCCTCCCCTCGGCAAGGCTTATTGCCGGCTTTTCGGGAATTTTGTAAATAGGATTACGGAAATATTTAAATATTTAACAGCATACAAAAATTTAATTCAGAAATCGCTGCCTTTGTTAAAGTAAATCAGTATTGTCCAGGTAAGAGGATGAGGTGGTTGGAAGTGAGATTCCTCTTTCCGCTTTGCTGCATTCGGAATGACCATGTAATGTGTGTATGGTGTTGGAGACGGGGCGGCTGCGCCGCCCCGTCTCCAACACCAACTTTAGGGGGAAATGTGTCATTCCGAACGAAGTGAGGAATCTCCTTATTTAAATTGACATTAGAATACTGTCATTAGTAGTGCAGCGAAGAATCTTTGTAGATGAAGAAGAAATTGATATTTTACACTGTCACGATACGAATCAATTGAAAATCTCAAAAAATAGAAAAGATTTGAGAAATCTGAAATTAAAGGAAAAGAAAATTATCTCATTTTATTATATAAATCCCATAGTACTATCCCTGCGCTTACTGCAATATTAAAGGAGTGTTTGGTCCCAAATTGTGGAATTTCGACGGTTTTATCGCAAAGATTGACCACCTCCTGCTGCACCCCTTTTACCTCGTTGCCGAAGATGAGTGCCAGCTTTTCATTTGGTTCAGGTTGATAATCATTCAGTGAAATGCTCCCCTCCACCTGTTCGATGGCAATCAGCGTGTAACCCTCTTTTTTAAGGATATTAACCGCCTCCTCTGTTGCTGCGTAATATTCCCAGTCGACAGAATTCTCCGCGCCCAATGCTGTTTTATGGATCTCCTTATCGGGAGGTGTCGCAGTTATCCCGCAAAGACAGATTTTATTAACCAGAAAGGCATCTGAAGTGCGAAAGATTGAACCCACGTTATTGCAACTTCTTACATGATCGAGCACTACTACAATAGGCATCTTGCCTGCCTGCTTAAAATCCCCGACCGAAAGTCGTGAAAGCTCTTCGTTATCTAATTTACGCATATAAAAAGATTCCATTTTTTTGTATTTGGTGCATTTGTGTTTTGGTGGCAAAAAAGGAACAAAACCGATAGCTGCAGGCGACTGGCAACAGGCTTGTTCCTTTTAAACCGGCTATCCATTATTTCTATCTTTACTGTAAATATTAAAGGTTAAATGCTAGGTCCGCCAAACGCCAGCAGCAAATTGCCAAATTATTGAATTCTTTAAGTTTGAGCTCATCTTGCATCCAAATATAAATCTGCTTACCATTCAACGTTTTGCCTGCAAATTGGCATGGTCATACAACGTGCGCCACCACCTCCGCGGGCCAGTTCGGCACCAGGAATTGTGATGACCGCCTTTGGATAATCACTCAGTTTAACTTTATTTTCAATAAAATCGATGGCCTTTACAATCTCAAATCCATGTTTGTTCATCTCCTCGAGCGTATAGTCATTGCGTTCATAACCAATGACTTTACCCGGATCAAAAGCAAAAAAGTTTGCACCGCTGTGCCACTGTTCGCGCTCCATAATCCATGGATCGTGCTTTCCGCCGCAAAATACTGGTTCAAGATTGAAGCCAACACTTTTTAGTGCTTTTATCAAATTTTTTCGCTGCTTAATCTCCGTAACTTTACCGTTATCAACGGTGATATGAATCGTATGAAATTTATTGTTTCTGAGAATTAATGGCTCGTAAACCATGCAGGTATCCTTATCAAGAAAGGTAAATGTCATATCGAGATGGATAAAAGATTCCGGACTGTCGGGGAGCTCCTGGATAATAAGATGTTTCGGACCTGTCATTTTATTTTTGATAACCTCGATCAGAAAATCTATTCCTTCGGTAGAGGTCCTTGAGCCGGTTCCCACCACTAAAACGTCCTCGTTGGCAATCAATAAATCTCCCCCCTCAATTGTTGCATTGGGAAAGTTGATAAAATTCCCGGCAGGTAAAGCTGGATTGATTGTGTTCACTCCAAATGCCGGATAGTTTTTGAAGATGGTCTCCATGATAAGCGTCTCCCGTTCCCTGACTTTGCTGGCCATTTTACCAATCAACACTTCATCCCACAGTGTCATGGAAGCATCACGTGTAAAGAGAAAATTATGCAAAGGGCGCATCGAATATCGTTCCTTACTTAGAAACCTGGTCAGATTATCCCGTTTGAGCACAACACCTTCAATCAGCTGACGGGCAAGCTGGGACACTGGGGTATCAAGCAAAAATCCAATCTCGGCAATTGCATCCTCCTGCCGGCAGATTCTCCTCACAAGATCCTCTTTTACCACCTCATTTTCAAGTGTTTTTATTAACAACTCACTAACTTCAAATGTGTCTGATACTTTTTCAAGAACTCCCTTCAGATGAACATACTCTTTTTGAGCCACCGAAAGGTTCAAAATGTCACTATAAAGTGCTCTCTCCGCATTCTCAGGCGTCATATTCTCGACTTCATGACCAGGTGTATGAAGAATTACACCTTCCAATAATCCGATTTCTGATGAAACCCCAACTTTTATTTTATTCATTACCATTACGCTAACTAATTGTATGTTCAATCAATCATACAAATATACCCTTTTATAAATCCTTAATTCGCAAAATTTTGAATTTAATAACCTTAAAAAGATCCGACCTTTACTAATCCTTTACTAATTTTGACCCCGAATAATATTGTGCGGAAATGTTGAAATTTTTGAAATTTTTGGTTTTGCTATTGCTGCCGATGACTGGAATTGGTCAGGTAAAAGACCTTCCTCCATATCAGTACAATGAGCAAGCCCTTACCACTGTTTCTGATTCGATACTTCATATTGTATTGCCAGAAATATTGATCTATCCCCAACCAAAAGATATGCCACGCAGGATGCTGCATCAATATACCATACTGGAAATGAGGGTCTTAAAAGTTTATCCAATTGCCAAAGTTGCAGCTCTAAGACTCAAAGAATACAACAGTATCTATTTGACTTTTAAGAGCGAGCGCGAACGCAAGGATTATGTCAAAAAGATAGAAAAGGATTTGTTTGCTGAATTTGAAACACAAATCCGCACGATGAGTATCCAGCAGGGGCGGATACTTATTAAACTGATAGACCGTGAAACCGGACAGTCATCCTACGAAATTATAAAAGAGTTTAAAGGGGGATTCAGCGCATTTTTCTGGCAAGGAGTTGCCCGGCTTTTTGGGCATAACCTCAAATCGGAATATGATGCAGCAAATGAAGACCGTATGATTGAGTACATTGTTCAGCAGATCGATATGGGAATTATTTAGGCCGGATAGGCTGATAGGCTATTAGACTATTAGGCTGTAGGTTGATAGGCTGTTAGACTGATAAAATACAATTCACTGCTGTCCGGGGAGAATCAAAGATTCTTCGCTACCCTCAGAATGACAATATTTAATATTGGACTGAATATTATGAAATACAAATCAGTTAGAAGCATAAAAAGTCGAATATGCCCAGAATCGAAGAGGACGCAGGTTTGTACACGCAAGGCCGCAGAAGACGCAGGTTTGTAGAGACGCACGGCCGTGCGTCTCTACAAATGTCCTAATATAATGGTGTGCTTATTGGGATGGTATGCTAAGAGTAACAACCTCATTATCATTTATTTATCTCAACAAACGTCATTCTGAGTGTAGCGAAGAATCCATTAATGCTGATGGACAATGATAAAGACATTCGTTTCCCAACATCCTAAACCCCTAAAAGTCTAAACCCCTAATAGCCTAAATCCCCGCCGTCTGCACCACCTCCAGGTTTTGCTGTCCAATTTCGATAGCCGAAAGATTAAGTGGAATAAGTTTATGATGTCTTTCCGGTAACGATTTTTCGAGTCCTTTCTTTACATTCTCCAGTTTGATTACCGGTTTAGCCTTCAAAAAGGCGCCCAGGACGATCATGTTAAAAGTCAGCGGATTGCCCATCTCAACTGCAAGTCTTGAACCTTCAACCCTTAAAATATTGATATCCTTTCTCGAAGGATGCACAACAATTCCGTTAGGATCATAAATAAGTGTTCCACCCGGTTTTACACGCGATTCGAATTTGGTCATTGACTGCTGGTTCAGAATTATGGCGGTATCAAATTCGTGGAGAATGGGGGAACTGATCCGTTCATCGCTGAGAATAACCGTCACATTGGCTGTGCCCCCTCTCATTTCAGGTCCGTATGAAGGGAACCAGGCCACTTCCTGATCCTGCATAACACCCGAGTAAGCCAGAATTTTTCCCATTGAAAGTACACCCTGTCCGCCAAATCCTGCTATGATGATTTCTTCCGTCATTGTTTTGATTTTTTTGAAATAGAATTAACCTTTGACACTGTACAAACCTGCGTCGGCGCGACCTGTATCCTTAAGATCACCCAAAGGATACTGAGGAAACATATTTTCCTCCATCCATTTGTTAGATGCGACCGGACTAAGTTTCCATCCGGAGCTACAGGTCGATACAATTTCAACAAATGCAGTCCCCACTTTTTGTGCCTGAAGTTCAAAAGCTTTACGAATCGCTTTTTTTGCTTTGCGTACTGCTGCAGGATTCTGGACACTCTGGCGTGTAACATAGGCAGCTCCGGGCAATTGCGCCAATAATTCGGTGATTTTTAAAGGATAACCATTCAAATCGACATTTCTGCCATAGGGGGTGGTTGAGGTTATTTGCCCGACCAAAGTTGTCGGAGCCATCTGACCTCCTGTCATCCCATAAATTGCATTATTGATAAAGATCATCACGATATTTTCGCCACGGTTCACGGCATGAAAAGTCTCGGCAGTCCCGATGGCCGCCAGATCACCGTCTCCCTGATAGGAGAACACATATTTTTCGGGCATAACCCTTTTAATACCCGTTGCCACAGCGGGGGCACGACCATGAGCCGCCTCCTGCCAGTCTATATCGATATAATTATAAGCAAAGACAGCACATCCCACAGGTGAAACCCCAATCGTTTCCTCCTGAATTCCCATTTCTTCGATCACTTCTGCAATAAGTCGGTGCACCACACCATGACTGCATCCGGGACAATAATGCATTGCATCGTCATTAAGCAGAGGAGATTTTGCATAAACCAGGTTCTCGGGTTTAATGATCTCATTGACTCTTCCAGCTAATACTGACATAATTATCCTTTTATAAATTTTTGTTCAAAAGCAACTTCGACCTCGTCAGGGGTGGGAACGATTCCTCCCATTCGTCCAAAATATTCAACCCTGGTTACTCCATTAACTGCCAAACGGATATCATTCACCATCTGACCAGCATTAAATTCAACAGAAAGGAATCCCTTCACTTTGGGAGCATATTCCTTGATGATTTTTTCAGGAAATGGAAAGAGGGTGATTGGACGTATCAAACCTATTTTCACCCCTTTTTTTCTGGCAATCTGCACCGTTTTTTGACAAATACGGGCAGCCGATCCAAAAGCGACCAGAATATACTCTGCATCATCGCATTCAATTGCTTCATATCGAACCTCATCGACACTCATTCGATGATATTTCTCCTGAAGTGTAATATTATTCTGTTCCATCCTGTAAGAATCCAGCTCCAGCGAAGTAATTATATGTTTTTTACGACCTGAAGATTTTCCGGTAGTAGCCCACTCACCCGAAATTTGCTGAATCTGTTCTTTTGTCCAGCGCGGACGCTGGTCAATCAGCTCCACCTTCTCCATGAGCTGACCGACCACGCCATCGGCCAGGATCATCACCGGGTTACGATACTTAAAGGCCAGCTCGAAGCCAAGAATTACAAAATCGTGCATCTCCTGCACTGAGGCCGGAGCAAGAACAAGTAACGAATAGTCGCCATGGCCGCCACCTTTGGTAGCCTGGTTATAATCAGCCTGGGAGGGCTGTATCGTTCCTAGACCCGGACCACCACGTTGCACATTTACAATCACACAGGGAAGTTCTGCCCCTGCCATATAGGATATCCCTTCCGACATAAGGCTAATACCCGGACTTGAAGAGGAGGTCATGACCCGTTTCCCTGCACCTGCAGCTCCATAAACCATATGAATGGAGGCAATTTCGCTTTCAGCCTGTAAAACAACCATGCCGCTTTCTTCCCAGGGACGCTGCGCCATTAAGGTTTCCATGACTTCAGACTGCGGGGTAATCGGATAACCAAAATAGGCATCACAACCACAACGGATTGCCGCTTCAGCAATTACCTCATTCCCCTTCATTAATCTTAACTCACCCATAATCAGGATTTTTAATACTACTTATGATACGGCTTTTACCCGGTAAACAGTGATACAACTATCGGGACAAACTGCTGAACAATTTGTACAACCAGTGCAGTTATCAGGATTTTCCATATAGGAATAATGATAACCCTTGTTGTTTACATTTCGGTTAAGCGCCAAAGTTTGTGTCGGACAGGCAACCACACAAAGGTTACATCCCTTACACACATCGGTGTCGACCACCACTGCTCCCCTGACTTTTGCCATCTCTATCTGATATTTTTATTGATTTACTTTTTTATATCTGGTCCGAATTAATCCATTTCATGATGATTATAGAGGATAATCCAAATGAAATTGCTTAAGCCTTTTTTCCAGATCACTAAACTGTTCCCTTTTAACATGTGAAACACACGCCCGCAATCCCTCTTTCGTACTGCCCGTATTGCTTAACGAAATCGCACTGATTCCGTAATAAAGTAATTTGTGCAGTAACTCTCCCCCGGTCATACCAGGATAACCAATGGTAAAGTAAAATCCATTACCGACAGGTTGCCCAAGATCGGTATCATAAACAATTTTAAATCCGTTATCGGTAAAAAGCTTCTTCATGATCTTCGCCTTTTCACCATACTCTTTCACCTCGCCCACAAAGTCAAACAAGCCATCATTAGCCGCCTTAAACATGGCTGCCAGTGCATACTGTGACGAATGAGAGGTGCCGGATGTCAAAGAGTAGAGCACCCTGTGCACGATTGCATTTCCAAAACCATGAACTTTTAATCGCTCCTCGAGATACGGGAAATGGCGGTGGTATAACTGATCTGAAATCACCATCATTCCAATCCGTTGCCCGGCATAAGAAAAGACTTTGGAACTGGAAATCATTAAAATATAGTTTCCTGTATAACGGGCTACTGTCACCTGGAAAGGGGGAAAGCCCGGTTTTGACAAGTCATTTCTGAAGTCCATCCCAAAATAGGCAAGGTCTTCGATAACAACTACATCATATTGATTTGCAAGATCTCCAATAATTTTCAATTCCTCATCATCGAAACAGATCCAGGAAGGATTATTGGGGTTTGAATAGATAATACAGTTGATATTTCCTTTTGATAAATAGGATTCGATCTTTTCACGAAGCTTGACACCGCGAAAATCAAACACATCAAATGTTTCGTATTTCTGTCCCATTACGAGCAATTGCTGTTTCTGGACAGGAAATCCGGGATCGATAAACAGTACCGTATCTCTCTCTTTATGGCAACTTCCGGAGACTAAGAATGCGGCATAACTCCCCTCCATTGAACCAACTGTCGGGATACATCCCTCTGGTTTGACATCAATGTTCATGAAAAGTTTTACGAAACGGGCAGTTTCGTCCTTGAGTGGCTGAATGCCATCGATACGGGGATAGACAGCAGCAACATTGTTACGCAAAGCCTCAATCTCGGCTTCTACACCAAAATGCGAGGCAGGTAGTCCCGGAACTCCCATCTCCATTCGGATAAATTGCTCACCGGTTGCAGCCTCAATGCTGCTGACCAGCTGAACAATCTCCCTGATCGAAGCTTTTCCTATTTCAGGAACTTCAAGCTCTGCAATCTTACGATCAACAATTTCGCGGCTAATTGGTGTTCCCATTGGGATGACAGGGCTCAAAATTCTTTATTTAATTGCTTCACCCATGCTTCCAAACGACTATCGGTCAACTCGGGCTCAAAATCCTCGTCAACAGGTAAGCCAAGGAACAGACCTCCTTCAAGGGCTTCAGAATCCTGAAAAGTATATCCTTCAGGATTAACTTTTCCGACAAGTTCCCCACCGTTTTTGATGATTGTTTTTGCCAGAATACCCATCGAATTAACAAAATGATAGGCATAGGTAATATGATCACCAAGACCGAAAACCGCTACCTTCTTACCAGTAAAATCAAAGGATGAAACAGTAGGCATAAACTTTGCCCAATCCACATTCCCGAACTTCTGGTCCCAGGTATCACGACCGATTGTTGAGATACCAAAGATGATCGTATCATAACGTTCCAGATCTTCAGCTGTCGCCTCGTTAACAAGGATCAGATCCGGATTTAAATTCTCCAATTTTGATGCCAATAATTTGGCAACCCGGTGAACAGAGCCCTTCTCGGGTCCGAAAAAAATAGCCATCTTACTCATAACTATATATTTATTGGTTATGTATTGCAACTTCTCCCCTCACATATTCCCCTAATATTGCAAGACTGGAGACATTTTTTAGTACCATGTGTATTGCCTTTTCATAGTTTTCAATCGAGTCCCATTCCACATCGACATGAAACGAGTATTCGTTTGGTTTTCCAATGATAGGCAAAGATTGTATTTTGGTCAGGTTAATTTCATGTTCTGCAAATGTATTCAAAACTTTAGCCAAAGCACCATGAAAGTGACCGACTTCAAAACAGATTGAAGCTTTATTGGCGCTTATTGTTGAGTCGGCATGTTTTGCAAGAATCAGAAACCGGGTATAATTTTTCTTATTGCTTTCAATACCCCTTTCAAGGATTTCAAGGCCATAAAGTTCAGCCGATCTTACATTACTGATTGCCGCAGCATAAGTGATCTTCTCTTTTGCGATCAGTTTGGCAACGGCAGCATTATCTCCAAGTTCCCTGGTTTCAACATTGGGGAAATACTTCTCCAGATATTCGGCGCACTGAAGAAATGATACAGGATGTGAATAGATCTCCTTAATATCCTTTTTCCTCACTCCGGGAAGGACCATCAGGTTCATCTGAATATGGATATATATCTCGCCAATAATACGCAGATGATAATCGCGTATCAGGGAGTAATTCTGAAGAATACTTCCTGCAATTGAATTTTCAATTGCCATCACCGCAAAATCAACCTTATCTGAATCAATCTGTTCGCAAACACTACGAAACGATTTACACTCTACGATCTCAATCTCATCGGTAAAATAGTGCCGGGCTGCATCCTCATGAAACGAACCCTTTATCCCTTGAATAGAAACTTTTTTCACTCGAAAATTTTATTTATTCTGACTCAATTATTTTGGACGCAAGGTAAAAAAAATCCCTGAAAAACCGGTATTTGAGATACAATTAAGGTAATTAACTCATTTATGGGGATATGAATTGACTCCAAGGTCCTGCCGTTGGGTTCGCATATGCTGTCACTTCATGACGTGGACGATAGATTCAGGGTGTTGGTCGCGACAGACCCAGATCGGTACCGTGGTCGCGAAAGTCCCAAGGCGATGCCATTGGGTTAGCATATGCTATCACTTCGTGACGTGGAATATAGACCGAAAACCAACAGGCTGAAAGCCTGATATACCCTACCTCAATGGCAACGCCTTGAGATAAATCGAAGGAGGAAGCATAGATCTGCGTCCTAAAGGATGAAAGCCTGGTATACGCTACCTCAATGGCAACGCCTTCATATCTTAGGAGGAAGCATACATCTGCATCCTAAAGGCTGAAAGCCTGGTAAACGCTAGCTCAATGGCAACGCCTTCATATCTTAGGAGGAAGCATACATCTGCATCCTAAAGGCTGAAAGCCTGATATACCCTACCTCAATGGCAACGCCTTGAGATGAAATCGAAGGAGGGAAGCATGCACCTGCGCTCGGAAAGAGCAGCATAAACATCATATCCCTAAAAATTCTTCATTATAATCAACACCATGTTCTCGTAAGAATTGAATGTATTCATCTTTGAACGATTGACCTTTATGGTGAATTTTCTGATTTGAAATGTATCGCTTCACTCTCTCTAATACCGAAGGACTAACGGAGTAACCAGCATATCCACCTTGCCATGCAAAATTCTGATAATGAATTCCTTTTGATTTAATCCATCGGCTACTATTACGCTTGATATCTTCCATTAAATCAGCCAGACAAATGTTCTTTGACATGATACATAATACATGAATATGGTTTTCGATGCCATTTATAATGATGGGGATCGATTTTGATAATTTGATGACACCCCCAATATAAGCATATAATTCGTCATCATCTTCCGGCTGTATCCTGTACTGGTTGTGCTTTACATGAAAAATTCCATGAATATATAATTTCGATAATGATTGCGGCATAGCTTTATTTTTTTTATTCAAATGTTAAATGAGTTGCCATTGAGCTTTAATATACTGTCATTTCGCGACGTTTACAACAAAGACAACAGGCTGAAAGCCTGTTATATATTATCTCAATGGCAACGCCTTGAGATATAGGCGAGACAGTATACGACTGCGCCCTGTAAGGGCAACATAAATATCATCAATAACATACTTATCCGCAAATTGTAAACTCCTTTATGCAAATTGCAATCCTCTTTATGAAAAATATATTGTGCCTTCTGAAAAGTTTCATCTCTCTTCTGCAAAGTGAAAGGTCTCTTCTGCAAAGTTTTATCCCCTTTATGAAAAATGCAGGATGCCTTCTGAAAAATATCATCTAGCTTCTGAAAAGTAAAAGGTCTCTTATGAAAAGTTCAATATAGCTTCTGCAAAATGTAATCTCTCTTCGGAATAATGTAAGTTCCGTTCCGAAAAGTTCAACCTCAGTTCCGAAAAGTTTGACCTCCCTAATAACACTTTTTATATATCTGTAAAAATGCTGCGGCAACCCTGGGAGTAACCGCAGCACCTGGTTCCTAAAAAGATGTATATTCCTTTAAAAGTAAAAACAGGTTGATAATGATCAACTGGTGGAGCTTGTGAATTTAATTTTTGAAATCTGCCTGTATTCTAAGCTTCCCGCCCCAAAAACTGATTTAATATAGCTCTTGGAGTCGTTACCTAATTGCACCAAACCGGTAACAGGCTGATAAATTACATTTTCACGGTCCCTGCGTGACTTATCCAGATTCGTTTGGGTATCGATAACTGCCTGACAATTTAACGCTAATTCGTTATACCATGCGGTTAACCCGGCAACAGACAGATCGGCTTCATTTGGTTTATAAGTTGGGAAGCTGGCCAGGAACTGAATTAGTTTACTAAAATTATCAAGTTGTTTTTCGTAACCCGACTTATGTGAAATGGACCCCTGGGCAGGCGCCGGATCTTCTGTGATCGCATTTACAGCAGGTTTTGTTTTTTTAGGATTCACCCTGCCTTTTTGAATTAACAGGATCATCGAACGGATTTGGGTCCTTGCCGATTCATCGGTAATAATTGATTTAAATGCATTTCCAATGCGTGTCATCAGTTTACTCAATGAACCGAAAGACTTACTTCGGGTGTTTTTTGCATTTGTGTTTGCCGCCAGGGCAATATCTACTGCATTTATGGCGCTTTGTCCATGAACATAGGTCGATTGTAAAGCAGTATAAGAAATTTGCGCATTAATGGGGTTATAAATGTTTCCAAACCCCAGAATGGCAGAATTTAACAATTTCAGGTTGCTCACATTAGAGCTGGCCCCTGAGGATAGATTGTTTGATATCATACAATTTTACGATTAAGTGAATAATAAACACAAATCATCTCTGTATTGAATAACATCTTTAGGTACAGCTAATTTACGAAATAATTTAATACGAAATAAAGTTATTTTTGA
>Ga0209697_10007303_pt1 | contig 12965 bp, 6 predicted proteins | sample AliMusrvi5mmetaG_FD_184115 | JGI IMG/M metagenome (GOLD analysis project Ga0209697, IMG submission 184115) | Freshwater lake bacterial and archeal communities from Alinen Mustajarvi, Finland, to study Microbial Dark Matter (Phase II) - Alinen... | ecosystem: Environmental > Aquatic > Freshwater...
AAAAAAGAAGCTATCAATATATCAACCATATAAATTCACCGATTGATTTAAAAGCAATTAATCGGACTGATCTTCCGACTGTTTGCGACGAACTCCGACAATTTATTATAGACGAAGTTTCAAAGAACCCCGGGCATTTAGGCTCTAGCTTGGGGGTTGTTGAACTTACTGTAGCACTTCACTACGTATTCAATACCCCCTACGACCGTATTGTTTGGGACGTTGGGCATCAGGCTTACGGTCATAAAATCCTTACCGGTCGTCGTGATCAGTTCCATACTAATCGACAGTTTAAAGGAATTTGCGGATTCCCGACACCTAAAGAAAGCGAATATGATGCTTTCGGTGTAGGACACTCGTCGACATCTATCTCGGCAGCTCTGGGCATGTCGGTGGCTTCACTTCTGAAAGAAGAGCCGAATCGACAAGTAGTAGCCGTAATTGGTGACGGATCCATGACAGGCGGTCTGGCTTTCGAAGGACTGAATAATGTTTCGATGGATAAAAATAACCTGCTGATTGTCCTCAATGATAATCAAATGGCCATTGACCCAATAAATGGGGGTTTTACTCAATACCTGATCGACATAACCACATCTCGTACTTATAATAAGTTACGGTATCGAGCATACAGCATCCTCAAGAAAATGGGGATAATAAATGAAAAAAAGAAAAACCGAATAATTAGTTTTAACAACACCGTTAAAGCTGCACTGACGAAACAACACAATATTTTTGAAGGATTGAATATCCGTTATTTTGGTCCGGTGGATGGACATGACGTGAACGGATTGGTGCGTATTATGGCGGAAATAAAAAAATTCAACGGGCCGAAAGTACTTCATTGCATTACTACAAAAGGAAAAGGCTACGAACCTGCAGAGAAATCGGCAACAGAATGGCATGCACCCGGAAAGTTCAATGTAAAAACCGGCGAACGAAAAACCACAGCTTCCGATGACCTTACCCCTCCCCTGTTTCAGGATGTTTTTGGAGAAACTTTACTTGAATTGGCACTTGAAAACGAAAAAATTGTAGCTATAACTCCGGCTATGCCTTCAGGTTGCTCCATGATTATCATGCAGAAAGAGTTACCAAATCGCGTTTTCGATGTTGGAATTGCCGAAGCACATGCAGTGACTTTCTCCGCCGGAATGGCCAAGGAAGGTATGATTCCGTTTTGTAATATATACTCGTCCTTTATGCAGCGTGCCTATGATAACGTGATTCACGATGTGGCTTTGCAGGAACTGAATGTGATTATGTGCCTTGACAGAGCCGGCATTGTAGGGTCGGATGGTGCTACCCATCATGGCATTTTTGATTTGGCTTATATGCGTTGTATCCCACATCTGACTATTGCCGCTCCTCGCAATGAAATTGAGCTGCGAAACCTTATGTTTACTGCCCAGCAACCAAATATGGGACCATTTGTAATTCGTTATCCTCGTGGAAAAGGCACTATCGTTGACTGGCGGCACCCAATGAAAATTGTTGAAATTGCTAAAGGTGAATGTTTGAAAGATGGCAAAGACTTAGCTGTTCTCACCATTGGTACAATGGCAAACAATGCCGAAAAAGCAATTGATCTGATTGAAAAAGAACAACAAACCAACATTGCTCATTACGACTTACGATTTCTTAAACCGTTGGACGAAACAATGCTTCACGAAGTTGCAAAAAAATTCAAACAGATTATTACCATAGAAGATGGTGTAATTCAGGGAGGATTCGGCTCGGCAGTTCTGGAATTCATGTCTGATAATAACTATCAGGTAAATGTAAAACGTCTTGGCATACAGGATACTTTTATAGAACATGGCACACCCGAAGAACTTTACAACATGATTGGACTCGATGCTCTAGGTATTGCACAAAGCATTGAAAACTGGCTCGAAAAAAACAAAAGTATTCAGTTTAATTAAACGGCGTTTTAAAACTAATTATCAATACCTCTCAATTTTCAGGGTAATTGATAATTTCATCTCTTCCAATGAAACGTATATCATTGGCGTTGATTCTGATTTTTTCAATCAATGCTTATCCGCAATCAGTTATTCTAACCAAACAACCTCTTCAGCGAGCTTTAAATCGTCATGCGAAGACCTCACTCACGACTTACCTGAACGAAGTGAAATGGAATGAGCTGTTTCAAAACCGACATGGATTCAAGTTGGTAAAAGGAAAGAAAAACACTGCCGATTTTTATTCCTTCAAAGCATTTGTGACTGCGGTCAAGGTTTTCCCTAAATTTTTGACCGGTGATGTAATTACTCAAAAACAAGAACTATCGGCCTTTCTGGCAAATATAGCACAAGAAACCAGTGGTGGATGGACCGAAGCTCCCGGAGGATATTTCAAATGGGGACTTTATTTTGTTGAAGAAAAACAAGATAGTCTGGTAAACAGTTATGCTGATATATCAAAGAAAAACTATCCGCCTGTGACGGGTAAAAAATATTTTGGGAGAGGTCCTAAACAACTAAGCTGGAACTATAACTACGGACAATTCAGCGAAGCGTGGTTTGGTTCTAAAGATTCCTTGCTCCTGCATCCTGAATTGTTAGCGCAAAATCCGGTTCTATCTTTCGCCTCGGCTATATGGTTTTGGATGACACCACAATTTCCGAAACCTTCGTGCCACGACATCATGACAGGAAAATGGAAGCCCAACGCTAATGACATAGAAAAAGGACGCAAACCAGGCTTTGGTGCTACTGTAAACGTTATAAATGGCGGCATTGAATGTGGAAACGGCATTAATCTCGACAAAACTGCTTACCGATATCAATATTACACGTATTTTTGTAAATACTTTCATGTTTCGCCTGGCGAAAATATCAGTTGCAGCAACCAAATTCCTTTCGGACAGTAAGCATGGCAAATACGACAGAACAACTTTTCTATCGCAACACCCGTTTCCCAATTCCCTCTTTCTTCGTATCTTTGCAGTTCGGTTTTACCGCATGGCTTGCCAAGAAACCAAATTAGAAATACATAACTCAACAATTATACATTAAAAAATGGCTGACGATAAAAAAGTTATTTTCTCAATGGTGGGTGTCAGCAAGACATTTCCGCCACAAAAAAAAGTATTAAACAATATTTACCTTTCGTTTTTCTACGGAGCTAAAATCGGTATTATCGGTTTGAATGGTTCAGGAAAATCCACCCTGTTGAAAATTATTGCCGGAGTAGAAAAAAGCTTCGACGGCGAAGTGGTTTTCTCACCCGGTTACTCGGTAGGCTACCTGGAACAAGACCCAAAACTTGACCCAAACAAAACTGTGAAAGAAATTGTGCAGGAAGGCGTGCAGGAAATTGTAGATATGATTGCCGAATACGACAAAATCAACGAACAATTTGCTGAACCTGATGCTGATTTCGATAAACTCATTGCCCGTCAGGGCGAACTGCAAGAATTACTGGATCATGCTGATGCCTGGAATCTGGACAACAAACTGGAACGCGCTATGGATGCTTTGCGTTGTCCACCTGAAGAATGGAAAATCGAAAACCTCTCAGGAGGCGAGCGTCGCCGTGTGGCATTATGCCGCCTATTGCTTCGCAATCCCGATATTTTATTGCTCGATGAGCCTACCAACCATTTGGATGCTGAATCTGTTGAATGGTTGGAACACCACTTACAACAATATGCAGGAACAGTTATCGCCATTACCCATGACCGTTACTTCCTCGACAATGTTTCAGGTTGGATTCTAGAGCTTGACCGTGGTGAAGGTATTCCATGGAAAGGAAACTATACATCATGGTTGGAGCAAAAAACAGCCCGCATGGCCGGCGAAGAAAAGCAAGCCAGCAAACGCCGCAAAACCTTGGAGCGTGAGTTGGAATGGGTGCGCATGGCTCCCAAAGCACGCCACGCCAAAGGGAAAGCACGTCTGGAAGCTTATGATAAGTTGATTAACGAAGACCAACGCGAGAAAGAAGAAAAATTGGAACTCTTTATTCCCAACGGACCTCGTTTGGGAAATAAAGTTGTGGAAGCCATTGATGTTTCCAAAGCATTTGGCGATAAGTTATTATTTGATAATTTGAACTTTATGCTTCCGCCCAACGGTATTGTAGGCATTATCGGACCGAATGGTGCCGGAAAAACCACGCTTTTCCGCATGATGATGGGATTGGAACATGCCGACAAAGGAACATTCGAAGTAGGTGAAACAGTAAAAATTGGTTATGTAGATCAAAGCCACACCGACATTGATCCTGAGAAATCAGTTTATCAGGTAATTTCTGGTGGAACTGAATTTATCCGAGTGGGTGGAAAAGAAATCAATGCACGTGCCTACCTTTCCCGCTTTAACTTTGCAGGTGGAGATCAGGAGAAACTCTGCGGTGTGCTATCGGGTGGTGAGCGAAACCGTCTGCATCTGGCACTGACACTGAAATCAGAAGCAAATGTGCTGTTGCTTGATGAGCCAACCAATGATATTGACGTAAACACTTTGCGTGCATTAGAGGAAGGGCTGGAAGCCTACGCCGGTTGCGCTGTGGTTATCTCGCACGACCGTTGGTTCCTCGACCGTATCTGTACGCACATTATAGCATTCGAAGGCAATTCAGAAGTATTTGTATTCGAAGGTTCATACTCCGAATACGAAGAAAACAAGAAAATGCGTCTGGGTGATGAAGCTCCGAAACGAATCCGGTATAAAAAGTTGATGGTGTAATACATTGATTTTCGGTAATCAAATATCATTATACAAAAACGGCTGACCTGAATTATTCAGATCAGCCGTTTTTGTGTATTATCTCTAGCTCTTTATTTTAAAGTTCTTCAGATTTAATCTTCATAGAATCCCATATAAAATAACCGATAACAGCACCATACATAACCAGCGCCAACCATTCGGCACCATTACTTTCTACCCAGGCTTTATTCATCAAATCGATACCACCAAAGCGCAATGCTGCACTCACAACACCCATCAAAGCACCACCGGCAATAAAACCGGAAGCCAGCAGTGTTCCTTTTTCGTAGCGGGAAGTATTCAATGCTTTATCATTGCTTCTGGTAGATACATACCAACTAATAGCACCACCTATAATAAGTGGTGAATTTAATTCCATAGGAATAAACATGCCTAATGCAAAAGCCAGTGCAGGAATTCTGAAATAAGTCAGAACCAACGAAATAATAGCACCAACAGCATACAAATACCAGGGAGCACCCACTCCAGACATCAACGGTTCAATAACCGCAGCCATAGCATTAGCCTGAGGTGCCACAAGAGCACCTTCGCCAGCAAAACCATAGGTTTTATTCAGAATCATAATTACACAACCAACAGTTGCTGCAGAAACAAGTGTTCCAAGAAATTTCCAGGTTTCTTGCTTAGCCGGTGTTGTTCCTATCCAATAACCAATTTTCAAGTCGGTAATAAAACCACCTGCCATGGACAAAGCTGTACAAACAACACCGCCAATCACCAGTGCTGCCACCATACCTGTTGTACCTTTCAGTCCTACAGCCACCATTACAACCGATGCCAGAATCAAAGTCATTAACGTCATACCCGATACCGGATTTGTTCCCACAATGGCAATGGCATTAGCCGCAACCGTGGTAAACAAGAAAGCAATAATGGCAACAACCAGAATACCCACAAAAGCATGAAGCAAATTAGTTACAACACCGAAATAGAAGAAAATAAAAGTGACTATCAATGCAAGAATAACACCTATTACGATTATTTTCATGGAAATATCGCGTTGCGTACGTTTTACCTCAGAGCTTACGCTATGTTCTTTACCCTTGAACTCTTTAGATGCCAGACCAAGAGCACTTTTAATAATGTTCCTCGATTTTACAATGCCAATAATCCCTGCCATGGCAATACCACCAATCCCTATATGACGGGCAAATGTTTTGAAAATTGCTTCAGGAGGTAATTCGGTGAGAATGCCTGTAAAAGAAGGATTCAGAATGTGAATCAAGCTATCGTTCAACATTGGTAAAACAGGCACAATCACAAACCAGATCAGGGCTGAACCGGCACATATTATAGCTGCATATTTCAATCCCACGATATAGCCCAATCCAAGAACCGCAGCACCTACATTGACTTTAAAAACAACTTTTACTTTTTCTGCCAAGATTTCTCCATAAGGTAACACCCTTGATGTAAATGTCTCAGCCCACGTGCCAAAAGTAGCTATTATAAAATCATAGAATCCACCGATTAATCCTGCCATAATAAGTGGTTTTGCCTGATCGCCTCCTTTTTCTCCGGAAACAAGAACCTGCGTAGTGGCAGTGGCTTCTGGAAAAGGATATTTGCCATGCATATCGGACACGAAGTATTTACGGAAAGGTATCAGAAACAATATTCCCAGCACACCGCCCAACAGCGAGCTTAGAAACACCTGCATAAAACTGACTGAAATATCGGGATATTTTGCCTGAAGAATATACAAAGCCGGTAAAGTAAAAATAGCTCCGGCAACTACTACGCCTGAACTGGCACCAATTGACTGAATAATTACGTTTTCGCCCAATGCATTTTTGCGTTTTGAGGCACTAGAGAGCCCAACAGCTATTATGGCAATAGGAATGGCCGCTTCAAACACTTGTCCCACTTTCAGACCTAGGTAAGCGGCAGCAGCTGAAAAAAGTACAGCCATAAGCATCCCCCACGTAACAGAGCGAATATTGACTTCTGGATAGTTTTTATCGGGCGAAAGCAAAGGTTTATAAACCTCACCATCCCGCAACTCACGTGATGCATTTTCAGGTAAACCGGTAATTTTTTCTTCTTCCATATTAATACGACAAATTAATAACCTACAGCAACTTGATGCAATTATATTTACTACTTCTACTTTATCAAATTAGAAAACAGACAAGATTTACAGGATTTACATGTAAGATGTTATTTGACTTTAGCGTTTTTTCAGCCTGTAAATCCTCTAAATCCTGTCCAAAAATCTTTTTTTGTCTTATTTTATTAAAGTAGAACTACTTACGACAATTAATTTCTACTTAAGCGCTTCGCGCTTTCTTAAATAATATGTTTTTAATAATTTTAAATAAATACCTGAAATCAGTAATAAAAACACCCTTTTCTTCGCATAAAGTAAGGTATTTCATTTCCGACTCCTGAATTTCATCAAGCGTACGAGGCATATCGGCATAAAACGGTGGTAATAATCCCGGTTTGTATTTGATACGTTTTTCCTGCAATTCTTTACTATACAAACTAAAATAATGAGCACTCAAAGGCCGCACTCCCACTAGTTTCATTTCACCTTTCAGTAGATTTAAAATCATGGGAAGTTCATCAAGCCAGTACTTGCGCAGCATGCTTCCCAAATTTGTAACGCGGATATCTTTATTGAACTTTCCCCCATCCTTTAAACTATTTCGTTCATAAATATACCCTTGCAGATATTCAGAATATGGGTGCATTGTTCGCAGTTTGTATACTTCAATAGGTTTTCCGTTTTTACCATGCCGATGTAACCGTATTAGTGTACCGTAAATTTTGGTTTGCCTAACCTCAGGTTCTTTAACCCGTTGAGCAAAAATATAGGTAAGCTTTCCGATTTTTTTCTCCTTGATAACTTTGAATCCAAAACAATATAACCTGCCGAATACCTCTGTCTTTGAAAAGATTCTGTTTTTACCTGCAGTAATTAAAAAATACAAACTACGTGTTAAGAATATCTTTGGTATTACCCGTTTTAACAAGTAATCGAAGAAATAGACAATGTGATTAATAACGATAGGATATTTGTGTAGAATCCTTTTTTTTCGAGTACTCATTGACTCAAAACAACAAACGAAAATACCATTATCCGGCAGCTTCTCGTTAATGATATACAGTCGTTTATTAATGTTTCTCAAAAAATTCAATCTTTCGAATTGAATGATAGTCGAATACTGAAAGTTTGGCATCATTTCCAGATTTTCAGGATCAGTATTTAAGTAAACCATGGTATTACCACTCAACAAATCAAGGTGTTGGTTTAGAAAATTGAAAACACTTCTTCCCGAAAGGGAAACGATAGTTGATGTTAAGTTTTTATAGCTTTCCTCATCCAACTGAACGGCAGGTTTCACAGCGGCATTTATACGTTTTTCGTAAGGCTTAATATCAATATCATTGTATTCTACAGCAAAACGATAGGCAAAATAAAGTGATAAGAGTATATAATTGACTACAAAAACTCCGGTAGATATAGTCAATAATACAATTCCGGAATAGGCTTTATAAAAAAAATAAATCAATGCCCAATAGAGCACGAAAACAAACAAGGTGGTATAAAATAATTTCAGTATGGCACTAAAATAATTTTGTCGTCGCAGTGGATTATATCGTTGTAATATAAATGAACAAAGCAGCCAGGTCAAAAAATAACAAAAAAATGGAAAAGCATATTTGTCATGAGGTGTATGTGTTGTAAGGGGCAACCAGTCTAACACAACATAAAAGCTCAGCAAAAGCATTAAAATGTCGATAAATAAAGCAGAATATGCCGGCTTGTATAATTTTATCATTTTTTCGGGAGTTTTCGTAAAGATACAATGAATTTGAAAAACTTTGATATTTATTCCTTCTTAATCTATTTTAACTTTTTAAGTTAAATATATCACTTATTACCGCCTTATAATCCAACGCTTAACATAGTTTTTTAGAGTCTGTATAATCAGTTCCTTTATCCATGGCATAATACTATTCGTCCAACGTTGAGGATGTGTGGTAATCATCAAGATATTATCCGTAGGTTTTGTATTCAGCCAATCAATAAAATCAAACGTTGAATGAATTTTTGTAAAAACTTTCCTCTGATTACTAACCTTGTCGCGAACATTATACTTATCCCCATCCCACATGTTGGCAGTATCGGTAAAATAGAGCATTTCTCTATTCAGTGATGTATTATCAGCATGTTTAGCATTGAGAAAATCAAAATAAGGTTCTCCCACAATGCCAAAATCACGATAATCGTATGTTATCCAAAGATCCTTATTATCCCATTTGGAAGTGGGACTCCCATGCATAGAAATAGTGCAGACCGGATAAAACTGTCGGAAATAAGCTAATTGCCGTTTAAAATGTTCTATCGACTTTTCAACATCTCCATTAAACAAAGACATTTCTTCATAGTGATAACCGATTTCATGTCCCAGAGCTGCTATGGCACGTATCATTTCAGGCTGGTTGCTTTGTGGTACAATTCGGAAATAATAAGTAGCACAAATACCCAGTTCAGCCTCTATACGGGCTGTAGCAAGTGAGTTGGCGACTTTTGAATCTACGTCGTGACGTAAAATAGCGTATCGGTCTTGAGCTTTACCGTAACACCAGTCCTCAAACGTATAAAAACTGTAACCTGCCCGTTGAAGAGCAAGTAAAAGCTGATGGTATATAGTGAGTGTAAAATCTTTCAACAGTGAATAATTAATAGTCAGGTGTAGTTAGCAATATAGTTTGCAGACTCATAGTTACTTGTAAACTACTAACTAAGTAATATAAAAAAATCTACTCCACTCTCGCTCCTCTTTCAGGGCGTTCCGAGCGTTGTTCGGTTTTAAGAGGATTTGCTGCTATTTCGGCGTTCCAAATTCTACTTTGATAAATATCGTAGGCCATATACAATGCTTGGCGAAACGATTCCTCGGAAGCTATATTTTGTCCTGCAATATCATAGGCTGTTCCATGATCGGGCGAAGTGCGGATAACCGACAATCCCGCGGTAAAGTTAACACCTGTATCCATTGATACAGTTTTGAACGGAATCAATCCTTGGTCGTGATACATAGCCAACACAGCATCGAACTTATTGAAATTGCCTGAACCAAAGAAACCATCAGCAGGATATGGTCCAACAGCAATAATGCCTAACTTTTCGGCATTTTTCAGTGCGGGAACAATCACGCGTTTTTCTTCATCACCAATCACACCGTCATCCCCTGCATGTGGGTTCAGTCCCAACACGGCAATGCGTGGACGAACAATAGAAAAATCCTTTTTGAGCGAAGCGTTCAATACAATCAGTTTATCCAGAATGAGTTTCTCTGTTAATTCAATTGTAATTTTATTTACCGGAACATGACCTGTAACCACAGCCACACGCATCACATCGTTTACAAGCATCATCAGTGCCGGACTATCCGTTCCAAATTTTTTCTCCAGATATTCAGTATGTCCGGGGAAATTAAATGAAGCCGACTGGATATTCTTTTTGTTGATAGGTGCAGTTACTATAGCATGCAAAGCCCCTTTTTTCAGGTCGTCTGTAGCACGTTCGAGAGCTGCCAATGCAGCTTTGCCGGCTTCCTGAGTGGAAGTGCCGAGTTCTACCTTAATTTCGTCGTCCACACAATTGATAATATTAACACGTTTATGGTTTATCTCCTCAATTGAATTTACAATATTCAGGTTCAGGCTCTGTATGTCGAGGTTTTTACGATGGTATGCAGCCACCTTTGGTGAGCCGTAAATAACGGGAACAAATGTTTCTAACATCCGATTGTCCGCCATTGTTTTAAGAATAACTTCGTAGCCAATACCATTAATATCACCGTGAGTAATACCGATAATTATTTTGTCAGCTTCCATAATATTATTTTCTTTTAACCAATTATTATTTTGTTTTATTGTAGTACATCGCAGTGACAAATCAGCTGCGGTTTTTAAATTTAATATAAGTCAACACTTTCATATTTGCTTTTTCGCTTTCTGTTCATCCTCACGATTTATCATTGGTGATTATTCACAGATTACTATAGGGAGAAATTGACATGAACTATTTCTTTACTGAAATATTTTTGGCTGCAAAAAACTGCAATACCGAATCCATTAACCTGGCACGCTCTTTATCTGAAGTAAGAGCCTCCAAGGGAAATCCGAATGCACAGGTTTTATAAGTTCCCGAATGAGCTACTGCAGCACTCAGGTTATTCTCCATATAACGACAAATAGTGAAACTACCATCCCCTACAGGTTCTATGGCATCGGGCGAACCCACAAAGTACGAAGTCCGGTTCGGTTGATCGAAATAGGTCAAGTCAGCTTTTTTAAATTGCCTGTAATGCGAACTTACTACTTTTACATTTCCGCTCACGCTCGCCCGCGAAGTTCGGAACTTATACTTCAATACATTCTCAATAAACTGCTTATCTTCATGCAACGGTTTTTTTCCTTCGCAAAGGTCAGAACCTATAAAAGCCCCACTCAGCAAGAGGTTTCCCCCCGCCAAACAATATCGTTGAATCAATTGCTGCAAAACTAATGGAAAAGTTTTAAATTCTGGTGAATTTTTAGCATTTCCTATGAAAGTTTGCTTTTGTTCACCCAAAATTAAGTCAACTGTTTTATATTGGGTCAAATCCACATCGGCACGAAGAACTGCTTTCTCACTTGCCGACACAAAAGAGTATCCTGCCGACTTAATTGCTTTTCCGTGTGAATAAGGATAATCGAATGTATTTCCTACTATTTCCGTTGTTTCAAAATTGGCATAACAGGCTCCAAAACCAGGAGCATCATCGTTAACCCAGGGTTTATTGCGTTTAAATTCGTATTGCTTTCCCACGAAACTAATATCTGACATATAAGGTACTCCGGCATCTTTATCATTATAAAATCCAGCATAAGTACTGTCCAATACAAAACTAGCAGGCGCACTCAAGCGGTCGAATCCGTTTACAATCAGCACTTCTCCTTTATTGATTGGCGCACGGTAAGCCGAAAGCACTTCTGAAGGAAAACTCTGACCGCCTTTATTCACAGCCGATACTTTGAAACTATATATTTTTCCGGACTGAATAGTTGATGTAATACGGTTTGAAGTCACCAACACGCCATTATCAAAATCACCATCGTCAACACGCGTGTAAACTACATATTGATCAGCATTAGCGGTTGGTTCCAGATTATCTGTTACTGGCACCCAATGTAGTTCCACTTTATTTTTCTCCACAAAACGGCAACTGAACTGTTCCACAGGAAGCGGTTGCACCACATAATCTGTTTTATTGGCTGCAGAAAGGTATTTCAACATGCCTTTATAAATGGAGCGACTTACCGTGAAACGGAAACGTGGATCTAAACCGTAGCGCATATCGGCAAAATTTTGATGTGAAAGCAACTCCAGCAACATGGTAGGCACTTCGGGCACCCGAGATTCACTGTAGGATTTGTTCCACAATCCACGTCGGGTCCATTCGGGTGCAAATTCTTTTCGGATATCAGTAACAATCTCTGTTTGTATTATGTCAGTCAAATCCCGTGAAGCCCAACGGGAAACTCCGTTTGCAAAAAAAGTTTTGCCATTGGTATTCGGAATAGAACAAATGCCCAGCGTACCAATAATCGAATCGTTAACCGTGGCACCTGCATCGCTGTGGAAAGCAAAGGCTAAATCCACCGGCACATGCAATCCCTTGGTGTTGGGCGAAACTGCCGAACCTCCTATCAGATAGTTAACCCAGAATCCGCGCGACTGAAAGTCATCGGAATAATCATTTTTACCCTGTGTGCGACTATAAACACTATCCGAAACTCCAGCCCATTGCAACCAATAACGGGCTCCTTCGGTATATCGTGGATAATGGCTGATTTCAGGTTCGTAAACTGTCGTATCACTCGCAATAGGCATCGAATCGGTATTATTCAGTCCAACAAATATAGGTGCTAGATTCGGACTACGGGCAATGTTACCCATACCGCCTCCAAACTTCACTGCATCGGCAGTTACCATTTTACCGTCTTCAGAAGTATAATTCGTCAGAATAACTTTATTATGGTTATTTCTCCCTTTATCAAAATAGAAATGACCCAGATACAACCAAGTTCCGCCATTCATAGTCTGGTTCACTGTGAATTCTGTTCTTATTCCACGGTGAATAACTGTATAACGGGCATCTGAAACACTATTTTCAAGTGTTTTATACGACACATACACGGCATAACGTCCGGCTTCAGGAAAATTTG
>Ga0209697_10007308_pt1 | contig 12962 bp, 10 predicted proteins | sample AliMusrvi5mmetaG_FD_184115 | JGI IMG/M metagenome (GOLD analysis project Ga0209697, IMG submission 184115) | Freshwater lake bacterial and archeal communities from Alinen Mustajarvi, Finland, to study Microbial Dark Matter (Phase II) - Alinen... | ecosystem: Environmental > Aquatic > Freshwater...
CGGAACTCAGCATCATACTTCTTGTGTATCCTCACGGTGATCCCTCCATCCTTCTATACTACTTCGTTCACCGTGTCCGTCAAACCGGGATAACCTCAGTGATGAACGGATGCATGCTGGATTACAAAAAAGATTATTATTGCATCATCAAAGATTATTATTACACCATCACTAACAGCACCGTCACCATTGAGTCATACAATGGGAACGGCGGTGCGGCAACCATCCCCTGCAAGATTGATGGCCTGCCGGTTACCCGCATCGAAAAATTCGCATTCTATAAATGCACTAATCTGACCAGCATCACTATCCCCAACAGTATCACCAACATTGGTTTAGTGGCGTTCCATTCCTGCAACCGCCTGAAAAAAATCAGGGTGCAGAGGCGCAACGTCTTTTACAGTAGTTTGGACGGGGTCCTGTTCAACAAGGAAAAGACCATGATCATCCGATGGCCAGCGGCCAAAGCCCAAAGCTATACAATCCCCGGCAGTGTCATCAGCATCGGACATAATGCGTTTTCAGATAGCTCCATCCTGACCAATGTCACAATCCCAAACAGCGTCACTAGCATCGAAGACGCTGCGTTCGCCCAATGCACCAGCCTAACCCGTGTTACAATCCCAAACAGCGTCACAAACCTCGGCGTCAGCACATTCGTCGCATGTACCCGCCTGACCAATGCCATCATCGGCAACAGCGTTGCCCGCATCGGAAGTGCGACATTCCACGAATGCACCAACCTGACCAGCGTCACAATTGGCACCAATGTTGCCTGTATTGGAGATGGCGCGTTCTTTTACAACTATCACCTGGCCAGCATCACGATCCCCGACAGCGTTACCAACGTCGGATATGGAGTGCTTCTCGGGTGCTCGAGTCTGACCAGCGCCACCATAGGCACTAATATTGTCAGCATTGGAAATGCAATGTTCAGGAACTGCACGAATCTAACAAACATCACAATTCCCGACAGCGTCACCTGTATCGATACCAGCGCGTTCTCCCATTGTCAGAGCATGACCCGCATTACAATTCCCGACAACGTCACCCGCATCGGGGAAGCGGCGTTCTGTAACTGCAACGGCCTGACCAGCGTTACAATCCCCAACCACGTTACCGACATCGGTGACGGGGCATTCGCCGATTGTCTGAACCTAACAAGTATTACGATCGGCAGCGGCGTCACCAATATCGGGAATTTCTTATTTTATCACGACAGCGCCCTGACCAATGTCTATTTCAAAGGCAACGCCCCCGCCATCGCTGGTCCGCATGTGTTCAAATGCGCCACCCATGCAATGGTCTATTATCTGCCTGGAACCACGGGATGGGGGCCGGAGTTCGCCGGACGGCCGGCCCAACTTTGGCAAGGAACCCAATGAGGGACGCAGTCCTGAATCAGGAAAAGGATGCGGGTCACATACTGATGATGAGCCATGAAGTTTAACCCCAGACAATTCATTAATGCTTATTTTGATAGCTGGTGGTTCTGGTAGAACTGTCCGCCTCCTTCCTTTTTTTCGAATATTTCGCGCATTTCGTTGTTAAACTCTTTGTCCTTGCTGAATCCTTAAGCTGGCAGGATGACCCGGAACGGCATCACAAACAAAAAAGTAAAAATTTGTTGCACTCATTAGCGTATTGAGGTATTCATATACCTAAATGCTTAAATGGAGAAGGGCATGAACGATATCATCCAGATTTCAGAAGCGGCCTCGATCGCGATCCACACCTGCCTGTGGCTGGCGCATGTGAAGGACGATTCCTACAGCGCCGCGCCGGTGATCTGCTCCCAGCTCCATTTCTCCAAGGCACATTTTGCCAAGGTGATGCAGGTGCTGGACCGGCACGGGCTGGTGGAATCCATGCGCGGGCCCAAGGGCGGGGTCCGGCTGGCGCGCAAGGCCGCGGAGATATCGGTGCTGGATGTCTACAAGGCGGTGGAAGGCCCGGCCAAGCGGCGGGGTTGCCTGCTGCTGCCGCAGGCGTGCCCGGGCAAGTGCTGCGCGATCGGCAACCACCTGCTGCAGATCGGCGACATGGTGAAAGACCTGTTTGCGAAGACGACGCTGGCGGATTTGAAGAAAAACGTGGAATGGAAGATCGCGTCCTAAGAAGGACGCTCAGGCATGGAGCATGGCGCAGCGGGCGCAAAGGAAGATTTACCACGGAGACACGGAGGCACGGAGTTCCGGACCGGAAGAGGTCCGACAAATAAGATTTGATCGGACAGTTTGTTTTCTGGAGCGGGAAGGAGCAGGAAAGATGAAGATTTTTCACACAAACACGCAATGGAAGATTCACCACCCGCTTTGCTGGAGGCCCTTCGACACCGCTCAGGGCAGGCGCGGAGACACTGAGGGTTTTAAATCTGGAGGTTTGCGAAACCCGGCCGCCCGCAGCCACGGGCGACCAGCTTTCGCGCACGGTGTTATCGGGAGGAAGATGAGTCTGATTTCCGGCTCGTGCAGACTCCACGGATCAAACCGTTCATGCAAATCCAGGATTTGCGTGAACACTCCTCCGGATCTGTACTCCGTGTCTCTGTGTCTCCGTGGTGAGTCTTTTCCCTGTATAGACACGGATGGGAACAGCGGATTTTAATGGCGGAATGATGTAAGAAAGAAAGAGAAGAAGAATATGAAACGGAAAATCATCACAATTGACCAGGACAAGTGCAATGGATGCGGGATCTGTGTGGGGGCGTGCCACGAGGGCGCGCTGCAAATGATCAATGGCAAGGCGAAGCTGGTGTCGGATTCCTATTGCGACGGGCTGGGCGCATGCCTGCCAGAGTGCCCGACCGGCGCGATCACGATGGTGGAACGCGATGCGGCGGCGTTTGACGAGGCCGCAGTCCAGAAGAAGCAGGCGGCGGAAAAGCTGGCAAAAGCGGCCGCACCGGCCGGCATGACGCTGGGCTGCGGCTGCCAGAGCACCCATGCAAAGGTCCTGACCCGCGAGCCCGCGTGCTGCTCCCCCACCCCGGCGGCATCTGGCAGCAAGCTGCAGCCGCAATTGCGGCAGTGGCCGTGCCAGATCCAGCTGGTGCCGGTGCATGCGCCTTATTTCGAGGGTGCCGACCTGCTGATCGCGGCGGACTGCACGGCGTATGCGTATGCGGGCATCCACCAGGATTTCATGCAGGGCAAGATCACGCTGATCGGATGCCCTAAGCTGGATGATGCGGATTATGCCGGCAAGCTGACCGACATCCTCGCCAGCCACGATGTGCGCAGCGTGACGGTCCTGCGCATGGAGGTGCCGTGCTGCGGCGGGATTGCGGCGGCGGCCCAGCAGGCGGTGGTCAACAGCGGCAAGCAGATCCCGCCCGTGAACTTTTTCCAGCGGATCCATGATGGCATCGCCCACCCCGATATCAAGATGGAACCTGGCAAAGGGCCGTCCGTCCATGCGGGCTTCAACCGGAAACCGGCCACCACCATACGGGACGCCATCCAGTCCCTTGATCAATTCACCGATCAGGAATGAAAAATAATCGTCCATATCAACCGATGCAGATGCCTGCAACAGTTCCAGGATCCGGTTGTTCCGGCTTTTTCCGCCTCCCGCAAGATGCCGACAAAATGCCAGGTCAATATCGCGGGTCGCACGGGCGGTGGCCAGCCGGAGCTCCATGGCGTAACCGCCCTTGAGCGCCCAGGGCGCCGCAGGGTCCCTGAACAAACGGCCAAGCAAGCGATCAAACGCAAACTGCCGGCGCAGGCGTTGAATGTCCGTGTGTTCGACCTGCGCCAAATTCGCAAGGCGGGCTTCCACGGCCTGGCGAAATGCCGTGGCCGAAGTGTAATGGACAGGTTCCGTCATCGTCCAACCCCTTTCAGAAGCCGCTCAATCATCTTCCGGTCGGGATGCCGCCTGATTTCAGACCGGCCAATCAGACCGCGCGCCAGCCCCTGCTTCAGCGCCTGGCGCAGATGATCGGGAGACTCCGCCCCTTCCTTGAGCAGGTCAACAACCGCCCGCAGCGGAAGGACCACCCGAAAGCCCTGGCGTTGCACAACCTCACCGGCGGCAAGCCCGGCCCGATGGAGGCAAAGCACTTTGGGGATTGCCACGCTGCGCCGGAAACTTTCCGGCACGGTCATGTGCAGTTTTGCCGGCATCAGGTCGGAAAGGTCATGAATGCCCAGCGACGTCTGATGCGAAAACACGCCCTGCGGTCTTTCGCCACGGGTGCAAGACCAGAGCGACCAAAGCACATACTGCCCTTCAGGCGAGGCCGGGAACATGGCCAGCCGGTAAATGCCGCGGCGCTCCCTGACCCATGCGCCTGTGCCGACATGATAATGATGGGTTGGCGCCACATAACCGGCGGCAACCGCCTGTTTGGTGGTGAAATAGCCCTGTTGCGCTTCCGCAACGGCGTGCAGCTTGATTTCCCGGTTTTTCATAACTGCACAATACTTATAATTATTTTAAGTATTATGCACGTCAAAAATGGAAAGACATCACTAGGACAGGAGGCATTTCACATGGATGGACATGATAGACAGGATGAAGAGATGGTTTTCTTGCCAAGGCTCGAAGGGTGAGCTTTTGCCACCTGCCAGGCAAGCTGGCAGGGAGGCTCGGAACGGCAACCGCACAAAAAAGCAGAAATTTGTTGCACTCACCCGTCTATTCAGGTATTGATATACCTAAATACTTAAATGGAGAAGGGCATGAACAATATCATCCAGATTTCAGAAGCGGCCTCGATTGCGATCCACACCTGCCTGTGGTTGGCACATGTGAAGGATGATTCCTACAGCTCCGCGCCGGTGATCTGCAGCCAGCTGCATTTTTCCAAGGCGCATTTCGCCAAGGTGATGCAGGTGCTGGACCGGCACGGGCTGGTGGAGACCATGCGCGGGCCCAAGGGCGGGGTCCGGCTGGCGCGCAAGGCGACGGAGATATCGGTGCTGGATGTCTACAAGGCGGTGGAAGGCCCTTCCAAGCGGCAGGGTTGCCTGCTGCTGCCGCAGGCGTGCCCGGGCAAGTGCTGCGCGATCGGCAAGAATCTGCTGCAGATCGGCGACATGGTTAAGGACCTGTTTGCCAAGACGACGCTGGCGGATTTGAAGAAAAACGTGGAATGGAAGATAAGCGCAAATTAAGAGGCGGAGATTTAACTACGAAATACGCGAAAACCGCGAAATCCAGATTTACCACGGAGACACTGAGGCACGGAGTTCCGGACCGGAAGAGGTCCGACAAATAAGATTTGATCGGACGGTTTGTTTTCTGGAGCCGGAAAGAGCAGGAAGAAAATTGCCCACTGATCACACAGATGAACACGGATGGGACGCAAAGGGCGCAAAGTTAGGAAAGATGGAGAAGAAGAATATGAAACGAAAAATTATCACGATTGACCAGGACAAGTGCAATGGATGCGGGATCTGTGTGGGGGCGTGCCATGAGGGCGCGCTGAAGTTGATCAACGGCAAGGCGAAGCTGGTGTCGGATTCCTATTGCGACGGGCTGGGCGCATGTCTGCCGGAGTGCCCGACCGGCGCGATCACGATGGTGGAACGCGATGCGGCGGCGTTTGACGAAGCCGCAGTTCAAAAGAAGCAGGCGGCTGAAAAGCAAGCAAAAGCGGCCGCACCGGCCGGGATGACCCTGGGCTGCGGCTGCCAGAGCACCCATGCCAAGGTCTTGACCCGCGAGAGCGCGTGCTGCTCCCCCACCCCGGCGGCATCGGGCAGCAAGCTGCAGCCGCAATTGCGGCAGTGGCCGTGCCAGATCCAGCTGGTGCCGGTGAATGCGCCGTATTTCGAGCAGGCAGACCTGCTGATCGCGGCGGATTGCTCGGCCTATGCGTATGCGGGCATCCATAAGGATTTCATGCTGGGCCGGATCACGTTGATCGGATGCCCGAAGCTGGATGATGCGGATTATGCCGGCAAGCTGACCGAGATCCTCGCCAGCCACGATGTGCGCAGCGTGACGGTCCTGCGCATGGAGGTGCCGTGCTGCGGGGGGATCGCGGCGGCGGCGCAGCAGGCGGTGGCCAACAGCGGCAAGCAGATCCCGCTACGGATCGTCACGATTGGGACGAATGGAAGCATCAAAGAAATGCGCTAAAGCCACAAAAAAAAGATAGCAGATTTTTCACGCAAAGGCGCAAAGGGCGCAAAGGTGAAGAAACAGCAAAGAGTTTTAACTACGAAATGCGCTAAAGGACGCGAAATCCAGATTCACCACGGAGACACAGAGACACGGAGTTTCAGACCGGAAGAGGTCCGACCAAATCAGATTTGATCGGACAACTTGTCCGGTGGAGGCGGAGGAGTGAAGCGATAAGGGCGCAAAGTTCAGGATTAACAGGAAAAACAAAAACAAGAGGAGTAATGGTATGAGTGATGCAATGTTCTGTTTCCAGTGCGAGCAAACGGCGGGCGGCAAGGGCTGCACGAAGGTCGGGGTATGCGGCAAGCAGCCGGACGTGGCAATGGGCCAGGATGATTTGACCGGTGCATTGATCGGGCTGGCGCGGGCGATGGCCGGCAAGCCGGTTGACGCCAAGGCGGAAGCGCTGCTGATGGAAGGGCTCTTCACCACGGTGACGAATGTCAGCTTCGACAAGGCGCGGATTGACGAGGTGACGGCGCGCGTGCATGCGCTGACGCGCAAGCTGGGCGGCGCGCAGGATTTCAAGGGCGCGGACCTCTTCCACGGCGATACGGATGTGGTCTCGCTGCGCACCCTGCTGCTGCTGGGCCTGCGCGGCATGGCGGCCTATGCCTGGCATGCGCACACCCTCGGCTACCATGATGCCGGGGTCTCGGGCTGGTTTGCCAAGGGGCTGGTCGCGGTGGGCAGCGAGCATTCGGTGGACGAGTGGCTGGGCCTGATCATGGAGTTCGGGCAGGTGAACCTGAAGTGCATGGAGATCCTGGACAAGGCGAACACGGAAACCTACGGGCACCCGGTGCCGACTTCCGTCTCCACCTCCAGGGAAAAAGGGCCGTTCATCGTGGTGACGGGCCATGACCTGCTGGACCTGAAAGACCTGCTGGACCAGACGGCCGGCAAGGGCATCAACATCTACACGCACGGCGAGATGCTGCCGGCGCACGGGTATCCGGGCCTGAAGAAATACCCGCAGCTGAAGGGCAACTACGGCACGGCGTGGCAGAACCAGCAGAAGGAGTTCGACCAGCTCCCCGGCGCGGTGCTGTACACGACCAACTGCATCATGACGCCGAAGCCCAGCTACAAGGACAACCTGTTCACCACCGCGATGGTGAGCTTCCCGGGCGTGAAGCACATCGCCGAGGGCGCAAACGGGCACAAGGACTTTTCGCCGGTGATCGCGAAGGCGCTGGCGCTGGGCGGCTGGAAGGAAGCGGTGGAAGGCAAGCCGCTGATGACGGGGTTCGCGCGCAATGCGGTGATGTCGGTGGCGGAGACGCTGGTGGGCGCGATCAAGGCCGGCGCGGTGAAGCACATCTTCCTGGTGGGCGGATGCGACGGGGCCAAGGGCGGCCGGAACTACTACACGGAGTTCGTGGAGAAGACGCCGAAAGACACACTGGTGCTGACGCTGGCCTGCGGCAAGTACCGGTTCAACCACCTGGACATCGGCAGCATCGGCGGAATCCCGCGGCTGCTGGACATGGGGCAGTGCAATGACGCGTATTCAGCGATCCAGGTGGCGGTGGCGCTCGCGAAGGTGTTCGGGTGCGGGGTGAACGAGCTGCCGCTGTCGCTGGTGCTGTCGTGGTATGAGCAGAAGGCGGTGTGCATCCTGCTGACGCTGCTGTCGCTGGGGATCAAGAACATCAAGATCGGGCCGAGCCTGCCGGCGTTTGTGTCGCCGACGGTGCTGGGCGTGCTGGTGAGCAAGTTCGGGCTGGCGCCGATCACGACGCCGGAGGCTGACCTCAAGCAGTGCCTCAATAAATAGGCTGAAGCGGTTTAGGCTGAAGGGTGGAGGCGGAGAAGATTTAACTACGAAATGCGCGAAAAGACGCGAAAGGGAAGACGCGGAGGGCGGAAACTTTAAAGCAGTTTGCATTTCGGGTGAAAACGGATGCGGCGATCTTGGGCGCTGGCGGGGAACTAACTACGAAATACGCTAAAAGACGCGAAAGCATCAGATTTTTCACGCAAAGGCGCAAAGGGCGCAAAGATATGCAACCTGCGGTTCGCCTCATTTTGTGCAGCACAAAATGATTTTCGGGACAATGGCAATCGGGCGGGATTGGTTTGCAAGGGTATGATGGATGGCAGAACGGCTCAGCCGGAGGCTTCGCCCTACCCCCGGAGTCAAAAGGCTATGAGGGGCGGAGTCAAGCTTACCGCATTTTTTTCACCACAGACACGAAATATTCCGACATCAGGAGAGTCGGGATGGTTTTTTAGCACCCTGAAGGGGTGAAATTAACTACGAAACACGCTAAAGGCCGCGAAAATAACGAGATGAAAATTCACATGGATGGACAGGATATACAGGATGAAGAAACAGTTTCCACGCAAAGACGCAAAGGGTGGAGAGGGGCAAGTTTCTCCGGGCACACTGAAGGGGTGCAAGAGCATAGCCCGGGGTTTTCACCCCAAACATCCGCCTTGCCCGGCACGAAAACTCATGCCATCATAATTCCGATGGGTTTTCGGATAGGCTCTAAGGCAATTCGCGACAGGAACTGCGTTGTTTGCTGATGGTTAAGCCAGGCGCATGCTGCCACGCTTTATCGTGGCGAATCAAAGGAGGGATACAAGAATGCAGAAGCGCAAACTGGGAAGAAGCAACCTGGAAGTTTCGGCCATCGGGCTGGGCTGCATGGGCATGAGCTTTTCTTACGGTCCGCCCAAGGACAAAAAGGAGATGGCCGCCCTCCTCCGGGCCGCCGTCGAACGCGGCGTCACCTTCTTCGACACCGCCGAGGTCTACGGCCCATACACAAACGAAGAACTCCTGGGCGAAGCCCTCGCCCCGTTCCGCAAGCAGATCGTGATCGCCACCAAATTCGGATTCGACCTCAGCGGCAGCGACACGCGCCCCGGGGCAGCGGGCCTGAACAGCCAACCGGAGCACATCAAGAAGGCTGTCGAGGGCTCGCTCAAGCGGCTCAGGATCGAGACCATCGACCTGCTCTACCAACACCGTGTTGACCCGAACGTGCCCATCGAAGACGTGGCGGGGGCCGTGAAGGAGCTGATCCGGCAGGGCAAGGCCAGGCACTTCGGCCTGTCCGAAGCCGGCGTGCAGACGATCCGCCGCGCGCACGCCGTCCAGCCGCTCACCGCGCTCCAGAGCGAATACTCCCTGTGGACGCGGAGTCCCGAAAAGGACGTGATGCCCGCCCTCGAGGAGCTTGGGATCGGATTCGTTCCCTACAGCCCGCTGGGAAGGGGTTTCCTCACGGGCAAGATGGACGCGAAAACGACCTTCGACAGCTCCGACTTCCGCAGCACCCTCCCGCGCTTCACGCCGGAAGCGCTCAAGGCGAACCAGGCCCTGATTGACCTGCTCGGCAAGATCGGAGCACTGAAGAAGGCAACACCCGCCCAGATCGCCCTGGCGTGGCTGCTGGCCCGGAAGCCGTGGATCGTGCCCATTCCGGGCACCACGAAGCTGAACCGGCTGGACGAGAACATCGGGGCCGTTGCCGTTGAACTGACGCCTGACGATCTCCGGGAGATCGAGAGCGCGGCTTCAAAGATCACGGTGCAGGGCGCCCGGTATCCCGAAAAGCTGGAGAAAATGACCGGTCGCTGACCGGTAAATCAATACCGCGTACGAACGCGTGCTGAAAAGCGATGTGAAACACCGCTTCGTGATCGATACGGCATCGCTGAAAGCTTAAGACCAATGAGGTTGTTATGAAAAGTGTCACGGTTCTAATAGGATCCGGGTCGATAGGTGTTGCAATCGCACGCAGAGTGAGCGCGGGAAAACACATTTTGCTTGCTGATTTAAAGGACGAGAATGCGGCCGCCGCCGCCACAGTTTTGAGCAGCGCAGGATTTGAAGTCAGCACTGCGACCGTCGATGTATCCTCGCGCGAAGCGGTTAAGAGTCTTGCCCAGAAGGCGGCAACGATTGGAGATGTGACGGGAGTCATCCACGCTGCCGGAGTTTCACCCTCGCAAGCTTCGCCGAAGGCTATTTTATCGGTTGATTTGTATGGCACGGCGCTCGTGCTCGAGGAATTCGGCAATATCATCGCGCGCGGAGGTTCCGGTGTGGTCATCGCCTCGCAATCCGGGCATCGCCTGGGCGCGCTTACGAATGAACAAAATAGACTTCTCGCCACCACCCCGGCCGATCAGCTTCTATCGCTGCCGATGCTCCAGCTTGATCAAGTGAAGGATTCCCTGCACGCCTATCAACTTTCAAAACGCGGGAACGCTTTGCGGGTGATGGCGGAAGCGGTCAGATGGGGCAAGCGCGGCGCGCGAATCAACACGATCAGCCCGGGGATTATCATCACACCACTCGCGAAAGATGAGCTAACCGGTCCTCGCGGCGAAGGCTACCGACGTATGATTGATCTTTGCCCCGTGGGTAGAGCGGGCACGCCTGACGAGGTTGCCAATGTCGCCGCCCTTCTTATGGGCCCAGAAGGCACGTTTATCACGGGAAGCGATTTTTTGATGGATGGCGGAGTTACGTCTTCGTATTTCTTTGGCGAGCTTGCTCCGTGAGGAACAGCACTCAGGCGCAAGCTTGGGCGCTGGCGGCGCTATCAAAACTAAAATGTCACGCATTCGGCCGTCAGGCGGAAACTTTAATGCAGGTTGCATTTCGGGTGCAAACGGATGCGGCGATCTTGGGCGCTGGCGGTGTTATCGCGGGTGGTGCGGATACTTATCCAGCCCCACCCGCTCTGCCGTGCCATCATCCCAAGCTTACCGCATCTTTTTCACCTGAAGGCACGAAATGCAACCTGCGGTTTGCCTCGTTTTGTGCGGCGCAAAACGATTCTTTGGACGTTCGCCGACTCCGGGCTTCGCCGCTATATAACCGTTCCGACATCAGGAGAGTCGGAACGTTTTTTTAGCATGGCGCAACGCCATGGAATTTGGTGCGGGATTTTCCTGAATACTGTCTCCTGAATTATGGCTACTGTCTTTTTGCCCCACCCTTGACATCCCGGCGGGTATAGCGCATTATATGAATGTGATTAGGGGGGCGACACGGTTTCGACGTGCTAGTTGAAACTGTAGTGGCGTGCCGAGGACTCCGGTTGGCCTCGTTAAATATCCGGAAAAAACAATAAACGCCAACAACGAATTGGCTCTCGCGGCTTAAGTGCTGCGGCGTCTCGCCATTGACACCTGCTGGGTGGAGTGAGATGTCAATTAGCAGGTTAGCCTAAGCACCGGGCGACCGGGTGCCGGGCGAAACTTTTCGTGGACGCTGGTTGTGACAGGAACCTGCCTGCTGGTGTTTGGCACAACGAGATTTAAATACAGGCTATGCACGTAGAGGCTACGGCCATACTTTCGCGGACGCGGGTTCGACTCCCGCCGCCTCCACCAAAAATAAAGACCCCGTCCTGCAAAACCAGCAGGACGGGGCTTTTCCTTTTACGCTGACCGCTGATGGAAAATTCACATGGATGGACAGGATAGACAGGATGGTGCAGAGGGCATGGGGCATGGCGCGGGGAAAACAGCGAGGCGAAGAGTTTTCACGCAAAGGCCGATGCAGGAGACAGGTGTCCGGACAAACCATCCGCGCACACAATTTCCCCGATTACTGTCTCCAGCCTCCTGAATCCTGCCCTCAAACTGGCCTTGCGCCTGCGGCGGGCTGTGATATATTGCCACAATAAATGCTGTGGCCGTCCAGGCTGCAGGCTGAACGACAGGAAAGAAGAGATGGTGAAACCATTGAAGATCGCGGTGCTGGGGTCCAGCAAGGGCTCGAATATGCAATCCATACTGGATGCCATCGAGGCCGGCACGCTGGATGCGCAGGTGGTGTGCGCGATCGCGGATGTGCCGGATGCGTATATCCTGGAGCGGGCGCGCCGGGCCGGCATTCCCGCCCATTACCTGAGCGCCGCCCCGTTCAAGACGAAGCTGGACGGCGAGGCCGAGCAGGCCTATATCCACCTGATGAAATCGCATGGCGCGGACACGGTGGCGCTGGCCGGGTTCATGCGGATCGTGAAGGCGCAGCTGCTGCACGCGTTCCCCCACCGGGTGCTGAACATCCACCCCGCCCTGCTGCCGGCCTTCCCGGGCGTGCACGGCTGGACGCAGGCGCTGGATTACGGCGCCAAGGTGGCTGGCTGCACGGTGCATTTTGTGGATTCCGGCATGGACACGGGGCCGATCATCGTGCAGCGGGCCGTGCCGGTCATGGAGGGCGACACGCCGGAAACGCTGCATGCCCGCATCCAGGCGGAGGAGCACCTGGCCTATCCGCAGGCCCTGCAATGGTTAGCCGAGGGCCGGCTGCAGGTCAAGGGGCGCAGGGTGGAAATCCGGACGGGGTAGGCTGAAGCGGTTTAGGCTATAGGCTGAAGGTCGAAGACGGAATAGAAGTCAGGAGACAGAATTCAGCAGCCGGAAGGCGGAGAAAGAGGGAAGAGTTTCACGCAAAAACGCCAAGCCCGCCAAGTTCCGGAATTGACCACGGACAGGACGGATGGCACGGATAGGAGAGGACGTTTCAGGGTTAAGGGTTTGATGGTTTCATGGTTCTGACAAACAGAAGAAAGAAACCACGGATGGCACGGATAGGGAGAAAGAGCTTTAACTACGAAATGCGCGAAATATACGAAAAAGGATTTGGATTCCCCAACAGTCTAACCGCCTACAGCCTATCAACCTGCATCCTATGGGATGCTTTCTAATTTTCCCTGTGTCGCGACTTTTTGAAAATGTCCCCTTGTAACTCAATAGGAATGTCCCCATTAACGGTCTCCAGCCTAAAGGCAAGGAGAGCGAATGGAGATGATAGCAATGAGCGTAAAGGAGCGACGGCGGATGAC
>Ga0209697_10007312_pt1 | contig 12958 bp, 12 predicted proteins | sample AliMusrvi5mmetaG_FD_184115 | JGI IMG/M metagenome (GOLD analysis project Ga0209697, IMG submission 184115) | Freshwater lake bacterial and archeal communities from Alinen Mustajarvi, Finland, to study Microbial Dark Matter (Phase II) - Alinen... | ecosystem: Environmental > Aquatic > Freshwater...
AAATCTTGCGCGCGGTCAGGTTAGATGGAGAACGTTGAAATTGCCAGGCAAACCATAAAAATCCTATTCCTAAGAATAAAGCACCATAAAAATAAATGTTTCCTGACATGCCAATCATGGAAGGGACAATCGAGAAACCAACAAGCAAAAAGGTAAAAGCCATAATTTGTCCTAAAGTAAACCTGCTGTCCGGGTAGACAACAGGCAGCATTTTAAAACCAGCTTTTTTGTAATCTTCCTTATACATCCAAGCAATGGCATAAAAATGAGGATGTTGCCAAGCAAAAAGGATAAAAAACAAAACCCAGGCTTCAATTCCCAAATCCCCTCGAGCTGCGGCCCAGCCCCCCATCGTCGGAATAGCTCCCGGAATTGCGCCAATGGTGGTATTAAGCCACGTCAATTTTTTCATGGGGGTATAAACCAAAATATACAAAAATGCCGTTAAAAGACTTAAAAACCCAGTCAATAAATTAACACCCAGGCACAGTACAAATAAACCAATTAAAATAAGCGAGACGCCAAAACCTAACGCATGAGCAGGACTTATAAGGCCCGAAGGGATTGGTCTTTTCTTTGTTCTATCCATCAGAGCATCAGCGTCTCTTTCCAGATAATGATTAAGAGCCCCCGCTCCACCGCAGGTTAAGGCCGCGCCAATAAGCGTAAAACATAAGCGCCACAAATGATGGAAACCGCAGTCGCCAAAATAAAATCCTAAGACTGTTGTCACCAGAACAAGCCTCATGATACTAGGCTTCGTCAATTCAATATAGCCGTTTAACTTGTCGTTATTCATTTAATTTTTAGATGTTCCCAAAATGTTTTCCAAATACAAGGGCTTGAACGCAGAAGAAGTAAGAAAGATAAAGACAAAACCAACGCACCAACTGTTACATGAAACGTAGTTACGATGGGTTCTTCTTTTAACAGAACTGTTGAAATACCAAGCATAATTTGTAAACCCACCGCTACATTAATCCAAAAGAGTGTCTTCATAATAAACACACTGCTTAAATACTTTCTTATGGCCAAATGATTAATATAAAATAACACCAATAAAATGAGCACTGCCCAAAATCGATGTAGAAGATGGATACAAACCTGAAGCATGGTCACAGAATTTAAATTGTTTTCAAATCGCCAAGAATTTATACGATTTAACATAGCGTGGTCCATAGTTGGAATAAGCGTCCCTCCCATGGATGGAAAATCTGGAATGGCCAAACCTGATTCTGTATGACGCATCCAATTTCCTAGTATTAATTGAACATAAACTAATACTGTTAAGGCGATCACTGCCCAAATCCATTGTGATTCAAGCTTCTCATTAAGATGTTTCCTATGCTTAAATTCTATGGAAAGGCCATAGGCAATCATAATGACAATCAAAAGAAATGTTTGCGCCAAAACACCGTGCATCATCGAGAGCCAAACAGGCAAGAAAAACTTAACAGTCAATCCTCCTAAAACACCTTGAGCCACAACAGTTAAAAATGCCACCAACCCTAAACGCTTAAGCCACAAACCAACAGGACTACGCCATAACCAAACACATAATACCAGCGTCAATAAACCTACTATGGAAGCCAACATGCGATGAGTATGTTCATATTTGATTCCCCCAACCATTTGGTCCAAAGGAAAAGAAAACATGAATTTGCCATAAGTGGTAGGCCAATCAGGAACAGAAAGGCCGGAATCCGTACTTTTAACCAACGCCCCTAAGAAAATCAAGCAGATGGTTAAAATACATACAAATTTAGAAAAACGTCTTAAAGCCACACATTGAATTTGCATATGAGACCCACCTTAATTTAAAGTTTCTTTAATTTGAGAATTCCTGTTTTTTATTCATGCGTTTATATATATCCCAAAACAATTTCCCAAAACAAAACAAAACAACCAAGGTCAAGGCCAATAATCCTAACACTCCATAATTATAACCTTGAGTGAGTGGTGAGGTCGGATCTCCAAAACAAACAGAACAAAAAACCATTTTATAAATCCTTCATTTTCTTTAGGAACAGGATGGCGTATACAAACAAACCAACAGCTATAACTAGAGAACAGCCCCCTTCAATAGAATACTTATGCCCTATTGCCCATACCCCAAAAAATAAAGCCAGAACACATGACAACACTATCAAAAGTATGTGAATCTTCTTAATCCCCATGATAACACTCCAGGTTGATTAATTTTGATTAGGAGATGAAAAAATAAAATCAACAGTTTGGACATTCCCAGCCGTAATTATGACCGTAGAATCCTTAACACCCAACTTCTCATGCCAAGCTTCAATAGTATAGGTACCGTCAGGTAAGTCTTTAATTTCAAATTTACCATCTGTTGTTGTGACCTTAAAGAAAGGATTAGACATCACGGCCACCCAAGACACCATCCACGGATGGACATCGCATCTTATAGGAAACATGAATTCAGGCTTTGCAAACGATACAGCAACCTCAGTGCGAAATTTAGGCATGGCCATATTAGCTTCTTGGTTCTCCTTAGACATAATGTGGACATTGTGCAAGGTGCCGTCGGGGTTTAGAATCTTCACCTTCTGACCTACCATGACGCCTAAAACATGGGGATTAAAATTGCATCCTTTTTGGTCCAAAATAGCCTCTTGAGCTGGTGAAGGATAATTAGTATTGGGCAAACCACTTTTAACATACACAAATACATTACCCAAGGTATTCGCCTCACCTAAAACAAAGGTTTGAGGATAAACTGGGCCAGAGTGGGCTGCAAAACAGATAGGATCAGCATCCATGCTAATAGGCCTGGATGAAGGCTTCTTACCATCGAATGTAATTGTTCCAGAGACCCTACCCGCTAAGGCATTCGTGTTAAAAATAATCCCAATAAGCAAAGCAAAGATCCAAAGAAATCTTTTGTCAACACGCATAACACAACATCCTTTCACCAACACCAAAGAATACGACAATTACTTGCCAGGAATTGACTTAAGTTACTACAGCCTCTTATGAATGTCAAGGTCACCTTTTCTTAAGATGAAATTATTTTACCAACACCCCATTAACAGAATAGTGTTTGACTGTTCCAGGGATAAAATTACCATTTCTATATCTGGCTGTTTCTTTGAGATTCCCGTTTAACCAATAGAGTTTGTAAACACCGTCGTATTGTCCCTTTTTATTATAACCAATTACAGATTGAAGCCGTTTGTTTGGATAATAAGTTTTTACAACCTTGGCAAAAACAAAGCTGGAACAGAAGAATATAAGAAAAATCGTTAAAACCAAGCTTTTTTTCATTTTGAACCTCCAGCGATATTTGAATGGACCGTTTTCTAAAAAAACAAAACAAAACCATTAACAAAATATAAAATTCCCATAACTCCGATGGCAAGCCCGAACAACCAAGCAATTCTTTGTTTTAAAAGTGAAGCAATCGCAGAGAGCATAATGGCAATCTGAAAAAACATAACTGCCAAACCAAAATTTCCACCATGACGCTTAACGTTGGCTTGAACTTTTTCCAGTTCTTCAGCCTGCAGCTTAACCTCTGCTTTTTCTTTATCATAACGGTTGATGTTCTTCTCTAATGCTTGAAGCTTATTTTGAATTTCGTCCTTTACTGAAACAACCTCACCTTTGATTAATTCAAGTTTTAATAGATCACGCTCCATCTCTGAAACATGCTGTTTGATACTTTTGGCTTGATAAAAAGACCATTTATCACTTTCCTGTGTCGTCATTATTTGAACTTGAGTCGAGCAACCTCCACCTTTAAGAGAACCGATCGCTGCACAAACTGCCAAAATAGTTGTTGTCAATGCCACCCACTTAAGCCATTTTTCTTGAACTTCTGCTGCCATACCTTATCTCCTTTTTATAATTATTTTAACGTTTTCATATCAATAACAAATCTGTAACGCACCTGCCCTTTAATGGTGCGCTCATAGGCAGAGGCAACATCTTGGACCCCAATAAGCTCAATATCCGAAACAATTTTTTTCTTGGCACAAAAATCGAGCATTTCTTGAGTTTCAGCAATTCCGCCTATGAGTGAACCTGCCAAGGATTTTCTTTTAAAAATCAAAGAAGTTGCATGAATGGAACAAGGTTGTTCGGGCACACCTACAACAACCATCACTCCATCTCGACGAAGCATGGCCAAGTAGGTGTTATAATCATGAGAAGCTGATACAGTGTCTAATATAAGATCATAGTGATTCCCTAGAGACGCTAAATTCTTTGGATCAGAAGTAACCACAAAATTCGATGCCCCAAAACGCCTTGCATCTTTTTCTTTAGCATTGGATGTACTAAAAACAGTGACCTTGGCCCCCATGGCCGCTGCTATTTTTGTACCCATATGCCCTAAACCACCAAGGCCTACAATACCAACCCTCATCCCTCGACTTACTTTAAAATGATTCAACGGTGAATACGTTGTAATCCCAGCACATAACAAAGGAGCAACACTGGCTAAAGGAAGTTTGGAATTTACTTTAAGGGTATAATCTTCATCTGCAACAATATGGGAAGAATACCCGCCGTACGTCGGTGTCTTTTTATCTTTTTCATAGGCGTTATAGGTAAAAGCAACATGTCCGTCGCAATATTGCTCTAAACCATCTTTACAGTTCTGACAAGTACGGCAAGAATCCACGAAACATCCAACTCCCGCAATATCACCCACCTTGAAACGTTTGACCTTCTTACCTACGCGGATAACTCGCCCAACAATCTCATGACCCGGGACCATTGGATAAATGGAATTACCCCATTCATTTTTAACCTGATGAATGTCCGAATGACAAATCCCACAATAAAGAATTTCAATTAAGACATCCTTTACCCCAGGCTCTCTACGTTCAAATTGAAAATTCTCAAAATCTAAATTAGGACCTTTAACGGCATACCCAAGTGTTTTTATCATTGAACACCTCCTTAAATTTCATTCATATTGAATCAATTTCTAAAAAATTAAACCTCATCATATTGCTTTTTAAGCTCGGCAATCACCCTAGAATCAGCCAAGGTCGTCACATCTCCCAAAGCACGGCCTTCTGCCACATCACGCAAAAGCCGACGCATAATCTTTCCCGAACGAGTTTTAGGGACATCAGAGGTAAAAAGAATTTGTTTAGGTCTAGCCAGAGCCCCAATTTTTTGTGACACATGCCCTTTTAAAATTTCTTCAGCTTCTTTTGAAGGGAGATTTCCGTCTTTAAGAATGACAAAAGCCACAATGGCCTGCCCTTTAACTTCATCAGCAGCGCCAACAACCGCGGATTCAGCAACCATGGGATGATCCACTAAAGCACTTTCCACTTCAGCCGTTGAAATATTATGACCAGCCACCAACATGATATCATCCACTCGTCCTAGAAACCAAAAATAACCCTCTTTGTCACGCCTGGTGCCGTCGCCGGCAAAATAACTTTTTCCCCGCCACTTACTCCAATACGTATCTTTATACCTCTGCGGGTCTCCCCAAATACCTCTGAGCATTGAAGGCCAGGGGCTTGTGATACTTAAAAACCCACCACCTTCTTTAATAATTTCTCCATCTTCATTAAGAATTTCGGCGTCAATGCCCGGCAAAGCTTTGGTTGCGGAGCCAGGTTTCATGGTTGTAATGCCTGGCAATGAAGTTATCATAATAGCTCCTGTTTCCGTCTGCCACCACGTATCAACAACAGGACATCTACCAGCACCTATATGTTCATAATACCACATCCAAGCCTCGGGATTAATCGGTTCTCCCACAGAGCCTAAAAGTCTAAGAGAAGATAAATTACACCCCTTAGGCCATTGTGTCCCCCATTTCATAAATGCACGAATAGCTGTAGGGGCTGTATAGAGAATAGTAACCTTATATTTTTCAATAATCTTCCAAAACCGGTTGCGTTCTGGAAAATCAGGAGCTCCTTCGTACATGACCTGGGTTGCTCCATTGGACATAGGGCCATAGACAACATAACTATGTCCGGTCACCCAGCCCACATCTGCGGTACACCAAAATATATCGTTAGGTTTTAAATCAAACACCCAGTGGGTAGTCGTATTGACCCCCGTCAAGTATCCACCTGTTGAATGAATAATCCCTTTAGGTTTTCCAGTTGTCCCAGAGGTATAAAGAATAAAAAGAAGATCTTCAGAATCCATGATTTCTGGTTCACAATAACTTTCTGCTGTCTCTAATAAATCATGCCACCAATAGTCACGATTGTTCTTCATTGGAACATTCTGACCTATTCTTTGCACCACAATCACATTCTCAATTGAAGGAGTCTCTTCAAGAGCTGTATCCGCTATATTTTTAAGGGGGACAATACCCCCACGACGCCAACCACCATCCGCTGTTATTAATAATTTAGCCTGCGCGTCATTAATACGATCGCGCAGAGCCTCTGCTGAAAAACCACCAAAGACTACCGTATGCACGGCTCCGATTCGACTGCACGCTAACATGGCAAATACAGCCTCAGGGACCATCGGCAGATATATGGCCACTCTGTCACCTTTTTTAATACCTAAATCCTTGATAACATTGGCCATTTTATTGACCTGTTCATAAACCTCCCTGTAGGTCAATACCCTGGTGTTTCCATTTTCGCCTTCCCAATAAATGGCTATCTTTTTCCCTAAATTATTCTCTATATGACGATCCAAGCAATTATAACTAACATTAATTTTCCCACCCAAAAACCATTTCGCGAAGGGACTGTCCCACTCTAACACCTTCTGCCATGGTTTATACCAATCAAGACGTTGAGCACAATTTTCCCAAAACCCTAAACGATCATTTTGGACCTCATTATAAATAGACGAATCTTGTATATTGGAGTGGGATTTAAAAGAATCGGAAGGTTCGAAGGTGCGCACTTCATTCAACAGAACATCAACTTCATTTTTTCTCTTATTCAAAGGATCCATCTTTTTTTCCTAATTACTTGATATGAACCATGACATCTTTGAATTTAGGATGATTGGAGGTTCTTATCAATTCACAAACGACGGATTCTCCGACCATAACCGTCATATCTTCGTGACGCATTCGATCAAGTGTAATTTGTGTATTCAATGGACTTCTGGAAGAAATACCGTCTGCCACTATAAAAACTTCAAAACCATGAGTTTGCAAATCTGAGGCTGTTTGATAAACACAAACATGGGCTTCAATACCAACGATCACTACTTGACGGCGCTTGGTTGCCCTAAGATGAGAAACAAATTCTTCACACCCCCAGGCGCTAAAGCTTCTTTTTTCGATAGGTTTACTCAAAGGAAACAATAAATCATGGATAGCAGGAACTGTTGGACCAATTTTATCTGGGGCCTGTTCTGTCCAAAGGATAGGAAGCTGTAAAACACGAAAAGCTTTTATAAACCGTTCAATATTATGAAACAAGCTCTGGTGATCATGCATTAAAGTGGCAAGTCTACCCTGTACATCAATGACCACAAGCACACTATCGTCGATATTTAACATATAATTCCTCTCTAATTTATCTCAATACCAACCGGACAATGATCAGACCCCATCACATCTTTTAATATAAAAGCCTTCTTTAATCTAGGCAGTAAATCTTCTGTCACAAAGAAATAGTCAATCCTCCAACCCACATCCCTCGCGCGTGCTGCGGTAAAATAATCCCACCAAGTGTAATGCCCGCCTTCTTTGACAAAGTGTCTAAAGGTATCAACATATCCACAATTAATAAATTTACTAACCCATTCACGTTCTTCCGGCAAGAAACCTGTATTTTTCTCATTTTGCTTAGGCCTCGCCAGATCAATTTCCGTATGGGCGGTATTAACATCCCCGCAAATAATTAATGATCTACCCTTTTTACGCAGCTCTTCAACTTTCTTTAAAAACGCATCATAAAATTTCATCTTAAAAGGAACACGTTTGTTCCCGGCCCCGCCATTAGGATAGTAGATATTAAAAAGAATAAAATCCCCATAATCAGCGATGAGGGTCCTGCCTTCACTATCAAACTCTTTTATCCCCAGCCCCTCTATCACGGATTTCGGCTCTTTTTTAGTATAGATAGCAACTCCGCTATAGCCTTTCTTCTCAGCCGAAGACCAATACACACGATACCCTTCTTGTTTTAAAATTTTGTCCTCTAATTGATCTGGATGGGCCTTGGTCTCCTGCAGACATAAAACATCAGGTGATTCTTTGTGCATCCACTCAAAGAATCCCTTTTTCTCAATAGCACGGATGCCGTTGACATTAAAAGACAACAATCTCATTTTTTGATTTCCGATGGAAAAATAATACCGACCGATACCATGGCTTTAAGGGCTTCTTCAACACTCCAGCCCGGGTCTCTGGTCTGATCAGGTTTAACTAAAATAATATAGCCGAGCAAAGGATTGTGGGTTGCCGGAATAAGGATCCTTAATAAATCTTCGCCGGTTAAACTATCTTTAACCGTTCCTGTCAAGAATCCAATCATCCAGCCTTGAGGAGAATTATTCCAAACTAAGAGGACTTTTTGAAATGCCTGTTTATCGGATGCCGTTGAAAAACTTTCAGAAAGTTGTTTGCCTAACTGGTAAATAAATTTGATGACTGGGATTCGTTCAATAAGCCTTCCGATAACATGAAAAACCTGTTTACCAAAGACATTACTGGCAACTATACCTATCAGGTACAAACTTAAAAGCACCAAAAGGATCCCCATGCCGGGGATATGACGTATTTTGATGTATTGTTCAATAAAACTAATGACCCTTTGGTCAATAATCTTATAGAGCACTCTAATGGCAATCCAAACCAAGGCCAGTGGAATGACGGCTAAAAGGCCGCGAAAGATATAAATACGAAGATGCTTCAAAAAATGCGTCATGGTGGTCACTGAAATCTTTTCTTGGGGATGTTCAACTGAGCTGTTCATAAGAAAGATATGATAACACAAAAAAAAATTATAAAGAAATGCTTAATTTTTATTTCTTAAGCCTTTCCTACTTTTTTCCATTTTTGAATTTCATTTATTGAAAGTTTTTGAATTAATTGACGGATATCTCAGACTGCTAAACAATTACAAACCCCGCAGGGTTAATGAAAACCATGCGGGGCTTAGCTTAAAGAATTAAAACTCAATTATTATTCTGATGATTCAGACATACTTCCAACTGGCACAGCAATGGCCTGAGGCCACCCTACTTGAAAGGTTATCGAATAATCAATAACATCCGCATTACCCGCCGTATCAGCGCATCGAACATAATACGAATATCCACCCACACCGCTTACCGGTATAACCTTAGTATGCGTTGTACCATTGGTTGTATCCATGGTATTAGTCATTGCTAAATAGGCCGTATTAGGAATCGTAGAATACCGACAAGTGGCCTGCTCATTGGTATTAACAGACAGTGTAACTACTTTTGTCTTTACTGGTAGATTACCCGTCGGCTGACCATTACTAATAACGGGCGGGATAGCATCAAATTGAACACCAGCTGTTAAATTATTGTTAATCGTAAATCTACAGACACTCTGAATGGAACATCCTGGAATTCCAGTCCATCTCTTAAACACTGATCCAGCCACAGGTGTTGCTGTTAAGGTAATCTGGGTACCAACGGTAAAAGAACCATGACAAACTGTTGTTCCAGCGTTAGAACCTCCAATTGGGAATGTACATCCAAAGAGATTATTCACAGATATAGGACTAACACCTATTAAACCTTGCCCATTACCACTGACATTTATATTTAAAGCTACTGGAGGAGGCACTTGAATATTCCAGTTCTGTCCTCCCGGTGAGGGGGTGATTGTACATGATGTTGCTGTTTTGTCGCAATATCCCATCCAATCAATACCATTTGTGGAGGTAACGTTAGTAGCTGTCAATGTCAATGGTTGGTTCTTTTGGAACAATCCATAACAAGTCCCGACTCCTGTTCCTCCTGAAAGAGAACAATTAATTCCTGGCGGTGTGCTTACAAAGGTTGCCTGGCCTGGACCAGTTAAAACGACATTAACACTAATCGGTGTTAAATCAAATTCAGCGCTCCCCGTCACACTACTATTGATCGTAGTGGTACAAGGATTTTCATTAGCACAATAGGGTATTCCCGTCCATCCTTTAAATATTGATCCAGCAACGGGCGTTGCCGTCAGAGTAAGCTGGGTTCCATGAATATAACTTCCGTTGCAACTTATCATTCCAGGTTGATTTGGATCAATTGAGCTACTGCACATAAAGAAGTACCCATTATTAGCAGGCTGAGCTACAACAGATATGTTTCCATGGCCGTTACCGTTTAGATTAATAGTCAGATCATCCGCAGGAGTATAGGCAACCCCAATATTAAGATTAATGTTCGAATCGGGAGCAAAAGTACACCACGGATAATTACTAATTATTATATTATCACACTGGTTAATTCCCCAATGAATGGTAGTCCCAAACGGATACGATGCATTTAAATTCACAAACTGATTTTTAGGAAAAGAAGCCACACAGGTTCCACTTTGAACACCAAAGTTAAGTTGACAATTTATTCCTGGTGGAACACTTGTAAAGATAGTTGGAGTTGTCGAAGAACCAAAACCAGAAAGATTTAAATTTACAAGAACATTCCCCGTTGGCTGGGATCCCTCTGTATTAACTCCGATTTCTCTTAAAGTAAAAAGATTCGTTGTTGTCATAGGAACGGTATTTAAGAAATTAATATTATCCCAATCCGTGCCTAGATGGCTTAGGTTACTAACCTTGCTCCACGATGTAAGGCTTTGAGATAGCGCAGCAACATCAGCCCAATCAATCGGATCTTCAAGCACTCCCACATTATTCCAATTGATGCCCGCATTACTTAACGTTGATATGTTAGACCAATTGACTGCGGACTTACTCAAAGTAGCCCAATCAGACCAATGATTTGAAGTCTTTTTTTCAATACTTAAAGTCCCCCAGTTGATCCCACTTTGGGTAAATACAGCAACATCGCTATAATTAATTCCACTCTTGCTAAGTACAGCCCAATCAGTCCAATTAATTCCAGCCCTAATCATAGGGTTAATGGACGCCCAATTAATTCCACTTGTGGTTAATACACTTAAATCGGTCCAATTGACGCCACTGCTGCTTAAAAGAAATAAATCCAACCAATTAACAGCCCCAGGAATATCTGCCGGTGTATTACTCCAATAGCGAGGTGTACTTAAAACCATGATATCTTGCCAATTAACTCCTTGTGTCGCTAAACCAAGATAATCCCAATTAATCATTTTTCTATTGTCAGCATCCACACCGGTTAAAGGAACAGAAAAAAGTTCAGGCTGTCTGCTTAAAACACTGGCGGTATTCCATAAAGAAGCGCCCGGCTCTAACTGCCATTTTAGAATTGGATATCCTTGAGCGTTGACAATATACCAAACTTTATTGAAGTCCCAGCCAGAAGATGATGTTATAGGATCCCAACTGGAAAAAGTTGACTGTTGTTGCATCTCAACAGTGGTCTTGCCCATATCACTTGCAACAGGATCAGAACTCTGTCCTGTTGTATTGATATCCCAGTAAGTTTGAGCCGTGCTAAGAATTGGGTAAGTTTGCCCTACGATACCACCACTATGAAGAGTAAGATCAACCTTGCCTGCAGCATAAGAGCTATGAATAGGATATGCATTCCCAGATTGAGGAGAAAAACTTCCAACTAAACCACCTAAAATAGAATTATTATTTGAACCCTCAACCTGAGCTAAAGAATAAGAATTAACAATAAAATTAGCTCCCAAATATCCTACTAATCCTCCGGCATAACTTGTTCCTGAGACAATGCCACTTGAAGAACATTGATTAATGGGACTAGCATCCCAACCAACCAAGCCTCCAGCAGTATCACCATTTACTTTCACATTATTAGTAGAAGAAGTAATAATGCCTGATGCATTACTATACCCAACAAGACCTCCTACATATTTACTACCGGCAATATCAGCATTGTTAATAGTAATATGAACGATAGGGGAAACTACTCCATCAACCTTCCCTACTAATGCACCTGTATATTGCCCTCCTCTAATATAAACTGTGTCCAAATTAAGATTCATCGCCCAAGCAGGATACCAACCACTGCTGGCATATCCGAATAAACCAACATAATCTTGATTTGCTAAATTGATATTTAATCCTTTAATCGTATGTCCTTTCCCATCAAAGGTACCTGTAAAGGGATGAGAATCATTCCCGATAGGAACAAAGGCTATGCCCGTACAATCAATATCACTGGCCAAAACATACTGACCGTATAATGGATACGCGGGATCATTACCGATCTTCTGTAATTCCTTACAACCTTCATGGATATCCGTTGAACCTACATCTGGGGATTGATATCCGATAGTAATAATAGTTACCTGAGCATGCGCACAGATGGTCATAGACATCAACAGAACCGGTACTGCGAATAATATTAGTGTAAGCAGGTGTTTAATGTGTTTCATGACAATGTTCTCCTTAAGTTTTGATGTGTCCATAAAATAACAGTTTAAAATCTATGGTCTCCATATAAATTGAGACCATAGACCGATGGTCTCCACATAAATGAGACCATTGAGACCATTGGTCTCCACATAAATGAGACCATTGAGACCATTGAGACCATTGGTCTCAGGCATCCAAATAATGGTCTCAGCCCCTACTGACCGTTTAAAATGTTTAAAATGTTTAAAATCTATTTTAAAATCTATTTTAAAATGCCAATTTATTACTTAAACTACTATAAATAAACAACATCGAAAACTATAAATCAAATTCAATGCCCCACTGGAAGGTTCCTAATGAATTACGGCGCTGAAATAGAAACCCCCACCCCAAATAATGTTTTTAAATCCACAGGCCGCATGCCAATAATGACCGGATCAACCTCCGGCATGCCTTCACGTTCAATACGGGCTATCAAAGCTGGGTTTATATCCACCTTCACCCCACCATTAGCGTCCCTGGTGACC
>Ga0209697_10007318_pt1 | contig 12948 bp, 9 predicted proteins | sample AliMusrvi5mmetaG_FD_184115 | JGI IMG/M metagenome (GOLD analysis project Ga0209697, IMG submission 184115) | Freshwater lake bacterial and archeal communities from Alinen Mustajarvi, Finland, to study Microbial Dark Matter (Phase II) - Alinen... | ecosystem: Environmental > Aquatic > Freshwater...
TTCATTGACTGAATTATCGTCCCAGCTGCCCGTGCTATAAACCGAATCTTTAAATATTTTTTTAATGTGCTCTAAATAGCGATCAATTGATGTTCGCATTTCAAGATCCACTCTTTTGTCAGTCGCCCTATTCATCACTATCTCCCATCTGAAAAGTAGATGCATATTAAAACTAGATTAGGATAAATGTACTCTATTTTTAAAAAAATGAAATACGTATCACTACTATTTTAATAATCGCATTCTTATTAAAAGAAAATTAGTATTTTTATGTGGTGGTTTGGTATTTTTTAATAGATATGATCAACAATCAAAGCGTGACATATTAATTTATGGCTTTGAGTACCTCAAAATCGCATTGGCATATGATTCAGCAATTTTAATTTGCCCAGACCCCATTAAATGGCAATCATCCGTTGTTCTATCTTCCACATTAAGTAGTTTGTCAGAATTAACCCCAAGAAAAACTTTTTTGTTATCAATTAACAGGTTTTGTGCAATTGAGACGGGATTATTTTCAATCCAGTTGAGCCCACATTTTGAAGAGATTGATATAAAAATTGGAGCATGAATATTTTTTGATAGCAGTGTGTTAGCAAGTGATTCAAAAGAGTTTATATACGCTGATGTAGTGGTATTCTCTTGATAGTCGCTTTCTCCTTGTTGCCAGATCACATCAGTAATTTTGTATAATTTGCTTAGCCCATCAATTGTTCTGGAAATCATCGCATTAAGATCCCCGCCATACTGCCAGCGAATAATTGCTGTTCCACCTATACCCGATGCAACAATAATTATGGTTTTATACTTTTTTGATTTAATTAGCTGATCCGCTAATGGAGTTATAAATTCTCCATATTGATTTGTTGCTCCAAGCAGAGGCGAGGCTGCCACATAGCATTTACCATCGAAATAATTAATTACCGACTCTGGATATTTGGTAGTAAATTTTTGTGAAGCGTGATTTGCAGAAAGCGATTGACCTATCACTAAAATTACCGCAGTTGACTTATTTTGAATGGGGCATGAGATTTCTTGCTTTCCTTCAATATAAGTAAGCCTACCCAGAGAATCAAATTCTTGAGAAATGGCACATAGACTATATAAGGACGTCATAATAAAAATGAAGAATAAATTCATCTTAAATATTGTCGGGTGGTAGCGGAAATTCAATTTCAAGATGACCCCTTGAAAATTTTTTCATCGTGATTTCGATCCATTTCAATTACACGCTCAGGTATTTCCCAGATGATGAGTTTGGGTGGCGTATCTTTAAAGGCTGGACTAGCAAAATAGGCATTTGCTGAACCAGCGAAGTCTCCACCATCAAGAGCAAAATTACCGATCTTGGTATTTAGCTGCATTTCTAAATAGGGGGTAAATTCCGATGTTCTGGAGAAGGATGTCCCTATTAATACAATATTGGGTAAGTTGGCATCCCCAAATAAGTCATCCATCTTTTTGGACGGCGCTTTAGAGGGTATAGGTTCAGATCTAAAGCTACTATGCCTAGCAGACTCTGGCATGGGCTGAAGACTTGTTGGCAACCAATCAATCCCCGCTAATTTCACCAAATCACCCAGGCGTATTTTATCGACTTGAGTAACAATCTGGGTCGATTGCGCTGGAGAGGGCGTAATTTTGAGGGCTTGAATGCTTTTAGCGACAGCCTTTGCGGCAATTTCTGCGCCTGGTTCAGACCAATGTGTATCTGTGCGAAAAAAGGGTGTGAGGCCACCCAGTTTGGCGTTATTGATGGGCTCCGTTAAATTTATGACATGAATTTCATTGTGAGTAAGTTGTTTTTCAAAATCATTCACTCTAGTTGAAAATGCTGCGGCGCGATGTTGCGATCCTAAATACTCTGATTCAATGCGCGATTTGTCAGGCACCAGAACAATAAGCAGTTCAATTCCCTGGTTAGCTAGCTGATGTCCAACTTCAATTATCTCTTTAACCCTATATTCTGTATTTAGTGCTCGGCTCTGGTGCACTACTAGTTCGTCATTTAAAAATAGCCAGTCGTTTTTCCCTTCTCGAACTCGTGGTCCCAAGTCACGTGTAATTAGCCAACTTAAGCCACGCTCAAACTTCGCTGCGTTATCCGGAAAAGGGGCATTTGCTAGGGACTTAGCAATCCCAGAAGACACATCTCCATTGAGAAATGTAGACCAGGATGCCTCTTTAGAAATTAAATTGAGGTTTTGACTGACCAGTGCATAGCCAGTGGTGACGATACCTCCAATCAGAAAGAGTGAAAAGAAAATTCCAGCAATTGGACTAGTGAGTCTATCGAGCGTGGTAATGGGTCTTGGCTCAGACTCGGGATGGTGAGATATTTTTTTCATTAGAACTGAAAATAGAGAAAGGGAACGGCCCCACGACTTGCAATGAGAGCAAAAGATAGTAGGAATCCCAGCACTGGCCAAGTAGCTCCTGAAATAACTACTAGTGGGTTGATGTGACGGTTTACATAAGGGATCAGGAGTGGAGCAAGGATACAGGCAACTCCCAAGAATGCAGCCAGCCAATGGACGGGTCTGATTAAACCAAGCATCGCATCACTAAGATTAAAGTGGTCAAAACCATGCATTCCTAATTGGCTGGCATACATACGTAAGGCATCATCAAACGTATGGGCTCGAAAAATAGTCCATGCCAAAAAGACAAAAAGTAGTGTTAACACTCTTGAAGCGATAACGGGAGGCTTTGGCAGACCAGTTTGAGTCCAAATGCGGGCGATACAAAGAGCAATACCATGCGCCACCCCCCACATCAGAAAATTCCAGCTATCGCCTCCATGCCAAAGTCCTGCAATGGACATGGTTAAGAGAAGATTAATATAGGTTCGGACTTCACCATCTCGGTTGCCGCCCAATGGAATGTATAAGTAATCCCGCAACCAAGTCGATAATGAAATATGCCAGCGGCGCCAAAAATCTTGAATGCTATTTGCCAGGTAAGGGTGGTTAAAGTTTTCCGGAAAACGAAAACCCAACATCATCCCAAGGCCTATTGCCATGACGCTATATCCCGCGAAATCAAAAAATAGTTGCAAGCTATACGCAAGGCAACCAATCCAAGCATCTGAGAAGTTAGGATTTTGTAATGAAAAGGCGAGATCTACTATCGGCGCTAATGTGTCGGCAATAAGCACCTTCATGCTCATACCAATCATGAAACGGCGAGAGCCAAGGCAAAAATGAGGCCAATCAAAAGGACGGGATAAAAGCTCCCTCTTAACCCAGTCATAACGAATAATTGGTCCAGCAATAAGGTGAACAAACATGGATTGATAGGCAGCAAAACTAACAAAACTGCGATCTACTGGAACTGTTCGTCTGTATACATCAATTAAATAAGAAATAGACTGAAGAGCAATAAAGGAAAGGCCAATCGGAAGAATAATTTTCTCCCAGGCAATACTTAAAGTACTAATGCCCCCTAAACCAGAGTTAACAGTCTCGACTGCAATATTAGAGTATTTAAACCAGCACAAAATACCTAAGTTAATGACGATAAACAAGGCCAACGCCCATCCGCGCTCTTTTTCTGTAGACGTACGCCCAATGCATAAACCGCCAACCCAACCCATTACTGCCAGAAACATAAACAACACTAGATAAATTGGACTCCACCAGCCATAAAAGACCCAGCTACAGACCAGCAAAATACCATTGCGACGTGATGCTCTACCTAACCCATAGAGCATAAAGAAGAGGGGCAGGAAGAGCGTTAGAAACTCCAGAGAAGCGAAGACCAATTAAATTAACTTTCAGCGAATAAATTAACGAGCAATAGTGTCAGTGGCAAAGAAAATTCGGGGGCTATCCGCAGTAGGGACAGCAAAAATACTATAGCGTTGTCCTGCTTGTAGGAGGCCAAGGTCAAGTACTTTTCCAGTTGGCTTAGTATTGCAGGTAAGTTGCACGGAAAGGCTTACGGGATTAATTAGTCGTCTCTGTAGAGTTCCAATCTGAACCTTTTCAAATAATGTAATGGACCGATCAACAACTAATAAACCTGCTGATGTGCAACCTGTTGAGCTTAAGTTGTAGAGCGCCAAGGATGATTTAAGAGCATTAAAGTCATCGGGCTGCTCTTTCACGATTACTTGCTTTAAGTTGCTACCACTAGCTAACGCCACTACGGTTGCAAATTCACTGGGCTTAACATTTAATGAGATTGGGTTAGATACTTTTCCGTCACTAAATTCCCCAGTGATTTTCACTTTAGTGGCTACGGGATAATATTTGCTAGCTGGTTCATTTACGTTAAGTGAAACCTTTGCTTTAGTTTCTCCTGCAACAACGCTAAGATTCACATCGGTACCATTAATAAATCGGACAAATGCAGAATCTTGGCTTGGGCCAGTAGGATACAGAGGGATATCAGCGTAAGTCAGGCAGCTAACACTTGAAGTAGTCACTGCAATGACAAAGGCATAAAATTTATCTAATATCATTATTTTTTAGCCTGTTTAATATCTGGTAAATTGACAATAGATCGGGTGATAGCGCTGCCCCATGCTTGATATCCTGCAAGCGTAAAGTGCTGACCATCTAGTGTTGGCCACTGTTTTGGCTTGGAAAACTTCAGTGAGTCAATATAGGTGCAGGGCGAGACATTGTTTGCTAAAAAATTTGACATAAATTGAACTCTATTTTCAGTTTTGCCAAATTTATTACCATACCTTCCGCCATCATCGCCCCAAGGCGGACCCACCCAGATACACTTCGTTTTAGTACTGGCTATTTCCTTAGTCAGATGGCTAATATTTTCCCATGCCCATGCCTGAGAGAATGGCTTTCCATATGACGCCATTGTGTCTCCGATGATGATGACAACAACATCTGGCTTATCGGCAGCAATTAACTCTTTGATGGGTGTAGTGCTTGCATCGCGACCTTTTCTGACCACCTCTCCATTGCCAGTACGCCATGCACCACATGAAACAGGTGTTTTTTTCAGCCAGTCACCAGCGCTCGCGCCACAGGCTCCAACCGAATAGACTAGGGCCCCTTGTTTGGTGAGGTCATCACTCAGGGGCTCCATTAGAAAATTGGGAAGCGACATATGGCTCTCGCCTATAACAAGAAATGTAAGCCCTAATAGACTTGCAGCACTCAAAATATTCTCCTTATAGGAATTTTTTATTTAATAAATGAAAGTGATTTGTTGAGTAATATATATTTTTTCCCATACGCTTCAATGTTTTAAATTTTTAGAAATGGGTAACTCCGTAACCGACTTGGCAATAGCCTTACCCCATTCTTCATAACCCATATCAGTAAAGTGCTGACCATCCTTAGTGGCCCATGCGCCTGGCTTGGACATGCTTAAGGAGTCAATAAAAGTACAGGGAGCTACATTTGTTGCAAGAAAAGTAGACATCTGCTGCGCTCTTGCATAGGTTTTTCCAAACTTACCGCCTTCAGTACCCCAGGCCGGACCTACCCATGCGCACGCAGTTTTAGTGGTGGAAATTTCTTGCGTGAGGGCGGTTACTTCCTGCCATGCCCATGCTCGAGAAAAAGTCTGCTTGTAATTAGCCATCGTATCGCCCATCACCACTAAAACTAAATTGGGTTTATCTTTTGCTATCAAGGTTTTAATTGGTGTAGTGCTGACACTTTGCCCCATTAATGTAAGAGGGTTCTTCCCCATTCGGTCTGCTCCGCCACACTTGCCAGCAGGTGAGGCGACAATCCAATCTCCCGGATTTGCTCCGCAAACACCAATTGAGTGGACTGCTGCCCCTTGATTAATGAGGTCATCGTGCAAGGTTTTAATTAAGTAATTAGGTGAGGCGAGATGGCTATCACCGATGATTAATACGGTAAGGCCAGCGAGAATGGTAGCAGTCATTAAATTTTCTTTGGTATCAAGTTTGTTTATTGACCATAAGGCGAAATAAATGGTTTGAGGGGTAAAGGCATTAGTCCGCTAATCGATTCAAAGCTATAGCGCAAGTACACACCTACGCCCCACTGATGCCATGATCCGGTTGCGGTGTTATCTGTTTGCGCAGTCGCACCTAAAAAGAATTTAGGGGCAACTTGATACTCGCTACCAGCAGCTAAGTTATAAGCAACACCTGTTGATGTTTGGCTTGAATACATGGGGTTGCCGCTTGCAGATTGCAATGCACTATTAGTGGGGAAGTAGCTTGAGGAATTTTGGGAATACCCTTGATAGCCTACTGCCGCACGTAATTGATAGCTCAGTTTTTCACTGCTTGCAGCCCACATTACGGGAATTGTGATTGCGTTGTATTGTTGCGGGCTAAAGTAACCCCCTTGACCAAAGGTAAAGTTGCTTAGATTTTGTTGATAACTCAGGTTGGTATAGTTCAGCCCAGTAGTTAACTCAGAATCTGGGCGCTTAAAGATATTGATGTAGGTTCCCGCACCAAAGTCACGACGGGTATTAGATGCGACATTATGTCCATCCACCGCATAAAACCCAGCAGAGCCATAAAACCCGAAGCCACCTAAATCTTTTGTTAATCCAAGTCGGCCACCGCTAGCCATGACGCCACCCCATTGATTGCCTGTAGCATTATTTTTAGTTCCAGCAAAAGATAGGAGACTATCTGTTACAGGACGACTAGATACATTTACTAAATAGGATAGAGTTCTTATGTCATCTATAGGGCCATCTAATTTGATGCCGCCAGTAAAATTGCTATATGTAAATCCTAGTGGGGTAGTGCCTACATCTACAGCGACCCCTTTGGTTTTGTATCCAACAGATAAACCCACGCCTGAATCTGTAGTTTGGACTTGAGATAGTGCATTGTTAATAGCAGCGGGATTAGAGCCGTAGCTTACCGGAGCAAATGAACCCGCATTGAGAGAAACGGGGGTAACTTGAACAATCGCATTGCCATCACCTGCTGGTAGGCGAATTTCAAGAGGGGTTTCAATATCGCTTAATTGACTAGTTCCTGCGTTTCCAGATCGATTACGAATCTGTGTACCCAATGTAATGTTTGCACTACGCTCTTGTTTGATTTCATTTAAATCTGCCATTACTAAGCGTTGGGAATCAGAGGGGATAGCACCTTGGTAGTAAACAGTTTTATTACTTACAGGATTTACCGATGCTACCATTACGCTTGATGCTGGAAGTGGCACGGTTGAATCTTTAATCATCGGGACTGAGTTGGCCGTAAATTGTTTGCTGGCAAGCTGCTGATTAGGATTTACCGCAAGAGAGTTGTTTGCTGATGGAGGCATCAAGGAAAGCGAACGTTCAAATAGGGCTTCTGCCTCTTGATTTTTTCCCTCGGAGCGGTAAATACGGGCTACAGTTGCAATGACATCCGGATCCTTTGGTGCTAGCGTCAGAACTTTTTGTAGGCGCTCTTTAGCAAAATCAGCGTTATTCATTCGCACGGCTAAGCGAGCGGCGCCTAACTGAATATCAATGTTATCGGGGTTCTTTTGAATCAATTGTTGGTATAAGTCTAGAGCTTTTTTATCTTGTCCTAAGGATTGATATACCGCTGCCAATGAAGTGATCACTAATGGATCATTGGGGCGTTCAACAAGTAGGGGTGCAAGCCTATCTTCAGCGGCAACGAGATTTCCTTGGGCGCGTAATTGATCGGCCTGTTGAAGGGAATAAGTAAATAAGAGATCATTAAAGATTGAACGCTCTGTCGCGCTTAATTTACGTTGCTGTAAAGTAGCTAAAACGGTAGCAGCCTCCGCATCTTCTTTAGCCCTGAGCAAAATTCCAACATACGCTAAAAGATCATCGGTTTTAGGTGGGGTATTGGTTGCGATAGCCTGGCGCATCAGTTTGAGACTGTGCTTAGGCTCATTTAATTCAATGTAGGTATTTGCTAGTAGATTTGACAATACTGGGTTACTTATACTTGCCGGCTCCAGTTGATTTAGGAGCGCCAATCCCTCTGGTTTGCGTCCCTGTTTTGACAGGGCGACAGCATGATCAATTTCGTCACGTACTTTCAATGTATTTTGCAAATCCTGAATATCTTTTGTGCGATCTTTATTCGGAATTTTATTTAAAAATACTTGAGCTTGCTTCCAGTTTTGTAAATCTGTGGAAAAAATAGCGGATGCAAAAAGGATATTCGCTTGATTATCAGAACTGCGATATGGCATGGTGTACATCAAATCTTTTGCCGCTCTTTCTTGGCCAGATTTGATGTACAGACGTGCAAGAGCAAGTCTAGCCCACGGATTATCGGGATCTAATTTGAGTGATTTATCTAAGGCAGCACGTGCGCCGATATCATCACCAATTGCTAATGCTTTTTTAGCTGCATCAAAGGCATCTGCAGCGCGCGAACTATTGTCATCGAAGCCTCCTGACCCCTTTTTATCTTGAGATAGGATGGCATTAGATGATTGCTGTTTGATACCAGCATTTAGTAGTGCACGAACTTCAGTATCGTCGGGGTGGACCTTTAGATAGGTCTCAAAAATGGGAAATGCGTTACGAAGTGGAACTTTGTACCAAATTAATCCCAGCCTCCATGATTCTGAGGCATCACTTCCTACTGCTGGATCATTGGCTAATTTTGAGAGTAATTCTATTCCTTCAAGGCGAGAATTTTCCTTGAGCAGTAGGATTTTGGCCAGCTGTAATTTTATTTCATTATCTTGAGGGGCTTGTTTAGATATCCTTTCAAGACCTGCGCGCGCAGCTGCCCACCCATTATCTGTATGGCCTAAGCGTGAATAATATTCAAGGGCAATGCCTCCTTGGGGCACCTTTCCATTTAAGAGAATATTGTACTGAGCGACAGCTTCATCTATCTTGCCGGACTCAGCCAGTATGCGTGCATTATTTAGAAGCTTAGCATTCGGTCCAGAGTTTAGGGATACATCTTGCTCTAAGAGAGCAATGTACCGACTATTTGGATCAACTTTTTTTAATTTTTCAATCGATTGATTGACCCCAGCAATATTATTTTTCTTAAGCTGACCCTGAGCAACGCCATAGAGAGCCTCAGTTTGATTGGGGTTGCTGAGTAATACCTTATTCCAAATAGTTTCTGCGCGCTCATAATTCTCTTTGGATTGCCAGTAGCGAGCACTTTCAATGAGTTTTTTACTGGCCTCATCTTGCCCCTGTGCCATTGCGAAAAGAGGCATAAAAGTAGCGGCTAATCCCAGCAGGGTTAACTTATTTTTGGGGTGCATGCTGAATTCCAATTTAAATTAATTTGACCGTTATCAGAAAATCGGTAGCGATTCTCGATCCATCCCATGCCAAATAAACTAAGCACATAGTCGTAGTAGATGGGTGGAGGACTTGAGTACTGTAGAAGTTGTGCTCGCTCTGTTTGGGACTTCAATAAAAAAAGTTTTTTACTCGTTTTAAGGAAGGGTGCTAATGCAGCTGAAAATCCAAGCGGAGCGATGCCCGAGCTACTCCCTGTCAAGGTGTTCACGCTCTCAGGCGTATTGCCGTTTATCTCAACAATGTTTTTCATTCCAACAAGGGAGTTCATGAGTGAATTTGTTAGTGGATCTTGTGGGGAGGTCATTCCTGCCCATAAATACACTCGGATAGCGTCATAGCTTCCAATGTCACCTTTAGTAGCATCAACAATGAATTTCCCCGTATTGGCTGATTGCGCTTGGTAATCCATCCAATCGGGTACAAGCCCCTTTGGACTTGAAGCTGCAATCATCTTGTCTGTGTTGATTGCAATCTCAGACCATGGCCCCTTTTTATTATTTAGGGCGAGCCTTCTTAAAACGGGGATCGGCAGATAACTGGGGTTTAGCTGCCATTGATCGGGGGAGAGGGTAAATCCAAATGGACCTGGCAGTAGCATCTTCCCAAGACCAGGAAGGGTAACAATGGATTTATTTTCAACAAGGGCCAGTATTTTGTTAGCATCTGCTGTGTAGTCGTTACGCTGCCAAAGTCGCCCAGCCTCTAATAGCGCATAGGCATACCAAAGGTCTGCATCCGAGGCAGAGTTGTCATCAAGCACTCTCCATGTGCCATCTTCAGCCTTACCCCATGTCCATGCAGGTAATCTCGTATCAATATTATTATTGGCCAAGTTCACCATGCTCCAACGCCATAGCAAATCAAAGGTTTTAGGGTCGTTAGCAATTAAAGCAAAGACCATTGCATAGGACTGGCCCTCTGAAAAACTCTGAAATTGGGGGGAAGCCCCCGCTACAACTCGTCCGTCTGGTTCTATAAAGTGTGTCTTAAAACTATTCCAAAGAGGCCAAGAGATTGGCTCGCAAGTTAGAGTGGCCGAGACAGTATGGCTTTGCAATACGCCATAAATCAATAAGCCAATAGATAAGTATCTTTTAGCAATCCAGAGATAACGCTTCGTCTTAAAAAGCAAAGCGAGAAAGGGTTCGCCAAATCGAGATGTCACGATTGCAGCCGCTTTCTTCGTACGGATTTTAAGGCAGAGTACATTAATAGTGACAGTATTACTGCAGCAATCACACTAAATAGTATGAATAAAGAGAGATATTCTGATAAGAGCCAAGGAAGATAGTTTGCCCAAGGTAAGGATCCTGAATGGTAATTCTGCTGATCAGAAACCAGTTCTATTTGCCCCTCATTCAGGCGCACCAAACTTCCCATAACAGAACCCATTGATCCATCTAAAGATGCGGTGATCTCAGTTAACTTTTCATGGCTAATGCTGGAAATTAAAACAACACTACGACTACTTTGTAATGGTGACTTAAATCCTGCAATGAAGGTGTTTTTGTAAATATCAAAGTTAGCGTCAGCATTAAACCAGCTTCCGATATCTTTTAAGTTATTTGGTATTTTGAAAATACTGTGATTGTTGCTTGGAATACTACTTTCCCATTGCTTAAGGAGTGGCTGACTTTCATTTCCAGAGGTAATGACCAAAAGATCTTTATCTTTTACGGAGTCGAATTGGCCAACACTAGTAACTGTGATCGACGTTCCTGGGTACCCGGTTAATCTTCCAATGCGACCTAGTAAAGAAAGATAGGTAGAGTAGTCGTATACATTAGGACTATCCGGTAGAACAACGGCAGTTTCAGAAAGATCCGCCAAGCGAGAAAAAGGGAAGCCGCTGTTACTAAATGCCGCTAAATTTGGCATTCGAATGAAATGCTGCATTCCTGAAATATCAATGGTTGAATTGGGATTGATAGTTGCCTCAATATTGCCTTGAGTACTCGGGCTAGTACAGTCGTATCGTTTGCTAGAGGACTGGGAAAATTCATTGAATACAAACGGCACTAAATTAGTTTGATCATTATTCACGTTCGATTTATCCGCTGGACTGGGGTAAATCATGGCTTGCGGAATAAAAACAGTCGATTTTTTGGTAATCAGACTGTCAGTTTTGATAGGCAAACCTACAGTTTGAGCTAGAGATTTTATTACACCGCTGAATGTAGACATCCACTCACCTTGCATCGGGAGCGTAATCGTTTTAACAAGCTGAGATTTGTATGTAACTGATAAGACGTCATTATTGTTGCCAGCTTGATTTTGATAGCTGTAATCTAAATGAAGTGGAATACCTTTCCCATTCGCACTGTATAAGGCTGGTGGAATTTGGACATTAGATAAAGCAGTGGATTTCTCGGGCTCCGGCTGATCTGCTGTGTGTTTTGTGTCGCCATTAAGTTTACTTAGTTGAACTGGACCATTAGAGTTCAACCAATTTGGCGCATCATAGGGCTTGCGAATGGATAGATTGGTCACCGGTATTAAGGCGCTAGATTGCCCCGATAAATTTTGGCCACCAAGAGCCAGAGCAATACTTGCCTGCTTTAGCTCAGTACCATCTCTTCCCATTACAAATAGCAATTTTCCATATGGATCTTTTGGATTACTGGTAATGAATACCATTGGGCCGGTAATGTTGGGTAAAGTGATGCCAGGGAGTGATTGAGGGGAGTCAACCAAAATTACAGCATTGCCACTATTGGGAATGCTGCTAATTGTTACTGGGAACTGCGAGCCTAATTGGATCGTATTGGAAGCAAACCAAGATGAAAGTATGCCAGCCGCCTCTAAGGTAGAGTTATTGGGTTTGGCCATAAATACAAACGGTAAAGTCAGCTTTTGAGAATCATATTTACTAACAAATGGTATGGGAAAATTAGTCAGATCATTGGGTATGAGCAGCGGCAGGCTATGAATTGTTAATGTGCTTTGATTACTAATGTTGGCCCATGGTTTTGTGCTCTTTGGATCTTCGCAATCAGATGCGTAATGGCCAATTAGCTGAAAAGTGAATTGATTTCTATCTGAAAAGAGTTCTGATGGAATTGCAATGGTAGTTTCTAAATCTTTATTACCATTTTCCTTGGATACCTCAATTGTAGAAATAGATTCGCCATTGAGATAGACGTTAATTTGAGACAGCTCACTTAATAAATCAGGCGAGTATTTATAGAGTATTTTCAGTGTTGCCTTAGAAATCACCTCATTAGAGCGGACATTAAAATCGATAAAATTTCGACTATCTTGCCCTACCAAATTCAATGCATTAGCTGCTCCCAATCGATTTAAGCTGAGGGTGTAAGAATTTCCTTGATCAGGAGCAGTGATGACAACCTCTTTAGTTGTTTTTCCAGAAACTGCTGGGCTTGCCAATGAGACATTCGCCGATAAGGTGGAGCACAGCATCGTAACAACAAGCACCAAAGCTGGGATGCGCTTTCCAAATGGGAGCTTTTGTGACCCTGCAATTGGATTAAGCATGGGTTCTTTCACTAAGCTTTGAGTTTGATGCGAGTTGACCTTGCGCGTATCGCTAGATAAATGTCTCTACTGGCATCTCTTAACAATGGCGCTAAATTAAAGACGCCATAGGTCAACACTTCTCTTAAAGAGCGCAAAGGGGCATCTTTTGCGGCTTGTCCCCAGGCGTTTACCCAGTTATCTGCCCGACAAAATGTCATTTGGGTGAGCTCGCGTTGCTGCTCTACTGAT
>Ga0209697_10007322_pt1 | contig 12944 bp, 7 predicted proteins | sample AliMusrvi5mmetaG_FD_184115 | JGI IMG/M metagenome (GOLD analysis project Ga0209697, IMG submission 184115) | Freshwater lake bacterial and archeal communities from Alinen Mustajarvi, Finland, to study Microbial Dark Matter (Phase II) - Alinen... | ecosystem: Environmental > Aquatic > Freshwater...
AAAGTTCCCCCACGCTACGCCGCCTCCAGGTGTTTGGCGGCGTAGCGTGGGGGAACTTTGCCGGCAACAGCCTGGCTGGGCCACCATTTCTCGTCGAAGATCCACATTTGCAAGTCTTGCTTCTTCGCGGCGGCCAGGCAGATGTCCAGGTCGTGCCACCAACCGTCGCCCAGCCAGTCATTATGAGGGCGGGATTCCGTGGTGAAGGAGCCATTGCCGCCCTCGGCGACCTTGCCGACGTACATCTCGAGGCGTTCCTTGGTGTCATCCCCGTGCAGCCAGAACAGCGGGCCGGTGAGACGGCGTGCCTCGGGGGGTAGATCGCGGAATTCCTGCTCGAGGGCGGCGATGCCAGTTTCGGAGGAGCGGGCTTGGGGATCAGCCGCCGGGGCTTGGACTAGGGCGGTGAGTAGAACTATGGCTGCGGCGTAGGACGCCGCGGCAAAGGTGGTTGTGGGTGATTTCATGAGTTTTATTAGCTGTGTTTAGGCAGTTGGAGCGGATGCCAAAGAACCGCAGAGACTTGGAGCAGCGGAGCCGCAACCAAAATGCGAGCGCCCTATGTACCGCAGAGACGCGACGAGCGCAGAGAAAAGCAAGAGAACGAGAATCTTGCTCAAAATGAGTGATCCTTGCCTTTTGCACCGCGATGGGCGCAGAGAAGAGAGCAGGGGGGCGGGCGCTCCAAGCAATCGCCACTCGATGACTTGTCTTGAAGTGGCCGAGAGTTGTCTGTCTCCGCGTCCATCGCGTCTCTGCGGTTTAATGAGGCTTCGTCCAACTGCATGGTTACGACTTAGTGCTACATGACTCCAGACAACGGGCTCGTTATCAATGGAAATCTTCAGAAGGCAACATTCTGCGTGCCTCGCTGCGAAGACGATGATATTAATGCGCCGGTTCACAATGGTACTTGTTATGCGCAACGCCCTCCGCCCTCTGATTATCCTGGCTCTGATTGGTTTGCTCTCGACCGCCAGGGCGGTTACGCCCCAACCGAAAGAATTCGCCGCCTGTAAGAACTGGGCCGACGGTGTGTTTTCCGCTGGTGGCGAGGCCGGGTCCGGGGCGTTCATCAAGGTCCTTTACGAGGATGTGGCGGACGGAGTAACGCGGGGGCATTCGTGGCGCGGTACCCCGTTCCAGCTTGGGGAGAAGACCTATACCAACGGGCTGGCCTTCAATTCCACGAAGCACGTCCTGGTACACTTGGGCAAACCAGCCCGGCGTTTTACGGCGGACATCGGGATCGAGAATAACGACGACACCCGGCAGGGCGAGACCCAAGGCCACGGCTCGGTCACCTTCCATGTGCTCGTAGGCGGCAAGGAGGTGTTTGCATCCCAGGTTCGACGGCGCAAGGATGGGGCGCTGCCGCTGGACGTACCTTTGGCAGGCGCACGCGAGTTTGAAATACGGGTCAAAGACGGCGGGGATGGACGGGGCTGGGACCAGGCGCTCTGGGCGGAGGCGACCGTATGGCTGGAGGACGGCTCCCTCGTTTCGCTGCACTCGCTGCCCTCGGAAGGCAACCCGTTTGGGTTCTCTTTTCAGTATGACGGGGCCAGCAGCGCCAACTTGCTTGGCCACTGGTCCAGGAAGACAGAGGAACGCGCGCCGGGCCAGCATTCGATCCGCCGCGATGTGGTCTATCGTGACCCGGGCACCGGGCTTGAACTGCGGGTGCAAGCCGAGTGCTTTACCGACTTTCCTGCGGTGGAATGGCTCGTGTCTTTGGCCAACCAGGGGACCACCAACTCTCCTCTCCTCGAGAACATTCAGGCGCTGGATGATGTTCTGCCAGTACCAATCAGCGGGGAAGCGACGCTGCACTGGGCCAAAGGTGGAGTGGCCTCGGTTGACGATTTTGCACCGGAGACCCTGGTGCTAAAAGCCGGGCAGAAGCGACGTTTCCAGCCGGGCGGCGGGCGTTCTTCCAACGAGGTGCTGCCCTTCTTCAACCTCCAGGGCGCTGAGGGCGGGGTAGTTGTCGCCGTGGGGTGGAGCGGCGAGTGGGCGGCTGAGTTCGCTTGCGAGAAAGGTGGTCAGGTGAGCCTCAAGGCTGGGCTGGCCCGGACGCACCTGCGCCTGTTCCCCGGCGAGACCATCCGCACGCCGAGAATGCTGTTGCTCTTTTACCAGGGAGACCGCTGGCGCGGGCAAAACCTCCTGCGCCAGTTTATTCTGGCACATCACCGCCCCCTGCGCGGCGGTCAGCCGATGGTGGCCCCGATCACCTGCGGTAACTGGGGCGGCACCCGCGCCGAGGTGCACCTGGACAACATCCGGAAGTTCATTCAGCACAAGTTGCCGATTGAATATTACTGGATTGACGCCGAATGGTATGGCCAGGGCAACTGGGCGGCTAATGTTGGCAATTGGCGGGTCAAGTCTGACCTCTACCCAGCCGGGTTCAAACCGCTGAGCGACGCATTGAGATCCTCCGGGCGTGAGCTGATGCTCTGGTTCGAACCGGAGCGCGTCATCAAGGGCACCGACTGGCAAAAAGAGCACCCCGGCTGGATGCTCGACACCGGTGGCGACACCGTCCTCTTGAACCTCGGCAACACGCAGGCGTGCCGGTTTGTCACTGACTTTGTCTCAGACAGAGTCGTCGAGTTCGGCCTGGGCTGCTATCGCCAGGACTTCAACATGGATCCTCTCCCATACTGGCAGGCCGCTGATGCTCCAGACCGCCAGGGAATGGCGGAGAGCAAGCACATTGAAGGGCTTTACGCGTTTTGGGACGGCTTGCTTAAACGTAATTCCAACCTCCTGATCGATAACTGCGCCTCTGGCGGGCGCCGGATTGATCTGGAAACGGTAGGCCGCGCGACCCCCTTCTGGCGCACCGACGGTCCCCGCGATGCCATTGCTCACCAATGCCACACCTACGGCTTGATGCCCTGGGTGCCCCTGAGCGCCACCAGCCAGGATCGTGAAGGCGACGATTATGAATTCCGCAGCAGCATGTGCAGCGCCCTGTGCATCAACTGGGCGCACTCCGGGGACGGCCCTTGCGAACGTCTTCCCGAGAGCTTCCCATTTGCCTGGGCCAAGGCGGCCTTGGATCAGTATCTCGATTTGCGCCAGTATTACTATGGCGACTTTTATCCGCTCACGAGTTATTCCCAGACAACCGACGCCTGGATGGCTTACCAACTCGATGGTCCCGCGCCGGGCAAGGGCCTGGTAGTGGCCTTGCGCCGTCCTGACAGCCCTTATGTCTCGGCCCGATTCATCCTGCACGGGCTGGACGCGGGCGCTTCTTACCGTGTTACAAACCTCGATACCAAGCAGCAGGTTACTCGCTCCGGAATCGAGTTGGGGCGTGATGGCATCGAGGTCGTGCTCCTGAAGCAGCCAGACTCTGCTTTGCTCCTCTATGAGCGCAAATAGTGACCGATAGAAAGTGCCTCCGCTAGTGACTGCCTGCATTGATAAGCGATATGAAAGCGGCAGAGGACAGCCGCACTCCAAGACGCTAGCGCGTTTTTCGGCACCATGCTTGTTCCGCAAGGTCTTGGAGTGCGGCTGTCCTCTGCCGCTTTTCGGCGTCGCGCGAACTTGTGCAATCAGGCACTAGCTCTGCCGAGCGAAGACTATGAGAACTTGCTTTACGAGACGTTTCACGGCGGTGGCCTCGGTTCTTTTGTGGCTGGCCGCAATGTCAGGCCGCCAGTCACTTGCCGCCGGCGCCAATGACTCGCGCTTTGAGGGCAAGCATTATCGGGGGAGCGGGGACGTCGAGTACCTGCGCTTGCTGGAGACGGCGCGGCGGATGTTTGAGCCTGATCCGGAATTGCAGAACCTCTCCATGCTTTACATGCCAAGCTGGAACGGCTTTGTCGAGGGGCCGACCTGGGATGCGTGGTGGATCCAGAATTCCTACGGCACGACTTATTCCATTCTCCCCTTGTTGCGAGAGCCCTTCACTACCTTCTTGCAGAATGCGCAGGACCTGTGGTTCGACCAGATGGGTGACGGCAAGCGTGCAGGAGCCAAGCCACCGTTTGATTGGGTGGCGCCGGACGGCTGCCTGTGTGACGCCGCGCGGCCTGGGTGGATCGTCTATAAGCAGGGCGATGGGCGCACCGCGATCCATGACTGGGGTATGGAATTCACCGCCGCGGGTGTGGTGCTGCAATCGGAGCTGTTGTTGATCAGCCGGGACGCCAAGGCAATCGCGCATTACCTGCCCTTGCTGGAGCGGAGCGCCAACTTCATCGAGACGCGGCGCAACCCGACGAACAACCTGTTCCTGGCCGGGCCGTCGGGCAATCTTCTGGCGCCGAGCTACGCCGGGTGGCGGCGGCCCGATGGCACTTACGACAAGGCTTACCTCGCCGGGTTGTCGGTTACGTCCATTGCGGCGCTAGATCGGTTGATTGAACTGGAGAAGCTGGCGGGACGCAAGGAGCAGGTCGCTCTCTATACCCAGAGGCGCGACTTGGCTCGACGCGGATTGGCGCTGCTTACTACGGACGAAGGCTACTTCATCCGATCGCTGGATCCAGATGGGGCTAAGCACGGCGTCTTTGGTGCGGAACGCCATGGGTATTTTGAGGCGTCACCCAACCACGACGCCATTGCATTCCGAGTGGCCGATGACGCTCAGGCGGAGCGGATTTACCGGAAGATCGCGTCGCTGCCTGGCCTGCGGCCGCATGATTTCATCCTGCCGAACTATCCGTCTTATGACGACATGTATGAAAAGCCGGAGGGTTTATGGGGATACGGCACCTGGGTCAACGGCGGGCATTGGTCCACCTGCGAGGCGCGGATGATGCTGGCCTATTATCGGCTGGGGAGATTCGAGGACGCGCAGAAGTCCATGCGACAATTGCTCAGCTTCGCCGAGCGGTTCCGGATGGACAATCCGCTGACCAAGTGCGGCAGCGAAGTCTATCAACCCAACCAGCCGATCAACCTCTGCTACGACGCCCTCGGGCCGGCAGCGGCGTTCATGCGCGGCTTGTTCGAATACCTCTACCGGGCAGACGGCCTCACTTTGGTGCCGCACGTGCCGCCCGCCATCACGGAACTTGAGCAATGCGACCCCGTGCGATTCGGAAACAAGCGGATTCTGTTGTCCACCGTCGGCACGGGGCCCATCACGGCGGTTAGGGTCAACGGGCGCAAATGGAAGCAGTTCGACCAGGCTACGGTTGTCCTGCCCTACGACAAGACTCCGGAGTTGGCGAGAGTGCAAATCGTCTTTGGGGAGGCAAAGCCGATGGGAGGGCGTGCCGCTTCGCGAGCCCAATCATCTCCTGTGACCCAAGAGAATCAGGGCTTGCGGGGACGCTCGCCCTCCCTGGTTGGGGAGGTGGCGTCATCCCCGCCCGGCGACCTCGCGGCGCTGGAAAAACGGGCGGTCCGGCTGCGGGACTTCGAGCGCCGTCTGGAGACTGCGGGTTTGAGGGCGAGCTACGAAGCTGAACATGCGCGCCTTGCCGCAGAATGCGTTGCAGCGGTGGGCCTGCGCCGGCAGCTCATCGAGCGCGGGCAGATCAAACCCTTGGCCGACGCGAGGGAGGCGGCCGCCGATCGCTCATACGTGGACACCGCAACCAAACTGTGTGACGGCTTGGAAGCCTTGCTGAAGACATATGGGAATCTGGGCGACCGGCAGAGGACACTGGTTTATGGCCTCTGGGTAAAAGCCCAGTAGCCGCCTTTGGGGCTTGTTGCCCAAATCGCTCCTGCGTTCAAAGGTAGGGCGGGCACTCCGTGCGCGCCGACCGTGGTCGCTGAGAAACGCACATTTCGGCCATCCTGGGATGCTCGCGGCGCGCACGGAGTGCCCGCCCTACCTGCAAGAGTTGTTGGGCAACCCTCCCTTTTATTGACTGGCGGAGGGCCTCCATTTAGGATGCGATCCATAATGCCCAACGCTACATCATTCCTTGGCCTGGTGGAGTTCGCTCCCGGGTTCGCCCAGCGCCCAACCGTCAGCCATGTGCTGTTCGACTTCGATGGCACGCTCTCGCTGATCCGGCAGGGCTGGCCTGAGGTGATGACCCCGATGTTCGTCGAGATGCTGCCCGCGCTGCCGGGGGAAACTCTCGAAGCGCGCCAGCGGCTCTGCCTGGAGGACATCCTGCGCCTCAACGGGAAGCAGACCATCTACCAGATGATCCAGTTGGCTGACCGCATCAAGGAACGTGGCGGCACGCCTCGCGAGCCCCTTTGGTATAAACATGAATACCTCCGCCGCCTGGAGGAGCGGATCAGCCACCGCCTCGATGGCCTGCGCAGCGGGGCCGTCCGGCCAGACGATCTGTTGGTGCACGGCGCGCGCAATATGCTGGAAGCGTTGCTCCGACGCGGCCTCCCGATCTACCTCGCCAGCGGCACGGACGAGCACTGCGTGAAGGCGGAGGCCGAGCTGCTCGACCTGACGCGCTACTTTGGCCGGCACATCTACGGCGCGCAGGACGACTACAAGAAGTTCTCCAAGAAGATCGTGATCGAGCGCATCCTGCGCGAAAATGCGATTAGGGGAGAGCAACTCCTGTCATTTGGCGACGGTTACGTGGAAATCGAAAACACCAAAGAGGTCGGCGGCCTCGCGGTGGCGGTGGCCAGTGACGAGGCGCACAACGGCGAGGGACGGTTTGACGAATGGAAACGGCAGCGCCTCCTGGGAGTCGGTGCCGACCTGGTCGTGCCCGACTTTCGGGACGTTGAGGGCCTGATCGAATGCATCTTTGGAACCTGACGTCCGCAGGCTTCTGCGCCATCTCCGGACAAGCTTCCCTCAAACTCTCTCCCGCCGAGGGATAGGGGCGATGGGGGCTGGCGAGAGTGCTAACATGATGCGCCCAGCCACCTCCTCGCCGCCATACACTTTGATTTGCAGCGCGCGAGGGACTTGTTAGAGTCCACCTGTCTGATAAGCGCAGTTGTGCAGTTCGCGGTGAGAAGAACGTTGACGGCGATAGTTGCCTCTCTTTTGGTGGCTTGCGCCGCGCCCACGGAAGCGGCCCCGTCTGTCTTCGAAAGCCCCGTGACCCCGACACCGGAGGGCCGGATTGATAAGCTCGTTTTGGCCAAATTGTCGAAGTTGGGCATCCCGCCCGTGCTCTGCTCTGATGCCGTGTTTGTCCGGCGGGTCTATCTGGATGTGCTCGGCACCTTACCCACAGCGAAGGAGGCTCGTGAGTTTATCCAGGACCCGGACACCAAGAGCAAACGCCGCCTGCTGATTGACCGCCTGCTGGCACGGGACGAATTCGCTGAATACTCGGCTATGAAGTGGGGCGATATCCTGCGGATCAAGGCGGAATTCCCCGTCAACCTCTGGCCCAACGCGGCCCAGGCTTATCACCGCTGGGTGCTGGCCTCCATTGCGGAGGACAAGCCGTATGACAAGTTCGTGCGCGAGATGCTCACCGCCAGTGGAAGCAACTTCCGCGTCGGCCCCGTCAATTTCTATCGCGCCATACAAAACCGGACTCCAGACGGCATTGCCGGTGCCGTAGCCTTGACCTTCATGGGAACTCGGACCGAGAGCTGGCCCACCAACCAATTGGCGGGCATGGCGGCCTTCTTCTCGCAGATCGGATATAAGCCAACGCGCGAGTGGAAGGAGGAAGTGGTCTTCTGGGACCCGCTGAGCACCAACGCCGAGGCGTCCAACTGCGCGTCGAACTCTTCTACTTTGACGGCGACCAATATCGCGCCGCAGACTGCGGTCTTTCCCGGTGGGAAACGAGTCAAGCTGTCGCCGGATCGCGACCCGCGGAAGGTCTTTGCCGATTGGCTGATCACGCCGAGGAATCCCTGGTTCACGCGCAACATCGCGAACCGCGTCTGGGCCTGGCTGCTGGGGCGGGGCATTATTCAGGAACCGGATGACATCCGCCCCGACAACCCACCGAGTAACCCGGCGCTGCTGGCTTACTTGCAGAAAGAACTGGTCGCCAGTCATTACGACCTTAAGCACCTCTACCGGTTGATTCTGAATTCGCGGACCTACCAGTTTTCCTCCGTGCCGCGATCGGATGCCGCGCAGAGCGAGGCCAACTTCGGGAGTTACACGGTGCGCCGCCTGGAGGCCGAGGTGCTGATCGACAATATCAACAAGGTCACTGGCGCATCCGACCTTTACACCAGCGCCATCCCAGAGCCGTTCACCTATATTCCTTCTGACCAGCCCGCGATTGCGCTGGCGGATGGGAGCATCACCAGCCCGTTCCTGGCGTTGTTCGGCCGCTCGGCCCGAGCCACCGGCATGGAAAACGAACGCATCAACAAGATGCTCTCCGCTCAGTGGCTGCACCTGCTCAACTCCAGCCATATCCAGCGCAAGCTGGAGCAGGGGCCCAAACTGAAGGTAATCTTCGACTCCGGCCACAAGCCCCCCGAGATGGTGGAGGAACTATACCTGACCATTCTGTCGCGGTTCCCGACGCCGGACGAGGCGAAGATCGCGGCTGACTATGGCAAACCGGGCCAGCCCAAGACGGCGAAGCGGCGCGAGGATTGGGTGGACCTCACGTGGGCGTTAATCAACAGCAGCGAGTTTCTGTATCGGCATTAGTATGAGCCAAAGCCACGATCGCATTTCCGGAATGGGTATGACACTGAGCCTGCCGATGTCGCGACGTGAAGTCATGCGCGTCGGGTTGTTCAGCCTGACAGGCTTGCTCCTCGATCACCGCCAACTCTTTGGCGCCGACTCCGGGTCGCAGGTGCAGCCGGTGAATGCTGTGGCGGCGGGGCCAGGCGCGATCAAGGCCAAGTCGGTCATCCAGATCTTCCTATGGGGTGGCATGTCGCACAATGACACATGGGACCCTAAACCGGATGCCGGCTACGATTACAACGGCTCGATGAAGAACTTCCTGCCCACGATCGTTGATGGCATCACGGTTAGCGAGTGGTTTCCCAAGCTGGCGAAGCAGGCGGATAAGTATTCGCTCATCCACAGCATGACGCACCGCAACAACGGGCACGAAACGGCTGCTTACCTGATGCAGACGGCCCACATGCCTGGCGAACGGTTGGCCTATCCGAGTGTCGGGGCTGTGTTCGCCTTTTTCCAGAGTAAGGATTACAAGGGGCTGATCCCACCCTACGTGGTTCTGACACAGCCACAGGGGCGGTTCTCCGAAGAGGGGTTCCTGGGGCCGCGATTCAAGCCGTTTGCTACTGGTGGCGATCCCAACGCCAACCGGTTCGAGGTAGAAGGGGTGGTGGCACGGGGCATCCCGGACGAACGGCAAAAGAACCGGCGTGACTTGCTCCAGAAGCTGAACACTATGGGCAGCGCCATGGCGGCCAGCCCCCAACTCACTGCTTCCGAAGAGGCCAAGAAGCAGGCTTATGAGCTGATCCTGGGGGAGGGACGCGCGGTGTTCGACCTCTCGCGGGAGAAGGCGGAGTTGAGGGACCGCTACGGTCGCCACACTTTTGGGCAGGACTGCCTGGCCGCGCGGCGGATGGTGGAGGTGGGGGTTCCTTATATCGTCATCAATTACCCCGGCGGCTGGGACACGCATAAGGACCACTTTCAAACTATGGCCCGCCAGTGTCCGCAACTGGACCAGGGCCTGGCCGCGCTTCTGGAGGACTTGAAAGATCATGGGTTGCTGGACAGCACGCTGGTCTGGTGTTGCGGCGAGTTTGGCCGGACGCCCAAGGTCGACTGGCAACCGCCGTGGAATGGGGGGCGCAACCATTACGGCAATGTCTTTTCCGCCCTGGTCGCGGGCGGGGGATTCAAAGGCGGGCACGTCGTGGGGGCCTCGGATGCGAAGGCGGAGGAGGTTAAGGATCGTCCAGTGTATCCGGTGGACTTGCTGGGCAGCATCTACCAGTTGGGGGGGATTGACGCCAGTGCCAAGCTGCCCCATCCGATGGGGCAGGATGCACACGTGTTGCCGCCCGCCGCGGAAGGTGTGAAATCAGGCGGATTGTTAACCGAGATCATGTAGCGTGGTGTCTCAGAATTGCCAAAACGTTTCGCCCAGTATTGAAAGCGGTAGAGGACTACCGCACTCCAAGACGCTTCGCGTTTTCGGGCGCTGGGGAGGGCGCGGTAGCGTCTTGGAGTGCGCCAGCCCTCTGGCGCTTTGGCTTCTGATTCTGACACTCGTCCTCCTATTCGACGCGACGGGCTCGGTGCAGGGGCAGCCGCGGGCGTATATCGGCTTCGTATACCCCGCCGGCGGCCAGCAGGGCACAACGGTTCAGGTCAAGGTCGGCGGGCAGAATCTGGACAGCACCACCGAGGTGTTCGTGACGGGTAGTGGCGTGACCGGCAGGGTGGTCGAATGTTTCGGGCGTCTAAACAACCAGCAGATCACGCTCCTAAGCGAGCAGCTCAAGGAGCTAAAGGCGGCGAAACCGGCTGCAGGAGCGGCGATGATGAGTTCGGAGCCCCCGATGATGTCCGCCGACGCAGGGATGATGTCTTCCGCTGCCACCGCTGGAAAACCCGCAGCAACCGCGGGGCAGGGGGAGGCGACCCAGAAGCTCATCGCGAGAATTGATAAGCGGATTGCCGAATTCTGTAATCGCCCTGCGAGCGTTGCCTTGGCGAGCCTGGTCTTCATCGAAGTTTTGGTTGCCGCCGACGCAGAGCCTGGCGCGCGGGAACTCAGAGTCAGGACCCCGAATGGGGTGTCCAATCCGATGGTCTTTCACGTGGGCCAATTGCCCGAATTCAGCCGGAAACCGATGTTGACGAGCAACTACGAGGTGCTGGGGAAAGAGGAACTCGCTCTTCGCAAGCGCCCGGCTGAGGAAGCGGAGGATCGTGTTACCCTGCCGTGCATTCTGAACGGTCAGATCGCTTCCGGCGAGGTGAACCGGTATCGTTTCACGGCCCGCAAGGGTCAACGGCTGGTCATTACTACGCAGGCCCGGCAACTCCTCCCCTATATCGCCGACGCTGTGCCCGGTTGGTTCCAGCCGGTCTTGATACTGCACGATGCAGAGGGCAAGGAGGTATCCTATGACGACGATTACCGTTTCAATCCCGACCCCACGATTCTCTGCGAGGTTCCCCGGGATGGGGAATACGTGCTGAGCATTTACGACAGCATTTACCGTGGACGCGAGGACTTTGTATACCGGATATCGGTCGGCGAGTTGCCGTTTGTGGCCGGCATCTTCCCGATCGGGGCTCAGGTGGGCGCTCCAGTGAAGCTTAAGGCCACGGGCTGGAACCTCGAGTCGGCTGAGGTGACACCGCCCGCTGCGGCCGTGGGACCGGGAATCCATCTGCTCACCGCGCGCAGCAAGGGCCTGGTCTCAAACCCCGTGCCATTCGGATTGGACACGCTGCCGGAGTGCGTGGAGAAGGAGCCCAACGACACGCTTAAGCAGGCACAGCGGGTGATCCTGCCCATCATCATTAACGGGCGAATGGACCGGCCGAATGACTGGGACGTGTTCAGCTTCACGGGCCGGGCGGGCGAGGCGATCGTCGCCGAGGTATACGCGCGCCGGCTCGATTCGCCCCTGGACTCGGTGCTCAAACTCACGGACGCGACCGGCAAGCTGCTGGCGTGGAATGATGATAATGAGGATCTCGGTTCCGGCCTTAACACGCATCATGCGGATTCGTATCTGAGATTCAAGCTGCCTGCAGACGGGGCATATTACATCTATCTGAGCGACACAGCCCGCAAAGGCGGCGAGGAATACGCTTACCGCCTGCGCATCAGCGGGGCGCAGCCTGATTTCGCATTGCGGGTGGTGCCCTCCAGCATCGGCCTGCGCAGCAAGGGGAACGGCCAGCTTAGCGTTTATGCGATACGGCGGGACGGGTTTACCGGGCCTATTAAGCTCGCGCTCAAGGATGCCCCAGCGGGGTTTACGTCCGCGCCGGTCTCCATTTCCGGCACCCAGGAGGTGGTGCGGTTGAGCCTGCGGACCACGCTGGTGGAGACACCTGGGCCAATCAACTTGACGGTCGCGGGCAGCGCGACCAATGGAGACCGGGTGATTTCGCATGAGGCCGTGCCGGCGGAAGACCGGATGCAGGCGTTCCTGTGGCGGCATTTGGTGCCGGCTGATGAATTGAAAGTGGCGGTGTTCGACCCCACCGCTCAGCCTCCGCCGAAACGCGTGCCGCGTACACGCCCGGCCTCCACGCCTGATACGAATGCGACGACCACGGCTACAAACTCCGTCTCCGGGAAGCCCAAGTTCACCAAGCAACAAATTACCGGGCGCTTGCGAGAACTGAAGATCCTCTTTGAAGACGGTCTGCTCACCGATGATTTCTACGACCAGAAGGTAGCCGAGTGCGAGGCGGCGCGCTGAAGATTGCAGGACCTCCAAGCAGTCGCCTGCACTGGGGTCTTTTTGCGGCCTGCACGCATGTTCGTGCCAGCGGAAGTGCCTGCCGGACGTCTCTGACCCCGTTGAACGCGTGTTTCGACTCGCTGCCAGGCTGAGAATCCCGCTGGTGGCGCTGTCGCCCCGACCCCGATCCCTCAGAGTTCGGCTTGCTCCCCACACTGGACCCGCAAGCGTGTTGCTACGGTATTGGTCCGGCACTGATACGGTATCTTAGGCTAAGATACCGTATCAGTGCCGGATCTCCTGGCTACCAGTAGGCTTGTAGCACGCTTGGCGGTGGCTAGTGGCCCGTCCGTCAAAGGAAATCCCAGCCGTTTGTCTTTCGCGGGCCCCTCGGCGATTCAGCCAGCACCAATGACCTTCCCAGGTCGGCCCGCGGACATTCTTGTCCGCCGCCACGGCTATCTCAACTGCCACAAGCGCTCCTGAAATACCGCAGATGCAAAGCGCATATTTCATTTCCCGCGGCGCGCATTGACATCGCCAGTTATCCCGGTACTCTATTATACGCACTTCGACAACGATTGTGCGTAGTGCAAAATAACTTGTGGCTGAAAAAGACGATTATTTAGCTGACATCCTGGTTGACCTTGGGTTCGTCTCCGCCGAAAAGGTGGCTGAAG